>Ga0182016_10007976_pt1 | contig 10771 bp, 9 predicted proteins | sample 712S2MmetaG_FD_120491 | JGI IMG/M metagenome (GOLD analysis project Ga0182016, IMG submission 120491) | Permafrost microbial communities from Stordalen Mire, Sweden - 712S2M metaG | ecosystem: Environmental > Terrestrial > Soil > Wetlands > Permafrost | place: Sweden: Stordalen | collected...
CGCTCCGAACACGACACCGGAGACCGGAACCGGGCGCTCGCCCACCTGATGCGGGCCGCCGGCTCGTTGACCGTGCCGGCCGAGGAGGCCGTCGACGTGTACTTCCGCCAGTGCTCGGTACTGGTGACGGCGGGCGACCTGGCGGTGATGGGCGCCACGCTGGCCAACGGCGGCGTCAATCCGCTCACCGGCGCGCGGGTCATCGCGCAGCCGGTGGCCGAGCAGGTGCTGACCGTCATGGCCACGTGCGGGATGTACGACTATTCGGGCGAATGGCTGTTCCGCGTCGGATTGCCGGCCAAGTCCGGGGTGGCCGGGGGGTTGGTGGCGGTCAGCCCGTCGCAGTTCGGCATCGGGCTCTTCAGCCCGAGGCTCGACGGACGCGGCAACAGCGTGCGGGCCGTCGAGGCCAGTCGGGCCATCTCCGAGCGGTTCTCGCTCCACCTCATGCACCAGGTCGAGCGCACCGGCCCCACGTTCCTGCGGGTGGCGGAGGACGGCAGCGAGGAGCCCCTGCCCGCCCATCCGGAGCACCGGGTCGCGGTGGACGTGCCCGTCCTGGCGCTGCAGGGGTACATCGAGTTCGCCGCCGCCGAGCAGGCGATCCTGGCCGTCCGGTCACGCGTGGGCGACCAGGACCTGCCGCGGGCGATCGTGCTCGACCTCGACCACGTGACCCGCTGCCATCCGGTGGCCGCCCTGTTGTTCGACTCGATCATCGAGCAACTGGCCCGTCGCGGGGTGCCGGTGGTCACGGTGGACCGGCAAGCTCGGGGGATGGTGGCCTCGTCCGCCGAGTTCGCCACCCGGGTGGAGGCCGTCGCCGACATCCGGCGCGGTTGACCCGGCCCGGACGGCTCCGGGCGCGGCGTCCGGTCAGGCGCCGGGCGCCGGCGGACCGTCCAGGACCTCGTAGCCGCAGTTGTACCCCGGGATGAACGTGATGCCCGGGCCCCCATGACATCCGGCGCCGCACAGGTAGAGCCCATCGACCGGCACCGGGCGGTCCGGCCATCCCCGGGGCCCGGGCCGGAACGGACCCATGAACTCGGGCTGGAGGAGGCCGTGGCAGAAGTCGCCCCCGGTGCAGCCGAACATCCGCTCGTAGGTGTAGGCCGGGTAGTTGAACTGCCGCTCCACCAGGTCGGGAAAGTTCGGGGCGAGCCGGGTCAGCTTGGCGAGCATCCGGTCCGCCATCTCGTCACGCAGCCGGGCCTGGGACCCGTGGTCGGCCCCGATGGGGGCGTAGAAGGCGAAGCTGCTGGCGACGTGCTTCCCCGGTGGCGCCAGGTCGGGGTCCCGGAGCGACGGGATCGACAGGTTGAACGAGGGTGACTGGGGCACCAACCCGCGCACGCAGCCCTCGAAGTCGGACTGCATCACCTCCGGGGTCCCGAAGAAGGTGACGTTGTGGCTGAGGCCACCGTCGTTCAGCTCCTCGTAGGGGGAGGCCCACTCGGGCAGGCCGTCGAGGGCGAAGTGCATCTGGAAGTACAGGGCGCGGTGGTCGATGGCGTCCACCCGCTGCAGGAAGTCGGCCGGCAGGTCGTCGCGATCGAGCAGCTGGGTGAACGTGGTCGTGGGGTCGAGGTTGGACACCACGACCGGGGCGCTGACGGTCTGGCCGTCGCCCAGTCGGACCCCGACGACCCGTCCGCCCTCGGTCTCGATGCCCGCCACCTTGACGTGGCGGCGCAGCTCGCCGCCGTGGTGCCCGAACCGTTCGGCCAGATGGGCGGACAGCGTGCCGATGCCACCCTTGACCTTGGACATGGTGGCGCCCGTCGGCGAGGCCAGCGCGAAGGCCAGGCACAGTGCGCTGCCCTCGGAGTACGGCCCGCGGAAGGTGGAGTTGACCGAGAGGAAGGCCAGCATGCTGCGCACCTGGGCGTGGCGTACCGGATCGGGGAGGTGGCGGTCGATGACATCCATCACACTGCCGAACATGGCGGTGCGGATGGCCTGGCGTTCGGTCTCGTTCGTGGCGCAGGCGAACATCTCGTCGAGAGACTTGGGGGGCGTCCGCACGTCGAACCGGCCGATGGCCCGGGCCGGGGCGTCCGCCCACGCCGCGATCTCGGCCATGCCCAGGACGGCCTCGAGTCCCATCCGCTCGTTCAGGTGCTCGAACAGCTTGTCCGGGTCGCTGTGGAGCAGGAGCGGCGGCTCGCCCGATGGTCCGATGGCGGCTGACTGGACGTCGGGCTCGTAGATGGGACAGTCGTCGAAACCGAGGTCGTCGTAGATCTCACTCGGCACCGGGAACTGGATCGAGCCGGCGAGCTCGAACCGGTAGCCGCGGGCCAGCTCCGTGGTGGTGGCCATGCCCCCGATGAAGTGGTTCTTCTCCAGGCAGAGGACGCGCATCCCCCCGCGGGCCATGACCACTGCGGCGGTCAGCCCGTTGTGCCCGGCCCCGATGACGATGGCGTCGTAGTCCGACATGGCGCAACGGTACCGGAGCGCCCCGTCGGTCGCCCGGGACGCCTGACGGGTCTCAGCCGTGCTGCCAGAACCGGTTGGCCAGGCTGCGGATCCCGGGGAGTGCCACCCGGTCGAGCTGCGCCACCTCGTCACCGTCGAGGGCCCACCCCAGCGCGCCGGCGTTCTCCTCGGCCTGGTGCCGGTTCTTGGCCCCGGGGATGGGCACCGCGCCCTTGGCGATGATCCAGTTGAGGGCCACCTGGCTGGGCGTCCGCCCGTCGTGGGCCTCGCCGATGCGGCGGAGCTCGGCGACCACGGCGTCGACCACCGGCATCGGGTGGTCGGAGAAGTTCCGCTTGCCCGGCGGCGGGTGGGCGGCGGAGTACTTGCCGGTGAGGCGTCCCTGCCCGATGGGCGAGTACGCCAGGGGCACCACGCCGAGATCGGCGCAGGCGGCCAGCAGACCGCCCGTCTCCGGGGACCGCCGCAGGAGGGAGAACTCGATCTGGTTGGTGGCCAGGCGCATCCCGTGGCGCTCGAGGGCGGCGGCCATGGCCCGGGTCTCCTTGACCGAGTAGTTGGAGACGCCCACGGCCCGCACCAGGCCCTCGCCGTGGGCCGCGGCCAGCGCGGCGGCCAACGCCGTGTGCGAGCGCAGGCTCACCGGGCCGTGGAGCTGGTAGAGGTCGACGGCGTCGAGGCCGAGGCGGGCCAGCGACGCCCGAAGCGCGGCGAGCAGCGAGCGCCGGACGTCGAGTTTCCAGGGCGACGGCATGAATTTGGTGGCCACCACGGCGCGGGCGGCGCGGTCGGGGTCGGCGGCCCGGAGCGATCCGATGATCCGCTCGCTCTCCCCGCCGCCGTAGACCTCCGCCGTGTCGAAGAAGGTCACGCCGGCGTCGAGCGAGGCGGTCCAGGCGTCGGCGATGGAGTCCCGGGTCAGCTCCGGGTCGTAGCCACCCATGCCCCAGGTGGACTCGTCACCCCACGCCCAGGTGCCCACGCCGAGTCGGGGGATCGCCACGTTGCTGCCACTGAGGGTCACGGGGTCGGAGGCCATGCCGTCACCGTACCCCCGCCGGCGCCGGACATATGCCCTGTACAGGACCTTCGTGCTCAAGCTGACGAGCTGACGACCCGATGAACCGGGTATGTCCTCAGTCGTCGAAGGGCCCGAGCTGCCCCTGACCGCACCGACCGGGGACGCCGACCTGCTGAGACTCCTGCGTGAGCTCCCGGACGCCGTCGTCGTGGTGGGCCCGACCGGGATCCTGGTGTGGGGAAATTCGACCGCGGAGCGGCTCTTCGGGACCACCATCGCCGAGGCCCTCGGCCTGTCGGGACTCGACTTCGTGCACCCCGAGGACCTGCCCTTCGTGCTGCTGTCGTTGGAGACGATCCAGGAGAAGGAGGTCGGGGCCCCGATCGAGATCCGCCTGAAGACCCCGTTCGGATGGCGTCTGATGGAGCTCGTGGGCACCCCGGTGCCGTGGCTGACCGAGGGGTCGATCCTGCTGAGCCTGCGCGACCTGACCGAGCGGCGCCGCTTCGAGGTCTCCCACAACCGGGACGCCCGCCTGCGGGCGGTGGTGCAGCACGCCGCGGTGGTCACCATGCTGGTGGCACGCGACGGGACCGTGGAGTCGTGCTCGGGGGCGGTGTCGCGGATGCTCGGCCACGACCCGGAACTCATCGAAGGCCGCCCGCTGGTCAACCTGGTGTGCTCCGACGACCGTCAGGCCGTCATGGAGGCCATCGTGCGCGCCTCCCACGCGGGCGCGGCGGCCGGACCGGTGACGGTGACGGTCGGCCTGAACCGGATCGGCTCACCGGCGCCGATCCCCTTCGAGCTCAGCTTCGTCAACCTGGTGGACGACCCGACCGTGGGCGCCTACGTGGTCTCCGGACACGACGTCACCGACCGCGCCCGCCTCGAGGAAGAGCTGTCGTACCAGGCGTACCACGACTCGCTGACCGGTCTCGGCAACCGGGCGCTGTTCGTCCGGCGCCTCGAGGACGGCCTGGCCCGGGCCGAGCGCACCGACTCGGCCGTGGCCGCCCTGTTCCTCGACATGGACGGACTGAAGTCGGCCAACGACCGGCTCGGCCACGCCGCCGGGGACGCCCTGCTGCAGGCCATGGCCGGGGTGCTGCGGGCCAGCATCCGCAAGTCGGACACCGCCGCCCGGCTCGGTGGCGACGAGTTCGGGGTGATCGTCGAGGACTTCACCTACCCGGCCGAGGTCGAGGGGCTGGCCGACCGGATCCTCGAGGCCTGCCGCAGGCCGTTCGCCGTGGGCGGCGCCACGGTGTCCGGGACGGTCAGCATCGGCTTCGCCTTCGCCCGACCGGGCATCACCGTCGACGAGCTGATGTCGAACGCCGACCGGGCCATGTACACGGCCAAGTACCGCGGCAAGGACCGCCAGGAGCGGTTCGAGGTGTGGATGCTCGAGGGCGCCGAGCAACGGCGCTGAGCCGGTCCCGGTGCGGGTCGACCGGGGCCCGGCCACCCGGCATCGGGGGTCGCCACGCCGTAAGGTCCGGGGATGGCATCGGCCCGATCGAGGCTCGCCGGGTTGCGGACCCACCGGGCCCCGACCTGGTGGCAGGACGCCAAACTCGGCATCTTCGTGCACTGGACGCCGGCCTCGATCCCGGCGTTCGCGCCGACGTTGGGCGACTACGGCGACCTCCTCTCCTCGGGTGAGCCCGACGCCTTCCAGTACTCGCCGTACGTCGAGTGGTACGAGAACTCGCTGCGGTTCCCCGACAGCCCGGCGTCGCGCCATCACCGCGAGGTGTGGGGGGACCGCCCCTACCGCTCGTTCGCGGCGGACTTCGTGGCCGGCCTCGACAACTGGGACCCGGAAGGCTGGGCCACCGCCTTCGCCGCGACGGGTGCCCGGTACGTGGTCCTGGTGTCCAAGCACGCCGACGGGTGGTGCCTGTGGCCCTCGACGGTCCGCAACCCGCACCTCGGCGGGTGGTACTCCGAACGCGACCTGGTCGGTGAGCTGGCGGAAGCCGTGCGGGGCCGGGGGATGCGCTTCGGGCTGTACTACAGCGGGGGGCTCGACTCCACGTTCCTCGAGTTCCCGATGGGGTCCATGGGCGGCGTGCTGGCCGCAGTGCCGCGGGGTGACTACCCGGCCTACGCGGAGGCCCAGGTGCGCGAGCTGATCGACCGGTACCGGCCGTCGGTGCTGTGGAACGACATCGCCTGGCCGACCCCGGGCAAGGAACTCTGGCCCCTCCTCGAGCACTACTACCGTGTGGTGCCCGACGGCGTGGTCAACGACCGGTGGATGCCCTGGTCGCCCCTGCTCGGTCTGGCCCGTTCGGCCAGGGGTCGCGGGGTGATCGACGCGCTCATGGCCCGCCAGACCCGGTCGGAGAAGGGACTGGTGCCTCCCCGGCCACCCCACTTCGGCTACCGGACACCCGAGTACATGACCTTCGAGGACATCCAGAGCACGCCGTGGGAGTGCGTGCGCGGGATGGACCACAGCTTCGGCTACAACGCGCAGTCGACCGAGGAGGACTTCCTGGCCCGGGACGAGCTGCTCTGGTCGGTCACCGACATCGCCGCGAAGGGCGGCAACCTGCTGTTGAACGTCGGGCCGCGTGCCGTCGACGCCACCATCCCCGAGGAGCAGCTCGTCCGGCTCGGCTGGCTCGCCGGCTTCGTGCCGCCCAGCGGCGACGCGCTGTTCGGCACCCGGCCGTGGGCGACGCCGGGCTCCACGACGGCGGAAGGTGACCCGCTGCGCTACACCGCCCGGGACGCCGACGTCTTCGCCTTCGTCCGCCCGTCCTCGCCGAGCGCGACGCTGGCCGAGGTGGTGCCGACGCCGGCGACCACCGTGCGCGACCTGAGCGGCCGGCCGCTCCCCTGGGAGTCGACGCCTGCGGGGATCCGGGTCGGACTACCGGCCTCACCCGACGGCGACCCGGTGGTCGTGGCCCTCGGGCACGTGGCGGCGCACGGCCGCCCCTGATCGGCCGGTGGCGATCCCGATGCCCGACGGCGACGGCCTGTCGTACCGGTCGCGGACCGGACGGTGGGTCATCGCCGCGTCGGTCCTGGGGTCGGGCATGGCCTCGATCGACGCCACCGTCGTGGGGATCGCCCTCCCGACCATCGGGCGGGACTTCCACGCCACGGTGGCCCAGCTGCAATGGGTCGTGAACGGGTACACGCTGGCCGTGGCCGCGCTGCTGCTCGTCGGCGGGTCACTCGGCGACCGGTTCGGTCGTCGTCGCCTGTTCGTCATCGGGACCGCGTGGTTCACCCTGGCGTCGGCGGCCTGCGCGGTGGCACCCGGCGCTCCGGCGCTGATCGTGCTGCGCGTCCTGCAGGGCGTGGGCGGCGCGCTGCTGACTCCGGGAAGCCTGGCCATCCTCCAGTCCTCGTTCCGGGAGGCGGACCGTGGCCAGGCCATCGGGGCCTGGACGGGCCTCGGCGGGGTGGCGTCGGCCGTCGGACCGTTCCTGGGCGGCTGGCTCATCGCCGTGGCCTCGTGGCGGTGGATCTTCGTCATCAACCTGCCCGTGGGACTCGCCGTCCTGCTCCTGGCGGTACGCCACGTGCCGGAGTCGAAGGACCCGTCGGCGCCGGCCCGGGTCGACGTCACCGGGGCCGTTCTGGTGGCCGTGGCGCTGGCCGGCGTCACCTACGGGCTCACCGAGGGTCCGGCTCACGGCTGGCACGGACCGGGGCCGGCCGTGTCCCTGGCCGTGGGCGCGGTGGCCGCCGTGGCGTTCGTGGTGGTCGAGTCACGCCGTCCCGCGCCCCTGCTGCCCCTCGGTCTCTTCCGGCACCGGCAGTTCGCCGTGACCAACGCCGTCACCTTCGTGGTGTACGGGGCCCTGGGTGGGGTGTTGTTCCTCCTGCCCGTCGTCCTCCAGGTGGTGGGGCACTACTCGCCGCTGGCGTCGGGGGTCGCCCTGCTGCCCCTCACGGTCGTCATGCTGCTGCTGTCGGCGACGTCGGGGCGGCTGGCGGCCCGCATCGGCCCGCGGCTGCAGATGGGCGTCGGGCCGGTGGTGGTGGGCTGCGGCCTGGCGCTGCTGTCCCGCATCGGGTCCGACAGCGCCTACGTGTCCGGCGTCCTGCCGGCCGTGCTGGTATTCGGACTGGGACTGGCCGTCACGGTGGCGCCGCTCACGGCCACCGCGCTGTCGTCGGCACCCGAGGAGCACGCGGGGCTCGCCTCGGCCGTCAACAACGACGTCGCCCGGATCGGCGGCCTCGTCGCCGTGGCGGTGCTGCCGGCGCTCAGTGGCATCTCGGGCTCCGCCTACCTCCATCCGGCCGCGTTGGCCGACGGGTTCCGCACGGCGACGCTGATCGGCGGCGCCTGGTGTGTGGTCGGTGGTGTCCTGGCCGCCATCGGCATCCGGAACCCGCCCCGACCGGTGCCGTCGCCGGATGCACCGGCCCGGGATGCCCCGGTTCCCCTCCACCACTGCGGTCTCGACGCCCCACCGCCGGTCACCGCCAGGTGACAGCGGCCCGTCCCCCGTGGGCGGACCGCAGACCGGAGCACCTCGTCGGGTCGGCACGGCGGTACGTTGACGGCATGGCTGGACGCCCGGGCACCCGGCTTGACGGGTGGCTGGTCGGGGCCCTGTGCCTCCTCACGGCCACCACCGGCGTGCTCGACGCCACCAGCTTCCTCGACCTGGGCAGGACCTTCACGGCCAACATGACGGGGAACGTCCTGCTCCTGGCCTTCTCGCTCACCGGGACGTCGCTGGGCGGCGGCTCCGACTCGCAGGGCTTCGTCATCGCCCTGGTGGGCTTCGTGGTCGGGGCGGTGGTCGGGGCGGCCGCGGCCGGACGGCGCGGCCGGGCGGCCCATCTGCACCTCGGACTCGGGCTCGAGCTCGTGGCCGTCTCGTTCGCACTCGTCGTGGGCCTGACCGGCTCCGTGCAGGTGACCGATCGGCGTGACGTCGTCATCGGCCTCCTGGCGATCGCCATGGGCGTGCAGAACGCGGTGGTCCGCCGGATGGCGCTGAGCGAGGCCAACACCACCGTCCTCACGACGAGCCTCGGATCGCTGGCCGCGGATCTGGTGGCCGTCGGGGGACGACCGCCCCGGGCGGGTCGGCGGATCGCCACCGTGGCCTGCATCTTCGTCGGGGCCGTGGCGGGGGCACTCCTGCAGCGCCATGGCGTGGGCTGGCCACTGGCGTTCGCCCTGGCGCTCGTGGTCCTGGCCGGCGGAGCGCTCGCCCGGGCCGGCTGGCCGGCGCCGGAGGACTGACCCTTCTCCGCCCCGCCATTCTTGACTAAACCCATCGGCTTTACCTAGTATTCGTCCATGACCCGTGCGACGACCCCGACGCCGCCATGATCAACGCCCCCGAGCGGGTCCGCCTGAGCACCGCCGAGCTTCTCGTCGTGGCGCGGGGCCTGGCCACGTCGGCGTCGTCGTGGCCGGGCACCGCGCACCCGGAGACCCGCTCCTGGCGCACCGTGGCGGCGACCGACCGCTACGAGGCGTTCGTCATCGCCTGGCCCGCCGGAGGGTCCATCGAGCTGCACGACCACGGTGACTCGGCGGGTGCGGTGGTGGTGGCGGCCGGCTCCCTGGTGGAGACGGCGGTGGGCCACGACGTCGACGGCTCCCTGGTGGCGGTGTCCCGGTCGGTCGACGAGGGTGGTCATCTGGTGTTCGAGCCTGGGCACGTCCACGACATCGTCAACCACGGACCGGGCCCGGCCCTGAGTGTGCACGTCTATTCACCGGTGCTCCGGTCGATGACCTTCTTCGAGGCGCGGGACGACGTGCTGCTCGTCGCGGTGCGCACCGAGGACTTCCCGGTCGGGTCGTCGCGATGACCCGGACCTCGTCGCGATGACCCGGACCTCGTCCCGATGACACACAGCGCTGACGAGCTGGTGGCCGAGGCCCGCAGCCGCATCGGCCGCGTCACGCCGGGGCAGCTGGCCGACGTCGAGGCGGCCGGGGGCCTGGTGGTCGACATCCGCCCGGAGGCCCAACGTCGGGCGGAGGGTGAGCTGCCCGGCGCGGTGGTGATCGAGCGGAACGTGCTCGAGTGGCGCCTCGACCCCCGGGGTGCGCACCGGATCCCCGAGGTCCGCGACCACGACCAGCCCGTGGTGGTCGTGTGCTCGGCCGGGTACGCGTCGAGCCTGGCCGCCGCGTCACTGGTCGATCTCGGCTTCCACCGGGCCGCCGACCTCGACGGCGGGTTCCAGGCCTGGAGCGCATGGGACTCGGCCGGGCGCGGGGCGGAGGCCCGACGGTGACGCCGGTCCTGGTGACGCTCCACGCGCATCCCGACGACGAGTCGATCTTCACCGGCGGGACCATCGCCACCGCGGTCGAGGCCGGGTGGCGCGTCGTCCTCGTCGTGGCCACCGACGGCGACCGGGGTGAACGGCCGTCGTCCGCCGGACACGACCTCGGAGCCCACCGCCGCGCCGAGGTGCTCGAGGCCGCAGCCGTCCTCGGGATCGAGCGGGTGGAGTTCCTCGGCTACGGCGACTCCGGGCACGCGACCCCGGTGTCGGGTGCGGCACCCCGCGGATCGTTGGCCTCGGCGTCCGTCGATGCGGCGGCCGCCGCCGTGCGCCGACTCCTGGGGGAGGTGGGGGCCACCGCGCTCACGGCGTACGACGCCGACGGGATCTACGGGCACGTGGACCATGTGCGGGTGCACGAGATCGGCACCCGCGCCGTCACCGGGACCGACTGCGAGCTCTACGAGGCGACGGTCAGCCGGCCGGAGCTCCGCCGCCTGCGCCGCGACCTGGTCGGCCGCGGGCTGGTGGGCACCCGCTGGCCGCCCGGACTGTCGGAACGGCTGGGAGTCGAGGGGGGACCCGACCTGGTGGGCGTCGACGTGCGGCGCCACCTGCCCTTGAAACTGGCGGCGGTGTCCGCCCACTCGAGCCAGGTGATGGAGGCGGACTCGTTCATGGGACTGCCGGCGGGCGCCTTCCACCATCTCTTCGCCACCGAATGGTTCCGGGTGGCCCGGTCCGGACGGGGGCGGTTCCTCAATCTGGTGGCACCGGACGTGGTCGCCGGGCCGTCACCCGCCCCAGCTCGGCTCGGCCTGGCCGCCACGGCCTGACGGGCCGGCGCACGCTCCGTCAGGCGGAGCGTGCCGACGGTCCGTTGCGGATCGTCGACTGGACACGGCGCATCTGGCTCCGCAGGCAGAGACCGCGGTAGTGGTCGGCGTCGACCTCCAGGTACCGGACCACCGCATCCACCTGTCCGGGCTCGGGCAGGTGCTCGTCGCCCATCCAGCCGAGGAGCTCCTCCACGGTGACACCGAGGGCCAGTGCGGCCGCGGCCGGCGA
>Ga0182016_10007981_pt1 | contig 10766 bp, 8 predicted proteins | sample 712S2MmetaG_FD_120491 | JGI IMG/M metagenome (GOLD analysis project Ga0182016, IMG submission 120491) | Permafrost microbial communities from Stordalen Mire, Sweden - 712S2M metaG | ecosystem: Environmental > Terrestrial > Soil > Wetlands > Permafrost | place: Sweden: Stordalen | collected...
CACCGGCATGGGAGCCTGTTGTTGGCGCTCCAGCAAGCTGTCGAGAGACTCTGGTTTGGGTTGGCTCGGCACTGTTTCCACCGGAGAGTTGGCCGTAGTAAGGGACGCGGGTACCAAGGCAGCGTTTGTTTCAGCAGAATTTGCGGCCGTGGTAGTGCTCCCAACCTGAGCCTTCGATACGCTGGCGGTCTGTGCAACCAGCGCGAAGGGAACGGCGTCGGGCTCGACCAGAAAGCCTCCAGACGGCTGGTATCGCAGCAGGAAATCAACGTTGGCTGAGTTCGGGCCTTCGCCACGGCTGACCAGGAGAAAGCTGATCTGGCGTCCTCTCGCGGTGGAAATCAGCAAGTTACTCTCGGCATGTTCGTTGGTCAGGGCTTTGACGAACACCAGGTCTGGCTCGTGTTCGGAATGCTCCACCTGAAACAGTGCCGGGTCTCCCACCACGACTGAGTTCACCGCCTCGGGGACCCGGATTGCGGTCGGACGAGGATCACGGAGCAGTCCGTGAGATTGTCAACGGGTCATCTGAGGGTCTGCACCTCGTGCGGAGACTTCACCAAGCATTGTGCCACCCGCACAGATGCACGATCTATTTGAAGCGGCGCGGTCACTAGCGCCGTGAATGGAGCTGCCGTTGCCGGTCGTTGCGACCGCTGCCACCGACGGTTCGAATACCCGCACGCGACAGTAGAAAATGCCGAGAAGTTGAACCGTCAACTCATGATGGAGTTCGAGAATCATAAGTGCACCAAGGGATGTATCGACCTGGTGTTCGCTAGTTAGGTTTCCGCGATTTACTTCGTATTGCCTCTTCGATTATCCTACGTTCATCCTCGCCTCGCAGAACGCAGGCCAGCGCCAACTCTCCAGTCTCGGCGTTCTTGCGCAGCATCAGCGGAACGTTATGTTTAACCGCACATCGGGTTGGGTGGCATCGTTCCAGCTTAAATCATGCTTCCTCTGGGCGGCCCGTAATGTAAAACACGTGTCCTTTGTCGCAGCAGTAGCCGTGGAGTGGGCAAACCGTCAAGAAATATCTGGCTCCGCTCGACGTCGGTTTGCCAAGACTCAGGGAAGTGGGCGGTCCGTTGAGCGTGACCAGCGGCGGATAGCCATAAGGCAGGATCCTCTGGGGAATTCAGAGATCTACCAATACGATGCCAGCGGTAGGCTGCTTTGGTACACGGACCGACGCGGCGTAATTTCGGGCTATTCTTATGATATCCTCGGCCGGCGTATTTTAGCCGGCTTTGGATATAACGGGTCTTCGTACGAGAGCACCATTAGCTATACTTTTGATCATGGAAACCGCCTGACGGACACTCTTGATTCCCTCACGGGCGCCATTCTCAGACAATTCGATGGACTGAATGCCCTGCAGTCGGAGGTTACACCTCAAGGAACGGTAAGTTATAGCTATGATGCCGACGAAAGGCGTCAGGCGATGACGGTTACGGGGCAGCCTACCGTTCATTACACATACGATCCTGATAGTCGCTTGACTCAGATTACACAGAGCGCCAATACAGTAAGCTTTACTTATGACCCATCTGGCCGACGTAGCTCTTTAAGTTTGGCGAATGGCATCTCGGCCGCATACGAATACGACGCGGCTTCGCAGCTGGTGTCGATACAGTATCACTCCGGTGCAGCGGCTCTGGGTGATTTGGAATACACGTATGACTCAGCGGGCCGTCGGGCAGCGGTGACAGGCAGCTTCGCTCGCACCGATTTGCCAGACGCTATCTCTGGCGCTCAATATAATGTAAATAACCAGCTCACACAGTGGGGTTCGAGAAGTCCAGCCTATGATTTTAATGGAAATCTTCTGAATGATGGCGTTAACTCATATAGTTGGAATTCCCGCAATCAACTTTCGTCGATGAATGCGGGGATTACGACCTTCATTTACGATAGTTTTGGCAGGCGAGTTGAGGCGAGTGTTAGCGGCGGAAATGCGAAGGTGTTCCTGTACGACGGCGCCAATATTGTTCAGGAGTTCGCAGGGACGAGTCCCACAGCCAATCTCCTGACGGGCGGCCTCGACGAAGTGTTTATGCGAGAAGATTCGGCTGGAGTTGTGAACTTGTTTACCGACGGTCTCGGGAGCACACTAGCTAGGTGACCGGCTCTCCGGCATCACATACCAGAATGCCGCTAACCCTACGCCAAACGTATCCTTTGGCTATGACCCTTATTTCCCGCGCCTGACTTCGATGGTTGACGGCACCGGCACCACAAACTATACCTATACGCCAGTCGGCCCCGATGGAGCGTTGCAACTTGCCTCTGAGCAGGGTCCGTTCAACAATGACACGATCAGCTATGGCTACGATGCGCTTGGCCGTATGAGCGCCCGTAACATTGCCGGAGGCAACGAGGCGTTTGCCTATGATGCGATTTCGCGGCTGATTTCGCATAGCACACCTCTGGGAGTGTTCACTTATCACTATCTGGGACAGACGGATCAAGCGACCTCGCGCAGTTTACCCAACGGTATCGCGACGAGCTGGAATTACGACACCAATCACAATGACCGTAGGTTGATTGGCATCATGAACACCGGCACCACCCGCAGCTACACCTTGGGCTATATGATTCCAGGTGGGGGGGGGCCAATAATCCCTATGACATTTTGAGCCTGACTGCCGTCGCTGCTCCCGGCCATCCGTTCCACAGCCAGAATCATGTGTACGGGTACGATTTGAGCGACCGGCTGCGCTTTGACGGTGGACCGGAGGCCGTTGCCTCGGATAGCCACAGCTATGCCTATGACCTGCTTGATAACCCGACGACCATACTCAATGGCAGGGACATAATCCATGCGACCTACAACGACTTAAACGAGATCAGCACCTGGGGCGGAAATAACTACTTCTATGATCTCAACGGCAACACGTTGAGCGGTGACGGCACGCGCTCTTACAAGTGGGACGCAGAGAACAGGCTGGTCGAGATTGATTACGTGGGCAGCAACGCAAAAACACAATTCGGCTACGATGCACTAATTAAGACGACGATTATTCCTACCTGGTGCTTTCTGAGCATTGGTGCAGCAATTGCAGCAATCCGGATTGGCAGATCCCAAGGGCGCAAGCAGAAAAACGAGGCTCACCAGCGCTGACGTTGGCGTAAAGTATCACGCCATTGCTACTCAGCTTCTCCGATCTCCTCTTGACGGAACTACGCGCGCGCATAACTTCTGCGCGAAACGCAACCGCGTGCAGCACAACCGTATTACAAGTCCGACTACCTGGACGCGCCACATCCCCGGCAATCCTTTCAGTATGCCCGTACCTCAGTCGGAGCCGGCTCAGCGGGCGATTGGATAAAGATGGCAGGTATACTCTCGCTCCTGATTATTGGTGAACTCGTCAATGGCGCAGATAAGCGAAAACGCTCTGGCCATGAAAACTTGGGTCCAACTTGGGTCCAAATGTTGACAAATACCGTATAAAACTGTGCTCTATGACGCAGAGAAAAGCTATACGGGCCAACAAGATAGATATTCGTTCACTGCCTTGGGCGCAGGGGGTCGGAGGTTCAAATCCTCTCGCCCCGACCAATGACCCAACCTTCGGCTCCCAACTGGCAAACTCGACGCGACGCCAGGTTTCGGAGATATACCGAAGCGCTTGCTGAGATGGGTCGAGCGACCGAGGGTGGTTGGGGGTGCTGATTCAGATGGTTGAGCTGACCACGCTTCCCTGGTCCGCGCTTCTTGTGATGGGCAACTCAACCAGGAATTGGGTCCCTTTCCCTACCACGCTGGTAACGTCGATGTGGCCTCCGTGGGAATCCACAATGCGTCGCGCCAGCGAGAGTCCCAGTCCTGTACCGTGTCCCTTGGTGGTGAAGAAGGGGCGAAAGATGTTAGGCAGCGTTTCGGGTGGGATGCCTTTGCCTTCGTCAGCGACGGTGATGAACACGGCGCCGTCGTCATGTTTCAGCGAGACGCGGATAACGCCCGGTTTGTCCATGGATTGGATTGCATTAAGCAACAAGTTCAGCAACACCTGGTTAATCTGATTGGGGTCGTGTTCGACGGGTGGAATTGTGTCCTTGATTTCGAACTCGACCGTAATGCGCTTGGTGATGGCCTGCTGACGCGCGAACATCACCGCGTGCTCGACGGTGCTGCAGACGTCGCTGACCCGAAATTGCGGCGGCTTGGGCCGGGCAATCTCCAGCAGTTCGGTGAGAATGCGGTTGATCTGGAGGGTTTCCTCTTTTGCGTCCTTGATGACTAAGCGAGCTGCGCTGTTGGGCGGCAGATCGCGGCTGACGATCTCAATGACGCCGGCAATTCCCGCCAACGGATTGCGGATTTCGTGCGCCAGTCCCGCCGCCAGCTCTCCCAGAGTGGCAAAGTGTTCGGCGCGCGACATCTGTGTCTGATGAAGTCGTTGAATTTCTTCCCGGCTAGCCTTCAGTTGGGCCACCATATCGTTGAAGTCACAACCCAGGTCGCCGATTTCATCGTTGCGACCGCAGAAGCTGACGGAGGCGTCCATATCGCCCAAGCGTACGCGGGCAATTTTGTCTTGCAATTCGAGCATGGGGCGTCGCACCGAAACCGCGAACACCATGATGACCGCGGCGCAGACCAGAAACGCTCCCGCGGTAGCGACGGTGATGACGACGTGGCGCTCGCCGGCGGCCAGCGACAGGGAGACCAGCACAAATAGCAGCAGCCCATTCAGCAGGACCGCGGCGACCGGGAGCACCGCTTTGAGCGCCCAGCTGATGTGCCGCGTGCGCGCGACCGGGCTGGGCTCGACCGCGGGCGACGTTGCCTCACCCAGCACATCGCCAGCCCGGATTGTCGCGGAAGCGGTCATTGTTTAAATCCTAGAGAGACATGTCAGTTCGTGGTCAAACTCGACGGCATTTTGAGAGACTCGGCGAAGGCCGTAGATCCCCTCCGCTCCGCTTGGCTCCGATCGGGATGACAAGAATATGCATGGCACCATGACTGCAGACACTAGAACTCGTTTCCCAAATCTGCTTCGCGAACTTTTCAATCCAGGGCTGGCGAAACGGAACTGATTGTTTGGGGCCTTCTTTTTCCTCAGCCCGTGCCGTCCAGCCCTAGTTCCTCATGCGTACGCGTGTAAGCCGGGAAGCAAATACGTGACGCCGAGGAAGGTGAAGATCACGACGCCAAATCCCAGGATGGCGAAGTACGCGGCCCTGCGTCCGCGCCATCCGCGCGTGATCCGCATGTGTAAGTAACCCGCATAGACCAGCCAGGTGATAGCAGCCCAAGTCTCCTTCGGGTCCCAGCTCCAATACGAGCCCCAGGTCCGGTTTGCCCAGTAAGCGCCGGTGGCAATCATGAAGGTCAGCAAGGGAAAAGCGATGCAGATGGTTTTATAGGTAACGCGATCGAGCGTGTCAGCGGAGGGCAGCAGGCCTTGCAAATCGGCGCGCCTCCACAACAGCATCAAGTACAGTAGCGAAGCAAAAATACCCGTCACCATCCCTCCCAATAGGAAGGGGCTGGCGGCCAGGCTGGTCGGGAAGAGCCCATCCTGGTCGGGTGACGGGTAACTGGCATCGCGCACGCGGAGAGCGAACGCCGCCAGGACAACAATCTGCAATAGGATGCTGACGAACACTGCCTTATTGGCGGTCCCGTAAAACGAATCGTCCTTCTTTGCCCGGCTAACCAAGTACAGCGCCAGGGGAGCGATGGCTGCCAGGGTAGCGATCATGAACAGCCAACCCAGATCAGGCACGGTGACGAACAGCCGCATACCTCGCCCGATGAACATATCTGACTTGCCGCGTGCATCCCATGCGGTGACCGACAAGCCGCCCCACTTCTCGAAGCGAGTGGCGACGATGCCAACATAGATTGCACCCACCGTCGCACTGGTCAAAGCCAGGAAGGTTTCAGTCTTAAAGTTGTCTTTGATAAGAAACATCATGGCCAGGGCGAAGCTGACGGCGCAGGCGGCGTAGGCCAGCATTGCCAGAGTGACGTGGACGTGTAGCCATGTGGATTGCAGCGCCGGAACCAGCGGACGGACTTCGGACGGTAGCAATTGCATCAGGATGACGCAGACCACGGCCAGCGGCATGGTGATGCTGCCGATGATCTTTACCCCAAATTTCTTTTCGGCTATGAGGGTCAGGAGAGCGACCGTCCAGACGAAGCTGAGCAGCATTTCATAGATGCTGGCAAAGGGAGGACGTCCGGAAAGATACCAGCGATGTGCCACTGCCAGAGTGTTGGCAACCAGGCCAATCGCGGTGGCCGTGGAAGCAAACTTCACATAACGGGTCATGCCCGTCACTCCAAATCCCATGTAGAGCGCGCCCGCGGCGGCGTAGAAGATGAGCGCTACATACAGAAGATTGCTTTCGCTGAACAGGCTCCCGCCCGACTTGGCGGCGCCTAACAGGGCCACAATCAGCAAAAACGTTACCGAGAGTCCCACCAGGACGAGCAACGCGTTTCCGCCGGTCGCGGCGGGTTCTTCCATTCGTACAATCCGTGCTCGAGTTGCCATCTTGTCTTTCCTCCGTCTTGCTGTTCCATCCCGGGGCGTGTCGGGGATCCTCAAATTCTTACTTCACGCCGGCCATCGTCAGTTCCGGTTGTTCCTTCTTCGCCGAGCGCGAGATCGCGGACGCGCTTTCCAGCTCGGTGCGAATGTTGTCGACCAACTCGTTGAACTTCTGCTCGAAGCGATCGCGGTTCTTGTTGGCCTGTCCGCCAACCCACAGCACCAGACTGCCTCGCGCATCGGGCACGGCGGCGATCCAGACCCGCATATGCACCAGGTAGAAAGCTACGAACAGTCCCGCGCCCATCAGCAGGACGCCGCCCCACACCAGCCACTGTCCCGGCTCGTGCGAAACTTCCAGGCCGGTGTAATAGCCCATCTGCATGTCTCGATATTGGAAGTTGTAGTTGGTCTTCTCGCCTTGCGCGCTCTCGTTGTACGCCGGGAAAAGCCACAGCTTGGCATCTTCGCCGGTGGCTTTATCCTTCACCTGCAAACGGAACGCGGGATTCACTGGATCGTCAGAGCGTTTGAAGACCTGGTTATCGCGCACAAAGAAGTCGGGAATATATTCCGCCAAGGTGACGCTGGTGTTCGGGTCGAGGTCCATGGGCTCATTCATGGCCAACGTGATCTCGCGCGAAGCGCCGCCGTCGGCAGTGGCGACGACCTTTAGCCCATCCAGATTGCCCGTGGTTCCGAAGCTGGCCTGGTAGAAACGCAGTCCTTGATGAATCAGGGGATCGTTGACCACGATCTCCTTCGATTCGACTTCGTGTCCATCCTGCACCACCGTCAGCTTCGACCACCAGCGTTTGGGCGAGCCGTCGGCATAGTTCTCCTGCCCGGCGCCATAGCACTTCACGCTGAAGGGAAGCTGCTTGGTCCCGCCGGTGCGTAGTTGAATGCTGTTGCTGGTTTGTCCTTTTTGCAGCGCCATGAAGCCACTGAAACCGAAGAGTCCATCGATGATTCCGCCGGCGAGGATGAGAAGCAGGCTGGCGTGGACGATGTACACCGCCATAACCGAGAAACGATGACGTTCTGAGAACAAGGAGGGTTCGTTCCTGTCGGCGATGCGTTCGACCGGCCAGCCTGATTTCTTAAGGGCCCGTTCTGCGGCATTCAATCCACCTTCGGCATTGGTAATAGGCAGCTCAATCTTGTTTTGGACTGCCGAGCGAAAGTGCGAATCGGTCTTGCGATAAGGACGCGCATAAAAGCGCCATGCGTTAGGGAAGCGATCTATCGAAACCAAAATGATGCTCAGGCTCACCAGCCCGAGCAAAGTCATGAACCACCAGGCGTGAAATATGTCGGTAAGCCCCAGGCGATCGAGCCACAGCAAGGTGGTCGGGGAATACGCCTGCGCGAGCTTGTCGGGATCGGTGGCGGGACGCTGCAGTATGAACGTGCCCAACGCGGAAGCGAGGCCGACCAAAATCAACAGCACAACTCCGGTGCGGAGATTCGACAGGGTTTTATGAATGCGTTTTGGTATGGATAGAAGGCTGAAGGCCATGTGCGCTCCTTCCCGTGAGCAAGTGACAAGTGCACGCCGGAAGCCATAAAGCAAAGTGGTTGTAAGTTGTTGCTGAATAGCTGATTGCGCGGACTTCTGGATTATGGGATTGCCATGTGGGTGAGGCATATCACGCATGGCGGTGATGAAAGCGGCGCATTCGGCGGGTATTCTGCAGGACTCGCGTCGGACAGGAATTTCTCATCCGCGCGCAGTCATCCGCTTGCCAAGGAACTTCACCTTAGCCGGTGTATACTCAGTCCCAGGGCAGCGCCAATGGTAACCACACAACTTTCATTGGATCAGTACCTTAGGTCCAGTTATCGGCCCGATTGCGATTACGTGGCCGGCGAGTTGGAGGAGCGCAACGTGGGGGAGAAAGAGCACTCCGCGGTACAGGCCTTTTTTGTAAAGTGGTTTGCGGCGCACGAAGAGGAGTATGGACTTGAAGCTTACCCTGAGATTCGCATCAAGATTTCTCCTTAGCAGGTGCGAGTTGCCGACGTCGCGGTGCTGCGTGTCGAAGAGCCTTACAAGGCAGTCTTGACCCGTCCCCCTTTGGTCGTGGTCGAAATCCTTTCTCCGGAGGACCGAGTAAACCGCTATGAGCGGAGGCTAGGAGACTATCGCAAACTAGGCGTTCTCCACGTTTGGGTGATTGATCCCCAGCATCGTGGTGCATTCGATTGCAGCTTGGACGGTTGGCGCCCGGTGGATGCGCTGGTTATTGCCGCTCCCGCAGTGACGCTTCCGCTTGAGCCATTATGGAAGAAGCTTGAGGCTTTGCATTCCTGAATCCGGCTTCCCGCTGATTTACGTTCAACCGCCATCGTCATCCGATTAGCCGTTCTTCTTTCCACTGCCAACGCGGTACAGCGGGCGCAGGGTTATTCCGGAGAGTGCCGGCAGAGCGGCGCTTCAGCGCCGCGGGCGCTGCTGAGCGATGAATCGCTTGAGCTCTATAGCGTGCGGTGAATCCTGAACGCCAGCCTAAAGGCTGCTCGCCCGGTTTACACCACCCGTAAAGCTGGTCTACTGGGGGATTTGACCTTTGCCTGCGGGGGAAAACCCATTTCCAGCCCTCACGCGGCCCAAGAAACGGCCGTCGGAAAACGCCTAAGCGGTTCCGGATCATGAGCTTGGCTAATCGAGTGCGACGCATATCACGGCGGTACGTGACGTGCTCATTACAGATTGCTTGGGGTGGAGGTTGCGGTGAAGGCAGTACGGTTGATCCTGGGTCTGGTTCTGATCACAAGCGCGAGTTGGCTCGGCGCCGCCACCCATCCTGTTCCTCTCGACAAGAATACCGACTCGGCGAAGTGCATCGAGTGCCATGAAGACAAGGCCAAAGGCAAGAATGTTCACTCCGCCATCGCCATGGGCTGCACCAGCTGTCATGAAATCCGCGTCAACAAAGACGTCACTCGCGTAAAGTTGATTACCACCACACCGCAGGCGCTTTGCATCACCTGCCATGCCGACAAGAATGCTGCCGATATCAAAGGCAAAGTGCATCCTCCAGGGGTCCGCGATTGCCTTAAGTGTCACGACCCGCACCAGTCCGACAATAAGTTTCAGCTCCTGAAGCCGACCTCCGGCGACAAAGATCAGAACCTTTGTCTCACCTGCCACACGCAAGGGCTCGACGTTCCGGCAAAAGGCAGCCGTCACCTCGCGCTCGACATGGGATGCGAAACTTGCCACACCATTCATAAGACGGGCGACCCTAGCAAACTGGAGTTCGACTACCACCTGACGAAAACCATTCCGGCGCTGTGCATCGACTGCCACGACGTGAAAGACGCCAGCCTGATCAAGGCGCACCAGGGACAGCCCTTCGGCACCGCCAATTGCATTCAGTGTCACGATCCGCACCAGTCGGCACAGGCGAATCTGATGCAGAAGTTCACCCATCCGCCGTTCGCCGACAAAACCTGCGAAGTCTGTCACCAGCCCGCCAAAGACGGCAAGGTGGTGCTGACGCAGTCGGATTCCAAGGCGCTATGCGTCACTTGCCATGCCGAGCAGGCTGAGAAGATCGAGAAGGCGAAAGTACAGCATCCCGGCGCCCAGGGAGAGTGCGTCGCCTGCCACAACCCTCACGCCGGCAAGACTCCGGGCTTCATCCAGCCGGACCCGGTAAATGCCTGCCTGGCCTGCCACAGCGAGCAGGCCGAGGAGTTCAAGAAGGCGCATCTGCATCAGCCGGCATTCGGACAGAGCTGTGCTATCTGCCACGAGCCGCACGGCGGAGACAACGAGCACCTGCTGCGCGCCAAAGGCAACGCGCTGTGCCTGGAGTGTCATGGTCCGGACTCGCAGCCGCAGAAACTTGAATCCGAACATTTGATCACCATCTTCAACGGCAGCGTGAAGCTGCCCGACGACTACTACGTGAAGAACAAGGTTGCGATCCTTCCTTTGCGATACGGACTGGGTCATCCGGTGGAAGGGCATCCGGTAACCGACGTGATGGACCCGGCCAATGTAACCAAGATCAAGACTCGGATGACTTGCCTGACCTGCCACCAGCCGCACGCTTCGGCGCAGCCCGATCTGCTGGTGAAAGACCAGGCCAACAACATGGCGTTTTGCGATACCTGCCACAAGAACCGAATCGACATGCGGCAGACGACGGTAACAGGGAGTAAGTAACCATGCTAGCCATTCACGCCCATTCGCTGCCCAGCAAAACCACGGTCCTGCTGGCCGTCCTGCTGGCC
>Ga0182016_10007983_pt1 | contig 10766 bp, 9 predicted proteins | sample 712S2MmetaG_FD_120491 | JGI IMG/M metagenome (GOLD analysis project Ga0182016, IMG submission 120491) | Permafrost microbial communities from Stordalen Mire, Sweden - 712S2M metaG | ecosystem: Environmental > Terrestrial > Soil > Wetlands > Permafrost | place: Sweden: Stordalen | collected...
AACTGGACGAGTCTGGCGCCGTCGGCCTACTTTGAGGCCGGGAAACGCACGGGAAAGTTCCGTTTGGCGAAGGACTCTCTGATCCCGGATGAAAACCAGCAGAGCCGGATTTCTTTTGAAGACCTGGCGGTTGCGCTGGTGGATGAGTTGGAGACGCCAAGGCACGAGCGGCAGCGGTTTACGGTGGGGTACTAGATTGCAGGCTCGCAGGCGGGCAGGATGTCGAGGGCGGCGGCTTGGTGGAAGAAGGCTTTCATGCCGGCGATACATTCTTCGTCGAGGATGTAGTGGATGTTCTCGGTGAGGTAGGTGCGGATGGTGGCGGCGGGGATGGGGAGGCGAGCGGACCATTCGTTGACGAGGGTGTCGATGTTGGCGAGGCCGTGATCGCGGGATTGGGTGAAGTCGTGGACTGAAGGACTAGGGACTGAGGGACTAGGGACGTAGGGACTAGGGACATAGGGACCAGGGACTGAGGGACCAGGGACTGGGAGACTGGAATGGCAAACGGAGATGCGGTCATCCAAAACGCTGCCGTGCGTAGCCCCCCAGACGGCGGAGACGAAGGGCAGGTTCGTGAGGCTGGTCCATTCTTCGGCCAGATCGTGGTAGACGAGCTCTTCGCTGGTGCGGGCGAGGCGGTTTTCGCGCTCTTCGAGGGCGAGCAGGGCGGGGTCGCCAATGAGGATGGCAGCGTCAGCTTTGGCGAGCATTCGGTCGAGGTCGGCGGCGAGGGGGAGAAAAGGGACAGCGGGATTTCCCCATCGGTGGAAGAGGATGCGGGCGTAGGCGATGGTGGTGCGGGAGGCGATGTCGGCGGCGACGGAGCGCAGGGCGGACAGAGGCTGAGCAGCGCGGCGGACGAGGAGCAGGGAGCGGACGCGGCCCTTGGAAGCGATGGTGCAGCCGGGGAGGATGCGGAGGGTGGGGTTGGTGGCGAGGGCGGCGATGGGGACGAGGCCGATGTCGGATTGTCCGGAGGCAAGGCGGGCAGCGCAGTCGGATGGGGTGGTGCGATCTATCTGGTAGCGGCGGGCGAGGACGGCGTCGAGAGGTGGGTGCTCGAAGTCCCACATGAGGGGAGCCGGGTTGAGAAAGTTGATGGCGGCGATGCGGAGGCGTGGTGGATGGGGCGAGCTCACTTGGATTCAGGATACAAGAGCAGGGAGGAGGGACGAGGGAGGAGGGAGAAGTGGGTCAGAAAGGCAGCGTAAAAGCGAACGCCCGAAACGATGCATCAGGGGTCGCGGTACCTTTGCGATGTTGACAGGGTAACGGGTGGGCGGTAATGTGAGCGCGTTTACCATAGAATCCTGCGGCTGAGGTTGCTGAGCGGGTCCGGGAGACGTGTACCCGAGGAGGGGAGCACAGGGCGGAATGTCGAATGGACCGCAAATCAGCGTGTTGGCGGATCAACAGAGAATCGGGGACGACCGGCTGGCGTGGCTGGCGCTGGCGCTGACTCCGGCGTTGGGGCCGAAACGGATTTTGGACGCAATGCTGCAGATTGGGACGCCAAGCCTGGTGTTTGCACTGGGGTTGACCGAGCTGGAGGGGTTACGGTTTCCGGCGCAGAGCGCGCAGTTCATCTTTGATGGGAAAGCGCGGCGGGCGGCGGAGGAAGAGTGGGCGAAGGTTGCAGCGCAGGGGGCGACGATTGTGACTTTTGGCTGCCCGGAGTATCCGGAGCGGCTGAAGGAGATTTACGATCCTCCTCCGGTGCTGTGGGTGAAGGGCGATACCAAGCTGCTGAGCAGGCCGGCAATTGCGGTGGTTGGGACGCGGCATCCGACGCCGTATGGGACGGGAATGGCGGAGATATTGTCGCGGGACCTGGCGGCGCGGCGGTTATTGATTGTGAGCGGGATGGCGCGGGGGATCGACAGCTGCGCACACAAAGGGGCGCTGCTGGCAAGGATGCCTACGGTGGCGGTGTGGGGAACGGGAGTGGATGTGGTTTATCCGAAAGAGAACAAAAAACTCGCAGAGGAGATTCTGGAGACGGGGGGAGCGATATTGAGCGAGCTGCCGCTGGGGACATTTCCGGCGCCGCAGAATTTTCCGCGCAGGAACCGGATATTGAGCGGGATGAGCGTGGCGGTGCTGGTAGTGGAGGCGAGTGAGAACTCGGGAACGCGGGTGACGGCGCGATGCGCGGCGGAACAGAACCGGGATCTGTATGCGGTGCCGGGGAATGTGACGAACAAGGGATCGTGGACGCCTAACACGCTGATTAAACAGGGGGCCAAGCTGGTGGCTACCTGGGAGGATGTGTGGGAGGATTTGCCTTCACAGGTGCGAATGGAACTGGAGGCAGAGGCGCCGATTGAATCCAAATCGGAGACTACGGCATCTTTATTGCCTGACCTGGTGCTGCGGCCGCAAGAGGCAATGGTGCTGGAAGTGCTTCGCTCAGACGAGAGCTTGCAGATTGACGAGATTCTGGGGCTGCTGGAAACGCAACTGACGTCGTCGGAAGTGTTTACGGCGCTGTTCGAACTGGAGATGGCGGGGCGGATACGGAGTTTGCCGGGGAAGCAGTATGTGAAGACGATGTGAGAAGGCAGGGAAAAGGGAAGAGGGAGCAGGGAAGAGAAAGGCATTGAATCGTGGTTTATGGGCGGATGTATTAGATATTTGCAGGGGCGGCGGTTGGGCGCAAAGGTAATCAAAGACTGGAATTGAGTGGATTTCTTGCGGGTTTTTCGAAGCTTATTCGAACCGTTCGGGGCGGCTGCGTATGCAGGAGAGTGTGCGAACTGGGATGAAAATGTCTGAAGTGGAGTGGAAATGGAGCGGTGTTCCGTGGTAGGGTGCAACCTTTGTGGATGGTTTTTTCCCGAAGCGGAAAAAGGGCGAAGGGATTTGGGCTGCTGAAATCCGTAGCGGAACGAGATCACGTATCAAAACTGTCTTGAAACGAGTCAAACGGGTCAGGCAGGTTAGAGTAGTTTTTGAAATCAAGGATGGCAATGAGCAAATCACTGGTAATCGTCGAGTCGCCTGCCAAGGCAAAGACGATTGAGAAATATTTGGGCAAGGGCTTTGAGGTGCTGGCCTCGGTTGGGCACATCATGGACCTGCCAAAGAACGATATTGGCGTGGAGTTGAAGAATCGGACTTTTGAGCCGACGCTGATTGTGTCTCCTGGCAAGGAAAAAGTAGTGGCGCAGTTAAAGCGGGCGGCTGCGAATGCGGACGAAATTTTTCTAGCGCCTGACCCGGACCGCGAAGGGGAAGCGATTGCGTACCATCTGGCGATCCAGCTGGGAACGAGCGCAGCGGCACGGAAGAAGATTCGGCGGGTGACGTTCAACGAGATCACGAAGAAGGCGGTGCAGGATGCGTTTCTGCATGCGCGGGATGTCGATCAGAATTTAGTGGACGCGCAGCAGACGCGCAGAGTGCTGGATCGGCTGGTGGGTTATCAGATTTCGCCGCTGCTGTGGGACAAGGTGCGGCGTGGGCTGTCGGCGGGACGTGTGCAGACGGTTGCCGTTCGTTTGATTGTGGAGCGGGAGCGGGAGATTGGCGCGTTTAATCCGGTGGAATATTGGACTCTGGACGCTTTGCTACACCCGGAGAAGCAGGACGCAAAGAAACTGAAGGCACGATTTGTCGGCATCAATGGCGAGCCTGTTCGCGTATCGACCGGGCCTGACAAGGACGGGAAAGAGCAGTTTGTTTCGAGTGCGCTGCCTGATGGGAAGGCGATGGCTGAGGTGACGGCTGACCTGGAGAAAGCGAAGTGGTCGCTGGTTTCAGTGCAGTCGCAGGAGAAGCAGAGAAGGCCGCTGGCACCTTTCATCACGAGCCAACTGCAACGCGATGCATCGAGCAAGCTGGGGTTTAACGTGCGACGCACGATGGGCGTGGCGCAGCGCTTGTATGAAGGCGTGGAGATTGGCGCGGAAGGCGCAGTGGGCTTGATTACCTACATGCGAACGGATTCGCCACGCATTGCTCCTGAAGCGATTGCAGGGGCGCGCGAGTGGATCGGCAAGCATCTGGGCGCAAAGTATCTGCCTTCGACGGCCAATGAGTACAAGGGGAAGAAAGCAGCGCAGGATGCGCACGAAGCGATTCGCCCGACCGATGCGTCGCGGACTCCCGAGCTGATGGCGAGGTATCTGACCGAGGAACAGTTAAAGCTTTATCGGCTGATCTGGCAGCGGTTTGTGGCTTCGCAGATGATGCCCGCAGTGTTTGACGTGACCACCGCGAAGATCGCGGCGGTTTCGCCGAAGACGGGGACGACTTACGACTTCAGACTGAGCGGATCTGTGCAGCGTTTCGATGGATTCCTGAAGGTTTATGAGCTTCTGGAAGACAAGAAGGACGACGATGACGAGAGCTCGAACAGGCTGCCGAATCTGGACAACGTGAAGGCGCTGGAGCTTGAGCATTTGGAGCCGGAGCAGCACTTTACGCAGCCGCCTCCGCGGTTCAATGAAGCGTCCCTGGTGAAGGTGCTGGAAGAGAAGGGTATTGGCCGGCCGTCGACGTATGCGTCCATCATTAATACCATTCAGGATCGCGAATATGTGACCAAGATCTCGGGGCGGTTTTATCCGACGGAGATTGGGATGGTGGTGTGCGACCTGCTGGTGGAGAGCTTTCCGTACATCTTTGACATTGCTTATACGGCCAAGCTGGAAGAGGAACTCGACGACATTGAAGATGGGAAAGAGAAGTGGACGGACCTGATGAATGGGTTCTACAACCACTTTGAAGAAGAGCTTAAAGACGCGGACAAGACGATGCGCGACGTGAAGCGCACGGAGAGGAAGACAGACGAGAAATGCGAGCTGTGTGGAAGCCCACTCGTGTTGAAGTGGGGCAAGTTTGGGAGTTTCTTTTCGTGTTCGAACTTCAGTAAGGTCAAGCCGGTAATTGTTGCATTGGGCCCGTGGAAGAAGGATCAAAAGTCAGTGCTCAAGAAGGTTACGACGGCGCTGAACTTCCCGATGACGGTGTTTGCACGGGCTGAGGATGCGGTTCTTTATTCGAAGGAAGTGACCAACGCAAAGGATCTGGTTGCGGCGATCGAAGAGGCGGCGGATGATTCAGCGGCGAAGGGAAAGAAGATAACTGTCGAACAAGTGAGCTGTGACTTCACGAAGGAGAATACGGCGGGGAAACCGGACTTGAATACTCCGGAAGTTCAAGAGGCGGGCGAGCAGGAGGAGTACTGCGATAACTGCGGTCGAGTGATGGTGCTGAAGCGTGGAATTTTCGGTCCGTTCATGTCGTGTCCTGGGTACAACGAGGACCCGCCGTGCAAGACGATTCGCAAGCTGAGCCAGAAGCAACAGCAAAAGCAGAATGCGCCGCAGCCGACTGGCGAAAGTTGCCCAGTTTGCGGCAAGGCGCTGGTTTTGCGTCAGGGGAGTTACGGAGAGTTCGTATCGTGTTCGGGGTATCCGAAGTGCAAGTACGTGAAGCAGAATCTGATTGAGGGAATGAAATGCCCGAAGTGCGGGACCGGAGACATTGCGGAGCGGAAGGCGCGTCGCGGGAACGTCTTCTGGGGATGCACGAACTATCCGAAGTGCGACTTCACTTCGAACTCGAAGCCGGTGGCGACGAAGTGCCCGGAGTGCGGTAGCCCGTACCTGGTGGAGAAAACGTTGAAGTCGGGAGTTTATCTGGAGTGCCCGAACAAGAAGAAGGGTGCGGAAGACGAGCCGACGCCGAAGAAGCGCGGTGGGAAGGTAGTGGAAGCGGGCCCGGCAGCGGTGACGTGCGGTTTCTCGGAGCGAATTGGCGATGCGCCACCTCCGCCGACGGCTGAGACGCATGGGCCGGTGGCGGAGGGCGATGGCCAAAAGGGGAAGAAGCGCGAGTTGCAGCCGGCATAGGGGCGGTCGCTCTCGAGAACCCCGATTGTTTCGGAATCCTGTAGGATTGGCTTCGGAGAGTGCTAACGATGGAACGGATGCTTGCGACGCCGGCGGATGCCGAGATTATCTTGAAGCTCTATCAACTTCGCACCGAGGCGGTGATGCGCGAGGCGCGGGCGTGGATGACGGGAGATTTCTGGCCGACGACGGCAGAGGAGTTTTTTGCCGTGGCGGGCGACCCGAAACATCCGCACAACGCGCACTACCGTCAGGTGATTACCTACTGGGAGATGGCTGCGGCGATGGTGCTGCACGGGGCGGTGTCGGCAGAGCTTTTTGTCGATTCGAATGGCGAGGGGTTCTTCCTGCTGGGTAAGTTCCAGCCGATTCTGGACGAGATCCGGGTTCGGATGCCAGGCTTCATGATCAAGACTTCGGAGTTGATCAACCGGTTTTCGGCAGCGGCGCAGAGGTATGAGATTACCCTGAAGTCGCTGGAAGCTCGCCGGAAGGTGTTGGCGGCAAAGGGCTAACCAAATGGAATAACTAGTTCCAAAGCTGGAAGCTGAGGCGCGATTTGTTGGCCCCGGTAAGTCTAGATTTGCAGATTTATTGCAGAATCCGGGCTGGCGGGAGCATGATGGTAAGTGATCGAGGGTTCCCCATCCCCCGGAGGTTATTCATGAAGCGTGTTCTGGTAATGATGCTGGCCATTCTTGCCCTGTCGGCGACAGCCGCGCGGGCAGCCGACTCGAGCAAGTTAAACGGCTGGATCTCGGATGAGATGTGTGGCGCAAAGCATGCCGGCTCGGGCGCGGCCTGCGTGAAGAAGTGCATTGATGGCGGCGAGAAGCCGGTGTTTGTGGATGAGGCCAAGAAAGAAGTCTGGACTATCCAGAACCCGGAGGCCGTGAAGGACTTTTACGGCGCGCACGTGACCGTGACGGCGAAGGCGGATGCGGCCACAAAGACGGTTCACATCGAGTCGATTGCCGAAGCAAAATAGGTTCAAGCAGACAATTGTGAGCACTAGAGCGTTTCCGATCCATTTGTAGCCGTTACGAGTTCGTCGCAGGTGGCATTTACTTCCACCCCACGGACGAAGACCTGTCTGCGGGGACCCCGGAGAGGAAAATGCCACTCGGATGCTTAGTTTCTGGCGGCAGTTGGATCGAAAGCGCTGTATCAGACTCGCCACAGCGCGAAAACTCTGGTAGTGTCATATCCGTTGACCTGTTCGGCTCGGGTGCATGGGGCTTTGAGAATGGGCGTAATCTACGGATTTCACAGGGAATAGACCATGGCAAGAGCAGTTTGGAACGGCAAGGTGATTGCCGAGAGCGAAGTGACCGAGGAAGTAGAGGGGAATTTATATTTCCCTGAATCGAGCCTCAAGCGGGAGTACTTCAAGCCGAGCAGCACGACCTCGACCTGTCCATGGAAAGGGCAGGCGCGGTATTACAACCTGTTGATCGAGGGGCAGGATAACCCGGATGCAGCGTGGTACTACCCAGACCCGAAGCCGGCGGCGCGCAAGATCAAGGGGCATGTGGCGTTTTGGCGTGGGGTGGAGATCGAGAAGTAAAAGGTGTTAAACCCGCCCTGCACGAGGTGACTGCGGCGATCCTAATTGGTCTCCCACCCATTCCATGGTGGGGCTATGGAATGGATGGGACACCCGGCTTTTCTGGGTTAATATGCCTGGAGTTGGTCGATGGGGAGGCGGACGCGGAAGCAGGTTGAGCCGGGTTCGGACTTGACGCTGATGTGCCCGCGATGTTTGCGGACGATGCGCATGGCGTTGTCGAGGCCGAGACCGAGACCCTGGCCGGGCGCCTTGGTGGTGAAGAAGGGCTCGAAGATGCGGTCCTGAAGCTCGGTGGGGATGCCGGGGCCAGTATCCCAAATCTCAATTAAAAGCATGTCGGATTCCTGGCGGCAGGTGAGGCGAATTTCGCCTTGATTTCCAAGGGCGTCGAGCGCGTTTTCGATGAGCGCGGTCCAGACCTGATTGAGCTCGCTGCCATAGGCGCTGATGGTGGGCAGATCGGGCTGGTAGTCGCGCATGATCTTGACGTTGCTCATGCGCGACTGGAACATCTGGAGAGTGGCGTCAAGGCCGGCGGAGACGTCGACTTCGAGGATGGGCGCGCGGTCCATGAAGGAGTAGTCCTTGACGGCACTGATGAGGTCGAAGATGCGAGCGGTGGAGTTGATGAGAGTGTTGACAGAGCGCGAAGAGCGCAGATAGCGCGCAAAGAACTGGAGCGAGACACAGGTTGCGTCTGCGGGAAGAACGGCACGGAGCTCGTTGAGTTCGTTAACGGTGACACCCTGCTCGGCCAGCGGCGCCGCGACTTCCCAGGGCTCGGGACAGTCGAGCGCGGCAAGCCAGGCGCGGATGGACTCTTCGCGGGCGAGAAGGGCGACGGGCGAGTTTTGTGTTTCGGGGAAATCGGGCGAGTGGGACGGTCCGACGAGGACCTTGAGTTCCCATTGTTCGACGGCGGCGACCTGCTCATCATTCAGGCAGAGATTAATGAGTTTGAAGCGGTTCTTACGGTTGGCGCGAAGCTCTTCATCGAGACCGGAGGCGGCACGCTGGGCGGCTGAGGCAGGGTTATTGAGTTCGTGGGCGAGGTTGCCGGCGAGCTTGCCGAGGGCGGTGAGCTTTTCGGCCTGCTGTTCAATTCGCGTGACCTCGCGGACACGATCGAGGAGCGTGGAGACGACTCGCTGAGCCATGGAGGGGATGGCGCTGAGCATTTGAGGAAAGAGCGAGCGATGGACGAGGAGAGCCCAGACGTCGGTGGTGGCGAAGCCCTGGCCGCCATAACTCTTCATGCGCGAGAAGGGGAGCAGGCCGGTCATCTGGCCGGAGCGGCCGATGAAGAGTGACATAGGGCCGGAGCGCTGGCGCCGCACGTGGATTTCGCCTTTGAGGATGAGCATCATATGCTCGGAAGGCGCGCCCTCTTCAAAGAGTATGTCGCCGGCGGCAGCAATGCGCTCGAGGCCGTTGTGGGCGAGCCAGAGCCGGTCTTCGAACGGCATGCCGTGGAGCGGGCCGATGTGATCGAGGGCTTCGGCGATGGATTCGGGTGCGGTGGGGCGGGGTGGTGCAGTGACGGAAGGGGAGAGCATCCGGGACCTCCGGTTGAGATTTCAGGATAGACGATGGGCGTGAGTGGGGTGGGATGCGGATGTTGCGTGATGGGACGAGGTGCTGGGCGGATGTCATTTGACGATCGCTGGTATGATGCGTCAGGCAGCGGAATGCTCCAAGCCGGGCATGGGCTAAGCCTTCGGGCGAGGTCCAAACCCTCTCTGGGGATACCCCAGGGGAACTTGCTTACCTCCACACTTCGTCGCGTGACCGACGCTGCGCGTTGCGCAGATCAGGTCACGCAGGGTCAGACTTGTTGGAGCATTCCGCTGTTTCTTGCGAGCGATGCTCAAACCTTCTTTTTATTCGGTGCTGGCGCGGTCGATTCTCGCGGGAGAATTGTCGGCTGAGGCTATCGCCGAGCGCCTGCAGAAAACGCTGGGGAGAAAGTGGCGATGGATTCGTCCGCTGGCGCGGCGTTATGTGGAGGCGTTTGCGGGGGAGACTACGTCGAGAGTGCAGGTGCGTCCGCGACGCCGAGATGTTGTTGCGTTTCTGAAATCTGACGAAGGCCTGCGCGAGGCGGAGCACCGGTACAAAGGCGAAATCAAGATCGCCGAGTGGGTGGCGGAGGCGGCGGGGATGCAGCCGGCGGATGCGGCTCGCGCGTGGCCAGTGCCGAAGATTGAGACTGAGGAGCAGCTTGCGGCGTGGCTGGGCGTGAGCATGGATGAGTTGAAGTGGTATGCAGATCTGAAGCGGCTCAACTCGCGGGCGGGACATGGCGACGGGCCGGTAAATCACTACCATTATCGAGCGCTGATAAAGAAGAGCGGTAACATTCGACTAATTGAATCGCCGAAGAAGAGGCTCAAGGAGTTACAGAGAATTATCCTTCGCGAGTTAGTGGAGGTTGTGCCGAGTCATGCGGCTGCGCATGGATTTGTGAAGGGGCGATCGATCAAGACGTTTGTTGCGCCGCATGTAGGAAAGAGCGTTGTGCTGCGGATGGATCTTGAGGATTTCTTTCCGTCGATCGCGGGGGCGCGGGTGCAGGCGCTGTTTCGCACGGCGGGTTATCCGGAGGGAGTGGCTGATCTGCTGGGTGGATTGTGCACGAATGCCGCGCCGCGCGGCATGTGGAAGAGGGTTGGCAAGGGGCTGGATGTGTTGGCGATGGCTGAGGCGCGCGAGCTTTACGGTTGGCGACATTTGCCGCAGGGCGTACCTACGTCTCCGGCGCTGGCGAATCTTTGCGCATATCGCGTGGATTGCCGGTTGAGCGGGCTGGCGAAGGCGGCTGGAGCGGTGTACACGCGGTATGCAGACGATCTGGCGTTCTCGGGCGATGAGAAATTCGGGCGATGCGTGGGGCGGTTTGCGGTGCAGGCGGCGGCGATTTTGCTGGAAGAAGGATTCAAGGTTCATCATCGCAAGACGCGGGTGATGCGGCGGGGTGTGCGGCAACATCTGGCGGGGCTGGTGATCAATGACCACGCGAATGTGGTGCGTGCGGATTTCGACCGGCTGAAGGCGACGCTGACGAATTGCGTGCGGCATGGGGCGGAGAGCCAGAATCGCGAGGGGCATCCGGCGTATCGATTGCATCTGGATGGGCGGGTGGGATTTGTGGAGATGGTGAATGCGGCTAAGGGGAAACGGCTGAGGAGAATATTTGAGGGGATTTTGTGGGGGTGATGGTGAGCTGGAAGTTTAGAGCAAAGGCAACTGCAGATCCTTCGACTCACCACCCCCGAGCTCCACCCCAAGGAGCAAAAATCGCTCCTTGGGGACCCCGGGGCTGAAGAGTACGCCTG
>Ga0182016_10007985_pt1 | contig 10765 bp, 10 predicted proteins | sample 712S2MmetaG_FD_120491 | JGI IMG/M metagenome (GOLD analysis project Ga0182016, IMG submission 120491) | Permafrost microbial communities from Stordalen Mire, Sweden - 712S2M metaG | ecosystem: Environmental > Terrestrial > Soil > Wetlands > Permafrost | place: Sweden: Stordalen | collected...
GCCGCTCGCCAAGAGGGTCGAGATGAGTCTCGACCCAGCAGGCAGGAGTGCCTGCGCCACGAAAACGGGCTCATCCCAAATTCCACGACATCAAGAGGTCTGACTTTGAAGGCAGTTTCGCGACATGCTGTACTCCAGCTCACCCAGGGAACGGGTGTTGCAGTATTCAACAAATTTGGTTTCTTGGGGGGGCTTTCGACCTCTAATCCTCCGCCTCTTTTTTGAGGGGGTGCCGGGGAGGATTGCTTCAGGGGTCTTTTTATTAGAGGTTAGTCTCGCTTTGGTGGGAGTTGCCTCCCCGGCTTACTTCCAATAATAGTAGATTCTGATTTTGGAATCAACAGAAATCTGTATTTATTTATTGGGATTTTACGCAAATCCCCACAAGATCCTCTAAAACGTTGATTGTAGAGCACATATCCTGATCGGCGTGGCCCGCCGTCATAGCCGTCTGGAAAAGTTGGTGGGTCAGGGAGGTCAAAAGTAGGGGTACACCCAGTTCTTTTCCAGACTCCAGCATGAGTCCGATGTCCTTATGCATCCACTTCGTGGCGAAGTTGGCGGTGAAGTCGCGGCGGAAGACGAATGGCGCCTTGTAGGCGATCAATCCCGACTTGGCGGCGCTGTTGTCCAGGATGTCCAGCATCAATTGGGGATCCATACCGCCCTTGGTAGCCAGCACCATGCCTTCGTTGAAAGCCATTAAAATGTTGGAAAGAATCAGGTTCTGCGTCAACTTGGCCTGCAGGCCCATACCCGGACCGCCGCAATAGTAGAGGCGCTTTCCCATGGGCTCGAAAAATGGCTTGGTTCTTTCAAATACCGCCTGGTCGCCTCCCACCATAAAGGTCAGGGTGCCCCGTTGGCTCCAGGGGTGGATCCCGTACACGGAGCGTCGAGGAAATCCACACCTTTTGCCTTGAGCGCCTGTCCGATCAGACGGCTCTGGCTGGGACTGATGGTGCTGGCATCGGCCACCACGGTCCCAGGCCGCGCTCCCTGGACGATCCCTTCCGATCCGAGGATGACTTCCCGCGCCATGGTGGTATCTCCTACACACAGGAAGATGCAGTCCGCGTTTTCGGCCACTTGCCGGGGTGTATCGCAGAAGAGACCTTTTTCCTCCGCAGCCAGCTTCCGCGCCTTGCCGGAGGTGTTAGACCACAACGCCACCTCGTGGCCGGCCCGCAGAAGGTTACGGGCCATCGGGTAGCCCATCGTGCCCAATCCTAGAAAGCCTAATTTTGCCATAGAATATGAATTGTACCGCTACGCGAAGAAGGCTCGCCACGTGGTGGCCACCAGGGCGTGCGTGACCATACTGGCGCGGATGCTGCCGGCCTGGTTGCGCGCCCTCCCGCAAAACCATCCCAGCACACCCGCCACGAGTGCCCATTTCCAATTGGGAAAGCCCTGCATCCACAGGTGCAGGAGCCCGAAGATCGCCGAGGTGATGAGTAGCGCGCCGGAGCGGCTCCAGGTCCATTCCTCGATCCATTGTTGCAGCACGCCGCGCACCAGGAACTCTTCCGACAGGGACACTACGCACAACATCCCCACGAAGGTCGCGACGATGTACCAGGCTGGTTTAGGCGTGACGAAGTGGGTGGCGCGCAGAAGCAGGGCCAGGGGCAGGCCGATCGGCACGAAGTAGACGAAATGGAGCAGGCCGATGCGCCATTCGCGGCCGTTGGGAACGAAGCCGTAGCCGGTCTCGGGCACATGGCGTTGCAACATGAGCGCCATCACCGCCATGGAGATCAGAGAGAGATGCGGGATGACGATGACGTTTTTCAGGTCCTTGAAATTCGGATGGAGCGGCGCGTAGATGGGATTGAAATAGCCCCCCAAGAGCACCGCCGCGAACAGTCCGAGGAATGCCACGTCGGTGATGCGCGATGCCGGCAGCACGGGGTACCACAGGCTCACCGCCAGCGCCACCGCGATCACCCTGGCCAACCCGCTCCACGAGAACTCCACCGCGCCCGAGCAGCAGGCCAGATACGGAAGCACGGCGGCGGACACGGCGAAAACCGGTACGCCCACTCCGCTCACGTGCTCGCGCACCGAGGGGAAGGCCGGGACCAGATAGAATGGATATTCTACGACGAAGGCGGCCACCACCGGCAAAGCCGCCCAGCCCGGGATGCCTCTCGATCGAGCGTACAATATGCCCGCCAAGCCCAGCACGCCCCAACCGATCAGCAGCGCCGCCCGGAAGCCGCCGGGCGATTTGACCATCGGCCTCATTCTAGCATCCATGTTCGCGGCAGCCTTGCTGCAGGCACAGGCCACCGGCCAGCCGCCGGCGAATCTGGCCAAGCTGGTGGCCCACCGCGAAAGTCAGACGCAGGCCGAGCGCAACGAATACATGTATCGCCAGACGGTCACGATCCAGGAACTGGACGGCCATGGCGCGGCGCGCGGGGAATACAAAGAAGTCCGCGACATTATCTTCTCGCCCACGCATGAGCGCTCCGAAGAGTTGGCCGGCAGGCCCGTTAACGGATTGAAATTGCTGCAAATGACCGGCGAGGATTTTCGCGACATCCGCGAGATCCAGCCGCTGACTCTCACCGAGGAACAGCTTTGGAATTACGATACCAGGTTCCGCGGCGACGAGGAGATGGACGGTGTGGATTGCTGGGTGCTGCAAGTGAAGCCGCGCAAGATTCTGGAGGGCCAGCGCTTCTTCGACGGCATGATCTGGGTGGATAAGAAGGAGTACAACATTGTGCGCCTGCAGGGCCAGGCGGTGCCGCAGATCCGCGGCATGCAACAGGAGAATCTGTTCCCGCGCTTCACCACCATCCGCAAGCCCATCGATGGCAAACACTGGTTTGCGGCCCTTACGTATGGTGACGACACGCTCGAATTCCGCGAAGGGCCGGTGCGCGAGCGTATCAGCATCGCCTACAGCAATTACAAGCGCTTCAGCGCGACCTCGACATTCACCGTGAAGTAACTCTCTTGGCTGGCGTTCCGGCCGGACTTTCCCATCAACCCAGGTATTGGAAAAGACTGGAATGCGGCATTTGGCCCTGCATCTGCATGGCGGCCTGCAGTTGCGTATTGGCTTCGGTCATTTCGGTGGCTGCACTAGTGACGTCGGCGTCCTGTATATTGCTGATTTCGGTCTGCAATTGGACGTTATAATTGCTGGCGTAACTGTTGGCGTTTTGGATCTGGTCCTCCACGTTGCCGTAGAAAGCCTGCGAAGTATTCAGATGGGCGGAAGCCGCCTGGAGCAGAGCGACGGAGTTGGTGATACCCGTAGTGTCATTGTTTTCGAGGGCGTTGTAGAGGGTATTCAGAGCGTTGAAGACGTTGTCCGTGGCGGGAGCGCCGGTAGTGGGATCCTGGTCGTCGAAGATCTGCTGGGCGGTCAAGGAGGCGGCAAACGTCCCACCCGCCGGGTTTTCAATCTGTTGTGTGGACGGGGTGCTCTGCACGGCGACCACCGGGTTGGATTGTGTGGGATCCCAGGTGTATTGCGGCGTGTCAGTCTGGTCTCCGCTGAAGATGTACACGCCCTGCACGTTCGCCTGGGTGTTTGACACCATCTGCTGCATAATCGACTGGATCTGTTGGGCGAAACTGGCGCGGGTAGTTGCATCCGAAGTGGCGGTAGCTCCCTGGGTGGCCAGGGTGGTGGCGGTGTCCATGAGCTGGATCGACGAAGTGAGGGCATCGTCGGCGGCTTGGGCATTGGTTTGCGCCATGGTGAGGTTCGACTGGATCTGCGAGTTGTGCAACTGGTTGGCCCGCAACTGGAGCAGCGCACCGATTTCGTCGGGGGCATCCGAAGCGACCGTGATTTTCAAGCCGGAAGAAACCTGGCTGTTGGCTTGGGCTATCTTGTTCTGGATAATATTGACGTCGGCCAGAAACAGGGCGTTTTGTGGGGCGATGTTGGTAATCACGGATCTCCTTAGGTGCTGGGCGTGAGCATGTTCAGGGTGTCCAGCGTCAACTGGTCCAGGACCGAAATCATTTTGGAGCTGGCCTCATAGGCACGCTGGAACTGAATGAGGATGGTAGCCTCGGCGTCGAGTGAGACGCCCGACATCTGTTGCCGCACGTTCTGTGCCTGTGCCACCGCCGATTGTTGCGTCTGCAGTTGACCGCTGGCGTTGCTCAGCAGTGTGCCGACATTGGCAGCCATGCCGGCATAGTATTGGGTGTAGCTGAGCCCGCCGATTTCGTCGCCGGCGGCGGTTGGGTCTTCCAGTTGGGCTAACGCCAGGGGGACGCCGTTCGAGACTGTCGGCGGTCCCGGGCTGATGGTGGCCAATTGATTTGCTGTGATGGTCGAGCTCACCTGCAGACTATTGGCCACGTTGGTGGCGTTGGTAGTGTCGTAAGTGAACAGCGGCACTCCGGCCACCGGAGGCGGCCCGCTGCTCTGATAGCCGTTGGTCAGCAGGCTGTTGACGTTGCTGGCGAACGACTGCGCGAGGGTATTCAAACTGCCGGGTTGGCTGCCGTCTCCCAGATAGCCGGGCAATACGTTATTGGCCAGATTCAATATCGACCCAAGTTGGCCCGAAGTGGTTCTCGCGGTGATGTCGGTACCGTCGGCGGCCACGATGCTCAGGTGGGACGGCCCGCTCGGGTTGGGCGCCGTTGCGCTCGGGGCCACGGTTTCCGCACTGAGCGCGTAGGCTTGATTCTCAATGACGAGCGGCGTCTCCCCGTTGAGCAGCACCTGGTAGGTGCCATCGGACTGCTGGGTAACGCTGATCTCGCCGTCGTTCGACAGTTGTTCGAGTGTCGAGTGGATCTGCGCATCCAGACCGGCGTCATTGCGGTCTCCATTCATGATCTGCTGGTTGTACCCCGCCAGTTGCGTGGCCATCTGGTTGACATCGCCGACCGTCTGCCGCAGTTGCAGGACGCTATCCTGCGACACCGTCGCCAGCCCCGCGGCCGTCTGCTGGAAGGCGGCGGCGACGGACGTGGCCTGCTCCATGACGTTTTGTTGGGCCACCGCGCTGGTAGGCGCCTGGCCCCATGCCGAGAAGGCCTGAAACAGGTTATTCAGTGCGCTGGAAATACCCGAGGTTCCGGTGACGTCGAACTGCGACTGTATGGTGGTCAGATTGTTCACGTCCTGCTGCGCTTGTCCCAGGAGGGTGGTCTGCTGCTGAACGGCCTGCTCGGCGTATTCGTCGCGGGAACTCACCACCTGGCCCGCGGCCACCCCTCCGGAGAACCCCTGGGCAGGGTCGCAGCGCAAGGAGTCCAATTCTTCGGTCTGATTGGCGAAGTCCGGAGTGGAGGCATTGGCCACGTTGTTCTGCACCACATCGAGCACCTGGGTGAAAGCGTCCAAGGCGCCAGACGACGTCAAGATGGATGAGATGAGGTTCGACATAGCGGCCTTATCCGCGGCAGCAGAGCCGTCCGATGCGGGCAACCGGCGCGGGATCGCCGCTGGCGGTGTACCCCCCGCTCATTGTCCCCAGGATTCGTTCCCAACCGTTGTAAAAACGTGCCAGGCTCTGTAACAGCCGGGCCGCGCGCTGAACCTCCGTCCGCAACGCGCAAGCCGTGGACCGGGCGCCGGCTCCGGCGGGAAGTTCCCGGCATTGCGGCCGGAGATCCGCCAGTTGTGAAATCGCCCGCTCCAGCGCGTCCTGACAACCGTTCAATGCTTCGGGGGTAGGGGCAATCAACAGATCGCAAGCCCGCCTCACTTCCGATCGGGCTGCCAGCAGCCGTTCCGCGACGGTCGCGGCAGACATTTATTCGGCTCCGCCGCTCAACGACGCGGCCACCATACCCTGACTGATGGCCAGAGAGCTCGGCTGATAGTTGCCGGACTGGAACTGCGCCGTCAACTGCTGAACCTTACTGGCGCGATCCGAACCGTACGCCGTCAGCGCACGGGACACACTGGCCAATCCGCTGGACAGTTCTACCCGGTCGCCCGACGCGGTCCCCGTCTGCGACGAGGTGGTGGTGGTCTCGCGATCCACCTTTTGTGTCTCTTGCGAGCGCCCCGACTCGGCGGCTGCAATTCCTGTCAAATCTCGATCGTAGACTCTCATACCAAGCCCGCCATCCTTTGGCTGCTATTCATATCGGCAGAAGGCGGCCGGCTCTTTAGTGGTCCGGTGTCGCAAACCGTAAACCTCCACTCTAAAGTTCGGCGTTCAACCGCCGATGATTCGACTGTGATAGCCATCGAAGACAAGCGCCTGCTGTGGATTTCGGACAAGCCGTTCAATTCTGCGGAATGGCCTTTACTATCTGTGAACTATAAGATAGAATCCCGTTCCTACCAGGTTCTGCCGGAGGTGTCGCGACACGCTTCGGTGGCCATCGTATTGGATCTTCCGGCGCCGGGCTACCGTCCGGTGGAAGTGTTGGAAAGAGTACAACGGGCGGCCCCAGGCGTACCGGTTCTGATCCACGACCCTGCCGCTTCCCTCTCCGACGCCGTCCGCCTGGCCAGGCAGGGCGCCTGCCAGTTCCTCACGGCCGATGACGAAGCCGTGGCTCTCATCGATCAAGTGTGGGAAGAGCGTAAAACCCGCGACCTGGTCCGGCTCGCGGAGCACACCGCCGGCGAACAATGGGAGCGCCTGCTGATTGGCGAGAGCCACGAAATGCGCCAGGTCCGCCACATCATTCGAGTAGTGGCCGCCAGGCGTTCCACCGTCCTGGTAACCGGCGAAACCGGCACCGGCAAAGAACTGGCGGCCCGTTCCCTGCACCTGGCGAGCCAGCGGAGCCATGCCCCCTGGGTCGCGGTCAATTGCAGCGCCCTGCCCGAGAACCTTCTGGAGGCGGAACTGTTCGGCCACGTGAAAGGCGCCTTCACCGGGGCCATTCAGAACCGCGCCGGCCGCTTCGAAGAAGCTCAGGGCGGCACCTTATTTCTGGATGAAATCGGAGATTTGGCCTTGAGCCTGCAAGGTAAGTTGCTGCGTGTGGTGCAAGAACGCGAGCTGCAAAGGATTGGCAGTTCCGAGACCATTCGTCTGAATGTCCGCATGGTGGCCGCTACCAATTGCGATCTGGCGCGGCGCGTCGACGAAGGCCGGTTCCGCGAAGATCTGTACTACCGCCTGAACGTGGTCCCGATTCGCATGCCAGCGCTGCGCCAAAGGCCGGCGGACATCCCTGGTCTGGCGGCGCATTTTGTGCAAAAAATCTGCCGCCTGGAGGACATCCCCTGCAAAACGTTGGCTGCGGAGGCTGCCGAGCGGCTTTCGCAACACTCCTGGCCGGGAAACGTCCGCCAACTGGAGAACGCCGTGGAGATGGCGGTAGCTCTCAGCAACGGCCGTGAGTTGCTGGATGCCGGAGATTTCCCGCTTCCCGCGACCACGCGCACTGCCATGCCCATATCGGGCGCCGGTCCGATCGTCTCGGTGCCCGATCAAGGCATGGATTACGAGCAGACCCTGGCGGTAATCGAGCGCAGCATCCTGGAACAGGCGCTGCAAAAGACCGGCGGCAACAAGAAAGCCGCCGCCGACATGCTCGGTCTCAAGCGCACCACGCTGTCGGCCAAAGTCCGCAGTCTGGAGTCGGCCACGGCGTTCAATTGAGGGAAAAGCTTTCAGCGAGAAAAGCTGCCGGCACGCCTCACGCGCCGCGACGCTATCCATCAGGCCACTCGGCTCCGAGGTGGAGGGCCGTTGGCTCCCTTGGCGCGCCCGCGGCGCTATCGTATGGAGCGACGGACTCCGCCAACAGCCGGGAGCGGGACAGCGCCGCAGGCGCGTCAGAGGGCTCTCCGGAAACTGCTCGTAAGTTCTTGATTCTTGGCCTCACCTGGGATGACTCCCGAGGTGGGGCAGGCGGTGCTCGCCTGCCCGCTATTTTGTTTGGGCAGCCGGCCTGGTTCAGCGCGGGCCAACCGGCAGGCGGTGCTCGCTGCCCCACCTCGGGATCTCTCGCCATTGTCCCAGGCCACCCGACCCTGACTCTCCGACGCGGCACCCCGGCTGAAAGCTGTTCCTCACCGCGCCTTCGGTGTCGCCATTGACCGCACGGCGCCGAAACCTAATGCCAAGGCCAGCGCGATGTACGAATAGGGGCTGTACTTACCCATCTCCAGCATCGCCAGGGCCAACCCTTTGAGTGCGCTCCCTCGAAGAGGTGGTGAAATCGCGAGGAAACCGCCGGCCATTCCAAGCAGGGATATTACGCGAATCATCTGGTTAAATCGCTAGAAGTTTCATTTTGGCGCGCTATCGAAAGTCTCACAAGGTCGCTAGTACTATGGTAGGTACTGCGCCACCCGCAAATGGGGGTATCGGCCAAAGATCCACCGATTCTGCCACAATATCAGTTTCCAATGACCGAACGCCTCTACTACCACGATTCCTACCTGCGCCACTTCGCCGCTCAAGCCGAGGAATGCGCCGGCGACGGCAGCACCGTCTACCTGGACCGCACCGCCTTTTATCCCACTTCCGGTGGCCAGCCCTTCGACCTCGGCTCCATCGCCGGCATAGCAGTACGCGAGGTGATCGACGAAGGCGACCGCATCGCCCACCTGCTGGCCGCCCCGCTGGCCGCTGGACCGGTGGAGTGCTCCATCGATTGGAACCGCCGCTTCGATCATATGCAGCAGCACACGGGACAACACCTGCTGTCGGCAGTGTTCGAGGAACTGTTCCACCTGCGCACGGTGAGCTTCCACCTGGGCGCCGAAAGCTCCACCATCGACCTGGAGGGCGGCGCGGTGGACACGCGCATGGCCGCCGCGGCGGAAGCGCGCTCGAACGAAATCGTCCGGGAGAACCGGCCGGTCGGCGTAGCCTATGAAGACGCCGCCAGCGTGCAAGGCCTGCGCAAAGCGACGGAACGCGAGGGCACCTTGCGCATCGTCTCCATCGACGGGTTGGACCGCAGTGCTTGCGGCGGTACCCACGTGCGCGCCACCGGAGAAATCGGGACGGTACTCCTCCGCAAGCTGGAAAAGGTGCGGCAAACGGTGCGTGTGGAGTTCCTTTGCGGGGGGCGCGCGATCCGCCGCGCGCGCGCCGATTACGAAGCGTTGAGCCGCGTGGCGCAGCTCTTTTCGGCATCCCTGGACGAGGCTCCGGGAATGGTGGCGGCGCAAGTGGAGACGGCGCGTACGGTCGAAAAGGCCCGTCGCAAGCTGGAATTGGACCTCGCCGCGTACCAGGGCAAGGAGCTCTACCGGGACACCATTCCGGGTTCGGACGGGGTGCGCCGGTTGGTGCGCCGCGCCACCACGGGCAGTCTGGACGAGCTTCGCGCTCTGGCGCAGAATTTCACGGCGCAGCCGCGGGCCGTATTCGTGGCTACGCTGCTCACGCCGCCATCGGTGTTGCTGGCAACGTCCGCGGACGCCGGCGTGGACGCGGGACAGAAGCTGAAAGCGGCGCTCCTCGAAGCCGGTGGGCGGGGTGGCGGAACCGCGCGAATGGCGCAGGGAAGCGTGCCCGATGGCGGGCTGCTCGAAAAGGTGCTGGAGAAGCTGTAAAGGCGCAGACTCCTTTGGGGGCCGCGAAGAAATAAGCTGACCAAATGTCTCGAACGTGCGCAATCGCTCCCTAACGGTCGCGGCTCTGTCAAATGCGCATGCCGAGCCGCGCGCGGGAGCAAGCGGTTGGGTCTGAGTGCACAGGATATTTCTTCCCGGCTTCTTAGGGCCGCGAAACTTACTTCAGACGGCAAGAACCGCTTGCTGGCGCGCGCGGCTCGGAAAACGCTGCGATGATTCCACGGGATTTGTTACCGAGCCGGGCCCAGAGGGCACCCCGCCAGGGAGCGGTCTTTGCCGTTACGAGCCGGAGTTTCTCGGCAGAAACCAGTTGGGGGCCGCGAAACGATAAGCCGGCCAAATGTCTCGAACGTGCGCAATCGCTCCCGAACTCCTTACTCCCGGCCGGCGTACAATTCGGCGATGTGCTCGCGGCAATTCTCCAGCGCGCGGCTGCGCCGCAGTTTCATGGTGGCCGTCAACTCGCCCGCTTCGATGGAGAAATCGCGCGGCAGCACGCGGTACTTGCGCACCTGCTCGAAGGGCGCCAGTTGCCGATTCACGCGGAGGACCGCCTTTTGAATCTCGGCCACTACCGGGGGCGCCACGGCCACTTCCTGCTCCGGGCGGCCTTTCCACGGCTCCATCCCTTTGAGCGATTCCGCCACCGTGCAGTTGACGGTAACGAGCGCCGTCAGAAAGGGCAGGCGGTCGCCGATCAGCAGCACCTGGCTGATCAGCGGCTCCATTTTGAAAAGGGCCTCCACGCGCGACGGATAGATCTTCTTGCCGGTCGAGGAGACAATCAGCTCTTTCTTGCGGCCGGTAATGAAGATGTAGCCTTCGTCGTCGGCATGGGCCACGTCGCCGGTGTGCAGCCAGCCGTCGCGCAATACTTCGGCGGTGCTTTGGGGGTCGTTGTGGTAGCGGGAAAACAGGCACGGACTCTTCAGCAGCAGCTCGCCATCCTCGGCGAAGCGCACCTCGACGGCGGAGCACAGCGGTTTGCCGATGCTGCCGGGCTTGGGACGGTCCAGGGGATTCAGCGTGGCCACGCCGCCCTCGGTCAAACCATAACCCTCTATCAGCGGCATGCCAACGGCCTCGTAAAACTGGGCCAGGTCTTTGCTGAGCGGTGCGGCGCCCGAGGCCGCCACGCGAAGGCGCCCGCCGAATCGCATGCGCACTTTGTGGAACATCAGCCGGTCGGCCAGCTTGAGCGGAATGCGAATTCGTACCGGGACCGGTTTGCCTTGCCGGCGGTAACGGGCCGCGGCCAGCCCCAGCGCCAGC
>Ga0182016_10007993_pt1 | contig 10758 bp, 12 predicted proteins | sample 712S2MmetaG_FD_120491 | JGI IMG/M metagenome (GOLD analysis project Ga0182016, IMG submission 120491) | Permafrost microbial communities from Stordalen Mire, Sweden - 712S2M metaG | ecosystem: Environmental > Terrestrial > Soil > Wetlands > Permafrost | place: Sweden: Stordalen | collected...
AAACGGCGTGAGGAGCGCGATCAAAGGCAATGAAGGTAATGCCGAAATGTCGGCTATCTCCGGGCCATTGATCCAGTCCTGGAACATATAAAAAGCTGACACAACGACGCTTGCGAAAACCAGTGGCGCCACGATCGCGTGCGGGATAGCCTGCTCCGCTCCAACCGGTGGCACCGGCGTCCACGCCATAATCGCGCTGTCGATGGCGAACAGAGAGACTGAGACCCAGCCCGTCGCCCGCACCCATGTCGGCACATTGGCGGGCGTAAGCCCCACCAGCAGCATGACGGTCATTGCGCCTGTCGCGATCGCTAGATAGATGTGATATCGGCCGCTGACCACACCTTTGATGATTGAGGCTGGCAAGACCAGTTCAGCACCGCCCGCTGCCAGTGCGCCCACCGCCATAAGCAAAAGCGTCACGACCGCGGTAGCGACTGCAAAGCGCGATATTCCCGGACCAGGTAGATGCATATTTTCAGACGACTTCGAAGTTGCCCATCATCCCCATATCCTCATGCTCGAGGTTATGGCAATGAAACACATAGCGGCCGCGAAAGTCGCTGAATCTAACGAGGATGTTCGCAGCCTGACCGGGGCCAAGATCAATCGTATCCTTCCAGCCCGCGTCGTAAGGACCGGGGCGTCCGCTATGGCTCAGCACCTGAAAATGAACCAGATGCAAATGGAGCGGATGACTGAAGTCCGTTTTCAACTGCCAGACTTCCGTAGAGCCCAGTTTGGGCTGTGCATCCATACGCGCTTCATCGAAAGGCTTGCCATTGATCGTCCAGCTTTGCATGCCACGCTGATAGCTGAAATTAAAAGTTCTGGTCAACCCTGCGCTGCCGTGATCCGGCGGTGGCACGTCGCCGGCGAGCCGCTCGGGAATCCTGCTTTCATCGCGTTCGTGGCGCACCACGTCGAAACGCATAATCTGGCCGCTCGCGCCAGAGTCCGCCTTATTCACCAGGGTGACTCTGGAACCCTGCCGGTATTGGGAGAAATCGATCACAACGTCAAATCTTTCCGCAGGCGCGATACGGATCGTCCGATGGCGAAGTGGCGCTGCAAGCAGACCGCCATCGCTGCCTATCTGCACGAACGACGTCCCTGTTGGCGGAGGATCGAGGGCCAGTTCATATCGCCGGGCGTTGGACGCATTCAGAATTCTCAACCTGTATTTCGTATCGGCCACTTCAAGCCTTGGCCATGGTGCGCCGTTGACCAGGATTACATCTCCCAAAACCCCACCCATGTACTCGTGCGGAACTCCGGCCTGCGTTCGCAGCGAAGGATCCAGCGCCGGGTAGAGAAAAGAGCCATCGGCATCGAACGACCGGTCGCAGATGAGGATCGGAATGTCCTTTTCGCCTCGCGGGAGCGGCAGATTCCGTTCAGCTTCGTCATGCAGAAGATAAAAACCGGCTAATCCCCGCCACACCTGCGGACCTGTAAAGTCCATACGGTGGTCGTGATACCAAAGTGTGGCCGCGCGCTGTTTGTTTGGATAGAGGTAATCGCGCTCGCCCTGCGCAATTCTCGCCATGCTGTCCTGCATGTGTGACACGGGGAACCCGCCTGCGGGAATAATCAGGTCCGTCGGGTATCCGTCGCTCTCGGAGGGAGTGTGGCCTCCGTGCAGGTGATTCACAATGGGCACCGGCAGAGCGTTGCGCAGCTTTAGCGAGACCTGCCGGCCGCTCCGGGCCTCAATGGTGGGTCCGGGGAAAGTTCCGTTGTACCCCCAGATCGCGGTTTGCCTGCCGGTCAGGATTTCCGCGCGGGCTTCTTTCACAGTTACGTCGTAGTAGTCGGTGGCCGAATCCGTATTGACCGGTTGCAGTACAGCCGGAACCCGCAGGACCGCCTCAAACGGCTTCGGCAATGGAGTACGGCTAGGCAGTAGTCGCGCTTCCGGCTTTGGATTGATGCAGCTTGATTGAAATGGTGCAGCTAAACCCACCGCTCCCATAGAGATCAGTTCGCGGCGGGTCCACTTCATGCGGTCGTCCGTTGGCGAACTACCCACAGAATCTGCCAGATAACCGCTGCGGTGATCAATATACTGAGCGGAATGTGCACGTTGAGGAACCGTCCGTAGCCCGTGCCGACCTGCAGCCCTTCGCCGAGAAAGATGACGACGCTGGCGACGACAAACCATAGGGGTATCTCTTTGACTACGACAGCCAGAACAATCTGGATGAGGCAAATCCCCGCAATGACCCAACCGGTAACCTCGTGGATTTTCACCGAGGCGTCTTCCCCCGAAAGGAACCGGCCAGCCAGTGTAGCCTGCATCAGTACACCGAGGGCATGCAGAATCAAAACCGCACGAAGCGCCGCCAGGCTCACCGGCGTATCCTCTTTTCAATCCACATAAAACCGCTTCACGCGCCCGCTAATCCCGCAAAGCACGCTATAAGAAATGGTCCCGGCCACACGAGCAATCTGCTGGGCATCAAGCTTCACGTCCCCGTCCTGCCCCAAAAGCAAAACCTCGTCCCCTGGCATCAGTTGAGGTGACAGCGTGACGTCGATCGTAGTGAGATCCATCGATACAGGTCCAACGATGGAACAAAGCCGTCCCCCCGCAATGACCTTGCCCTTATTCGACAACCGGTGTGGAATCCCATCCGCATAACCCGCCGCCAGAATTGCCAGCCGCATGGGCGCGCTCGCCTGAAATACGCCCCCATATCCCACCTTTGCTCCGGCCGGGACGCCTTTAACAGCGATAATCTTCGCATGCCACGACAGTACTGGCTTCACCGAAAGCACTGCGGAAGGCGCATTCCCTCTCGCCGGGGACACATATCCATAAATCGCGTGCCCCGGTCGCACCAGTGACCGCGGACGGTCATTTCGTCGCGGGTAAGCAATGGCGTTGGAACTGGAAAAGTGCGTGAGCGCGGGCTGAAATCCCAGCTCCGCAAGGTCCGCCAGCGTATTGTCGAAGGCTCTTATCTGTTCTTCCGATTGCCCCGAATCAAAATCCGCCGCCGATGCGAAATGCGAGAGCAAGCCCTCCACCCGGACATTGCGAAGCGCCCCGATTGCCTCCGCGATCCCGGTCGCCGATGCCCGCGTTCCCAGCCGGTTCATGCCCGTGTCGATCTTCAGATGAACATCAATGGGAGTATCTTCGTCAAAAATTCGCAGGTCGTCGAGAGAGTGGACGACGGGCGTCAGCCTGAACTCGCGCAAAGCCGCTCGCTCCCACGCCATGACTCCCGCCATAACAAGGATGCGGCAAGTGATACCGGCGTTGCGCAGCGCCACGCCTTCCTCGACGGAACTCACTGCCAGCCATTTCGCGCCCTCCGCGCAAACCACCCGCGCCACCTCGGCCGCGCCGTGGCCGTAAGCGTTGGCCTTCACCACAGCCATGACATCCGACCCGGGCGCGACAGCATCTCGTACTGCGCGATAGTTGGCGGCTAGCCGTGAGCGGGAAATTTCAACGTAAGAACGGGCTGATTGCGGCACTGCCATTTTCATTCTCGCAGGCTCGCAAACAAATCCTCATACTGAGTTGTGACCGCGTCCCAGGCGTAACGCTGGCGCACCCGGTCGGTCGCTTTCCTGCGGTAGTGATCCCGCTCGAATTCGCTCATTTCCAGCACTTCGCGAATGCGCGCGGTGAGTCCGGCCTCATCCCGGTAAGGAAGTCCGGCATCCCCGCACACTTCTGAATTTTCCGCTGTCTCGAAATAGAGAACCAAAGCACCCCGGCCCATCGCTTCGATCAGAGCAGGGTGCGTACCTCCCACCTCAGTTGCATGGATATACGCAAAACACCATGACCCTAGCTCGGCGTAGCCGAGCCCGTAGATAGCGCCCGGTATCACGACGCGTGGATCGTTCGTATCGCGTACCTTTTTGATGTATTCGTGCGCATAGGGTGCGTCACCAATAAGCGCCAGCTTCATCCGCGTGGCAACTTTCTCAAAAGCCTGCCGCACTTCGAGAGCCCGGTTTTCCGGCTCCATACGGCTCACATAGAGAAAGTACTGAAACAGTTCAAGGCCAAGCTTGTCGAGCACACCGTGAGTCTCTGCGCGCTCGGTATCGGCTCCATAAGGGATAAACAGCGAGTCTTTGTTATACCGTTCCTTGTAATAAGTCCGGATTGCCTCCGCGTCGGTGACGAATGTCGTGGGAAGAATAGTCGACAGATATTCCGAAACGCGAAACCAGGCCCGCGCAAAGGCATTCCACTTCCTGCGCTTGCGTTCGAGACCATCGACGTTCAGCACCACCGGAATCCGGAATATCCGCGGCAGAATCGTGAAAATGGCATTGCCGGCATTGCAGTAAAGTGCCACGTCAACGGGATGAGCAAGCAGCCAGAGCGTGGACAGGAAAGTGTGACTGACGGTCTCGAAATACTTGTGGCGCACGGAGGGAAGATACGCCAGGCGAACGCCGCGGTATTCGGGATAATCGTGGCGCTCCCGGCAGCAGACCACTACATCGTGGCCGCGCGCAACAAGACGGACGGATAATTCCTCGGCAAAGGTTTCGAATCCTCCATAGCTGGATGGAATCCCGCGCGTTCCGAGAATCGCAATGCGCACTTGATCAGCGCCTGACGCCGGGGCCTAACGCCGCGCGGCCTTTGAGCGGTTCTGCGAGGCTGCGAACTTCTTCGGAGCGGGTTTGCTGACGGGCTGAAACGAAAACCAGCTGGCCATATATGTATCGTCCACGCGCTGGCGTTGCATGATTTCGCGCCGCTTGGCCATCACGCTCTTCCAGTTCCGGATCAGGAAAGGAAACGCCTTGAGTGAAGTATGTTCCCAGACCATGCAGCAGGCGACGACGACGATATCCCGTGCAGTAATGGAGAAGAAATTCCGCCGGTACAAATCCGGGCTGATATTCTTCATCCGCAGCAGAAACCGGTTCTTCACCGAATGCATGTTGATTTCAGGAGACAGCGCGCGCCGGTTGCCGGGGAAAGCGCTCCGCACGTGATAACCCTTGGCATAGGGCGCGTAGAGGCATTTCCAGCCGAGTAACTGCGCTCTCCAGGCCACATCGGCATCTTCGCGATAGACAAAAAAATCGGAGTCGAAAAACTCGCCGCCGATGGTTATATCGTCGATCATTTCACGCCGGTATAAAGCCGCCGCCGCCGTGGCTCCGAAGACATATTCGTAGTTGAGGAAGTGGCCATTGTCGACCTCAAGGCTGCCGCGGTCGAGATGGCGCAGGTTAGGCGTGAAATAAATGCCTGTGGAATCGACCGTCGGCGCGAAGTCAAAGGTCGACGTCATGGTCAACAGCTTGCCGCAAACAGTCCCCACCTTCGAATCGAGATTTCCGGCCGTCACCAGCGCCTCGATGAATCCCTGCAGAAGCAGCACATCGGGGTTCAGCGTCAGTATCCACTCGGCTTCCGACAGTTCGATCGCCTGATTCTGCGCCGCGGCGAAGCCGACGTTTTCCTGGTTGTAAACGATCCGGCAGCGGTCCTCAAAGGGTTCGAGGATGTCAACTGTGCCATCCGTGGAATTGTTGTCGATGACAATGATTTCCTTCCATGGATAGTTCTGATCCAGGACGGATTCAAGGCATCGCTTGATAAAGCGGCCACTATTGTATGTGACGATCGTTACCGAAACGAAGTCGCTACGGGACATGTATGCGCAGGGTCTCTTCCACTCTCAGATTTGAGCCACTCAAGTTTCCCAACCCGTCAAAAAACACTTGCACCTCAGCCCTGCCGCGACCCGAACATCCGGTGCACCGCAAGACGGACAACACTGCCGTATACTTCTAAAGCTTTTACGCCCCCGCGCCGAAATCCCCACATCGCACGAAGGATGGAACCGAGTGCTACCGTTGCGCAAATCGCTCTGAATTCAACCGACCGATAATGCCTGGCGGCGTATTCCAGAAGATTACCATACCAATATTTTTCGCGATTCTCCAGCGAAAGCGAATGGATTGAGTGTGAACCCGCATGTTTCGCCGCCGCCGCAGGCTCGTAATATACTTTCAGTCCCGCCGATTTTAAGCGAGCGCAAAAATCCACATCCTCAAACCATAGCGGCCAGAAACGTTCTTCGAATCCTCCGAGTCGCTCCCAAACGGATCTGGGGAACATCAGAAACGCCCCAGCCGGTTGTTCAACGATCCCCGCAGTCATCGGGTCCAAGCCCTTGCAACGGTAATGCCAATTTACTGAATTACTTGGCCAAAGCCTGTTTATCCCCAGGATCTCGAACATTAGCGCCAGGGGGGAGGGAAGTGAACGAGCCATAAAACCGGCTTGTGGCAAACCATCCGATCCGATCAGAATTCCTCCAGCGGCACCCGTGCCAGGGACATTGCATCGCGCGATCAGCGATTCAAGACCGTGCAAAAAATGCGTGTCAGGATTTAACAAAAGCACGAATTGCGCGGTAGTCGCACGTATTCCCTGATTTACTGCCGCAGCAAATCCTATATTTGTAGGATTTTCAATTAGCCTGACTCCACACGCACTTACTGCTTCGCAGGTTTTGTCGGCTGACTTGTTATCGACAACGACGACCTCTACATCAGTAAGAAATTTGAGCGAGTCGAGGCATTCGCCTATTTCAAGCGCCGAATTGTAAGTGACGATGACTATCGCGACACGCGTCATGTGTCAATACGCCTCGCTTGTCTTCCGAACGGCGTCAGCCGGAAGTACCAGTTCCAGTACGAGTCCGTTGCTCGTGCGGCGATCTCCTGCTCGGAAGACTCCAGAAAATTTCGCACTGCATCCGCGTGAGTGCCGCGCAGATGAAAATTCCGGATGCCGTCCAGCTTGCCCTTCAGCCACGCAAGGCCCGCGCCATGACGTAACGCAACCAATCCCCAAAGAAACTGCCCCGCCAGGATCGGCCACAAACACTCGCGCATCAAGGCCGCATCGTAATGTCGCGATAAAAGTAGAAGCTGATTGCGTGCTATCAGACGAACCACGCCAGGATTCCAGCGGCCAAACGTTGCACTTCCCTTATGCCACGCAATTGCCGCGGGTACATACACACCCGCGAATCCGCGTTCCATGCAGCGAAGTCCCAAATCAACATCTTCGAGGTAAGATCCGTAATCTTCATCGAGTCCGTTCAGCTGATCGAGAACTTTACGGCGAAAAATGAGGGCGGTTCCCGGAGCAATGGCGATGGGCCGCGATGCTCCTCCCGGCACGGGTGCCCTCTGGCCGTTGCCTGCCCGCCAGGCGCAACCAGCCCGGCTAACCAGATCGTAAGTCCCGTCAACCAGAGTGCGATTGTTCGCATCGAGGATCAAGCCGGTCGCGAAACTTGCGCCGCTTCCTGCTGACAGAAGATGTTCCAGCCACTCGGGGTGAAGCTCCACATCGCTGTTGAGGATAGCGACCCACTCTGTTGCAGCCGCCCGCCAACCGCGATTCACCGCACAGGCGAAACCAGTGTTTTCACCCATCTCAATCACACGGCAACCAGCCTTCTGCGCTATTTCACCCACCCCATCGGTCGAGGCGTTGTCGACCACTATAGTCTCCGTGAATGCAACCGTCTGGCTACGCATGCTTTCGAGGAGGCGTGCGAGCAGGTCCGCGCGATTATGTACGGGAATGACGGCGGTAATGGAAAGGTCGGCGTTCAACAGGAAGTAAACTGTGATTGTAATGAAGCGCTTTCCACTGGTGATCCTGTTTACCCTGACCCTGCTGGCGCAACCGGCGGCTTTGCATCAGGTATATGTGCTGCCGATGGCCGGCGGACTCGATCAGTATCTGGCCGACTGGCTTACGCGCGAAAAGGTTATGCAGGTTGTAACCGATCCGAAAGCCGCCGATCTGGTGATGACCGATCGTCTGGGCGAAGCCTTTGAGCAGAAGCTCGTGCAGATTCTGCCCCCACCGGAAAAGCCTGCGATCACGGACGACAAAAAAGATGACAAGAAAAACGACAAAAAAGATGGAGGCGCATCCGCCGTCCACAACACCTTTCGGTCCGCCAGCGCGCGAGGAACTCTCTTCCTCGTGGATATAAAATCACGCCAGGTGGTGTGGTCGGATCACGAGAAGCCGCCCGCCGTGTCCGACGCCAACCTCAATCGCGAGGCCGAGCGGGTAGCAAAAAAACTCCACGAAACCTTCGCCAAATAAGGTCAACACCGTTTTCCGCTGCCGCTAGCGCAGTGCGTCGCAAATCATGCGAGGTATGCCGCAACCTGCAAAACGGGGACTGCGCGCGAATTTCGCCGTCCTTGCGACAATTCGGGCCTGTACCCTTTTTGCCCCGCCCACGAATTTACTATTGAAGATTTACGAGGCGTACCGCTATCGCGCCAGCAATTCCATCGAAAGCCCACGCCGCTTCCATCGCCCCACCACACGCATGGACAATGTCGATGCGATTTCCTCTGCCCGCATTTCCGGGACATAACCATAATGCTTCTCGGCAAATTCCTTGAAGGCCGGATAAGTGAACAACCCCAGTGGATCCCACTCGCGATTGAAGACCACAACCATCTCCGGCCGATTAGCCCGCAGCTTACTAATCTCAGTCTGACTGAAGTCGGGAATTTCGATCACTCGCCGCGGCACGTCCACAAATCCCAAATCCGCGCGACGCAACCCGTCAGTAACCGGAAACACAGCAGCAACCACTCCCGGACCACGCGACTCCACCGCCCCCGCGACAGTTCGCTCCAGGGCAACGAAATCCACGAAGGCGAGATTGTCTTCAAACGGAAACGGATAGAACGGTTTCACAAAGTTCGCCGCAATCAGACAAACAACAAGTCCCGCCAGCGTCCATCTGCGCGGCATTGGCGCCAGCGTCTGAAGTGAAAGCGCAAACGCCGTATAGACAACCGGGAGCGCTGGCAACAGATATCGCTCCAGCACAGCCCCGCCGAACAGGCTGACCACCAGAATCTGCGCCGCCACAAAAGATCCGGCAATCTGCCATGACCGGCTTCTGAGAAGAGGCATCCGCCGCCATGCCCACACCAGCGCAACTGTCCCGATAATGTGTCCGCTGCCGGCAAATAAATAATAGAAGCGGCGAAACAACGCCAGCGCCAGATGCGAGGGACTCAGCGGATAGCGCAGATTGTAAGCGCCAAACGCCGGATTTCCGACCCAATATCCCGTGGCGCGATGCAGTTCCGCCAGCCAGACCAGAAGCAGCGGCACGGGTAGCAGGAACCACAGGGCTTCGCGCGGCCGGCGCTCATAAATTAACCACCCCGCAAAAAGCGCGGGAACGACGACGCCCGTTTCTTTCACTGCCGTCAGAAAGACGCAAGCAATGGCGCAAGTCATTATTCGCCCCTGCAGAAACAACAGCAGGGCCAGTATCGAAAAGCACATCGCCGGCATATCGAGCTGCGCCAGCATCGATTGAGCGAAAAACAGCGGACTCAGGCAAAGCAGTGCAATTGCCCCAAACGCCGGCGTTCCAGGTGCGCCGCGGGAGAGTTCGATTGCGAGCAGAAAAGAAAAGAGCGCGCCAGCCGCCGCAACCAGCAGCATCGCGATTCGCGTCGCTTCGATCGAGAATCCAAAGACGGTCCAAAACCCGGCAAGGTATGCCATTACCCCCGGTGGATGAATATTCGGGACTGTCGAGACCGGTATCCAGGCCCCGGCACGGAAGATATCCAGCGAGGCCGGAACGAACTGGCCGGCTTCGTCCCAGAAAAAAGGGAGCCGAAGCAAAGGTCCGTGCGCCAGGATCAAAAATACGGCAATGACAGCGAACGCGATCGCATAGGACCTCAGCCGGACAGGCGGGCGGACCGTATCAATGCGCCCGTCAACAAAGCCTCGATCCGGATGCGCTGCAATCTGTCGGGCCATCTCGAACCGGGCGGTCCGCGCCTACTGAACGAAGCCCGTTCCTGCCTGCGGCTCAAGGCGGATTTCGCCGAAAGCCGACTCGTACTGGCTCACATTCTGCTGCAAAATATTCAGCAGCGCCTTGGCCTGCTGCGGGCTGACGTAAATGCCCTGAAAATTACGGATCTGGACCTGGTCCGCGGTGGACTGGTTGATGTTGCCAAACATCAGAAAAAAGTCCCAGAGGTTCACGCGGACCTGCACGCTGTTGGCATAGCCCTCGCGGTAATCGGGCGCTTTTTCCAGTACAAACCGGGGTTGGGACGGTGTCATCGCCCTACATGGTAACCTACCTCGTGACACTTGAGGCGAGAGTCCGCGTTATTCTTGACTTTGGGAAACGCAGTGTTTTATGGTAGCGTTTCGTCTTACGCACTCGACTGGTTTATGGCCGTGGATACAGGCGCGAAGAAAGTGCTGGATCAGGACTATCCCTCAACGCTCGAGAGCGTAGATCTCGCGGAGGGCGACATTTTGAAGGCGGCCGAGGTTGTTGGTTTCGATGAAGACGACCAGCATAAGATCGGAATGTCCGTCCGTGAATGCATGGTGAATGCCGTGGTGCACGGCAATAAGTACAACCGCAACAAGAGCGTCCACGTCAGCGTTTCCACTGCGGCCGACAAATTTATGATCGGAATTACCGATCAGGGTGAAGGGTTTGATCTGCAGGAAGTGCCCGATCCGCTGCATGACAATAATCTTCTGCGCCATTCGGGGCGCGGGTTGTTCCTGATGGGCGCTTTCATGGACGATGTGAAGGTGCGCAGGGCGGAGCCTTCGGGTACGGAAGTAACGCTGGTCAAGAATATCGGGCCGCAGGCCTGACAATAGGTCGGGCAGGCTCAATGAATAGTTTCGTGCGAGGAGGCTACAGGAAGTGA
>Ga0182016_10007994_pt1 | contig 10755 bp, 8 predicted proteins | sample 712S2MmetaG_FD_120491 | JGI IMG/M metagenome (GOLD analysis project Ga0182016, IMG submission 120491) | Permafrost microbial communities from Stordalen Mire, Sweden - 712S2M metaG | ecosystem: Environmental > Terrestrial > Soil > Wetlands > Permafrost | place: Sweden: Stordalen | collected...
CAGCTCACCGACGCCCTGGAACTGTCCCGCGCCGACGTCATTCGCCGCGCCGAAAGCGAATACCGCGAAGCGGCCAATCGCGAGGCCATCCTCGAAAAAGCGGTGCAGGAAACTAAAGCTGAGTTCGATCGCCTCAATGCCCGCGCCTTCCAGTATCAGAACCTCAAGCGCGAAGCCGAAGACGATCGCAAACTCTACGAAGAACTCTCCAATCGCATCAAAGAAGCGGGCATCAACGCCGGATTCCAGAATAGTTCGATCCGCATCGCCGATCAGGCGCAGCCCTCCAAAAGCCCCGTCTACCCGAACGTTCCTCGCAATATTGAAATGGCGCTGCTCGCATCGCTAGCCTTGGGAATCGTCACGGCCCTGTTTGGCGACGCCATGGACGCCACTCTGCGCAGTCCCGAAGACGTTGAGCGAACCTTGGGCACCCACGTGATCGGCATCCTGCCTCTGGTGAAGAAATGGTCCGGAGGCTGGTTGTCCGCAGCCAAACCCGGTGCCGTTCAGCTCAGTTCCCCAAACGGCAAAGTCCCCGCAGCCTCGCGCCAGACGCACACCTATGAGGACGCCGTTCAGACTCTGCGCGACTCCATTCTCCTAAGCGCCTTTGGCCAGCCCCTCCGCACCTTGATGGTGACCAGCGCTTCACCGGCCGAAGGCAAAACCACCACTGCCGCTCACCTCGCCATCTCGCACGCCCACCAGAAACTCAGAACGCTCTTAATTGAATGCGATCTCCGGCGCCCGGGGATGCGAATCATCTTCGGACTGGAGAACGGCACCGGCCTGTCGCACGTTCTTTCGGGAGAGTACCCATGGAGAGAACAGATCGTCAGGCGCGAGGGTGTGCCCGGGCTGGATATTCTACCCGCCGGCGCGGCATCCCGCCGCGATGCCGATCTGATTGGACGAGCCATTCCCCGCATCCTGCGCGAAGCCACCGCGGAATACGATCTGATCGTATTGGATTCGCCTCCGTTGCTCGGATTTGCCGAACCGCTGCATCTCGCATCCGCGGTGGATGGTGTCGTATTGGTGGCGCTTGCGGGCAAGACCAACCGCAAGGCTGTCGCGTCGGCAATCACTACGCTTCACAGGCTTCGGGTCAATCTCATTGGTGTCGTCTTAAACGAAGTCACCCGCAACACCAGCGCCGACTACTACCACTATGGGTATTACGGCAAGTATTACGGCGGATACGCCGCGAAAGAGTAATCCCACAATGCCCGTAAGTAACCGATCCTGAATGTGGAGCAGGCGGTTTCGCCCGGCGGTTTCGCCTGCTCGGGGTTACTTTCTCCGCACCCGCCGCGTTGGGATTCATCTCTCCGCTTGCCCCCTGCACCCCTAAAATGCGCATCGTCTTCCTGAACCCCGTTGGCGTCATAGGAGGCGCAGAACGCAGCCTGCTCGATCTGCTGGCGAGTCTTCGAAAATCGCATCCCGCGTGGGACCTCCACCTGATCGCAGGAGAGCCGGGGCCTATCGCGGACGCCGCTGATTCGTGCGGTATTTCCGTCCACGTGCTCAAGTTGCCCCGGGAACTTTCCATGCTCGGAGACGCCGCCGCTGGCGGGCCGGCCGGGCACGGACTTAAAAAATCGGTCTTGGCATTCCGATGGGTGCGAGCCTTAAACAAAACCTTCGGCTACCTGCGCGCGCTTCGCAATCTCCTCCGTTCCCTGGAGCCGTCCATTATTCACTCCAATGGATTCAAGATGCACATTCTGGCGATATGGGCGAAACCTTCAGGTGTGCCTCTGGTTTGGCACATCCATGATTACGTCGCTTCACGCCCTGTCATGCGAATCCTGATGCGTATCCATTCGCGTGGGTGCTCCGCCGTGATCGCCAACTCGGACAGTGTGGCCCGGGACCTTCGAGGTGTCTGTGGCCAAAAACTCAGAACTCACAAGCTCTGGAATGCGGTGGACCTTGCTGAATTCTCCCCCGAGGGATCGCAGCTCGATCTGGACCAACTATCCGGCCTCAGCGCCCCCGAGCAGCCCGTACTTCGCGTGGGACTCGTCGGGACTTTTGCGCGCTGGAAAGGTCATGATATTTTCCTTCGCTCCCTCGCGATGCTGCCTGCGGAAATTCCGGTACGCGGATATATAGTTGGCGGTCCGTTGTACCAAACCGATGGAAGTCAATGGCGTTTGGAAGATCTCAGGCAGATGGCGAATAAGTTGGGGTTGGCTGGCAGAATCGGTTTTACCGGTTTTGTTTCGCGGCCCGCGGAGGCCATGCGCGCTCTCGACATTGTTGTACACGCGAGCACCGAACCGGAGCCTTTTGGTCTGGTGATCGTTGAAGCGATGGCTTGTGGCCGCCCGGTCATCACAACACGCTGGGGTGGTGCGTCTGAAATTACCGGAGGAGATTCAGGCGCGCTGGCGCACATTCCGGGCGACCCTTCATCGTTGGCAGATCGGATTGTTCAACTGGCGGGCAATCCGAGCCTCCGGCAGCGATTAAGCCTTGCAGGCCGCGGCAACGCGGAAAAACGCTTCGATCGCGCCTCCCTCGGTCCTGCTTGCGCAGACATCTACGAATCGGTGGCCCGAACCGCACTCTTCTCCCTAAGCTCGCAGCTCGCCAGATGACTCGCAAGCCACTGATGTTTCGTGTGGAGCAAGCGTTTTCGCCTGCGCTTTCGGCTCGCAGTGACACTCTTTCAGCAGCCCGCCGGGACGGCCCAAAATGATACGCATCCTGCATATCTACAGCGGCAATCTCTATGGCGGCATAGAGACGCTCCTGCTGACGCTTGCAGAAAAATCATATCTCTGCCCCGAGATGAAGCTGGAGTTCGCGCTTTGCTTCGATGCCCGCCTCTCCAGGGAAATGTCGGAAATCCAGCCCGTGCACATGCTCGGTGCCGTTCGCCTTCGGTACCCCTGGACTTGGGCGAGGGCCCGAAGACGCCTCCGGGACGTCCTGACCGCCGGGAACTTTGACCTGGTGGTCTGCCATTCTCCCTGGTCGCAGGCGATCTTCGGCCCGGTGGTCCGCAGGATGGGTCTGCCTCTGATCTTCAGCATTCACGATGCCACCGACGGCAGGTTCTGGCTGGAACGCTGGGCACGTCGAACCACCCCCGATCTGGTGCTCTGTAACAGCCAATTTACGACAACGACGCTCCTGGGGCTTTATCCGGGAACACCCATCGCGCACATCTACTGGCCCGTCTCTTCCGCCCCCCAACTGTCAGCCGCTGCCTGCCGGAACATCAGGGCGGAACTCCAGACGCCGGAATCCGACGTCGTGATTATCCAGGTCAGCCGCCTGGAACGCTGGAAAGGGCACCTCCTGCATCTGGAAGCCCTGAGCCGAATTGCGGATCTCCCCGATTGGACATGTTGGCAGGTTGGCGGACCCCAAAAAGAAAAGGAAACCGAATATCTTACCGAGATCGAGGCTTGTGCCAATCGGCTCGGCATCAAACACCGCATTCGATTTCCTGGTCAACGAAAAGACGTCGGAGCTCTTCTTGCAGCGGCGGATATTCACTGCCAGCCCAATATGGAGCCCGAGCCCTTCGGACGTACTTTCATTGAGGCGCTCGCTGCGGGACTCCCCGTGGTCACAACACGGATGGGTGCCGCAGTCGAAATTGTGGACTCCTCATGCGGCATTCTTGTGCCACCAGCCGATCCGGACTCCTTGGCGGAAGCGCTCCGGACGCTGGCATCGAACGGAGATCTTCGTCGCAGGTACGGGGCTGCGGGCAGAGCGCGCGCCGAGCAGCTCTGCAACCCCCCGCGCCAGCTTGCAGTGTTGCGCGATATTTTCACTTCGGTCCTGTCCCGAAGCCTTGCTGCGTGATCCCGGCGGAAAACAAAACGGAAGAAACGTTTGATCTCGAAACGAGAGCCCGGCAAAGCCTCGGCTCAAGCAGCCCGGCGGTTTATACCATGGTTCAAAGAGCCCTCTCCCGGTATAATCTCGCGGCGGGCACGCTCGTTGACGTTGGCTGTGGCGGCGGTCGTCTTCGTTCTTTCGTACGTCAGCACTGCGCCCGCTACGTCGGCGTGGACGCGATCCGCTACGCGGACCTTCCACCCGATGTGGAATTCCACGAAGTTGATCTGGATAGTGGCCGCATCGATCTCCCCAAGAACTCCGCAGACATCGTCACGGCAGTCGAAGTGATCGAGCATCTCGAAAATCCCCGCGCTTTCGTTCGCGAACTCGTCCGTATAGCCAAACCAAGCGCCATCGTTCTGGTGACCACGCCGAATCAGCTCAGTATTCTGAGCCTGTTGACCCTGCTCATAAAGCGCCGCTTCTCCTCGTTTCAGGATTCTCACTATCCCGCGCATCTGACGGCGTTATTGGAAATCGATTTGATCAGAATTTTTCGTGAAGCGGATCTCCGCAACGTCGATGTCGCCTATAGTGGCTCGGGCAGAATCGTGCTTACGGGGTGGCATTATCCCCGCTTCTTCTCGCGGATGTTTCCGCGCGCCAGCTCCGACAATATCCTGGTGAGCGGAACGACAGCGGAATGACAGGTAAAATGCAGCCAGCCCCTGCCTGGGTCGCACCCGTAGGATCCATCCTCCGTAACCTTCCGGCCGCTCGCTTTCGGGCCCTGGATCTCCTCTGTTCGAACCCACCTCCTCCTTTTTCCGCGGAAGTCTCAGCCGCGGGTACAACCTTTCGTTTCAATTGCGATCTTCGTGACTCCAAACAGCGGGCAGTCTGCTTCCTGCATTCTTACGAACCGCAGGAAACATTTCTCTTTCAACATCTCCTGAAGCCGGGAATGACCGTGATCGACGTGGGTGCAAACTGGGGATATTTCAGCCTGATCGCCGCCCAATTGGTTGGACCTTCCGGCTGCGTGGTCAGCCTGGAACCGGATTGCAGAATGTACGCGGCGCTGCAGGAAAATCTGGCGCAGAACCAATTCTCACACGTTAGGATTTTCCCGTTTGCGGCGGCTGCGGAAGCTTGCACCCTGAAGCTGGAACCATACGATAATCGCTCGAACAATTGGGGCGTTTCCCGGCTGATATTAAACGACACCCGTACCACTGGTACAGATGTGCAGTGCTACCCACTCGATTGGCTGCTGAATCGGGAAGGCGTGACCACCGCCGACCTGATAAAGATCGACGTGGAAGGTGCGGAAGAGAAGGTCCTGCAGGGCATGCGGAACGGCCTCTCCGCTCACCGCTACCGGCGCATCCTCCTCGAGTTGCATCCGACTCTCCTGCAGAACCCCGAACAGGCCATCCGGAATATCATCTGTTCCCTGAGTCTCTGCGGCTACGCCGGATACTGGATCGATCACTCTGCGGCTATCACCCGCAGGATGTCTTACGGGCGATCAGTCCGGGTCTCAGACATCCTTCTTCCCCTGGAAGCGAGGGCGGGCTACGATCCATGGCCACACATGATGTGGCTGGCGCCCACCCTGGCCTTGTAGAACGATGAACACCGCACTGCTCGCGACCGGCCACGAGTACGCTTCCCGGAGCGTCCAAGGCGGAGCACGTTCGACTTCAAGGAAGCGACAAATCGGGTGGAACTTTGCGGAATGGTTCGTGCTGGGCCAGACTTTTTTTCCGGCATTGCTGTATATTCCCGGAAGCCAACCATTTCGCGTTCTGATTCGGCTGTTTGCGTATGCAATTCCGCTGGCTGCCCTCGCGTATTACTCGTTCATCGCCCGCCACAAAAAGGGTAGGGTTTCTCGTCCTCATCCCGCCACCCCGTGGTTGATCTTAGCTCTGACAGTCCTCGGTGTCATGCTTCTCCACCCGACAACCAACACGTTCCTCGCAGGTCTGGCGCAAATCGGACTCTACCTCGCGGTGATGTCGCCCGTTTTCTGGGCACCCGCTTTCGTGAAAAGTCCGGAACGTCTCAGACGCCTGCTCTGGCTGCTCCTGATCTGCAATGGGATCAACTCCTTGGTCGGCGTCATGCAGGTGCGAGATCCGGGCACTTGGATGCCCCGCGAATTCTCTTCTAACATTACACAAACCCAATACGGGCTCGACGCTGTCGGCTATGCGGGCGCAGGCGGGCGGACGATCATTAGGCCTCCAGGGCTAGGTGACGCGCCTGGGCAGGTAGCCGGCCCCGCCGTATTCGCACTCTTCCTCGGCTTGGTATTCGCGCTCACGAACAAGGTTTGGTGGAAAAAGCTGCTGTCGTTTCTGCTGGCTTGGGCAGGAGGCGCCGCTATATTCCTGTCATTCGTTCGCGCCAGTTTTCTCATCGCCATAGGTATGACTGTCGTCTATTTCCTCGTTCAATTGCAAAGCCGTCGCATCGCGCGGGCCGCTACTTTCGCGCTCGTGGTTGCCGCCGTTATCACCGTCGCGTTCATTAGCGCGGCAGCAACCGGAGGGCAAAGCCTTGTCGACCGTTTCCAGACTCTTTTAGCCGATAATCCCGTGAATCTTTATAACGAGAACCGCGGAAATCAGGTAGCAAATGCTTTCAGCGAGCTACTGCCGCAGTATCCATTTGGGGCAGGTCTCGGACGATGGGGTATGATGCTAAGCTACTTCGGCAATTCCACGAGCGCTGTATCGCCTCCAATTTGGGTGGAGATCCAATGGCCAGCGTTTATTGTTGACGGTGGGATACTCTTGTTACTTCTTTACCCTGTCGGCGTGGTGATCGCCCTGTCACAGGAGGCGCGGCTGTCGTTTGGTCGTGGCGATAGGCAAGTCAAACAACTGGCGGCCCTCATTTTCTCTGCGAGTTGCGGGATATTTGCTTTGTGCTTTAGCTACCCCGTTTTTCTTGCGCCCATTGGAATGCAATTTTGGTTCTTAGCGGGGGGACTGCACGGAGTAAAGTGCGTCTCCCGAAGACCAGCGACGAAGCGCACTGCTGTCAAACCGCCATCGGCGACGTCAGCCGTCTGACCACCGTTTCTTGAAGACCGGTTACCTTTTCCGTAGTCTTCTCCTTTTCCTGGTTCGCGCCGGAATTCAAAATAACCAGGCAGTTTTGAAGGAGTCTTATGCTCCTTGATCCACATACCAGCAAGATTCGACGATTTGCGAAAAACTGCGTTGCGCGTCGTTTGCTTTCGGGTCCGTTCGCGGGGATGCGATACAGGGGTAATGCTTGTGGCAGCCACCTGTTACCAAAAGTCCTTGGGACCTACGAAAAGGAAATCGCTCCACACGTTATGGAGCTGATCGAGAATGCTACTGGCATTATTATCGATGTGGGCTGTGCAGAAGGCTATTATTCGGTCGGAGCGCTTTATGCGAATCCCCGGATTGAGGTGATTGCCTTCGACAGCGATCGCACGGCCCGAGAAACATGTTTGGAAATTGCAACCTTGAATGCTTTGCAAACTCGGCTTACCCTCAAAGAACGTTGCACGCCGGACCGTCTGATGGAAACCGTCCGTTCAACAGGGGCAAAAGTCGTCATCATGGATATTGAAGGTTACGAAGTCGAGATTCTGACGGAGGTCGGAGGCGCCGCCCTATTCAATGTTTCCATTGTGGTCGAATTGCATGAATGCTTCCGTCCTGGTGCGAAGGACGTCATTCGGCGTGCGTTTAAAGACACGCATACAATTACCGAAGTGATGTCGCGCCAACCGGTAGCGGCGGATTTGGACATCACCATCGTGCGTGCGATCGCCAAGAGAAGCACCTTCCTGTGCCGCCGCTTCCTGTTCGAACGCCCCCCGCAAATGTCGTGGTTTATCATGGAACCAACGTTTCAGGCCCAAGCACCGAGGCTGCCAGGAACGGAGTGAAGTCCAACTCTTTCGCCACGCTGTTTACCCGATGTGGCTGTTATGCGCGGTGGTTCTCAGACGCCATTGCCCTGAATTTGCAGTTTTATGGATAAAACCATTGATGTTCAGCCACCGCTTGTGGGGAAAGGCAGAACTTATAAAGCCGTAGTAGCCGCCTTATTCACGTACGCGCAGTTTGCCGTTGCTCTTGGCGCCGCCTTCTTCATTGTTCCGCGCATCTTGCGCACTGTCGGCGCACGGCAGTATGGTTTATGGCTATCAAGCGGGGAACTCCTGGGTTATCTGGTCTTGCTCGACTTTGGAGTATTTGCCACTCTACCCTGGCTCATCGCGCGCGCCGATGGGTTGAAGAGCCATGCCGACATTAAGCGACATATCGCTCAGGGACTCACCGTTGCCATGTTCTTGTCTATGTTGATAGTCCTGATAGTCTTTGGATACTGGAGCCATATCCCCGCTACGCTGCATCTCACCATCGCGGATTGGCACGCTCTGGCCGGACCGCTTTGCGTGCTGGTTCTACTCCTGGCGATTAGCCTGCCTCTTAATATTTTCACCTCTGTTCTCGGCGGGCTCCAGGATGCCGGTTTTCTTGGAACGCTCAACCTGGCCAAAGCGCTGCTCGGCCCTGCTGTGACAATCGGATTTCTGCTTGCAGGATATCGACTCTACGCATTGGCTATTGGCACGGCGGTGCTCGCCCCGGTGGGCGGCATTGTCAATTTTTTTCGCCTCAGGAAATTAGCTCCCGAGCTGCTCCATGACTGGCCCCTGCCGACCGTTGACGGCGCGCTTCGGTTGTTTCGCGAGAGCATCGGGGCGTGGCTCAGCGGCACGGGGGTGCAGATGATGGAACGGAGCAGCGCTCTCGTGCTCGCGCTCCTCGGCGCCCCGGCGATCATTCCAGTGCTGGTTTGCTCGTCACGCGTCGGACAGATCCTCACACAAATGGCATGGGTTTTGCCAGACAGCGCACTGGTTGGCCTCGCGCAGCTGAGCGGCGAAAACAATGCGACGCGGCAGCGCCAAGTAGCCTTCTCGATCATTCGGCTCAACTTAGTCGCGGCGGGTTTCGGGGCGTGTCTTGTGTTGGCGATCAACCCGGCGTTCGTTAGAATTTGGGTCGGCGAGCACTTGTTCGGCGGTTTGTTGCTTAACATGCTCCTGGCTGTGGAAGTCATCAGTGGCTCTCTCGTCCACGGGCTATGCACGGTACTCGCTGTGCAGGGCCACCGGCTAAGCATCGGCTTGGCCACAGTGCTTCAGGGCGCCATCTATATCACCTTAGCCCTGATTTTGGGCCGCAGGTATTCGCTGACTGGTTTGCTGGCCGCGGACCTGATCGCTCCGGCATTATCCACCCTGCCTGTCTGCCTGTGGCTGCTCCGTTTTCCCTTGGGATTCGATTTGCGACGGCTCGGGTTGGACCTGGCCTATCTGCTGTTCCTGCGGGCTGGGCCTTGTTTGCTCTTTGCCGGGGCTTACGGATATTGGCGCGAGCGGAACGCGTGGTTGCCAGAACTCGCCTTGGCTGGAATTGTGACGAGTCTGGTCTATCTCCGCGTGATGGCATCGCAACTCGCCACGTTTCCGTTGCCCGGTCAAGCCAGAGTCTGGCTCCAGCGCCTCCGATTGATGTGATTTCCGCAAGGAGTTTTCGCTTCTTATGGACGCCGGCTCCGATCCCTTCCAGATAGCAGGGCGAAAGATCTCCGTCGCCTTGGGGCGCACCTCGCGCCTCGTCAGCGCGCTTCGCCCCTTTTACGAGACAGCCCTGACGCATCTCCACGGCGGACGCGGTATTCCATGGATGATCAATGGTGTGCCATTTCGAATCGACCCTCGGCAACGACACCTAATGGGCCAGGAGTGGGATACCGAGGTCGCGGAGTTCCTTTCGAAGCGCGTGCAGCCGGGCGACTTGTGTCTGGATGTCGGTGCCAACGCAGGGGTATACGTCCTGCAGTTTTGCCATTGGACGGCCCCAGCCAGTCGAGTGATCGCTTTCGAGCCAAACGAGAACGCGCGCCGGGTCTTGCAAATACATATCCGCATGAACGGATTCGAGGAGCAAGTTGAGATCATTCCCGACGCTATCACCGATTCTGAAGGCGAGGCTACGTTTTACTTTGCCGGAGTCAGCGGGATGAGTCGATTGGGTGAGGCTAACGATCTCCTAAAAGAAACCGCCCAGCACACCACTGTCACAACAACCACGCTTGACCGCTTCTGCGAGCGCCGGAAACTGCGGCCGGATTGGCTACTATTAGACATAGAAGGCTACGAACTCCACGCCCTGAGTGGCGCCCGCCAACTGCTTACGTCCTGTCCGACGCTGCAGATCGTGGTCGAAATGCATCCTGCGCTCTGGCCCAGCGCCCAGACCACCATTGCCCAGTGGGATGAGTTTTTCCAGGAGACAGGTTTCCGCCCTATCCCATTGATGGGGCAACACAATCCTTTGTACGACACCGGGTCCGTTTATCTCGAACGGACCTAGTGTCCTGCTTCTGAATTAACTAAAGAGACCTCAAACGCAAACAAGTACGTGATAAACCAATCAGGTCCGGAAACATGCGACTCGTCCGCCGTGCGGGCAACGCCACGTTTTTCATGCCTAATCGTTAACTACCAGTGCGGAGATTACCTCGTCCGGTGTCTACGCACGCTCTTTGATCGACTGAAGGGCGCTTTCGAAGTGATTGTCGTCGATAACGCTTCCACCGATCGTAGTGTTGCTAATGCTAAGGCCTTAAACCTGCCCGTGACCTGGATCTGCTTACCTGACAATGTCGGATTCGGCAGGGGAAATAACATCGCAGCCGGGTATGCAACCGGCGATTTCCTGATTCTTCTGAATCCGGACACGGAATTGCGGGACGATTGCATTACACCATTATTGGATTACCTGGACGGACATCCCGACATCGGATTGATTGGTGGGCGACACGACGACCGCAATGGTTGCTGGCAGCGCAGCTTTGGTTTGACTCCAACTC
>Ga0182016_10007998_pt1 | contig 10755 bp, 11 predicted proteins | sample 712S2MmetaG_FD_120491 | JGI IMG/M metagenome (GOLD analysis project Ga0182016, IMG submission 120491) | Permafrost microbial communities from Stordalen Mire, Sweden - 712S2M metaG | ecosystem: Environmental > Terrestrial > Soil > Wetlands > Permafrost | place: Sweden: Stordalen | collected...
CAAAAACTTCGGGAACTCAAAGCAACTGAACCCCAAGGCGGTTGCAGACAGAACAGACATAGGGCGCACCTATATCTTTTATGAGCAACTGTCGTCGGACTCGTGTCACCCATCACTCGACGCGTTAAACCGGCACGTTATGCCGCACACCGATGCGGAAATTGGCGGGGTTGATGTTGAGCCCGTACCAAGTGCTCGCGAGCTGGCGGAGACGTTGGAGTATCTTTCAATGGCCGTTATGGGCGTATGTGTAGGCGTCAACCAGTTAGTTGGGGGAACGCGTGGAGGAGCAGCGCTTAACGCGCTGGCGGACCGCTTATCCGACGTCAGTAACCGCGCGGCCGCGTCGAGAGGCATAGAAAGCGGTCGGGAAGTTTAGCTCGTCAGCAAGGCGACGATCTGAACGATGAAACGCTCCGCCCCTTCGATCGCGTCTCGCATCTCCGCCTCGGTGACGACATCGCCGGGCTTGCCATAGTCGCTGATTTCCTTGACCCTGTATGCACGCGCGAGGAAAGCCGGCAGCGTATCGCGGGCGCCCGGCGTGTCCTTGAGGTGGTCCGCGCGAAGATAAACGCTTCAGCAGCACGGAAGGCCGCGTAATAGGCGCAGCGCGCGGCAATTTTCACGAACCCCAGCGCCGCCAGCTTTTTCGCGTCGGCCAATTCGCCGCGCGCGACTTCAAGGTGGGCTTCGACCTCCGGACTCAAAGATCGAGTCCGTCCCGTCTAAGTTCGTGCATGAAAATCGTTCGCTCGCGGTACGACCCCTCCTCCAGCGGCAACGCATTGATGACGGCGCCCTCGTCCATTAGAATCTTCGTTTCGATCTCCGCGAGAACCCCTGACTCCCGCCAACGGTCATCCATATCCTTCAAAAACACCGCGACATCGTAATCCGAATCCGGCCGCGCGTCGCCGCGCGCGCGGGAGCCGAACAGCACGACGCGCTCGATGCGATTGCCATAGGCTTCGTCGAGGGCGGCGCGGAATCGGCGCATGACGGGGTCGATGGTTGTCGTCATCAGCTAAATTTACCACAGGCCGCCCGGCTTGGCGAAACGCTACGCTCTTAGAAAAGTGAACTTTTGCTTTCTGAAAAACTAGAGGTGTGGTAGCTTTGAATTTCGGTCCTTCAACGCCCGCGAGTTTTTTTCAATGACCTCATCCTCAGCCCAACCGCCCTCATCTCGAGCTTGTCGACGGAGTTCCCCGTTTGCTGACAACGGCGCCGCCGTCGGGAGCGTCCTTCGACAAGCTCAGGACCAGGGATGCAAAAAATCGGCGCGGACATTTCAGGGGGTATAAGTCCTTGATATCCCACAAAATGCGGTCGTGTTAAGCTATCGCCCCGGCATTCGCTCGAAGCTCGGCGTGCCCTCGGGGATATGATGGAACGCCTGCTTGTCGATCGTGAAGATCGCGATGTCCGCGCCGCCGAAAAGCGAGGGGTCGTCGAGCGTCCCGATTTTCAAAATGACGGCCTCCATTCCAGGTCGACGCGTCGTCAGATGGGTCCCGCAGGTCTCGCAGAATTCGCGCGTCCGCGGACTTTCGATATCGCTTCGCGCAAAACGCTTCGGGGCGCCCTTGGCATATCGGAAGCCGTCGACCGGCATGACCATGAACAGGTTCGGCGCGCCGCCGCTGAAATACTGGCATTGCCGGCAATGACACTGCCCTTTCCTCATTGGCTCGCCCTCGGCGACATAACGCACCGCGCCGCAATAACACCCGCCTTCGAGTTTCATGACGCTTCCTCCTCTTCATTATTGCGAGACGTCGCGCCGAAATGCGCGACCGCCATTCCAAACAATAGCAGAGCCAGCGCCTGATGCGCGAGCGCGAGGCCGATCGGCACGACCCACAGAAGTGTGAGAATTCCGAGCAGAGCCTGACAAAGCGCCAGCCCCGCCAACGCCATCGCCCGTCGCGCGAGCGCGGACTGCGGCGCGGCGCGCATCGCCGCCCAGGCTTGCATGAGCGCGTAGATCACGACCAAATACGCGATCAGCCGATGATCGAACTGCGCGGTCGCAACATCGTCAATGATCGAGCGCGACCAGGGCGAGAGCGCGAAAGCGCCTTCGGGGACGAGCCGACCGTCCATCAGCGGCCAGGTGTTGTAGACGAGGCCGGCGCGCAGGCCCGCGACAATCGCCCCAAGGCCGAGCTGAGCACATACCAGCGCGACGAAGCCCGCCGCCGCGACCGCGAAGCCTTTGGGCGCGGCCTCGCGCCGCGGCCCGCTCAACGCCATCGCGGCATAGATCAGCGCGCCGAACGTCGCGGCGGCGATCATCAGATGAATCGCCAGCCGCTCCTGCGAGACCTCGGTGCGCTCGGCTAACCCCGAGGACACCATCCACCAGCCGACGATCGGCTCCAGCGCAAGCAGGCCGGTCGCCAGCAGCACACGCCGCCCGACCGCGCCCTTCAGGCGCCCGCTGAGCCAGAACCCAATCGCGGGCAACACGAACGCGGCGCCGATGATGCGCGCCAGCAGGCGATGGCTCCACTCCCAATAGAAGATGGTCTTGAAGCCCTCGATGGTCATGTCGGGGTTGAGCTTCGAGAATTGCGGGATCAGCTGATAGCGCGAAAATTCCTCGCGCCAATCGGCTTCGCTCAAGGGAGGGATGACGCCGGTCACCGGCTTCCACTCCGTGATCGACAGCCCGGATTCGGTGAGCCGCGTCGCGCCGCCGGCCAGCACCATCACGAAAATCAGCGCGGCGACCGCATAGAGCCACGCCTTCACCGCGTCTAGCGGATGGCGCCGCGCTGCGGCGGGGGACGCGACGTCGGCGGCGTCGATCGACTCTTGCAAAACCATCTTGATGCGATCACATGGCGGTCAACGCCGCCCACGGCTAGACATAATCGCTTGCGGCCGCCGCGACAATTCGACCCGCGCCGCTTTAAGGAACCCGCCGATGTCCCCGCGCTTGCGCAAGCTTCTGGGCGCCTTCGCCATGATCGCATTCGTCGTCGTCTATGCGCTGTTCGCTATGGCGCTAGCCGAGGCGCGGCCGTTGCAGGAAGCGCCTGGCTATCTCCGCAGCTTCGCCTATGTCGTGCTGGGCCTTGCCTGGATTGTCCCGCTGATGCCGCTGATCCGCTGGATGGAAGGACGAGGGGGCGGGGCGTAGCGCGTAAGCCACTCGTCCCCTGGCGTCATCTGTTCCTGGGGTGCGGCTGTCTCCATGGCCTCGCTGCGGCGGTCCACGACGAAGCCAACTGGCCGCTTCAGCGCCGCGCGAGCGTATAGGCGTAGGTCGACAGCATGCGCCAGTCGCGTTTCTCCGCGAAGTCCTGCACGACGGCATCGAGTTCGCGCAGCACGGGAAGCGAGTGGAAATAGCCGTGCCGCCAGAAGGGGGCGACGAGAACCTCGGAAAATCCGATGCCCTTCAAAATCGGCTCGATCTTCGCGGGATCGGAAAAGCACATTTCATATCGGGCGGGAAACTTCGGGCCGCTGCCGGCGTGGCGATCTGGAAAGTAGCGCTGAAGCGTTCGCGAGGTCAGCTTTTCCGGCATCAGCCAGTTTATGAGGAACGGCGGCGCGTAGAGCGTCGGATGAAACGCGAAGGCGACGCCGCCCGGCGCCAGCAGGCGCGCCTTGTTGGCCCAGCCGCGCGGCGCGTCGCGAACATGCTCGAACACCATGCGCGATACGATGAGATCGAAGCTGCCTTCCCACGAACTATGGATTTCGCCGGCGATGTCGAACTGCGCCTTTTCGAACGCTTCCGGCGCCCGCGCCAACTCGCCGGCGTCGATGTCGTTAACGGTAAGTTCGATGCCCGCATCCGCCGCCTCGGCGGGCGTAAACAACGGACTGCGGCCGCCGCCGATTTCCATTAGCCGAATGGCGCCGCCGAGATGCCGTCCGCACTCGCGGCATTCGTCGACAAGCGCCATGACCGTGGATTTGTACTCGTCCCAGGCCCATTCCTCGGCGCTGTTGTAGCCGAGTCGCCGTAACGGCCGCGCCAAGAAAGGCGACGCACTCAGCCGCCGCTCGACCCGTAGTCGGAGTTCTTGCGCGGCGGCAGAGAATGAACTTGTGTAAAGGCTCGCGTAGTCCATTTCGCGGTCCCCAAGGAAATACGATCTTCAGGCGCGAAAACACCGGGCGCAAAACAAATGTGCGTACAGCGTTACCGTAACGTAAAAGAGTTGACGGGCCGCGCCGCTCAAGCCTCGAATACTATCGCTGCGCCCAGCGCATTCGCGGCATTCACGACAAGAGCATGACCGTGCGCTCTATAGGCTATGCCGCCCTTAGACAAGAGGTCCGAAGTCGTATCCGCGTCCACAATTTGGATACGCATGAGCGCGAGCGGCGGGCCGTCCGATTCGATCGCCGATGCGCCATATTTTTTCCGAAGGACGGAGCGTGACGCGACTTCGATCGTCGCCCCTGCCGCATCGATCTCAAGCCCCCGACCTGCCGTGCGCGCAGCGGACGAGCCCACGAATGGCGCGAGGAAATGGGCGGCCTCCAGGGGCGCCTCGTGCGCGAAAGCGAGGCCCGATATGCCCATCGCGCCGTTCGGGTGGATTTGGGCCGCCTGGCTCCAGAAGTTTTCGGGAAAATGCTGCTGGCAGACGAAAAAGCCCGCCTCGGGCAGCGCCTCCGACGCCGCGAAGGCAAGTGAGAATGCGACATCGACAGTTGCGCCATCCGGCCGCGTCGCCTTTCGGGCAAATTCGAAGCGGGGGAAATCGCCGAGCCCGTTGGCCGCGAAGTCCCGCCGGTCCGCCTCCGCATCGTTCGAGCGCAGCGCCAGCATCGCCAGCCCCTCGCGGCGTTCGAGGAAGCGGGCGATGAAACTGGCGAAGGAATAGGCGCCCTCCGCCGGCTTTAGCGGCTCAAAGCCCTCGCCAAGGCCGATCAGTTCGAGGAAGGCCCCGTCGAACTGGACGATATGGTTTTCCGTGCCCCACGGATGGCGATTGCGCGCGCCGACCTGGAAGCCAAGCCGGCGAAAGAGGTCGGCCTGCGCTCCCAGGTCGCGCGAGGCAATGACAATGTGGTCGATCGCACGCGGCATCCGAGTCTCCATTGAGCGCAGCCGCGACGCGCCTGCGCAAACATGATATTATGCCGTGCTCGGTAAGTCGCGGCTTACCCCTTCGCCGAAGGAGGACGAAGCTCGTGAACGTCTCTCTCTCACCCCGCCTGACGCGCGCCGCCGAGGGGCTCCCGCGCCGCAGATTTACCGTCGCCGAGGTCGAGGCAATGGTCGCGGCAGGCATCATGGAGGAGGGCGAACGGGTCGAACTGATCGGGGGGGAACTGGTCCCAATGTCGCCGAAGGGAAATCACCACGAGGTCGTTAAAATCGCTCTGCTTCGCCGTTGGTATCGCGCTTGCCCTGTTCATTTCGACCTAGCCCCTGAAACGACGTTCCGTCTATCCGAAGACACGTACCTGGAGTCAGACGTCGTGATTTACCCGCGCGCGTCCGGCATCAGAGGCCTTACGCAATCTAATGTGCTGTTGGTCGTCGAGATTGCCGATTCCTCCCGACGTTACGATATGGGACGCAAGGCGGAGCTCTACGCGAGTTTCGGCGTACGTGAACTTTGGGTGATCGACGCCGTTCACATGACGGCGCGATCTTTCCTCGCGCCGACCCCGGCTGGCTACGGCCAGACGAGAGATTTCTTGGCGTCGGAACCGCTAAGTCCGCAGTTCGCGCCGAAGGAATTCGCGTTGCGCCTGGACGAACTCGAACTCGCGTAGCCCGCATCGCGCTTTTACGCCGGCTGCTTCAGCTTGACGACATTGTGCAGCGTTTCGTCGGCGGTTTCGAAGAATCGCTTCACGCCCCGCGCGGCTTGCCGGATGCGCTGTTCGTTTTCGACCAGCGCCAGGCGCACGTAATCGTCGCCGTGCTCGCCGAAGCCGATGCCGGGCGCCACCGCGACGTCGGCCTTCTCAATCAACAGCTTGGAAAACTCGAGGCTGCCGAGATGACGGAATTTTTCGGGGACCGGCGTCCAGGCGAACATCGAGGCGGTCGGGGAATCGATCGCCCAGCCCGCGCCGGCGAAGCTTTCCACCATCACGTCGCGCCGGCGCTTGTAGGTCGCGCGCATCTCCTTGATGCAATCCTCCGGGCCGTTCAGCGCCGCCGCGGCCGCCACCTGGATCGGCGTATAGGCGCCGTAGTCGAGATAGGATTTCACGCGCGCGAGCGCGGCGAGGAGCCGTTCGTTACCGACGGCGAACCCGATACGCCAGCCGGCCATCGAGAACGTCTTCGACATCGACGTGAACTCCACCGCGATGTCGAAGGCGCCGGGCGCCTGCAGGACCGAAGGCGGCGGCTCGTCGTTGAAATAGACTTCGCCGTAGGCAAGGTCGGAAAGCACGAAAATTTCGTGCTTCTTCGCGAAGGCGACGAGGTCCTTGTAGAAGTCGAGCGAGGCGACCATCGCGGTCGGGTTCGAGGGATAGCAGACGACGACCGCGATCGGCTTCGGGATCGAATGCTGCACGGCGCGCTCGAGCGCGTGGAAGAATTCCGGGCTCGGCTCTGCCGGCACCGAGCGAATCACCCCTCCCGCCATCAGGAACCCGAAGGCGTGAATCGGGTAGGACGGATTGGGGACCAGCACGACGTCGCCCGGCGCGGTGATCGCCTGCGCCATATTGGCGAAGCCTTCCTTCGAGCCGAGCGTCGCGACGACCTGCGTCTCCGGGTTCAGCTTGACGCCGAATCGGCGCGCGTAATAGCCGGCTTGGGCGCGGCGTAGGCCGGGGATGCCCTTGGAGGCGGAATATCGATCCGTGCGCGGCTTGCCGACGGTTTCGACGAGCTTGTCGAGAACATGCTTGGGCGCGGGAAGATCGGGGTTGCCCATGCCGAGATCGACGATGTCGGCGCCGGCGGCGCGGGCCTTGGCCTTGAGCTTGTTGACCTGCTCGAAGACATAAGGCGGCAGGCGCCGCACCCGATGAAAATCCGACATTGCGAAGACGTTCCCTCAGCTAGCCTCCGCACAAGCGGCGCGGGGCAGCGCTTGTTAGCATTGCGCGCAAGGGCGCGGCAATTCTATTGCGCCGGTTTTGCCTGCGACTCCGGCGGTTTTTTCTTCTTTTTGTCCTTCTTGGCGGCCTCCGCTTCGGCGACCGCCTTCGCCGAAGGCGCGAAGCCGCTGCGCAGGACGTCGTGCTTCCTGCCCGCGCTGTCGAGGTCGGCGTCCATGGCCCTGATCTCCTTTTTGGACATGACGCGGGAAGGCGGTTCGTCAGGCGTCGTGAAAACCGGCATCGGCGCCGGTGGGCCCGCGGGCCGCGATTTGACGACGAAATCCGGCGGCGGATCGACGTCGGTCGCATAGCCCGTCGCCTTCGCGATCGCGCGGACGGGCGAATCCTGGGCAAGCGCTGGCTCCGCGGCCAGGGTCAAAGCCGCAAGGGCGGCAGCGCCGAAGCGTCGCGCGCGGAGACGAAAATGCGATGGATCAATCAAAGACGGCGAACTCGAAAGGATGATCGGCTGAGGCGCCGCCGAAATACTGACTAGCCTCGCCGGCGCGTACTGGACTATTATGTCGAAAACAGGATCGCGACGCGAGAGGACGGTCGGTGAGGAAGCGCGTTACCAAGGACTCCTCGGCCCCGCGCGGCAAACGCAAGGCGGCCGCCGGAAAGGCGCGCGCCATCAAGCCCGCCGCGAAGGCCTCGCCGCAACAGGCCGTCGAGGTCAAGCGCGGCCATTCGCCGCCGACGCGCAGCGCCGCCGCCGCCAGGAAACCCAAGGGCGCGACCGGGGCGAAGGTCGCTGCGCCCCGCCGTCCGGCTTCGCCCGCGCCGGTCGCCGCGGCCTCCGAGGTTTTGGCCGCCGCGGCCGTCGTCGCCAGAGACCCCACCCCGCCGCCGATCTCGCCGCGCAGCAAAACGGTTCCCCCCGAGGCGCGCGCCGCGGAGCCGAAGCCGAAGGCGCTACGCTCGAATGGCGCTGACCTCGCCGCGACGACTTCGTTGATCGTCACTCCTCAGCCCACGCCGCCAGCGACACAGCCGCCGCCCTCGCGCCTCGCCGCGCCCGTCGCCACGGCCAAACCGCCCGCCACGCCGTTTCCCGACGTCCAGGCGCTTTCGCGCAATATCGCCCGCTTCGTCGAGGAGGGCCAAAACGTGCTCGCGGCCTATATCAAGCCGCTCGAGACCGGCGAGGCGAAGGTCGGCCGCGGCGAAGAAGTCGCCGAGATGGTCACGACGCTCGGGCGCGTCGCCGAATATTACGGCGCCGACCCGCAGCGCGCCTATCACGCGCAGTCGACGCTCTCCAAGCAGTTCGTCGATCTCTGGACGACGACGCTGCAGCGCCTCAACGGCGTGGAGGCCCCGCCGGTCGTTGCGCTCGATGCCGGCGACAAGCGCTTTGCCGATCCGGAATGGCAGGCCAATCCCTATTTCGATTTCATCAAGCAGGCCTATGTCCTCACGACGCGATGGGCGCAGGATCTCGTCAAGCGCGCGGACGACCTCGATCCGCACACGCGCGACAAAGCGGCGTTTTATCTGAAGCAGGTCACCAGCGCGCTCTCGCCCTCGAATTTCCTCGCGACCAATCCCGAACTGCTGCGCACGACGCTCGCGGAGAGCGGCGACAATCTGGTGCGCGGCCTGCACATGTTCGCCGAGGACATCGAGGCCGGACACGGCAACCTGCGCATCCGCCAGTCCGACGCGGCCAAGTTCAAGCTCGGCGTCAACATGGCGGTGACGCCCGGCCAGGTCATATTTCGCAACGAGCTGATGGAGCTCATTCAATACGCGCCTTCGACGCCTGACGTTTACAGGCGCCCGCTGCTGATCGTGCCGCCGTGGATCAACAAGTTCTATATCCTCGATCTCAATCCAGAAAAGTCGTTCATCCGCTGGGCGGTTGCGCAGGGGCTGACGGTGTTCGTCGTCTCCTGGGTCAACCCTGACGAGCGCCACGCCGACAAGGGTTTTGAGGCCTATATGCGCGAAGGCATCTTCGCGGCGCTGGACGCCATCGAGGCGGCGACCGGCGAGCGCGATGTGGCCGCGATCGGCTATTGCGTCGGCGGCACTTTGCTTGCGGTTACGCTCGCCTTCATGGCCGAGATCAAGGATACCCGCATTTCCAGCGCGACGTTCTTCACCACGCAGGTGGATTTCAAGGACGCCGGCGATCTCAAGCTCTTTGTCGACGCCGAGCAGCTCAAGACCGTCGAAAGCAAGATGGCCGGGACCGGTTACCTCGACGGCGCGGAGATGGCGACTGCGTTCAACATGCTGCGCCCGAACGATCTCATCTGGTCCTACTGGGTCAACAACTATTTGAAGGGCAAGGAGCCGATGGCGTTCGACCTGCTTGTCTGGAACGCCGATTCGACGCGCATGCCCGCCGCCAATCACCGCTTCTATCTGCGCCACTTTTATCTGCAAAACGATCTGACCGAGGGGCGGATGGCAATCGAGGGCAAGACGATCAACCTCAAGAACGTGACGATCCCCATCTACGATCTCGCCACCAAGGAAGACCACATCGCGCCCGCGCGTTCGGTCTTCAACGGCGCGGAGTTCTTCGGCGGCCCGGTGCGCTATGTGATGTCGGGCTCCGGGCATATCGCGGGCGTCGTCAATCCGCCGGACAAGGTGAAATATCAGTACTGGACCGGGCCGCAGCCCGAAGGCGCGTTCGCCGACTGGCTCGCCGCGGCGAAGGAAACCCCGGGCTCCTGGTGGCCCGACTGGATCGCCTGGCTGACCGCGCAGGCGCCGGCGAGGGTCCCCGCGCGCGAACCCGGCGCCGGCAAGCTGAAGCCGCTCGGCGACGCGCCGGGGGAATATGTGAAGGTCAGGGTCTAGGCGCGCCCGCGCCGCCCGGGACAACCCTCCAAGCTTTTTCCAAGCTTTTTCCAAACATTTCCAAATTTATCGCTTGGAATCTCCAAGCTTTTCCAAAGCTTTTCTCGTCGGTTTTGAGCCTTTTCAAGGGGTTACAGGGTCGCAAGGGCAGTTTTTTAATTTCCAAACTTTTTGTCGCCGAGGGTTCGGCGCACATCCCCGTTCGGTCCCGCGGGGCGCAGCGGGATCGTCGGAAAGGCTTGATTTCGACACTAGCATATATTTCGTTTTTTCGAAAGAAAAAGACACAATCCTTCTCCCCTTGCGGGAGACCGCGGCGCGGAGCGCCGGATGAGGGGCGGCCGCGCAGCGTCGCTTGCCTTCCCCACGCGAATGCGGCGATAGTTTCTTCGAGTCCGCGAGAGGGGTTGATGTCCGACACACCGGCCCGCGTTTTCATTTCCTATTCGCGCAAGGACGGCGCGGCCTTCGCCGCGGAGCTGCGCGAGACGCTACGGAAGCAGGACCTCTCGGTCTGGCAGGATATCGTAGCGCTCGAAGGCGGACGAGACTGGTGGAGCCAGATCGAGGACGTGCTCCGCCACAAGGCGCTGCAACATTTCGTGCTCGTCGTCACGCCGGCGGCGCTCGCGAGCCCGGTGGTGCGGCAGGAAATCCGCCTCGCGCGGCAGGAGGGCAAGACCGTCTCGCCCGTCAAGGGTCCGGGACTCGTCGAGCTTGAGAAAGTGCCGCGCTGGTTCGGCAACGTATATGAGTTGGACCGCCCGGAGTCGTTAGCGGCCTTCATCGGCCGCCTGCGCAGAGACAGCGAGCAAAAGCGAGCGCCGATGAGGGGCGGCCGCGCAGCCTCGCTTGCCTTCCCCACGCGAATGCGGCGATAGTTTCTTC
>Ga0182016_10007999_pt1 | contig 10755 bp, 15 predicted proteins | sample 712S2MmetaG_FD_120491 | JGI IMG/M metagenome (GOLD analysis project Ga0182016, IMG submission 120491) | Permafrost microbial communities from Stordalen Mire, Sweden - 712S2M metaG | ecosystem: Environmental > Terrestrial > Soil > Wetlands > Permafrost | place: Sweden: Stordalen | collected...
AGATTCTTACCATGATATGGATACCCGAGGCTACGAGGGACGACGTCGGTTGAAGATCACTTGTCTCATTTGGAGACGCGCGTAGTTTTAATAGACGCCAGTCACAATCGCATCAATGAGCTATCTAAGGAAATAGCGATTATTTTATCATGCTGATTGATCACTTGTTCCAAACTGGTTCGCCTCTCGTTGTATAGATCGTTTTGGCAATCAAAAGTAGAATGTCTTTCCCAATGAGTTTCAAGAGTGGACACTTTGATCTCAGTCCAATGAACAAGATGGTAACTTTGCGAGCAACCCGAATGCCCTCATAGAATTTGGCAATGCGAGAACCATCAGAACTCGAAGGGTATTTATCAACTTTGAATGCCAAGGGTTTAACACCTTTCAAGAGAAATGCTTTGCAGAGAGGAAATTCGGCTTTCCAACCCTCAAGCAAGCAAGCTTGTTGTGGCGGAGTGAAACCAGTTTTGTTGGCAATTGTGATATCGGCTTTCTTCTCCAAGAGAAGCTTAAGAATCCCGACATGTTCCTTCAAGATCGCATAGTGGAGAGCCGTATCGCCTTGCCAATCGGTTGCATCAATGTCAATACCAGCAGCTAGAATCGCATGAAAGAGCTCAATGTCAGTAGGAGTGAGAACTTCATGATTCTCAGAGACGATCACTGCCATAAAACAATGGAGAGTATTTTGCTTGTACTCGAGGCACTTCTTGAGTTCTTTCGCATAAAGAGTCGTGAAAGTCTCATAGAGATCCATTTTGTAGAGACATATAGATCTAATTTTTGAAGTTCGCTTGTCTCAATTTGAGACGTGCAATTGTAGGTTCTTTGTCATATCAATTGAGTGTTACACTCGTCTCAGCAATGAGGGAAACTTGTTGTTGAATCGTTCGATCACTTAGGATTCTCACTTTGCGGAAACTTATAGAGATCCTTGGGAGTCTTTTTGAGTGCATCATTCCAACCAGGAGGAGTCCAATCTGGAGGCGGAAAGAACATCACACTATCCCAATCAGCGTAGACAACTTTGGCACCTTCTGGAATTTGCCTTTTGATAGCTTCTTGCCTCTCTTGGTTCATCTTCTTTCGAAGAACAAGGGAATGAAATTTGGTGGAATCATTTGATCGACCATTCTGGATAACCTCTCGTTGCATAAATCTGCCTCGCAATCAGAAACGAAACGTCCCTCCCAACGAGTTTCAGGAAGGGAGATCTTGAGATCAAACTCACGAAAGCGATAGTTGCCTTCCTTGCTTTCAAAATTCCGTTGTAAAATGCGTGCATCGCATCGTTATAACTGCCCGATTCTTCCTGGAAATCATCGGGGTTGGCACCATACATCATCAAGAGCTTAACCATGGGAAATTCTACCTGATCATCATTCGAGACAATGATTTCTGGCAAGGAGAAGGGACAGATGGCCGGACTAATGCGAAAGTCTACGCCATTCGCCAAGAGAAACGGAAAGATATCATAGTCGTGATTCTCAGTTGCATACCAAAGAGGAGTCTCGTCGTTGTGGTCTCTTGCATTGATGTCTGCCTTCCAGTCAAGAAGCTGCTTGATTACACGTTTGCGACCAATCAGGTCAGCTACTGGATCTTTCGGTAGTATCCAAAGTGCTAAGAAATTGTGGAGAGTAGTTCGCTCACCATTGAGCTTATCGTTGATTCTCTCAGATGGAGCTAACTGAAGAAACTCATCGTAACGAAAGTGGAGTCTCGCTTGATGTAGAAGTTCGTCTCTAATATGGTCATCCATTTTCATCACATTATGAGACAAATTTGATTGATCACTTGTCTCCAAAAAGACTTGTAATGCAATATCATTCAGACGCTTGTGACCAGGCAGAATGAGCTCTAGATTGATAAACTATGCGAGCAATCAAAATGCAACAATGCTTGCCCACAACCTTCAAGACAGGTGATCTCTTACTGCAACCAACAATTAGTGTGGCTACTTCCTTAGCCAGAAGGATGCCATAATAGAATTTCCTCATGGCATCACTTGGTTCCGTTGTGTGATCATGGAATTCATACAAGTGAGCACCATTCAGCATGAACAATCTGCACATCGGAAAGTCTCCTGATTGTTTGTCCTGAGTTTCCTGATTGTAAGCTTGAAGAACAAGCTCATCGTCCTCGTCTCGTGCCGGTCTCATGTTAGCACCTTGTTCCAACAAGAATTTCACGATTGGGACATTTTGAGCACAAACTGCCATGTAAAGTGGAGTATCGCCTCCTTCATCAGCTGCATCGATATCTGCCTTCCAGTCGAGAAGTTGCTTGATTACACGTTTGCGGGCTAAGTTGTCAACTTCAAGATTGGCTGGTGGCTCATTCTCATACATAAGCAAGTGAAGAGCGGTCTGATCATCATCGAATCGTTCATTCGGATCGTCGGCGATATACTTGAGGAAATCATCATACCTGAAGTTGAATCTCAAGTTGAGGAACGCAGCTCCTCGCGCATAGTTATCCATCTTTTATTGCATGATGAGACAAATTTGATTGTTCACTTGTTTTGCTACCTATAAAACACTCCGATTCCATTCTGGATAACCTCTCGTTGCATAGATCTGTTTGGCGATTAGAATCAGGCAGTCCTTCCCAATGAGCTTCAAGAGCGGACCATGTTTCCTCGCTCCGATGAAAATAGTGATTGCTTCTCTTGCTTGCTGAATGCTCTCATAAAATCTCTTCATGAGTTTGGTCGGTCGGATACATTCTACATCATTGTAGAATTCGTCCAGCTTGACTCCTCGTAACATGAGTAGTTTGACCATGGGACAGCTCTCTCCGGCCTCAGATACACATGCAACCAGAGGCAACTTGATGTATCGTCCTGGTTTCACTCTCATATCCGCTCCGTTATCTAGCAAGCAAGGAATGATGTCGACATCTTGGTTTTCGACTGCATGATACAAAGGACTCTTCCCTGCGTCATCAAGTTGATTTATATCTGCCTTCCATGCGAGGAGCTGTTTGATTACACGGATGCGATCAATCTTGTCTTGCTCTTTGTCTTTCGCTTGTTCTAGAAAGAAGACGAACATGTGAAGAGGCGTAAGACCAACCAAGTCGGTTTCATTAATCTTCTCCGGGTTGACTAGACTGAGAAATCGCTCGTAATCAAAATCAGAGCGTGCTCGTAGAAAGGCATTGTTGGTAAACATTTTCAACACATTGTGAGCGAAATTTGATTGATCATTCGTATGTAGATGCGTGTCTCATGAGAGACTTGCATATTGTATTTATTCCTTGTCCTCAAGGCTGACTTCCCATGAGACTCTGTTGAGAATCGCTTCGCCATCATGTAGGTTCTCGCCATATGAATATCCGACCGTGATCTCATCTGGAGGACCACCGATTTCACCCAGTTCTTCCTCCAGCATCTCCCAAACTTTGACGAGTCGCACTGCCACAATGTGATCAACTTGAGTCTGGTTGTATGCGGCGGGATTCCCTTTGATCATCTTGGTATGAGACGAACAGAACAATCCATCGGGACCATGATAGCATGCACAAGGAAATTGACCTGCTCTTCCTTGTTGATTACCATGAGACGACTCTTCAGAATCACCCTCGTAGAAACACATCTTGAGGGGATGTTCGAGTTTCTTATCGAACAACTTGAATGTCACTCGTTCTCCTTTGATGGTCGGCGGATCTTGACCTTCGTCCTCCTCTTCGTCAAACGGATGGAAGTGGTTTGAGCGATACCACGAATCCACGTAAGATCCACGCCAGTTACCCAAGCCGCCATCTTTGATCTCCGTCGTGAGTTCGTATGTTGCTGAATGGGCGATTCTCGAACGAAGGTTCAGTTGAAACACAAACAGATCAATCATCGTGAACTTGTTCTGAAACTTCTTGACGACACCATCGAAGGACAGATCGACTTTATCCATCTTGACTAGTTTGACGAGCAATCTGAACACCTACAAACTCAAGCTTTGAATGACTTTTGATTCCAATTTTGTTAGATCATTTTGGTACAGTTGAAGTTTCATTCTGATCCCAAACTGGTTCGCCCCTGGTTTGATAGATTGTTTTGGCAATTAGAATCAGACAGTCCTTTCCAATGAGTTTCAAGAGAGGACACTTTTGCCTCAGTCCTATGAGCAAAATGGTAGCTTTGCGAGTTCTCAAGATGTTATCGTAAAACTTCACCATGGGTTCTGATGGAGTAATTTGTTTACCATCAGAGAGTTCTTCGAGTTTGATTCCGTGTAGCATGAATTGCTTGACTATCGGGAAATTCGGGGAGTCAAGCTCCCTAATACAAGCGAAGATACACAATCCGCCAGATTCTGGAGGACACCATCGCATATCAGCTCCTTGCTCAAGTAGGAATGGAATGATGTTGATATCGCGACAGCTAACCGCATTCCATAAAGGACTAGCACCATATTCATCAACTGAATTGATGTCTGATTTCATTTCGATGAGTTTCTTGATCACATTGATGCGAGCAATCGTATCTTCTTTTGGATTTGCCGGAAAGCTCAAACCGAAGAGAAACAGATGAAGAGCATTCATCTTTTCTATAACGCTCAAACTGAAAACTTCACCGGGTTCGATCGATTGAAGGAACTCATCGTAGCGAAACGTACGTCTCAAGCGATATAGCTCTTCGGATTTACTTAGGTCATCCATTTTGAATGACAACTAGATCGAAATTTGAATCTTCACTTGTCTCTTGTGAGACTTGCGATTTGGAGGACATTAAGTTTATCACACTAAAATCTCAACGTTTTCCAATCTGTTTAGCTATCTGCTTAGCTTGGGCGAGAGCGGGTCGTACCACATTCGTTTGATAATGGATTTGAAACGAGTAGCCGATCAGAAAGCCCACAATCATGAAGATCGCCAGTGTTCGAGGTGATAACAACCTTCCTTCCGCCACGAGAATCGCCACGACTGGAACAATGATTGACACGACCATGACACGACGCCAATGCACAGTGGTCAAATCATAGTGAGCAGTTTTGACTAACTTGTTGAGCAACTCTTTGCGAGTATCATTAGTCTCTGGATGAGCAAAATAGTAGGCTTTCCCTTTGCCTTGCTCTCCGATATCTTGCAGTTCGCTTCTGAAGCACCAAAGTAAGATCAAAACGATGACGATATAGAGAATAATCGTTTTGACATCCATCTCTTTCCGAGGAAAGGCAAAAAGTTCAGACCCTTGGACATTCTTTGGGGTCGAGATTTTCAACGTCGCGAGCAATCTTGATGATGTTCCAAAAAGAAATCGTCGCGGATTGCGTAATTTTGGATCCTTGTGTTCGTCAAAAAGAGGCCGGTATGTTGCTCCAAAGTTGGACTTCTTGTACCCCCCAAGTTTGGAACACCGCGGCCAACACCTCGTTCAGTCTAAAAAATCCGAAAAGATTGCTCTCGTGAAAGGCATGAGTCAACGCAGGTTGATTGTCAAGGCGAGAAATGCTCGTGCTCCCATGGTGGAGGCTTGTTGTGCTCCCGGTCCGCAGGGAATCCCGGGACCAGCAGGAGCTCAGGGAATTCCCGGAGTGCCAGGGCCAGTAGGTCCACCCGGAGCGACTGGCCCTGCGGGTGGTCCTTTGGGAAGCGCAGAGTTTGTCTACACAACTCAAGTCCCGAACAACTCCGTGCCTCCCGGAACGGCCTTCACGGTCAGTACGCAGGTCTACAATAACAGTTCAGGCAACATTGTAGCCAGCGCGGGAGCAGGAGGAACCGTCTGGTCGCTCAACAGCGTTGGAATCTACGCTTTCGACTATGAGACTAGCTTGTCGGCCGCCGGTTCGATTGCTCTCTACAAAGGCGCAACGGCAGGCACTCTGGTTCTCGACAATCAGACTATTGTGGGATCCACCACTGCCACGACTTGGATTCATGGCCGAGCCACCGTGTCCGTCACAGCTGCACCTCTCGTGGTGGCAGTTAGTCCAGTCGTGGGAACTGCCGCTGTAGCAACTTCAGGAACTGCGGCTGGTTTCTACACTGTTCGCGTCGGGATAGTTCAGATTGCTTAGACTTCACGTGTCTCGCGGAGAGACGAGTGAATACAAAAACTTGAGAGAGATTCGAGATCACTTCGAAGCATCGACGGCCTTGCATTCTTTCTTATGCATGTTATAGCCTGCTTTCTGGCAAAAAGTGGAACAGTATTTGATCGATTTGCATCTACTACATGTGTACTTCGCTTCGTTCTTGCAGACTCTACATTTGACTGGATCGTATGTAATATAGTCGCCATCTTGAAGTAACTCGATCATGACCAAAATGTCTGCCAAAAGACGCTTCTGTTCGTCTGTCAGGTTGGCCAAGTTTGCTTTCTCTTCGAAAATGATCCGATAAGCATACTGAGCCGATCCTCTGCAAGAAACTAAGCTCAACCTTTTGCTCTCTTCCTTTGGAACTGTGTGAGATCCCCGAATGTAGGAACCGCCTGTCTCATATACCGATCTCGCCTCTTTGATAATCGGTAGTTGATCTGCCAAGACACTGGTCGGATACAAAGTGAGAAAATCTTCGATCACCTTGGGAAGCAGAGAGAATTTCATTATGGCATTCATTTCTGCCTTACCATCTGCCGGCAAAGCTGCAGCAGTTTGTTTGAGCAACTTTTGGAAATCCTTGGTACTCATCTTGGCTACACTTTTTGTTTCATAGAGATATAATTTTGAGACTTCAAATTCAGCTTCATGATAGACCAAGTTGATCTACAAATGATTTTTACACTTAGTCCTCTCAAGACTTCGAGTTCTTTTACGCAAAGATGATTCGGTTCGTTAGCTTGTGAAGCTACATCACTTCTGTTCTGTCCGGAGGGTCGATTAGAGGTGGACCGGGATTCGTGTCGAGATCAACATAGCGATCGACTTTCTTGGCAGCCAGTCTCATGTTTTGACGAATGTTGTAGTCATTGTAAATATCACCATGAACATACAAGAAGTTATCTAGCATGTAGACCACAAAGAAAACCACCACGGCCGTCATGGCGATTTTCGGAGCTGAAGGCAACTTTCTCCACACGATGAGAATCAACATGATAGTGACAAAAAGAGTAATCAGGAAGGCTCTCTCCCATTTCTCAGTTCGCTTCTTCAGGTATGCCGACCAGTAGGTTCGGTGAAGAAGTGTCTTGAGATCATCTTTGTCTGACCCGCGGCCGAGATAAAAGAGGTCACCATTTCCATCCTTGTCGAGACGATCTGGATCATGTCCGTGCCGCAACTGACGCTTCTGATCTCTCCTCACGTAGATGAAAACAATGACAATCACCACGATCAAAATGATGTGACCCAACCATTTGTGCAAAAAGAGTTGCCAATTTTCCATTTACGTTGAAGAAACAAACAGCCTACAAGTTTAGTCTCTTTTGAATTCAACGATTTGATTTTTAGAGAGATTTTCGACAAGCTCATCAAGAATGGACATTCCGAAAGACATGCTAGAAGATCCTCTGTCGGTCCTTTTCGATGCCGTGGGAAGAAATGGGGGAGAACAACTGAAGGCTCTTCTGCGTCTCTTCGCGTCTGATCTTTTGCACCAATTCAGTAATGATCAGGCAGCATCAATTTTGAAGGGATACGTGAATAGCGGCAAGCTCGAAACTATGGCAGCGCGAGATGTGATTCTGGAAGCCAAAGGTTTGAACGAACTGTGGAAGAAAAAGTTGTGGACAGAAGACATCGCGGAAGGATTCCAAATTGCAATCCTAACGAAACCAGAATGGGAAGGTATCTCGCTTGCTTTTGTAGATCATCCTGCTTATCGCCATTTGGTAGGAACGGCTGCCACACAAGACTATGATCAGGCGCCTCAACTTGTGACCAGTCAACAAGTGAAGGACATGAGAAAACAATGGGAGAAAGAAGATGGAATCACCTTGCACAAAGATGCGACTTCCCAATGGACCGAAACCAGAGACGCAGAAGGGAGAGTCACGATAACAACTTGGGACAGAAATCTGGCAAACTCAGGTGACGTTCGGAATGATAACAATCCGAAGCCCAAGATCGTCTTCACTGAAGAAGTAGAAAGTCTTCTCGACGATCCTTACGACGTATATGAAGATTTAGTCGAAGATTGCGAGGAAATTGAGATGCTTGTCGCTCACAGCAGGAGAGGCGTCACGTTTGTCTATGGAACTCGTCTGATCGAATGCGAGAGGGAACAATTAGGAACCAAGTTTGATCTCTTGCGATGCTTTCGTTCCGACACGGATTGTATTATCAGGTTGGAATTAGGTGTTTTTCCTACTGAAGGTTCAATGGAAAGCAAGACGTCCGTTCCGAGATGGTGCAAAGATATCGACATCTATAAGAACATCTGGTATAACTTTTCGGAAGGCTTGATTCCCACAGATAGTCGCGAACTGAACATGCGAATGTCTTTCCTTGGTTGTGAAACGAGTGTCATCAATGTGAAAATCATGGGTATCTACCTGACCGAAGCAGAAAGAGATCAACAAGAAACAGACTTACGAAGGCGGGGTTTCAATCCTTATGCTTTCGGGTTTCGTCGCCTTTTCAAGCTCAAGGTGTAAGAAAATAGCATCATCAGAATGAGATTCAAAAAGTGCCTTACCTCTAGTGCCGAATAGCACGCGAGTGGAATAAACATTGAGCTTGCAAATGGAATCTCTTGTTGATTTCTCATTGTCTAATCATTTTGATTTAACATTGGAATTTCCACCAGTTTCTCATCTCTAGTGCTCAATAGCACGCGAGTGTTCAATCATCACGCTCATCCATTTCGATCCAACAAAGCTGAGCTCCCGTCAAAATCAACGCGATCGCGGTTAGGACGGGCGCATCGGTCAGCTTTCCGTCCCAATAGTTCCAGAGCAACAAGACCCCAATGATGATCGTCACGATGCTCAAAACAATGCGAGGAGAAATTTGTCGCTTCCCCATTTTATCGCTGAAAAATTCTTGATTACCAAAAAAGGATCCTGTTGTAAAGATGGGGGACAGGCAAAAATATCTCGGACTGGATGGCCTCGTGTGGCTCATCGTGGTCGTCATTGTCGTCGCAGTGATTGTCGTGTTGGTTCTCTACCAACGTTCCAACAATGGAACGGAAAGCCAGCAACAGGAATCTCACGACGAGAGTGTCCAGAAGTGGTGGCTGCTTGGTCTCGGGATTGCGGCAGCGGTTGTCATCGTCTTGTGGTATTCCGGTTCGATGAGTGGTATGATGTCCTGGGGAGAACGCAAGGAAGAACGTCGTGAGGAAAAGGAGGAGCGTCGTGAAGAGCGTCGTTCCCCCACCGTGAGGAGTGCACAGTCTGCTCGTGGCCCTCGCTCTCAGAGCCCTCTGTCTGCCCGCAGCCCAGCTCGCGGATCGTTGAAGTCACTGTCTCCCGAAAGTGGAGCTGAGTGAACCTCCAAAAGGTTTGATCGTATGAACTATAAATTCGATGCTCTTTGGAGCTCAGAATGTTGATTGGGGAGAGAGCAGCTTGTATTGAATTCTGAACATAGAATGAAACTCAACTTGTCTCCTGGCGTCAAACCCACGAAGCTAGATTTCTATGCCTCTAGAGGCATCGAATCGTGAATAAAGTTGTTTTACGTATATTCTACCCACTTCATGACCAGATAGCGGTTCATGTGAAGGTGAACTGTGTTGCGCCAGGGGTAGAAGCGAATGCCAGCACCTGCCCATAGCGTGATGAAGTAACCAAACTTCTCTACGTTCTTGTCACGGTGGGACGGAATGCCTTTGCAACAATGAAGCAGAAAGTGGTCCTTCTCGATTTTGCCCGATTCCTCCATCTCGGCATTGCAGATGGTATCAGAATGCATGTACACTCCTTCTCCAAAGCGATAAAAATCGTGTTCAGTCGGGAGGGAATTAATGCGCTTTCGGTCGAGGAGCCGAATCGGAACCCACTTGAATTCGCAGCGTGGATAATCAGGACATCCTTCGGGCAAGACAGCAGGCTTCAGCTTGTCGGTAGGCCATATGCGGCGACAAATGTAGCCCACGTCGTGAGGCCCACAACTGCTCACTCCGCTGGAACAATCGTAGTTCACGCTGATTTCACAAGATTTGACTTCTGCACAAACAAAGCACTGGACAATTTCCTTCGTCTCGATGTCTTGTGTTGACCAAAAGTGGAGGAGCGGACCGTGTTCCTCACAGGTTGGCCACTCGTGATCTTCGGTGACGAGCGGAACGCCTCCCACGTAGTTGTAGTTGGTGAAATTCTCATCAGTGCCTATCGGAAGGAACTGAGATCCCCACGCATCGTAGTAAAAGTCGTCAGGAACTTGTTCCGCCATAATATCAAGCAAGTGATCGTAATTCATCTTGATCGGATGTTTGAAACGAAGTTTGCTAAATGTTAAAACTCAATTTACGTAAACTTTGTATCAACGTCATGATTATGATATCTGACCATCAGGAGAGTCAAATTCATGATACTTCATGCCAAAACATATTGTATTTACAGAGTGATCAGAATCGAGACAGGACGATCGTCTAACTCCACGTTTTGCATTGTTGATGGCGGTCGACCGTTCCCTGGATTGCTCATTGTATAGCTGACTTTGTAATCAGCGGCTCTCAGCTTGGCCACAACTCTTTTGATCGCGTACCCTAAATCGCATCACATCGATTGTCAATCCATCTCCACAAAGATTGACCTGGTTGTTAAAACGAATGTTTCCATTTGGAGCATAACTTTGTTTCCAACCTTCTCCACCATGATTATTTTCAGAAGTAATCCATGATCGATCATCTTTGTCCATC
>Ga0182016_10008002_pt1 | contig 10752 bp, 10 predicted proteins | sample 712S2MmetaG_FD_120491 | JGI IMG/M metagenome (GOLD analysis project Ga0182016, IMG submission 120491) | Permafrost microbial communities from Stordalen Mire, Sweden - 712S2M metaG | ecosystem: Environmental > Terrestrial > Soil > Wetlands > Permafrost | place: Sweden: Stordalen | collected...
GCCCAAATGGCAAAACCATGCGGCAATGCCCATTCCGCGGCCTGGTTCGTTGCTCCGTTTCGCCCAGCCGGATTTTTCTGCTACTAACTCAAGCACGCCTTTGAACCGTTCCGGGATGAGAACGTCCTGTCCTGTTGGTTCGTGGTCGCCCACGGGGTCGTTTTCGCCGGAGGACCAGGGCGCTTGCTTGTTGCCAAGGAGTTCGAGTTGGAAGCCGAGCGGATCGCGTCCGGCGGCATGGGCCAGCTCGTCGAGGAAGGACTGTGCCACCCAACAGTATGCGTTGTCGCCGGGGGCGCGAAGCGCTCCGGCGCGCAACATGAGCGGCTGCTTCGAGGTGTAAAGCGCGTAAGACGGCGGAAATCCGGCAGGATACGAGTCCTGCCCGATGCCGCCGCCGGAGGTCGCATTCTTTTCATCGCCATAGGTGATGAAGTGATGCCGCCAGGCAGTGAGCTTGCCCTGCGCATCGAGGCCGCCTTTCAGCCCTACCGTTCCGCCGGGGCGGAAGGGGTCGTGAGCTATGTCGTCTTCGCGCGACCAGAGTAGCTTGACCGGCGCGTCAATTTGTTTCGCGATCCATGCGGCCTCAACCAAGTAATCGTTTTGGAGCCGGCGGCCAAAGCTGCCACCGGAGCGGATCATGTGAGTGGTGATGTCGCTTTCCTGGATGCCGAGAGTTTTAGCGACCAGAGTGAGGCCGTTGCCAGGCAGCGTGCTGGTGGACCACATCTCCAGCTTGCCTTCTTTCCAGTGCGCGGTGGCGCCCTGCGGCTCCAAAGTGACATGGGCAATGAACGGGTACTCATAAGTTGCCTCGACCACTTTGGCCGAAGCCTTGAGCGCCGCGTCCACGTCGCCATACTTGCGCAGCGAATTTGCGGGAGGGGCCTGAAGAAGTTCCTCTGCCCGCTTCCTGAAGCCCTCACTGTTTTGCGTCACCGCGGGGCCAGGGTCCCAGTCGACCTTGAGCTGTTTGCGAGCCTGCTGCGCCTGCCACCAGGTGTCGGCCACGATAGCGATGCCCGGCTCCATGCCCGGCTCCCATGGCGTAAAGGCGGCGGGGGTGATGCCGCCATCGATGACTAGGACATGACGCACGCCGGACAGCTTTTTGATCTGATCTACGTTTGCACTTTTCACCTTGCCGGCAAAGACGGGCGCCTTCTCTATGGACGCGAACAACATCCCCGGCACGACCACATCAATGCCGAAGAGCGGCTTGCCGGTGACGATGGCATGCGTGTCAACGCCGGGCTGTGAGTGACCGATGATGCGGTAATCCTTGGGGTCTTTCAACTTGACGCTGCTGAGCGCAGGCGCCGGTAACGTAGCAGCTTTGGCGGCAAGCTCTCCATAACCTGCGGAGCGTCCCGAAGCTTTGTGAATCACACGGCCGGACTGCGTAGTGCATTCATCCCCAGGCACGCTCCAAGTTTGTGAAGCTGCCGTGATGAGCAACTGGCGTCCCGCTGCACCCACGCGACGCATTGGCTCCCAACCCTGGGGGGTATTTGCAGAGCCTCCGGAAAACTGCCGGCCGTAGACCTTCTCGTTCAGCTCGGCCTGCTCGACGCGAACATTCTTCCAGTCGACATCCAGTTCCTCGGCGATCAGCATGGGAAGCATGTTGCGCATGCCCTGGCCGGACTCTGAGGCACGCGCCATGATAGTCACCACGCCATCCGGAGCGATGTGGATGAAGGCCTGCGGCGTCAGGTCGGGTGGCGCGCCTGGCCCTTGAGCAGCGGCGAGCGGTGAATGATAAAGACCCAGGGCGAGGCCGCCGCCTGCAAGGCCCGTCAACTGCAGAAACGATCTCCGGTTCATGCGCATCAGGTGGCCTTCTTTCACGCGGTGCGGGCTGGCGCGCCCGCATCTGCTGCTTGATGAATGGCTTGACGGATGCGCGTGTACGTCCCGCAACGGCATAGGTTGCCGCTCATGGCCGCATCGATATCCGCGTCGGTGGGATGAGGCGTGCGCGCCAACAGGGCGGCTGCAGACATGATCTGGCCGGCCTGACAGTAGCCGCACTGCGGCACGTCCAGCGCCTCCCATGCCACCTGAACCGGGTGCAGGCCATCCGGCGAAAGCCCTTCGATGGTGGTGATGGGCTCCGTCACAGACCCTACGTGCGTCACGCAGGAGCGTACCGCATGGCCGCCCATTAGCACCGTGCATGCGCCGCAAACACCAATTCCGCACCCGTACTTGGCGCCTTTGATATTCAATATGTCGCGCAGCACCCACAACAGGGGTGTATCCGGTGGCACGTCCACCGTCGCGGCAACGTTGTTGACATTCAACTTAATAGGCATCTGTTCACTCCACAATCCGGCTAGGGGAAGAGGATCGGCGACGAGCAAAGGCTTGGATTGGAGTCTATCAAATCTCCGATCTGGATTTCCAGTTGGAAGGAGTGACGATCGGCAATCTGGACGCGTAAGACGAATGAACCACGATATTCGTCTGGGGCTCGATCATCTAAGGAAGATCAAGATCGTCGGACATCAACCCCTGGTATCGCGACAAGTGCAAAGACTCCCAGCCCGGCTCATCGGCGATAGTTTTTTTGGCCGACATCCATCCCGCCGACAATCATCGGAGAAAATCGAGGTTCCCAACGGACGAAGTGAGTTATCCACATGGGTAATGGATAGCGCCATAACACAAGGACATTCTGCAGTACAGAGTGCATCTGAAAGATTTCACAACCCTTCGTAACTTAACGGAGTGGATACCTCTATTGGTCCTGAACCCCATTACGTTTCAAGGAGGTTCGTCGTCTTGACGACTTCAATGTAAGCGTCTTGTCTACCTACCAGGCGGCCCAGTGGTTGCGTCTGACTATGTGGTCGTTGGTTGGATGGAGAGGACGATGGCTGACGGCGTGTACGTAGGTGGCGTTCGAAAGCGGAAAAGGGCCGGATATTGGAGTTACCCTACACCCAGGGTGTGAGCATTGGGCAGGTAGCTAACTGGGTCTCGCATAATAAAGTGGCAACCTCAGTCATATAACAGTCGGCTTTAAGAATGAAACGATCCTGTGCGCGACATCTGGACGTTTCAGCCATACAAGAGCGCCGCCGGCAAGCGGTCACAGGCCGAGATCGCCCGTGAACTCCACAGTAAGTATCCCCAGGCCGAGTCGGCCCGGGGAATTGCACCCCGAGCCGCTCACAGATCCGGACAGGACGATCGCGCGTCATCCGGCTCGTGCAGCCCGCGAAAGGCTGTCGCCTTTCATCCAAATAGGAGGGTTCCTCCCAATGTCACTTACTTTGCAATTGTGCTTCAACGGCCTGCCTTCCTGGATAGTATTTCCCGGAGCCCCACACGGCTCGTGGATAGGCGCGGGCTTTGCTTCGTTTGGGTAGTTTTGCTTGGCCCATTTAGGCAAGCAGGCGGTCATAGGCCTGTCGGCGCTGGTCAGCGTCGAGAGAACACAGTTGGCCGGTCATCGCGTTCAGCAGCCCGCGAGCGCACGTGAAGCTCAGTTCTCGCGGATGCAGTCCAGCGCGCTCGGCGGCTTCTCGCTTCAAGGCGCGGACGAATCCATAGGCCACCACGGCGATCAGCAACTCTTTCTCCACCGCTGCCTTGCTCTTGCCCGGCAAGTGCTTGAGACGCGGCGTACCTTTCAGCGTGCGCAGATCCAGTTCCAGGTTCCAGCGTTTCCCATTCCAGGCGACGATCTTTTCCGCCTCTATCTCTTCGCTCAACGTTGTAAATAGATACCGCTGTCGCGAAAACCCTTCTGCGTAGCCACACTCTGGCGGCCTTCGATGGCCGCATCGGCGGGCAATTCGGGATACTTTTTCCGCTCGAAGCGGCTCGGCTGCCAGCAAACTCAGCACTCTCCGTTGGGCAGCAGCCGCTTTGCTCCCAGCGCTTGCGCGCTTTGGTAAGCCGGAATACCGTCTCCCGCTCACTCTGGACAACCGCATAGGCGAAGGAGAAAATCCCGAAGTTGCCGTCGCCGACGATTACGCCGCCGGCTGGGGTCCGCTCTACGGCCTGGCGGGCCAGCACCTGTTCGCTCACCGTCTGGGGGCCATACATCGGCCCCCGGACCGGCCGCAGGGCAATTCCCGTTCGCACATCGTGCAGGTCCACCCACTTCACGATGCCCCTATGCCCCAGCCCGCGCCGGTTACGCCCGGGGGGAAACGCCTCCAAAAAGCTTGGACTGTGTTCCACGCTCAAGCTGCTTCCGTCCAAAAGCATGACCGGCCGTTCCAGTTCCAGCTCCGGCGCGATGCGTTTGCGCGACTCGGCCAGCACCTCATCACACACCTGTGCGGTCGTCTCCATCGAGAGCCGTCCGCAGGCTCGTGCATAAGCGCCGCTGTTTTGCGAGATTTTGCCCTCCCGCACCCGCTTGCTGGACGGCAGCAAACGCTCCAAATGGCCCTGGGCAACCCCATGCACGACGCGCTGCTGGGTGCCTCGCTCAGCGAGCCGCTGGAGCAGCATCATCCAGATCACTACGCGCAGGGTATAAGTCTGCGCCTTCGCCCGGCCCTCCAGCGCTTTCCACCTTACCGTGGGCAGAACTGACTCGAACAAACGCAAAATCGACCGTTCATCAAATCCTGGCTGCATCGCGGCGTTTGCGCGGAAAAACGGCTGAGCGGTCCCAGATTGCACTCCTTCGCTGCCCCCTACAATCCCGAACAACCTTCATCCCCGTTGTAAAGTAAGTGACATTGGCATTCAACCCTCAACCAAGCGGCCAGGATCGGAACCGAAAAGCGTCCCAGCGTCCAGATCTGTGGTTGGGCTCGGATTTCGGTTGGGAACTTGTACTCAACGCGCGGTATACGCTGACGCAGCCTGTTCTCGTCAAATGACAAAGACTTGCCCCAGGATGCATATTCGTACGAATCCTGTGAAGTGTCTATAAGTAGCATATATATCAGATACATGTTGATCTGTCCGAGTCGATTTATGATGCGCTTTTGCGACGTCAGTCCAAACTGCTGCCCGCTCACTACATCCGCCTTGCGCATCATCTTATTTACAATTCCCGAGGAGAAAGTGAAGGCGGATTCCGAATAACAGGCCCCCACGATCAATAATGAATCGGTGTGATTCTATGTACGTTGCACTCATCCACATGGCAAACGAATGGCTTAGATCGGTCGCAATGAGCCTTACCTTACGGCTCCCTTGGTGGGTTCTGGTTGGGCGGAGAAATCGCAGGATGATTGCCGCTGTTGTTTGGTTTGCCCAGCCGGCTGCTCCATGCTTTCTTCGTTGGGATTTACAGGCCAAGGATCTATTCATTCGTGTTTTACAAGCAACACATTCGCCGTTACGAGATCAGAAACCATCTTTCATGCGATCCGGGGGAACAATGAAGCAAGGTCATGCAGGGAGTCTGTTCTTGGCTGCGATTTTGACAGTTCCCTGGGCCAGTGGCCAGGCGGGGCAAACGCACATGGAGCCAAGCGCGTACGCGACCGATGCTGTGGTTCTCAATGTCGTGGTTCACGATAAGAAAAACAAGCCTGTAATCGACCTGAAACCTGAAGACTTGGTGGTGACCGACGACGGTTCTCCGGTAACGCTCTCGAGTCTTCGCCTTGTTAGCGGCAAGGATCAGAGCGAACCTTTGATCACGCTGGTCTTCGATCGGCCAAGCGCTGAGAAGGGACTGGAGCAGCAATTCAGTCCGACCATGATGAAGGATGAACGCGATGCCGCGGCGATAATTCTCAAGATGACACTTCAGAATGGTTTTGCATTCTCGGTGTTCAGTATCGAACGGCGCCTTCGTCTTCGACATGGTTTCACCTCCGATCGCAATGCCTTAGCCGAAGCCATCAACGCGGCGACGGAACCCGAAAAGCCCGGCAGCGACAGCACTACGAGCCCCCCGGAAAAGGAGCTGATCTCGGTCGCCCTGACCGGTGTGGATAGCTCCGGGAAAAGAGCCCCGACGCGCGAGCGCGTACAGGCCCAGGCGCTCTATGCCGCGCTCAGGAGTTCCGGCCCTATTGCCCAGGATCAACATATTCGACCTTCGTTGGCGGGCTTGCTGGCCCTGATCCGATCGCAGCAGGAGATTCCGCAGAGAAAAGCCATCATCTATTTTTCTTCCATTCAGGATAAACAGATCGATTCCCATGCAAGAACGGCGATCCAATCCATCACCGGAACGGCCAATCAGGCCGGGGTCAGCATTTATGTAGTGGATATGAATTCCATCAATGGCAATGGATCGGAGACGGTCATAACAAGTACAGTTGCCAGCGACTCTTCCGGCTACACCGGCCCACCCGAAGGTTACGCGCTGGCGCGACTGATCACAGATGCCAACATTCAGAAGACCGATGTCATAGATATGCTGCATCTCGCCGATCAGACCGGCGGCAGTTATATCTCCGGATATCGTCTGCGGAAGTCAGTGGAACAACTGATCGGAGATATGACCACCTACTACGAGGCATCCTATCTGCCGCCGCTCAAGGAATACGACGGAAGGTTTCGCCCGGTGGTGGTCAAGCCGTTGCGGGCGGGGCTGAAGTTACGGACACAGACGGGCTATCTGGCATTGCCTCCGCGCGCGGAGGACGGGAGCCGTCCGCAGCCGTTCGAGTTACCGCTGTCAAAGCTTCTGAAGCAAACACCGCTGCCTGCGGAACTGGACTTTCGCGCGGCGGTGCTGACGATGGGAGTGCGTGCCGAGGGTGGCGTGAGCACGCTGGCCATCGAGGTGCCGTTGACAAGCCTGGATATTCGAAAAGACCCAAATACACCCACCTACTCCGCACATCTTTCGATGGTTGCAAATGTCAGGGACCAGGCAGGCGCGCTTGTGGAGCATTTCAGCGCGGAAATGCCACAACGCGTGACGCTCAGAAGTCCAGAGATGAACCGCGTCGAAGTGATTTCGTTGCAGCGTAACTTCGTAGCCTCTCCAGGCCAGTATTATGTGGAAGTGGTAATCTTGGACTGCAACGGCGGCAAGGCAGGAGCGCAGCGTATACCCTTCGAGATTCCCAAGGGAGTTGATACGCCCTCGCTAAGCAAAATCGTTCTGGTCCGGCGGTTAGATCCGCTTCGCGCAGAAGAAGACATTGACGATCCGCTTCGCCAAGGGACGGTTCGGGTAACACCGAATCTATCGGGCACGTTGCCGCCGGGCATCACCGACGTTTCAGTGTTCTTTGCTACGCACACAGACCCGCGCGAGGATGATAAGGCCAAGTTGCTACTGCAGGTGCTTCGGGACGGAAAACCTCTCGGGGGCGCTCCTCTAAGTACAGAACAAGTAAAAGGATCGGAATACACTTCTTACCTGAACAGTTTTTCCATCCATACGCCGAAGGATGGAACGTACCAGGTGAGGGTAGTACTGAGCCAAGGCGGAAAGGCTGCGGAAGCCGATGCTTCTTTTACCTTCATCGATGCAGAATCGGCAAGGCCGGACCCTGATGGCGGCTCATCGACGCCGGAAGAACCATCCCGCCCCGTGGGTCCGTTGGCGATCACCTTTCCCACCAATCCAATTCAGCGTCCGGGAATGGACGAGTTGAAAATGATTATCGCGGATGCTACGAGATACGCGACAGATTACCGCGATTCACTGCCTAACTTCATGTGCGATCAAGTTACAGATCGATTCGTCAGTTCGGATCACGGGAGAACGTGGAAACACAAGGACAAGGTAACGGGCCAGCTGACTTACTTCGATCATGTGGAAAACTGGAGTTTCCTGGAAACCGAACAAGACGGCCACAAGAACCACATCGAAGAAGATACCGAGAGCGAGAGAGGTATTTCATCCGCGGGACTTTTTGGAGCAGTGATTACAGGCCTGTTCGGGCCCTCGTCGAAGGCGGAGATTGCATGGAAAGAGGCCGGGGTGCTGAACGACGGCACGGTACAAGTCTTCAGCTATCGCGTTGCCCAGGAAAACTCGAATTTGAACCTCCGTGTAAGTTCCTCGGAGGTGATCACGGTCGGCTATCACGGCCTTGTTTACATTGACGACGCAACTCACAGCGTCCGGCGAATTACGGAAGTAGCGGACGACGTGCCCAAGAAATATGCCATTCACGCAGCTTCCGTGAGCGCTGACTACGACTATGTTTTCATCGGCGACCGTGATTACCTGGTGCCGGTTGGCGCCCAAGTCATCCTGAAGAAGGGGCGCAATGAGACGGCCCTGAACGAGATCGAGTTCCGCAAGTTTCATCGTTTCGGTTCAACGTTAAAGATATGGGCTTCTCCGCCGGAAAACGAACAGTGATTTCGTTGCGGGCTAGCCTGGAACTATCTTGCCTCTTAGCCTTTAGGCGGTTCGAAGAAAGCTGTAAACTGTTCGATTCTGTAAGTATCCCCCGGCCGAGTCGGCCCGGGGAATTGCACCCCGAGCCGCTCACAGATCCGGACAGGACGATCGCGCATCATCCGGCTCGTGCAGCCCGCGAAAGGCTGTCGCCTTTCATCCAAATAGGAGGGTTCCTCCCGTTGCCGGTTGACCCAACTTGGATTGGACCGCCCACCCCCTTCGCTCCACTGCGATTACAGCAACTTCTTCACTACTGCGAGGTGGTCCGCCCCTGATCGAAGCATTGGTACTTTCCGCCTTGCGTTTCTGCGCTTGCACGTTTTCCCTTTTCATCTTCGAGCAGGTTCCCAGGTTCCGCACGAAAGCCTGAATAAGAGTCACGCCTCCTCTGCACCGGACACCGCATGGACGGTAAACAGGTATCTTCCATGCGCATCCAAGGTACTCTGCTGACCTCGGTTTCGATGTCATCTAACCCCCTTTCGATGCTTCAATCGGCGGTTCACTTACGTTCGTCTCTCTCATTGCCACTTCACATGGTCAAGCCATGCCTTTTAACCACAACGTTCACCACCGCGGCTTTTGACCGAAGCAGCTTGTGGCTGTTTGGAGCCTCCCCCGGCAGAGAGACTCCGAGGGGCCTACCCTCATCTTTCGTACCGCATGAAGCTCACGCTTCTTCATGGCACAAGCAGAGCCGGGGGCTTTACGGTGTGAGCCGCTCAAAGCGGCTTGAGCGGGGTCGCTAACGCGGCCCCGACGTGATTGGGGCCGCCTTACGGCGGCAATTTCAACATCCGCAGTTGGTTCAGGCGCTTGTCCTCAACTTCTTGATTGCGGTTGTACTCCCGAATTGCCGTTTCATCCCGACCCACGGTCGACACAAAATACCCGCGAACCCAGAAATGCTGGCCTGCGAAATTCTGCTTGTGCTCACCATAGGTCCGAGCCAGATGACCTTCCCCCCTCACCCCCTCGTCCTGGTAGTTCTCCCTCGTATGGATTTACCTGTGTCGAGTGAGGCGTGGTCGCCGTCTTCACCAGGCCAGCGGTCAACTTCCGCAAAGGTCCCTGAAAATCTGTCAAGGGTGCATCCTGGCGCCGACGTCGGCAATTACATCAGCGCTGGAGCGCTGCGAAGAAGGGGTCAACGTGAAGCGGCTCTCCCCGAAGGTCTGGGGGTGCGGCGGCGCAGCCGCTCGTCTAGGGCGCCTTCTTAATAGTCAGTCTCGGCATTGAGCGTGTTTGATCTACATCGCCACTTTCGGTCGCACACAGGAATGTCCCGCCGATCATGAAGTCGGAATGCTTCATGAGTTGCCGACTTCAGTTTTGTGGCGCCGCCCGATAATAAAGTTGGAGGTGACCCCGCAAACGTGGTTGGCGATGGTGCTACCCTACATGGACCCCGCAGAGACTTCGACTGGAAACGCCATATTTATCTATCTAGACCGCCCTACCACCGCGCTTACGATCACCGAGTGCACTGACCTGCTACAGATCGGCCACAACAAGCTGTATCGCCACGCCCAGAGCGGGAAGTTCCCCACTTTCCAAGTCGCAGGTATGGTTCGCGTCGATCCCGCCGCCCACATCCGGGCCACCTCAAAGGTTGAGCCCATCGATCGTCGGAACAGACGCGCCGCTTAGTTCCCTTCCCTGAACCACAGAAGGCACCTGCGACCGCGGGTGCCTTTGTTCTCCATTCCTTCGCTTTTTGTGCTAGAGTTTCCCCAGCATGTATCCGCGTAGCTGGACACAAAAAATGGACACCATGTTCACACTGGGACATCGCGTTTCCGCATTATTCCGCGGGGAAGTTCCATGCCGGACGATGAGCAACTGGCGCGTCTTGGTGTCCATTTTTGGTATCCACAAAACGACCTCTTTTGCGGATACTGAGGGTAAATTTGGATACACATTGATACAAACAGTAAGACAGGAAATGCTCTCCAACTCATTGAATTCTCTGACTATATCATTTGGTTTCAACATCTTGCGAAAGGATAGCGAGTAGTTTTCGCTACAATGCGCCCATGGCTGTCACCCGAAGACAAAAAGAGATTCTCGATTTCCTCGAGTCCTTTGTGACGCGCAACGGTTACTCCCCTTCCTTTGAGGAGATTGCGCGCGGCATGGGGCTGAAGAGCCTGGCAACGGTTCACAAGCACATTACCAACCTGGAAAAGAAAGGGTTGCTGGACCGCGTGCATAACCGCAGCCGCTCCATCGACGTGCTGCCCCCGGGAGCCCGTTCCCGCACCAGCGACCGCCTGCCCCTGGCCGGCCGCATCGCCGCCGGCTTGCCGGTGGAAACCTCCGAGACGCCGGAAACCATTTCGCTGCACGACGTGGTGGGCAATCGGGACGTCTTCGCCCTCGAAGTGCGTGGGGACTCGATGCGCGACGAGCACATCATCAGCGGCGATTATGTGCTGGTGGAGCGC
>Ga0182016_10008003_pt1 | contig 10751 bp, 9 predicted proteins | sample 712S2MmetaG_FD_120491 | JGI IMG/M metagenome (GOLD analysis project Ga0182016, IMG submission 120491) | Permafrost microbial communities from Stordalen Mire, Sweden - 712S2M metaG | ecosystem: Environmental > Terrestrial > Soil > Wetlands > Permafrost | place: Sweden: Stordalen | collected...
TGGGAACACCGTCCAGCGCCATGCGGTAGGAATAGACGATCCGCTGGTCCGGCACGATGTCTTGGTAGACGCTGTGGAAGGCCGAAACCATGTTGTCATGGCTGGCGCCATGCTTGCCCACCAACACTTCCTGGCCGCCCACGCGGAAGTCGAATTGCCGCTCATGGGTCTCAAACCCGTCGGGGCCTGAAAACCACTTGGCCTTGGCCTGCTCGTCGGCGAAGGCCTTGAACACCCGCGCCGGGGCGTGAGGGTAAGTCCGCTCAAGGATGAAGGTGGCGTGGACCGCGCAACGCTGAGTCATGACTTGTCTCCCTTGATCTGATCGTCGTCTCGCGTCTGATTGAGATAGTCGCCCAGGCGGTCCAGCCGCCGCTCCCAGCCGGTCCGGCGCTGATGGATCCATCGCTCGGCCTGCGACATGGCTGTGGCGTCAAGCACGCAGGAACGCACGCGGCCGATCTTCTGTGTCTTCACCAGGCCTGAGGCTTCCAGCAGCTGCAGATGCTGCACCACCGCCGGCAGCGACATCGCCAGCGGCGCGGCCAGCTCGCTAACCGAAGCGGGCCCGTGGCTGAGGCGCTCGATCATTCCGCGCCGGCTGGGATCGGCCAGCGCCTGAAACATCAAGGTAAGCTCCGTAGCGCCCATTGAGGCCACGCCAATTAGTTAAGTTAATACTTAACTATCACCCAGCCCTGACCTGGACAAGCGCCTTTTCGTCCCGCTGCGAGTCGTTCTCGCTGCCCCGCCGCGAACACCGTCGCTATATTGTCGTCGTGCCCCACGACGCTCATCACGCCCTGTCGCCAGACGCCGCCGAGCCCGGCTCGACCGAGATCGGTCAGGCCACCGCCCTAACGGCCCATGTCACCACCCTCTCGGTGGCCTGCGCGGCCGTGCTGATCGTGCTGAAGTTCGCCGCCTGGTGGTTCTCCGGCTCGGTGGCCATACTGGCGTCCCTGGCCGACTCGGGCCTGGATCTTCTGGCGGCCCTGCTCACCTTCGGCGCCGTGCGCTATGCGGCCGTTCCGCCGGATTCCGACCACCGCTACGGCCACGGCAAAGCCGAGGCCTTCTCAAGCCTGATTCAATCGGGCTTGGTGTTCGCTTCGGCCGTCCTGATCGGCAAGGAAGCGGTGCAGCGCGTGCTGCATCCCCTCGCCCTGTCGCATCAGGGCGCCGCCATGACCGTGATGTTTGTCTCTCTGGCGCTGACCGGCCTGTTGGTCTGGTCCCAGACCCATCTGTTGAGCCAAACCGCCTCGGTCGCCGTATCGGGAGACCGGACGCATTACATAGCGGACATTGCTTCCAACGTGGCCGCCCTGGCCGGCATCGCCGCTGCGACGCTCCTGAATGCGCCCTGGATCGACGCCCTGGCCGGCCTTGCTGTGGCCGCGTGGCTGTTCGTCGGCGCCGTGGGGGTCTTCCGCAACAGCGCCGATCAGTTGCTGGATCACGAACTGTCGACGCAGGCCCGCGATCGAATCCTTGCCCTGGTCTGCCAGGATCCGGCCATCATGCATGTCCACGAGCTGCGCACCCGCGCCTCGGGGCCCTATGTGCATATCCAGATGCACGCCGAATTGCCGCCTTCCATGACTTTGGAGCGGGCGCACCAGATCATCGTGGCCGCCGAGCGGCGCCTGCTGGAAATTTATCCGGCGGCCGACATCCTGATCCATGCCGACCCCCACGGCCGAGCCGAACCGCATGGCGGGGCCTTCTCCGAGCATTATGAACACCTGGAAACGCCCGAAGAAACCACCGGGTAAACGCGCCGTTAAGAGTGCAGGGGCCGTATTGGGCTGAACCCCTGGGCGGTGAGCTCAAGGGCTATGGCGCAATCATCGGGACCCAATTACTGGGGCGCATGAGCATCGAACGCACCCTCCATCACTTCCCGCTCGATCCCGCCTCGCGCCAGGCCCGTCTGGCCCTGGGCGAAAAGCGCTTGGCCTTCCGCGAGCAGGTCTCGCGCTATTGGGAGCTGCCGACCTCGCTCACCACCCTGAACCCGTCCGGACTGACGCCGGTGCTGGTGGAAAACAGGGAAGACGGCCCGCTGGTGCTGTGCGAGACCCACGCGGTTCTGGAATACTTGGAAGAGGCTTATCCCGACCTGCCGCTGCTGTCTCAAAACCCGGCCGAGCGGGCCGAGGCGCGACGCCTGATGCACTGGTTCGACCGCAAGTTCGACGCCGAGGTCAATGGTCTGCTGCTGCACGAAAAGATGGAAAAGCGCCTCCTGAGCCTTGGGGCGCCCGAGCATGGGGCCATGCGGCAGGGACGCGAACAGCTGCGCGTGCACATGGGCTACATCGAGGACCTGCTGCAGAATCGCGGTTGGCTGGCTGGCCCTTCGCTCAGCCTGGGCGACTTCGCCGCCGCAGCCCACCTGTCGGTGATCGACTATTTCGGCGACGTGCCATGGAAGGACTTTCCCGCAGTCAAGACCTGGTACATGAGGATCAAGTCGCGTCCGTGCTTTCGGCCACTTCTGGCCGACCGTTGGCCCGGCATGCCGCCGGCCGCGGACTATGACAACCTCGACTTCTGAACCCCTGAAAGCCGCCATCAAGGGCCGAGCCGCGACGCTCGGGTTCGATGCCTGCGGTTTCGCGTCGGCGCAGGCGCCCTGGCCCGCCGGCGGCCGGCTGATGGACTTCATCGCCCTGGAGCGGCATGGGTCGATGGATTGGATGCAGACCACCGCCGAGCGCCGCGCCCATCCCACCGCCATGTGGCCGCAGGCCCGATCGGCCATTGTCCTGGGCCTCAATTACGGACCGGACCTAAATCCGCTGGACGCCTTGCAGGACCGCTCGCGCGCGGCGATTTCGGTCTACGCCCAGGGCGACGACTATCACGCGTTGATCAAGGGCCGGCTCAAGCAGCTGGGCCAATGGTTGGCGGCCGAGACCGGGTGCGAGCTAAAGGTGTTCGTCGACACCGCGCCCCTGATGGAAAAGCCCCTGGCCGAGCGGGCGGGCGTGGGCTGGCAGGGCAAGCACACCAATCTGGTCTCGCGTGAGTTCGGCTCGTGGCTGTTCCTGGGTTCGATCCTGACCACCTTGGCGCTGGAGCCGGACTCGCCCAGCGGGGAGCACTGCGGCGCCTGCCGCGCCTGCCTGGACATCTGCCCGACCCAGGCCTTTCCCGCGCCGTTCCAGCTCGATGCGCGGGCCTGCCTGTCCTACCTGACCATCGAGCACAAAGGCCCGATCCCTCACCGTTACCGGGTCCCCATGGGCAACCGTATCTACGGCTGCGACGACTGCCTGGCGGTTTGCCCGTGGAACAAGTTCGCGCAGGCCGGACGCGAGCAGGCCCTGCATGCGCGCGAGACGCTCAAGGGACCGTCGCTGGCCGATCTCAGCGCCTTGGACGATGCGGCCTTCCGCGCCCTGTTCGCCAAGAGTCCTGTAAAGAGGATCGGCCGCGCCCGCTTCGTGCGCAACGTGCTCTACGCCATCGGCAACTGCGGTGATCCGGACCTAATCGCCGTGACGCGCGCAAGACTGGGTGACGAGGATGCTGATGTGCGCGGGGCGGCTATCTGGGCGCTTAGCCGGCTGATGCCGCCCGACGCCTTCGCCGCGTTGGCCTCCCAACGCGCTCGTGACGAGGCTGACCCCGAAACGCGGAAGGAATGGTTTCAGGCGCCGTTGGCGTAGTAGTCGACGTAGGCGTCCCAGAACCCCCCCTCGGACCAGCCGTAGGCGTGCGGGTCGAGCTGCTGACTGTTGGTCCGGATGCGCGGCTCCTCGAAGCTCTGGCTATCCGCCAGGGTCAGGGCGCAGGCCCAGCCGGTTCTGGACGCGGTCTCGGCGGCCATCCGCTGGAAGAACGCACCGACCGACCCCGCGTAGAAGGACGGCGAGACGTGGGCCCCCAACAGGCCTTCGCTGGCCGCCACATAGGTCCTGGCCAACAGATCCACCGGCACGTTGTCGCGCACATAGAAGGGGTGAGAAACGTGCGCCGGGCGACCCTCACGCCATGAGGTCATGACGAAGCGCTGGAACGTCTGGGCCTCGAACGGACCGAAGGGGTTGGGAACCACGAACTTGACGAAATCCAGGCCGGCGTCGTTGGCGGCCTGGGCAAGGGCGCGGGAAGTGAGGGTCTTGGACATGCCATAGGGGCTGAACGCTCGGCGCGGCTCTTCTCCCACGCCTTCGTCTTCCTCGAACACCGACCCGGTCAGCACCAGACGCCGCGCGCCGCAGGTCTTGAGCGCGGCCAAGGTGCGATCGGCGTTGCGGGTGTTAGTCGCCACCGCCCCCGCCACATCGAAATCCGGCCGTTTATGGCCCGCCGCCTCCGCGCCGTGGTGGCACAGCACCTCGAACGGCCCGCGCCGGGCGACCAACTCAAGAAAGGCATCGGCGCCGAAGGGCGCACCGGGGACCACGTCGGCCACGGCCGCGACCCTGTCCAGCCGCGCTCGGCGCAAGGGATCTTCGTAACCTTCAGACCGCAGGGCGGCGACGACCTCGTGCCCGGCTTCGGCCAAGGCCTTGGCGAACCACATGCCGCTGAATGAGGACGCCCCGGTGAGAAGGATGCGCATGGAGATCTTTCCGCCAGGCTGGATGGCCAAATCGCCGCGTCAGGGCTTGACGGCGGGTCCTATACGCAAGCCGCCGCCGATGAGCCAGACGGAAAAGCGTAACCTCTGGAGCTGGAGCTCCATGACGGCTATCCACGGTCATGACCCGGACCCAACCGTCAGGCGCCCTGGGCGCCAATCTCGGCTTTGCCGCCGTCCACGCTCAATGACGCCGATCTGATCCACACTGGGCTTTACGCCAGTGAATATGTCTGCGGCTTAATCAAAAGATCACGCAGCCACGAAAGGCCGGCGCGTCGCGATAGGGTGGGGGATAGCTGCATGCTACCCGTCGGGGGCACGGCCAACGGCTCCGCAAGGGGCGGCCTCAGTCTTTGGAATACCCCATGGCCATCGCCGCTCAAGCCAGCCGACGGAGCGCAGTCACCTTCGTTAAGTGGGTCATTCTCGCCTCCATCCCCCTGTCCCTGGTTCAACTCATGCTCGGGGCCGATCCAGTGATTCTGCTGCTCTGCATCGCGACAGAAGCAGTTTGTTTGGCGCCTATTCTTCTGTACGGGCTCGAAAGGACAGTTGGGGTACTGCTTTTATATGTCTGGCTAACCTTTTCTTTTAGTTCACTTGCCGCAAAAACCGTACTTCTTCAGCCAATAGAATCGAACTTATTCAATCCGTTTTTGACATTTACAGCTCAACTTGCCGGCGCCTGTTGCATTTCTATAGCTGCATTTATTTCATATAATATCAAATTTCTGCACAAAAACTCAATTACGCCAGTTCTTGATCCAAAAATTCTCAGCATTTTGGGATTTATACTTTACATTACCGGAGCTGTTGGGTTTATTCTGTGTAGATTTTCAGGTCAAAATTCTATTACTTCAAATATTGGCAACATACTGAACCCACTTATCGGGTATGGCATTGTTTGTGAGATATCATCAACAATTGTAAGAACGCAAAGACGTAAAACATTTTCCATATATTCCATATTTATGCTCGCCGGAGTTTTGATTCTCGGTGTCGTCGGTAACTCGAAATCGGGAATTCTTCTGCCTGGACTTATTTATATACTTAGCATAAGCGCCTTTGGCGGACGACTTCGGTGGACGACCGTTTTCGCCGCCTTAATCTCTATAGCCCTCTTTTCAGAGTTTCTCTTTCCCGCGGTGCACATCGTTCGTAATTTTCGAGACCGCCTCAATCCCATCGAAGTGGCCGGCGCAACGATCGGAACAACATTTAGTTTGATCGTGGGGGATTCTCAGGCCTTAGCGGAAAAGGATGCTCTGAATGCTGAAGCCGATGCCTCGCCGGACGCCTACCGCAACATCTACTTTGGCTCTAGGCAGGTTTGGCTCGACCGATTCGTCAACACCGGCGCCATCGACGCCGTCGCGCGCAGGCTCAGTTTTGACGGACCCTTCCTCGGTCTTGGACCCGTTGTCGGCGACACCTTGACCGGTTTGCTGCCCCAACAGCTCAACCCAAATAAATATACCGGAGTCCAGTTCGCGGATGGCGACGTGATCGCGCACGCCTATGGGCTTGAGGCTCGCGACGGACAGGGGGCCGCGACAGTCCCAATGCCCATAGAACTTTTCGCGGCGGATGGTTTTTTCGGCATATTTATTGTCGGAATACCGCTTATCACTTTGATTTTCGTTGAAGTAAATATGTTGGTATTTGATTTTAAAAACAATCCATGGGGTGTTTGCTTTATAGTTTTTTACGGAATGTCGTTTTATGAAGCCACGCACGACATGTACGCCTTCATGGCGGCGCGCCAAATGCCGTTCGATTTCCTGGCCATCTCGCTTGCAATTATGTTGGCCACGACGATCAAACATGGGCTGCCCACGGCAGGTGCAAGCCGAGGCGCAAGGAGTTCCCCCGCCTTTTGACGCGTATTATGCGATCATTCGATGGTGAGAACCGCGCCGCTTGCCTGGAACACGATGGGTTTGGGCGGAATCGCCTAAACGCTTATTAATCGTGTTCTAGATTCAAGTTTACGGAGGCGATTCAAACTTCAAGATGAAGCCATTAGCTCTAGGCGCAGCCGCCGCCGACCAAACGCCTTTGACGGAGATAGGGCTTGCCTGGGTATTTTGACGAGATAGAGGTCGGCCGTGTTGTGTCGCTGGGCGCAGCCGGATTGAATCAAAACGCGATAGAAGCCTTCGTCGAAGCTTTCGCACCGGCGTGGGATCCATCCGAGGGCGCTCCGGACGCCATGATCTATGCGGTTTGGGCCAAGCTCGACCTTGAAGCCTCCGCCACCTGGCCGCAGACCAAACGACTGGCGGTAGACGCCTTGCGCTGGGCGCGCAATCCGCCGGCGGGCGAACTGCTGCGCGGTCGGATGACGGTGCTGGGCAAGGACCCGGTGGGACAGGATAAGGGCATCGTTATCGCACAGCACGATCTGCTCGATGAGGCCGGACGCCTAGTGTTTTCGTGCCTTACACGCAGCGTATTCGCCATGAAACCTTAGCCGCATCATCAAGCAGGCGGACAAGATGCAGCTTCATCAAAGACTGTCCCGCGGCCTGATTTCAAGCATTGCGGCGCGCGCCGTCGCCGTCGCGAGCCAGTTGGTCACCATTCCCCTCATGGCCAGGGCCTGGGGCGTGGATGTCTATGGCCAGTATCTGACCATGATCGCTGTGGCGTCCTATATCAACATCGCGACCTTGGGGGTTCATCAGGCTGCGATGGCGGAAATGGCCATCGCCTATGCCCGCAACGACAGGCAAGCCCACGGCAACGCCTTGCGCGGCCTGTCTCAATCCGTGCTCGCCGTTACCCTCCTTTGTGTCGTGGTGCAGATCGTTCTGGCCTACGCCCTGCCCACCAAGGCGCTGTTGCACCAGGGGACGGGCGGCGGCGTTCACTACGTCGCCTCTAACGCGATATTTCTCATCGGGATCCAGTACATCCTGCTGGCCAATATCGGCGTGGTCACCAACGCCATCGCAGCGCTGGGTCACTATGGCGAGGCCCAGGCCTTCGACACAATCCGCACCGCTATCGACTCCCTATGCTTGTGGAGTTGCGCCATCGCCCTCCACTTCGGCCCCGACCTGACGGCGCTGGTCAGCGTGGCCCTCTCCACGCTGACCCTCGCCCTAGCCTGGCGGCGTTTCGCCAAAACTGCGCCGGAGGGGCTTCGCCTTTGGGGCGGCGTCGACTGGCGGGCTTTCGCCCGACTTTGGGAGCCGACCATGGGCAACTTCGCCGTCGGCACCATGTTCCAGACCGTGATGATCCAGGCGCCCCGCCTGATCCTCGCATCGGTGGCCGGCGGCAGCGCCGTGGCGTTGTTTTCCATCATCTGGGCGCTACTGGGCATGATCCGGCAGTCCTTCGAAGTGGTTATTCATTCCATGACGGTGGAGTTCGCCTTTGCATTCGGCGCGGGCGACAAGACCCTGGCGACCGACCTGCTTGCCCTGGGCACGACGACCGCCGCGGGCTTCACCGCGGCGGCTTGTGTTCCCGCCATCGCCCTGGGGCCTTGGATCATCAGCTTGGCGACGAAAGGGCAGATTCACGCCCAACACCTATTGATCGGCGTGCTGTGGAGCGGGCTGGCGATCTATTCCGCCTCAATTTGCTTCCTGGCTGCCTTGCAGTCGTCGAACCAGTCCTATCGCACCGTTTGGCCATTGTTCTGGCGATCGGCGGCGTTCGTGGGTCTGGCCTATGCCATGACGCGCGTGTGGGGGATCTATGGGCTGGCAGCCTCGGTCGTCCTGTATCAGGGCAGCGTGGCGATCGTTCTGGTCACCGGCACGTGCCGCGCCTTTGGCATACGCATCCGCGACATCGTGAATGAGGCGCTGAGCTTGCGCTCGATCAAGCGCATGCTGGACATGGTCATAAAGCCGTTACTCAAGCGCTGGTTGCCAAATCCAGTGCGCGGCTCGGCCTGACCTGCGCCTAGAGCAAGATGCGATCAGCCTGCATTGAGCTGATCGTTGAATCTTGTCCTGACTCTAGACGTTCGCCGCCACCGGCGCACGGGGGCGCAGCATGGCCTTGACGATCAGACGATCCCAGCCGAGCAGCGACACTAGGTGGGCGTAGATCTGCGCCAGGGCGCCGTTGTCGCGCAGCTCGATGAATTTTTCCGGCGGCAGGGCGTTCAGCTTCTGCTCCGACACGCCCAGGTATTCGGCGATGACCTGGGGCTCCTGGGCCGCGCCATTGACCGGAGGCGGCGTGAAGAAAGCCTTCTTGGTTTCCAGCAGATCCAGTTCAGTCAGCAACTTGACGAAGGATTCCGTGCGCTGGCGCTCGCTTTCGAAGGTGTTGCAGAACTCCACCGCGTTCTTGGTATAGTCGCTGAGCTCCCCATTCACGAAGAACGGCGACTCGGGCTTGCTGGTGATCATCGGCGCGTTGCGGTCGATGCACACGACCATCCGTTGAGCCTGCTCGTCGTTGGCCAACACGAACGGATAGCGCCGAACATAGGCCGGCAGGTAGCAGTCGGGGGCGTAGGCGCCCTGCGCATCCACGAATAGGTTCTCGTTGCCGTTCACGCCCAACACGGCTACCGGAGTCTTATCCGCGCCGACAAAAATGATTGGATAGCAAAGGGCCGCGGGCGCGAACTCGGTCACGAGCAGAGGCACCAGATGGGTGGTCGCCGTGAAAGCGTAGGGATGCTCGGTCGGCTTAAGGCCAAGATCGCCGTGAGCTTCCTTGGACAGGGGCTCAGGCCGCGAATAGAACAGCACTTCGCCTGTAAGCTGGGCCTGGGCAAAGCCTGCCGTATCGGTCATTGGAAAATCCTGGCGCATGAAAGGTGCGGCCCGTCCGCACTCTGGGCGCTTCTATCGGATCACCGGACGGGGAGCAATCACCCCGAAGCCCGCGCGCTCAGAAGCTTTTGGTGATTCCCGCGAACAAGCCACGCCGCGGTCCGTACTGCGGCGCGAACACGCCCACGCCCGAGCCGTCGCGGATTTGGTAGACTTCGTCGAACAGGTTGATCACATCGAAACGCGCCTGCAGGGTCCCGGCGGGTCCCAGATCGAAGGTGTGCGACAAGGCCAGGTTTACCTGGACGTAAGCAGGCGTCGTTCCGCCGTTGGGGATGGCGGTGAGCACATTGCCGTCCGGGTAGGACACCGAGTTTGCCAGCGGCAGATCGTTGCGCAGGCCCGTGCCGAAGATCAGATCGCCGCCAAACCGGGTTCCCATCCAAAGATAGGAAGCGCCGGCTGAAATAGCGTAAGCCTCGTCATGGTCCAGATAGATGTAGTGGTTAGCCACGTACTCGAGTTGGGCCGGATTGAAGCTGAACTGGCTGGAAATCCAGTCCTCGCCCTGCGCCACCGTGTGGGAGAAATTGGCGTAGGCGCTAAGCGGACCCTGGTTGTAGGCCGCGGTCAACTCGAAGCCCCACTGCTTGCCGTTCTCATAGTTGAACGGCGTGAGGATGATGGGCGCGCCGAACTGGCCCTCGTCGATCAGGTGCGTGGACAGCTTGTAGTAGCTGTCGATGCCGACCGTGAAATGCGGGCCGATCTTCTGCTGAGCGCCGACGTCGAAATAGTTGGCCCGCTCAGCATAGGGAGTGGTGTCGGCCGTCACCGCCGGCGCGGCCGAAGAGGTGACCAGAGGATTGCCCGTCGGCGTCACGAACTTGGACACCGATTCTGAACCGATCAGCTCGAAGGGCGGCGGCGAGAAATAGCGGGCGTAGCCGGCGTGGATCGTCGTGGATGGCGTCGGCAGCCACACGGCGTTGACGCGCGGGCTGAGCTGGTTCTCGTCACGATAGCCGTCGAACTGGTCGAAGCGGGCGCCGTAATTGAGCGTCAGGTTGGACAGCAGCTTCCACTCGTCCTGCAGGTAGACGCTGTAGGTCTGGGCGGTGCTCGCGCCATTGTCGACGATGGTGAAGGGCTGATTGTTGTTGATCTCGCCCCCATAGTTGGCGTCAGCCGGATTGTTGTCGATCAGCATGACCTGCGAGGTCGTGGCGCTGGTGGATCGGTCGATCTCCACGATCACGCCAGCACGTACCGTGTGCTGATCATTCAGGTGATAGGAGCCCTCGGCCTGCACGCCCCCGGCCGTATCGGTCTTGCTCGCGACCTGGCTCACGCCGTTGTAGAGGATGTCGCCGACCACGTCGGGCGTGAAATTAAGCGTCGAA
>Ga0182016_10008006_pt1 | contig 10750 bp, 15 predicted proteins | sample 712S2MmetaG_FD_120491 | JGI IMG/M metagenome (GOLD analysis project Ga0182016, IMG submission 120491) | Permafrost microbial communities from Stordalen Mire, Sweden - 712S2M metaG | ecosystem: Environmental > Terrestrial > Soil > Wetlands > Permafrost | place: Sweden: Stordalen | collected...
ACGGGCTGTCGTTATGCGGTGTTGGTGTATTTGCGGAATTGGTTAATGAGGACAGATTTAAGGACAAAGCGCGGACGGCCTTTCAAGCATACGTGGTGGACGATGCTTGTGGTAACGTTGATCAAACTGCGGCAAGAGGTGTCGTATCGAAGTCTAGAAATATTTGTCGGGATTGATGCGGTCACGTTGTCGCGCTATGTGAATAGGATATGGAGAACTTGCCGACGTCTCTGCCACAACCGGCTGGTACGCCTATCGCGATCCCGAGTGCGCCAATCGCTACCTCGTGGGACTTCCCCCAGTGAATGAGACAGCACTAGCGGAAACACTCGAAGACATCGCAAATCCGAGTGGTACCACCTATGGATGGGAGTCCATCGGCACTATGGTCTACGTCACCGAATGGATGCGCCAAAATCCCTATGCCGAAATATACAACACCAACGGCAGCCGACGAGACCGTCTAATTATCGAACCGGTCTATAACTCCGCATATTGGTTTAAAACCATCACCGTCAACGATCCAGAAACAGGCGACGATGTCGAAGTATCCCTCTACCGACACGACAACGGCGGCGTATTTGGCATCGATGCATCACTACTCGTCGACAACAATGGCGACTTTGAGACGCTTGATCCCGAAGACCCCGACTCAGATGCCATCCTCCTCGACCCATTCCAAAAAGCCCACGACCATCCGAACGAAATCAAAATCCGACTACTCGAAGTCGGGCCAAACGACTAAAGTGAAACTCGACCCCATCGCCGTCGGTCATTCCATCCGTATCTTTGTAGCGAGCAACGCATCCTACGCTATCCTCGATGCAAAAGACGGCGGCACCTGGTCGGCCGGCGGTTGCGGTATCTTAGCTTTTGCTGTCTATCGAATTCTCGGCAAACGCAAGGCTAAAATTATTGCAATTGCCAAAGACGGATGCCTCCAGCATCTGGGCGTCGCCATCGATGGCCGTGTGCTCGATGCAAACGGCGTCACCAAAGACCCGAATCGCTGGCTCGCCAACTTTGAGAGAGACGAAGATATTTCCGATTGCGTCCTCTATTACATGAATATTGGACGAATAGGACTGCCAACCAAACACGATCGCGCACTGCTTGCCACCAGTGGGATTCCCTGGTCTCAAGGGGTCGAAGAAACCGAACACGCAGTTAGAACCATTCTGAGCTATACGGATGGGGCCAGCAGAATTCGCCTACGTACCCAAAACCACGAACCAATCTCATCTTAGCGATTTTCAATTCTCTCCAGAAAGACAAAAACATCCATGGACAAAAAAGAACAACTTACTCGCGATATGGCTGACCGAGCGCGAAACGACTTTAATTTCGCCTTATCTCTTGCCGCAAATACCGTCAACAACATGACACCTGAAGAGTTCGCCGAAGCCTATAGCGCAACATTCGATGAAAACGAACAGCGCATCATCATCTCGGCCGAAGTTCATAGCGACGACCATCTCCACGAAGTCACATTCAATGCGTTGCCCTGGTTCGAGGCCGCAACAGATGAGGAGATTTTCGCACTTTACCAAATCGGCTGGGGCGGAGAAGCCGAAGCTGATGCCGTCGCCCTCGCCCTCGAATCCAGCGTACCCGACATCGCGGCGCTATACCAATACACACTCACGACCAAGGACTTCAAGAATCCCGTCGGCTACGAGTGTGACGTCGAATCCGACGACGCCATGGCGTGGTTGCAAACCAATCGTCCAGAACTATACGCGCGTATCCAAGAAGCTGAAAGAAACGGCTCCTGGTAGTATTTCTCTTTTTTAATCACCCGAGCCCGCGGCACATTAAGATGTCGTGGGCTTGGCGTCATGATTTCTCTTGTTCGCCTGAAGAAACCGCAAAAACCTAGCGAACACAAGAATACAACACCTTTCAACCGCCATGTACACGGGAGAAATTTCAAAAAAAGATGCCAACCAATCACGACCACTCTGTCCGCGTCGTCGCGCTCGCCAATCTTGAAGCAATGTGTAAATATGTCTCAAATTCTGCAGGTGTCTTCACCATTGGAAAAATCAGCCGATCGCGCATCCACGTGGAATATACTTACCATTCTTGGAGTTCTGGAACACTGATTGCAACAGTAATCTTCCCTTGTTATCCATCTCCGTACAACGGCGACGACAAAAATCCACGTATCGTCCTCGACCCAATGCGAGTTGTCGGAGATCCGCACGATATTCTAGCCGATTTCTGGAAACCGCTCCTGGCATGCCCTGTACTCAATCCTCAACTAGCAGAACGGAAGCACTTCCCTCGTTGTACCGCTAACGATGAAGGTCAATCTTGGTGCATCGCTGGCCATCCCGGCGTAAACGAATTTCCGACAACTGACGAATGGCGCCCCAACAACTGACAAAACAAAGATACATCTTCCGCTGAGCGATCGATTCTGCGAATCGCTCACCGGAAGATATCGAGCCAGCCACCTTCTAAAGAAAAACCTCATAGCCCGCTCCAGACTCCGACGCAATTTTTCGTACGACGACCTTGCGGGTCGCACGAAAAACAATATTACGAAACGACGCAAAAATACAACTGCCCGCACACTCAAAAATTGTGACGGGCTTGTACCATTGGATCGACTGTATTTCACATCGACCAACACCACCACCACACCAACAAGAAAGACTCATTTTCACATGAACAACATCTCATTGACGGGCCGCCTGACGAAGGCCATCCGTTCCAACTCCGTCCAGGGCACCCCGGTCGTCAACTTCACCGTCGCCGTCGAACTCGGCACGAAGTCGCAGCTCGTCACCATGAACGGCCGCGAGATCCTCGCGCAGGTTCCAGCAACCAGCTACATCGATGCAGCTGCGTGGGGCTCAGATGCCGCCGCGGCGTCGACACTCGAAGCCGGCCAAGAAGTCACCTTCACGGTCAGCTCGCTTGGCTCGAAGGGCCGCAGCTACGAGGGCAAAGTGCTCTCCGACGTGATCGCGCGCGTATCACACATCGCTCCCGGTGCCAAGGCGAAGGCCAAGGTTCTCGCGGCTGCGTAAGCCTCGAAGACCAAAGAAAGCGTCGCACACTGTGCGGCGCTTTCTTTTTTTTCCGATACATCCAATATACCCCACATTTTTTGGCCCAAAGAAAGATACCATGTTCCTACGCCGGATCCTCGCCATGCTTGCATTGCTTGCAATCACCGCCTGCGGAAAACCTGCGCCTATTATCGGTGAGTGGAAGATGGATGATCTCGACAACCTTACTATGACTTTCCAAACTGACGGCAAATTTCTAAGCCTGGACAACGGAAGACCTGATGCCGGTTCGTACCACATCGATTACGATGGAACGACCCTCGAAACAACGTTCAACGGGCAATCATATCATCACAGAATTGCCTGGATCGATGCTAATACATTCCAAACCACCACTGCTACGAACAAAAGATCACTCACAATGACCTGGCGGCGCCTACCGAACGATGTTTCCGAGCACGCAACCGTACAGAATATAATTTTCTAGTCTCTACAACCCTTAGGAGTTCTTACCATGCGTTCCCTCTTCGCGATACTCTCTCTCGTCTTTCTCTTAGGTGCAGATAGCCAATCCGACATTATCGGAAGCTGGACCATGGATGGACAAGACCACCTAACCATCTCATTCTTCAACAACGGAACTTTTCAAGACAACTACGGCAATAATCAAGACATTGGACCTTACACAATCAGTGATGATGGATCATCACTAGAAGCCAAATTCCGCGGCACAACCTATAAAGGCAAGTTGACGTGGATCGATCACGACACCGTCCAGAACACGATCCGTATATGGTTCGGACAACGGACCTTCACCTTTCATCGTGTCATTGAAACAGCCCTGACCACAACTCACTAACACGATGCCAAAACAAACAAAAAAGACAGCCCAATTCAAAGGCTACACGGTAACCTATCGCTTAGGTTCCAAATTGACCGTTGGCACTCGACTCGTTTGGAATTTTCAGACCGGTCTGATCCTAGCTATCGACGAAAGCAAACCAGAACATTTCAGCCGCAGCGGCACCCAAATTGTAATTCGGTATTTCTTGTGGCAGGACGACAAAACCAGCGAGATTCATCGGTCGCAACTCTGCCCTAAAGAACGTTACCGCGTCGAGATTCAACCCGAATCCGCTTAATACCTGGTTCCTAAACTGACGATATCCTCGGTCGTCGATAAATCAACGCATGCGCTATACTTAAAGCATGCTTAAATCCGGGAACCACTCTCTCGAAACAAGTGTTCCAACCCGGGCTAACCAAGGTCTGCCCCGCTTGATCGTCCAGTATCGAAGAGGCATTTGCGGGCCAAAACAACATCGGTTTAGAAGTATCCTATTTTTCCCTAACTATTTTGCCCGTACCTCCCCGAGCATGGCACATACCCCGAAGTGAGAAACTTGATGAATCCATCTAGCGAAGACACGTTATTCTTCCACGCCCCCTGTTTTGACGGAATCATCTCTGCCGTGCTGGCCTGGGATATTCTGGAAACCTCACAGGGTTGGAATATCAAACACTTCGTTCCGGTTACCTACACCGCGGATGATTCGTGGCTCCAGCTCCCATTGCCCAAACGCTCGGCAGTCGTTGACTTTTCTTACCATCCGCGTGCAACGTTCTGTTAGGCGCGGTGCCAAAAAGACTGTCAACTCTGTAACCACCCGTCGCAGGAAATCAAGCTAGTCCGTGCCGAAACAGCTTTCCTGACCGCTAGGGAGGTTTGCAGGTTACAGAATCGCGCGTTTTCTACACCCTCAGCACCGAGAAATTCGCCCCGTTCGGAGCCGCAAAGCCCGGCGTACCGATCTTCCGAGACGATCGCTGGAAGATTATCGAGATCCCGACGCGATGGATGTTTTACATCATCTCCCGTGGTCGATCCGCCCGGCCGAACACGTGGGAGTCCTACGCCGATGCTATCTTGGACTTCCTACGCGTCTGCGAAGCCAACGACTGGGCGTATATGGAACTCATGAGCGGCCAACTCGGCCTTTACCGCGACCAACTCCGTGAACGGACCCGCACGGTCAACACCGCAGGAGGCAAGATCGAGAAACCGCTCACGATCGCGACGATCAATCATCGATTGACGATTGTGTCGAAGTTTTATGACTAGCTGCTGTATGCCGGACTGATCACGAGCCTCCCCTTCAACAAAGTTGACGGCCGTTCACTGCCGATTGATGCGGACCTACTGGCTCACGCGGGGACGAGGAAGCCAACGAATGAAGTCAAGCTTCCAACTCCACCGAAGCGCGTCCCGATCGCGTTAAAGGTCGATCTGATCGAACGCATCTGTCAGCGTTTGTCTCATCGCGACGATCTTGTCGGCAGTTGGTCCCTTGCGACGGGAGCGCGCGAAGACGAAATCCTCGCTCTCGATCTCGGACAAATTCCGAATCCTCAAGACCGTCGCTACGCAAACCAGAAGATCATCCAGATACCGATTTTCAAGACCAAGGGGCTAAAGCCGCGGACACTGTACGTGCCGCGGTCGATCGTGGACCGAACATACCGATACATCCTTGGCGAGCGAGCCGCCGTCTGTCGTCGCCTCAAGAAACGAGGCAAAACCGCTGATGCCGACGCCGTATTCTTGTCAGATCTCGGCAATCGGCTTGCCGCACGCACGCTCCAGGAGCACTTTCGCGATACCGCTGACGCAGAGGGCTCGACCGCGCGATTCCATGACTTGCGCCATACCTTCGCGATTCATCGCCTCGTTCAACTTCGTAAGGCGCCGATCGTCAACGATTACGGCATCGTCATTGAACCAATAAAGACGCTCAAAGAAATCCTAGGACACGCGCACATTTCGACCGTGATGATCTACCTGGAAGCACTTGACGTCGATCCCCGCGTCGCAGAAGACGCCATGCAAGCATGGGTTGAGGAGTGGTCATCACGATGAAAAAAGTCGGCCTCGACAAGTACAAACTGACCAAGCCTCCCGCCGATCCAGGCTACATCGATCCGTGGGAAATCACCTTTCACGACGCAGGCATGAAGCCTCAGACATACCGGATCCCGCATTCGGCAGGCAAGCCAAATGTGTCACGTGCCTTGCTCGGCGCATTCTACCAGTGCTATGGGAAAGTCAAACCAAAATCGCGTCGATCCTCATGGGACAGGACGACCAAATTTGTCGAGTTCCTCACGGAAGCCAGCCTGCAAGACAATCCTGACATACTCGACGCTGGATTACTCGGGCAATATCTGAGTTGGCTGAAAACAAAAGGGCTCGCCTCAACGACAATCTACAAACATTTCGGCACCGCCGAAACCTTGAGCGCAAAAGTAGCAAAAGCCCGTGGTCGCACACTACCTCGGAGGAAAAGTCCTGTTCCCGGCATCGGGCGGGCCGGAAAACCCAGAGAGCATCTTTCGCCTATAGCCCTGATCCGAATCCTCGCAGCAGCAAAGCGAGAAGTTCGCGAAACGTGGGAGACGTTTTGCGGGGCTCCGAATGTTGACAAGGACTCACGCTTGGGCCGCACTCTCCAATACATTCGAGATAATATGGGTGGCGTCGTACCGCCAGGGGGATGCCAAGGGCAGCTTGGGACGATGATCCAACAATCCGGCGGACTCGAATTCGTACAACGACATCTTTACGCCACAATCGAGTCGATCGCACCATTCATCATTCTGATTGCATACGAAACTGCAGCAAATGCCGACGCCGTGCGCGGTTTCAATCGCGATTGCATCTCTGCGGATGTTCTTTTTGCCGAACGAGATGTCTTGGTTTGGGACAAGGGGCGTGCGTCACGGCAACAACGCGTATCACGCGATCGGCGGGGGTTCTTTTCCGCTCCGTCCCTTATTGAGAAGGCCCAGCGTCTTACGGAACCCCTCGTGCCCCATGTCGAGCCGGCCCATAATAACACGAAGCTCTTTCTGGCAAGAACGCCAAAGAAGTATTCCCGAATCGCACCCGTATCCGCCGCCGCGATGATCATTGCGCTGCGTGCCTTTATCGCTCGCAATGCAATCTGCGAAGAGGATGGAACTCCCGTACGGTTCTCCCTTGGCATGATGAGGCCGTCGGTTCTCGCCGAAGTCTACCGCCGAACCGGAGACTTACTCGTGACAAGCAGGCTGGCAAATCATGCAAGCTTTGGGACAACCATTCGCTACGTCATTGATCGTGTTACCAATGATCTCCACGATACCGCGATTGCAAGCGTGCAGGCGAAGCTCCAGCGGGTGCTCGCCGATAGCCTCAATCCAAAAACCACAGCAGAAGCACCGGCCGACACCTCGGCAATAAACGCTCGTGGTGCCGATCGGGATTGCAAGAACCCGTATAGCCGTCCAAATGGAGGACCCGGAGAACTCTGTCCGACCTGGCTGTGGCCGCTCAACGATCCTGGCCTTGTGGTACTCAACGACACCCGTTACGTCGTCCATTTGGTCCGGCAACTCCGCATGCTCGAAGAAATGCGACGCGGTATGCTCCCAGGCCGATTCGAGAAACTCTATGCGGCCGGATATGCGATCATCCGTGACAAGATACTTCCCGAACTCGACGTAGCCATCGTAGCCGAAGCAAATCGGCTCGCCGACTCCATGCCAGCTCTTCCGGTGTTTGAAAATGAATAGCGTCCGTACGAGGCCGTCAACCAAACCAGTCACTCCGAACCCTTGGGAAGACCGGCGAGTCTCCAAGAAAAGCCGCTTTCGAGACAATCTCTGGATTCTCGATAGTGATAACCCCGGGCATCGAAGTGGCCAAGTAACGATCAAGTGGACTTTCGTTTTCGAAAACGGCGAAACTCTCGCTTCTCCGAAAAACGCGAAGTTGCTTCAGACATGCAAAGAGCTTATCTATTTGAAGCTCGTAGGATATGTTGAGTGCAAGCCCCTAAAGCCCATGACAGTCGTTAATCGATGGTACGCATTGATGCACATTTGCGAATGGATGCTCGCCAATGATCTGCACGCCTTCTCTGACTTAGACAAACACGAAGTTGCTCGTCTGCGCGAATACAGCGAATCTAGGGGGCAACGACAAGGAAAGTCAAAGATCACTAAAACGCCCACCACAACGACTCACCGCGTGCTGCAACATCGGCTTGATCCCCTACGGGACCTTGTAAAACTACGAGACGTTATTGACGATACGCCGAATTGGAACCCCAAAGCAGATATTGCCGAGGTAGAGGCCGTTCCGAGTACGAGCCAACCAACCGGCGAGATTCCTGCGATTCCTTTCGAAATAGCGATTCCACTCTACACCCAAGCGATGCGTTGGGTTACTGTGTACGCTCCAATCATCATTCAGGCAAAAAATGCCGCGCGGAAAGCCTATCTCGATCGTCACCGAGAGGTCTCATCACGGTCACTTTGGCACCAAGCCGCTGTAAAAGCGATCAAGAACTCTGGTGGAGAACTCAAAATCGCTGACAAGAGTATCAATCTTGGCACGATAGGCGGAAAAGATGAATTCAACTCCTACATCGGAATGCTGCAGGCGGCCTGCTACTGCATTATCGCCGGATTCTCGGGAATGCGCGTAAGCGAACTCTCAAGCATTGAGACGGACTGCCTCATCGTTGTTCGTCCCGACAGCGGCGGGGACGCTCAGATCTGTCTGCAAGCGAAAACGTTTAAGACTGCCGTCGGATCGTCCGAAGAAGCAAGATGGGTTGTCGGATTCGATCAACCAGACAACCCTGTCAGACTAGCTGTCAATGTTCTCATCAATCTGTTTGCGGATGAACGAAAAGAATCCGATATCTCGTGGCTTTTCGTGAATGGCGGAGTCAAGTTTAGTATGACACTGGATGTCACGGCTATGACGAGCAGTATCATAAACCAACGATTAAGTGAGTTTCTAGCTGCGATCATGCCTGATGCGGAGTGGACGCTAACGACACACCAGTTCCGTAAAACGTTCGCCCGATTTGTCGTCCGGCATCATAAACTTGGCCTACTGGCGCTCAAGAGACACTTCAAACACGTGAGCCTGGCGATGACGGACTTCTACACGGGCACCGATAGCGACATTCTTGTGTCGATCGGAGAAGAACGCAGCAAAGCCATGCGTGACGCCCTACACGAAGTGCTCGGGTCAACGTTCCTCGCAGGTAAACTCGGCGAACAGATCGTGTCTAGGAATCAGCAATTTCGAGGCGCCGCTGGCCGTCAAGCTCGCGACGAATACATCGATGCTTTTATGGCCAACGGAGACGTACCTGTTCTGAACCACCCCTACGGTCTGTGCTTCGCGTTCCGAGACACTGCCCGCTGCCAGCTAAACAGCGAGCGCGTCGGGCTCCAGACGTGTCTTCCGTGCCACAACTTCGTGGTCGGACCGGAGCACGCAAGTTGGTGGCAAGGGCGCCTGGGTGAAATGGATGCCTTCGAGCGAGATATGATCGGTGCAGGGCTCTGGAGCGAGACCCGCGCCTCAGCCCTTCAGGACGATCGGTTCCTCGCCGTTAGTGTGCTCGAAACCATCAGCAAAGCAGTGCCGCATGAAACCTAGCGCCGAACCCGAGAGCCAAAGAAATAAGTCTCAGCGGCTGCTCCGGGAAGCGATCCATCGAATCATTCAGTGTTGCCCTGAGAGCCCCGAGCTTAAAGCGCGTCTCAAGGCCCGCAAACAACTGCGTCTGTGTGTGCAAACCGTTGCGATCGAATCAGGCTTCAGTCGCACAGCGATATACAAGTTTTATCCCGAAGTCTTGTCAGAAATCATGGCCCAAATCAAGAAAAAGGCCGTTCGAACGGTCCCCGTGTCCCAACAGACGGAAACGACCCTACGGGAAGAAATCGCTCGCCTCGACGGCCTACTGAAAGACTCACTCTCGGATAAAGCCACGCTCGTTTATCGGTTACAGGTTGCTGAAGATCGGTTGAAACGGCAAACGCCCCAGTCGCCGCGACGGACGACGTCGTGGTAAATCTCTGCTTTGCGAGTGCGGTAGACCGGGACTTGTCATTTGGTATCATAATTTGATACCATAGCAAAACGATGAGAAATCTATCTGACTCTCCTCGTGGGAGCTTTACCGCCCGTCCCGGTCCGGATCTTCATGCAGCGATGATCGAATCTGCCCAACGAGACGGAGTGTCGCTTTCATCATGGGTCAATGATCTTTGCGCACGTGCCGTTGGACGAACACCGATCGTCCCTCGCACCCTGAAAGATCTTCGCGACTTAGGAACTCTCAGCGAAGACCAAGAATCTCGACTACATGGACCACACGACAGTGGTGTGACCGTTGTGACGGGACCTATAAACAGCGGCAAAACAACGTTGATCAGAGCGATGCTCCATAATTTCGTTGCTTACGGGGCATCAGAAATCGCCGTGATCAGTCCAGATAGGAGAGAATACCAGTCTCTCGACGATGGTTGGACGCGCGTAATCTTTTATGACGATACATCCTTCGACTTTGCACAGACAGCCAACGACAACGATATCACGTCAGTAGCGCTAGACATTGTTACAAGGCTAAATCGCAGAGACGTCAGCGTTATTGTATGCGAGTGTCGGCAGCGAGATGTATATTCAAAGATTGCCGCAGAATTAGCACGTCAACATTTTGCCCAAAAGATTATCCTGGAAACCCACGGCAGTGATGCCTCGCAAGCGCTCTCACGCCTTAGTCATCTTGGAATAACCGTAGATGAGCGGTTACGCAGAAGTGTCGCCTGCCTAAATCGAAATTTATCGACAGGTGAAGTAGTTTGCACAATCACGAAATAAAGGG
>Ga0182016_10008007_pt1 | contig 10750 bp, 13 predicted proteins | sample 712S2MmetaG_FD_120491 | JGI IMG/M metagenome (GOLD analysis project Ga0182016, IMG submission 120491) | Permafrost microbial communities from Stordalen Mire, Sweden - 712S2M metaG | ecosystem: Environmental > Terrestrial > Soil > Wetlands > Permafrost | place: Sweden: Stordalen | collected...
CAACAACGTCTCCATGGGCTTTAATGCCGCCTATTACAACAGCTCCGGTTCCTACAATACCGCCATCGGTTATCAGGCCCTCCAATCCAACCTGGTGGCCAGCTCGAGCACCGCCGTGGGCGCAAGCGCTTTGCAAAATTCCACCGGCGCGCAGAATACCGCGGTGGGCGCGAATGCGCTGCTGAATACGACCGGTGCGAATAATACCGCTTTAGGATATGATGCGGGGCTTGAGTTGACGTCCGGGAGCGATGAAGTGCTGGTGGGTTACGGAGCGGGGCTTAATTTGACAACGGGCGCGGCCAATACGGCTCTTGGTTATGAGGCGTTGGGAACGGCCTCGACCGGCGCGGATAACACGGCCATTGGATATTTTGCGCTGCAACTCTGCACTGGAACGGAAAATACCGCGGTGGGTTATGGCGCGTTATCGGCCGCCACGGGCAATTACAATACCGCATTTGGACTCGACAGCGGCAGCGGGGTAACGACCGGGCAAGGTAATAATCTGATCGGTTTCAACGTCGGAGGAGGAATTACGACGGGCAGTTGGAACACCATTGTGGGCGGGCAGGTTAGCGGCTTGCCCGGCGGGCTGGCCAACAACGTCATTCTGGCGGACGGCCAGGGGAACATCCGCATCCAAGACTGGGGCAACGGGACCGCTTCGATTTCCAGCATTATCACCAATCTGAATGGCTGGTCCATCAACTCGCTGGGCCAGTTGACGAACACACCCTTGACTTGGACCAACGGCGCGGATTCATGGACGCGGACCGCCGCGAGCTTTGCCGGGCTGCACGCGGGCACAAACTGGTTCAAAGGTGATCCGACCAATGGCCTTTCTCTGCCCGGGGCAACCTCCTTCCAAAACCTGCAGGGGACGAGCACCAGCCTGGTTAGCGCCAATACTGTCAACGGCACGAATCTGCTGGGCAATGGCGCGGGAGTGACGAATGTGCAATCGACCAACGTGGCGATGGTCACGGCCTGGAAAACCAACGGGTTCACCGTCTCCGTCAATACCAATGTCTATTTCCTTTGGGGCACGAATATGATGATCACCAATCCGGCCAGCCCGCCGGTCGGGACCATGTTCACCTTCATCGTCAAGAATGTCTTTGGCAGCGCCATTATCACCAATTCCGGCCCGACCGTCAGCAATACCGTGCCGGGACTGGGCGTGACCAACAACGTGACGTTGGGCGCGTGGAACACGCCGAGCAACACATTGACGGAAATCTACGATGGAGCCAACTGGTGAAAACCTTGCTATTACTCTTGCTGCTCTGCGCCACCGCCCAGGCGCAGTTGCAAAGCATGTGGTTGAATCGGCCCGCTGTTGTGTCCGCCACCAATATTCAGCCTGATCTTCTTTGGTGGAAATTGACCGAAGGCAGCGGCACGACCTTGAACGATTCCAGCGGCGGAGGAACGAACACCGGCACCATCCACAATTCCCCCTCCTGGGTGGCGACCGGTTCGCAATACGCCTTGTCGTTTACCGCCGCCTCCACCCAATACGTGCTCAATGCCAACACGGTAAATTATTCCCACATCACCATTGCTTGCTGGTTGAAAATGCCAAGCGTTCCAAGCTCGCCCACCGCCATCTTCGGTTTTTGCCAAGGGAATGCGGGGACGGCTTATGATAAGGATTTTTACGTCACCAACGCCACTGGCTACCCCGTTTTCTATGCCAACAATGGCGGGAGCATTTCAACTTCGGGCGGCGCCAGCGTCTGTGATGGGAATTGGCACTTCTTGGTTGGGACGGCGGACGGATCGCACATAAATCTTTATGTTGACGGGGTTTTCGCTTCTCAATTCGCCGCCACCACGACTTACACTGGCTATAGCGCCGCGAACCTGCTGAGCGCCGGGGAATATCACACGTCTTACGTCTATGGCACGTTTTCCCTCTATGACCTGCGCATCTACAGTTACGCCTTAACGGCCGGCCAGGTCTCAAACTTATTCAGATACAACGCGCCACGATGAACCGCCTCCCGCCATTTTTCCTTTTCGCGATGTTGCTTATTACGGGCTGCTCCATTGTGCCGCAAGCCGCCGTGCTCAAGTTGGAAGGTCGTGGCCACACCAAGCTCTGCCAGGTGATGGAGAATGGATACAAACCGCATTGCCCGCTAGGGCCGCAAGACGAATGAAATTAATGAGCCACAGAAGGAAACAGATGAGCACAGAAGGATTAATGAAACTCCTTCTGCCAATACTCCTCTGCCTAAGCCTGCAAGCCGCGACCTATCAAGTCGGCCAAAACGCCACGGGCAATGGCAGTGGTTCGGACACTGCCGATTTGATGAGTGTGGCGACGTGGAATAGCGGCCAGGCGGCGGGGTCGGTTGCAGTCCTCAATGGGGCCTTCACGACCGAAGTGGATATTTCCGCCGCCAGCCAGCAAATCCTCTTCGCTGCAGGCGGTTCCATCGCACCGGCGGCGGCGCGGCAAATGAACACGGCGGGTTGGCCCAACATTGTGATTGACGGTAAGGGCGCGGGCTGGATTGGTTGCACGGCGAACGGCTCCGCGCTGGCCAACCAGGTGGACGTGAGTGGCATCGTCATCACTGGATCAAGCAACGTCACCATTCGCAATCTGGTGTTCAGCAACGAATACGTTCACACGTCCCTGTCCGACACCACGATCAACCCCGGTTCGACCGGAGCGATTTACGCCAACGGCCAATATGGGACTTTGACCGTCACAAACTGCTCGTTTTACAACGCTTGCTGGTGCCTTAATTTGCAGAGTTCCGCCACCAACATCATCTGGGGCAACCGCTTCACCAACTACGATCACGGCATTGCCTTCGGCGGGAGCGGCGGCTATTTCACGACCGACGTGGCGAGCAACGTCTTTTCCACGACCTCGAATTGGGACACGACTGCGGGCGGGTATCACCATGACGGCATCCACTACTATGCGGCGTTCAAAGTGACGGGCTTCACCAACCGGGCCAACCTGTTCTGCGACAACTGGGGCGCGGACAACACGACCTACGTCTTCAATGACACACAGGCAGCGAGTAATTTCTTCACGTTTGATTGCATCGGCGTCCAGGCCGCGGGCAACTACCTCAACGACGGCATGATGGTCCTGACCGGTGTAAACTGCTCCGCGTGGAATAACACGTTCATCGGCTCAGGCGTGGCCAACTCGGTTGGCGTCTATTTTGGAGGCTCTGGCTCGTCGCTGTCCAACAACGTCTTCAGCGGCCTGACGACCTTCGTGGACAACCAGACCGGCACCATGACCGGCTCAGACTATAATTTATTCAGCAACCCGGCCAGCGGCGGCAACTCGCCCTACGTGGACAATGGAACCAACTACGCTTCGCTCGCCGCCTGGCAGTCTGCCACCGGTCAGGATAGCCACTCCGCAACACCCGCAGTGACGTTTGGCGGCAACTACGCGGTAATCGGATCAACCATCACAGGATCGCCCCAAACGGCCTTCAGCGCGGACTATTACAGCACGCCTTTTTCCAGTTGGGGGCCAGGCGCGGTGCAACTGGCGCTCGGGGGTATTACCATCACGCCGGGCGGAAACATTTCCATTGTGCCTGCCGGCCCAGGCACCAACTCCATCCAAGTCATCCCATGAACGAACAACAAAATCCAACCCAGGTAGGGCGAGACTCCGTCGAGCCGTCGAAAACACTCCCAGGAGAAATTGTTTCCGCCCCCATCCAAGAAGAACGCGCCTTTGAACTCAAATTCTGGCACATCGTGATGATCGTCATCATCCTCGGCATTTTAATGTGGCTCCCGGCCGCCCTCGCCTGGTGGCGCGTCGCTCACCCGAACTGACAAATATAGGACATCCAATTTCCAATTCTCAATATGAGCCGTGGCCAAACATTCCGCAGAGGCATTGAAAACTGGTCATTGAAAATTGGTTATTCTCTATCTGGACTATGACCTATTGGACCCTTGCCATCGCCGGCGGCGCGGAGAAAGCCCTGGCCGATTGGGGCATCACCGCCTGCACGCGCGATGTGGCCAATCTGGCCAAGGACAGCATGGATATCACCATGCAGGCCCCGGTGGATAGCGCGGACCCGTTCCCTTTCGGGACCAAGGTCACTTTTTGGCGCAACCGCACCACCACCAGCACACCGGCCGTTTCCGTCCTGCCCGCGACCGGCATCAGCGGTTTCTCCGGCGGCACACCTTTCTTTGTGGGTTACAGCTTTCATAATCGCCGCAAAGCGTCCGCCCAGGAGGAAAGCTTCAATTACCATTTCGCCGGCCCTTGGGAGTTTTTTATGGAACGTACCATCATGAAGCAGTTGTTTTTCAACTATTCCGCCGCGGCAGGCGCGAATGTGGCGGATTATCGCAGCCAATTCGTCCTGGGGTTGAGCCTCAACACGCTCGTCGGCACCGCCGACACGGTCGAGGGATCAAGCGCCACCAACCTTCTGTCGATCCGCCAAACCGCGATTCAAATTGTCCAGTATTGCATTGGGGTCACAGCCACGCTGCCGCAGTACGGCAGCACGCCGCAATTTCAATTCGACGCTTTGACCAGCGGGGGCAACAACACGAGCTTTACCTTGAACGGCAATAATGTGGCCGCGCTCGTCAGCGCCGGAGCCAAATGCCTCATCCCGGATTTCATCCCTGGCTATGAAACGGACGGCGCGGCCAATCAAACTGTGAAGATCAGCAGAGTCCTGCGCGCTCCGCTCGACACGGTCAACGACACCATGTGCGCTGAATGCCTGCGCTACGAGTTAAAGTGGCTTGTGGGCTACCTGGGCAGCGTCCTGCAATGGTTCGATTACACCACCACGCCGCCCACGCTCCACATCGGCACCCGAGACGTCCTAGCATGATCAAAATAACCATTAACCAATTTTCACTGGCAAATTTTCAATCCGAGACGTCCGTCCGTCGCGCGCTCAGAATTGAAAATCGGTCATTGAGGATTTGTCATTTGTAATTTCCATGGCCACGGTTAATCTCCCCTTTCCCTTGCCCGGCTCCGGACCGCTTGTTGGCCCGCAAGGCCAGCAGTTCAGCGCGACGGCCTCGGATATTGACCGGCGCGATGACCTCTTGCCGGGCTGCGTCGCCATCCAGTTCCGCATCAATAACAATATCGACGGCCAATACCAAATCGCCGTAGTCAACGACATCGCCACCACCATTGGCGGTGTTGCGGTGGAAGGCATTGGCTCCTTGGGCGGCCTCTGCCCTGTGGCCAGCTTCCTTTCCGAGCCCACCACGTACCTTGCGAGCGGGACGCAGACTGCCCTGCAAAACGCCGCGCGCGCACCGGGTATTAAAAGCGCCACCGTCAACATGGAAGGCGCCAGCAGCGCCACTTGCTCCATTACCACCATCCCCGTCAGCACAAGCGACCCGGCCAGCGATGATACAGCCTTGACCATGTGGCAATTTCTCGCGCCACAACTGGTCACCGCCAGCGGGTTGACGCTCGTCACAGGATCTTCGGTCACGGCTGTGGATGATTTTGGCAACTCGTTGGACCTGACGAAATACTCCTACATCCTGCTCGACAACGCCATCCCGGGCTGGCTCAACACTTACAATCCCAATCCCGCTTATGGGCCGCTCACCAAGCAGGCCACCATTACAGGGCAGTTGGCCTACACGGAAAATGCCACGATTGAAGGCGCCGGCATGGTCCCGACAAAGATAGCCACGCACCAGGAATTCTCCGCGCATTGCACCTTGTGCCAGGTGAGCACGGACACCTTCGCTTATTCCACGGCCAGTGAGGAGATTCCTTACGGGCTGGCGGGCTACATATACAACATTGAAAACATTCTCCAATTCGAGGGCACTTACACCATCCAGGAGAATGAAATCACCGATATGTGTCCAATGGGTAGTTGCCTGAGCCTGACGGGCAGCGCCAACCCAGATTGGGCCAACATGAAAGCCCCGGTGCAGAGCATCCATTACGACATTGCGGCCGGGCGCACGGAACTCCGCTTTGGCGTGGCGGCCCATCTCGGCGCCAAAGACATGGTCGAGCTCAACCGCGCCAACCGCGGCATCCGCCCCTTCTATTTCATTGGTGGCAATGTGGCCAACCAAGCGGAGGTTTCCAACACGTCGCCCGTGAGCAACGCGCAACGTGCCCCCGGCAAAGGCACCGACCAAAACAGCCAGACGATCACCCACCAAAACCTCGCGGACAGCCAGGCCCATGTGTATTCCTACGGCAATCCCGGAATCTCAATTGATACGCGCGCCAGCGGCCAGCCGAAGTACTTGGAAAACGCGGGGCTATCGGAGCCGACTAAAGCCACTATCGCTATGATTGACGGAAGCGGTGGGGTGTACGGCGCGGGCATCCGCTTGAGCTTGTCGGACATCAGCGGGGAAACCTACGCCGGGACGCTTTATTGCCGCGAGGAGCCGGTCTGTTACGAAGTGGATGGCACGCCCACCAGCGGTTTTATCATGGTCCTGGCCAGCGCTCCTTATGCCACGAGCATCAGCGAAGGCGGCGGCCCTTCCCCAGGATAAATCAATGAAAACCTTATCGCGCAAAGACGCAGAGAACGCGGAGAAAAAGCATTTCCACAAATGTTCCTCCGCGCCCGCTGCGACTCTGCGCGCGCCCTTTTATGAATGCATCTGACATTATCGCCCAAATCAAACCCATCCATGACAGCGTTCTGGCCCTGCAAACGCAGATCGGCAAGAACCCCAATATCAGCAGCGCCTACGCCCAGGGCGCCCGCACCGCCCTGTCCACGGCCATCAACCAGATGATGCTGCACCAATTCTGGGTTGAGCCGAAATTGCCAGCCGCCGCCACTCCACCTGCGACCTCACCCACGTCCGCACCGCTTCCCCCCTCATCAGCCGCAGTGAAGTCAGCATGAGTTGCGCTCAACCCAGCATCTTCGCGATGACCGGTTGCGGTGGATGTGGCTGCGTCCAGGCCGGCGCCGGCCGCAACGTCTGGTCCGCCAACACCTTCATCGGCGCGACCGGCCCTTGTTACACCATCGACGACAGCAATCTAGCCGCATGGGTTGCAGCCTACGATTTCAATTCTTCCGTCCCCTGGGGAAACTCATTGGAAGGGACATTTTCCTCCAACGGCGCCAGCCCGGACTCCACCACCACCTGGCCCAGCAATTACAGCCCCAATCCGCCCAGCCGCGGCATAATTAACACCCCCAGCGGCGGCACACATTATGGCGGCGTCCAAACCGTCCGCTGGGATTTCGGCATTGCCTGCCCGGCCAAATACATGTTCTTGCGCGTCGGCATTTATCAGGCGGCGACCGGAGACGACTGCCCGGAATTTGTCGGCCCGGAATTGCAGGCTTGCTGCACCGGCGGCGGAGACGCCTCGGTTTGGGACGATACGGAGTTTGACGGCTACTACCCAATCGATACGGGCGTTCAACCCGCCAGCGGTCCATCCTACTGCGGCCAATGCCCGCAATGGACCCTTCTTCTCTTCACCCTCGTTGGCGAGAGCACCCCCGACTTTGATCCGCCCGGCGCGCCCTTTGCCAGCATGACGGATTGGATTCACCAACTGACCGTCACGGGGACTGCTGGTTGCATCGCGACCGGCGACACTGTGGGCGCCAACACCAGCGCGCTCGATTTAAGCCAAACCTGCGCTGCCCCGTGTGATGAACCCTTTGGTGGAGGCGCGCCATGAGTCCCCCGAGACTCACACATCGCCTCAGGAGTCTGCAACACCTGGAAAACGTCGGCCTGCGCCCGCCCGGCTACGCCCAGGCTTGTTTGCGCTACGGCAATTTCGACGGCCGCTCCGTCCATTTCACCCCCAAAAGCTGGCTGCAAGTCAACGAATGGGTCAAAACCCACAAACCCCCCGTCCAAGGCGCGGCCCTGCGCGCGAAGATAGGTTTAGGCGACATGGTGGCCTACGTTGCCACGCCGATTGCCCGCGCCCTGCACCTGGATTGCATAGACCCCGCCACCGGCCAATTAAAGCCCGACAGCGGCTGCCAAAAACGTAAAACATGGCTGAACAAGTTTCATTGATGACTGCGCGATCAAAAGGACAGTTTCCCGCAGCTCGGGACATCCTTCCGACACCTCGTGGCTTTTTACACGACACGTTGCAGACCACCAATAATCCGGCGACGTCCAATAGGACTAACTACGGCGGCAATATTACCCTGGACAATGGCACGAACAGCGTCACTTTTTTACCGGTGGCCGGAAATCTGTTTTTTCGGCTCGAATGAAAATGACGATGACCAAGAAACATTGGCTCATTTTCGCGGCGGTGGTGGCGGCCTGCGGATTGGTGGGCGGCGCGCTCGTGCTGGCGCTGGCGCTTGGCTTTTTCGCCGGGCATGAGGAAGCCGCCGGCTCGGATCACGGCCTGCCGTTTTACACGATGGGATCACAAACGCCTTCAGCGCACGCCGGATATTTGCACGATACGCTGACCGGCGGCGGCGGGTCTTATATTCATGACTACGAAGAGTATTGCCTGCAACTCACCGAAACCGAACCGAAGACGGTCATCGGCCTGATGGGTTCTATAAGTCCCGCGAAAGTCGGCGCGATTCCCGGCCAACCGGTCACCGCCTACATCGCGGTGGATTGCGGTTCGGAGATGCCCGCATATGTTCCCTACCGCAACGTCAAGCAACCGCCGTTCGATTGGCGCACGGCCACATTCCGGCAAATGAGCGCATTCCAAAAGTACAAGTTCGGACCGCTCATCACCACCACTAACGCCGTGCTCATGGCCGAGGTCGTGCGCTTGCTGCGCGACGGCACGCCGGTGGCATTGAATCCGTTTCCGTTTTCCGGCTCAACGAATCTCACGACTCTCAACCTGACGTGCGACCAATTGCCCGGCATGATGTTTTGTCCGGCGCTTTGCTACTACGAAGATGGCAACATTTACCTCGCCGAGAGTTTGATGCCGGACTTCACCGTCACGCCGCCAAAAGTGCGCGCCCGCTGGATTCCCGCCAGCCCGATGCTCACGAGATGGCTGAAAGCATTTTGAAGAACACAAAACAACGAATCAAAGAATTGACCACGGATTTCACTGTTCGCACGGATGGGAATTCTTTGATCGGTGAAATCGTGGGTATCCGTGGTCCGTTCCGCTTCCGCGACACTTCCGAAACGGGCCAAAGGCTCAGTCCGAACCAGGCTCATTTTTCCGCGTGGCCGGGCGAAATTTTCCATCTTCACCGTGATTAGCCCGTCGAACATGTCAGCAGGGCGTTACGGTGGATGAGGCAACGGGTGCGAGTGCCCGCGCCAGACCACAAAATATGCGCCATTGGGGGACCCCTCAGCGCGAGAGATTCTCGTTCTACGGAAACAGGCGTAATTACTTTTGACGACGCGTAGAAAGCCCGCGAGCGACTGCCAAAAGCGGAAAGCTAGACTTAAATCCGTTGACTTTCCGGCCTCGTTTTCAATAGGGTCTTGATAGACTGGAAGAAGCTGCAACGTCGCCCTGATTGATATGACCCAAACAATGTTTGCCGAGACCGTCCCCGGAACCGAGGCTCTTTCCCGCGGCCAAGAATTGCTCCAATCCGTTTACCGCTGGGTCGCCGAGAGTGGCCTGAGATTTGTCGGGGCGCTCCTTACGTCCGTCATTATCTATCTGATAGGCGCGTGGGTGGCTGGCATGATGCGCTCGTTCATCAAGCACCTGCTCCTCAAGCGCGGGATGGACGACACCTTCTCCACCTACGTGGGCAGCATCCTTCACGCCGTCATCATGGTGTTGGTGTTGATCACGGTGCTCGGCCAGTTGGGAGTGCCGACGGCCCAATTTGCCGCGCTCATCGCCGCCGCCGGCCTGGCCGTCGGGCTTGCCCTGCAAGGGAATCTCTCGAATTTCGCCTCCGGTTTTCTGCTGGTCTTTTTCAGGCCGTTCAAGCGGGGCGATTACATCACGGCCGGCGGCGCCGAGGGTGTTGTCGAGGAGGTGGGGGTCTTCACCAGCACCTTTACCACATCGGACAACCGCACCGTGATCATCCCAAACTCGGCCATCACCGGCGGCAACATCGTCAACTTCAGCGGCCACCCAAGACGACTTTTGGCCGTGCCCTGCGCGGTGTCCTCCGAAAACCCGGCCGAGAATGTCCGCGCAACCCTGCTCTCGGCGGCCAAGGGGACGGCCAAAATCCTCACGGATCCCGCGCCCTGCGCGGTTATCACCCATCTGGGCGAGGGCAAATACACGATGGAACTTCGCGCGTGGTGTCCGACGGCGAATTATTGGGACGCATTGTTCACCTTGAACGAGGCGGTGAAGGCCGCGCTGGAGCGTGATCGCATTGCCAGTCCGCTTTCCGCCATGAAGCTTATCCAATAGTTTTGGCACGTGCGCGCAACCACCGCATCCGACTCAGGGGGTTCGCTGTTTTGTGGGAGGGCGTTTTTGAGTCACCGAGCTAAACCTTGCCCGCCATCGCCCAGGCGTTTACCGTAGAGGAAATTATGCGAAAGGAACGCGGTTTTTGTCTGGCCCTTTCTTTTTCCCTAGTCGCGGGCGCGGCACTGGGGCAGATCGATCCGGATAAACGGGAGTTGATCCAATTTGGTTTTACCCAGGCGATTGAGGGCGCGTCACCGGTGGCGGCCTACGGGTATTACTATTTGAACGAACCGGGCTTTTTTGCCACGAACACCACGCTGCGCCTGGCCTTGGCGCCCGTGTACATGGATTCCGAGGTGGGCTTTTCAAAGCTGCTTGGGCCCAACACGG
>Ga0182016_10008009_pt1 | contig 10749 bp, 12 predicted proteins | sample 712S2MmetaG_FD_120491 | JGI IMG/M metagenome (GOLD analysis project Ga0182016, IMG submission 120491) | Permafrost microbial communities from Stordalen Mire, Sweden - 712S2M metaG | ecosystem: Environmental > Terrestrial > Soil > Wetlands > Permafrost | place: Sweden: Stordalen | collected...
GCACTGATTGCATTCTTTGAGCACGAATTGAAGAAAGAAGAACCGCAAATTGAAGAGTATTTAATTAAAGAATTGCGCGAACTTTGTGACCATCTTGATGCTTATCTTGAAAAGAAAGCTGGTTCAATAGGCAAAGGGGTATAAAATGGCTGGTGATAAGTGGATTCAAAAGGCGGTAGGCAAGCATCCTGGTAAGTTGCATAGAGAATTAGGCGTACCAGAGGGTAAAAATATCCCTGAGAAGAAAATGGCTAAAGCAGCAAAAAGCAAAAGTCCTACTATTAGAAAAGAAGTGGCTCTTGCTAAAACACTTAAAAAACTCAAAAAATAAGGATATTAAAATGAGAGACGGCATGAAAGGCGACAAAGGGTTCAATGATAACCGCAAGGTAAAAGATGACCATCAAGAAGGAATATCACGGGTTATCCAACGCAAGTCTGAAAAAGATTACTCAACTAAGCCATGCTCCGGTAAAATGGGAAAAGGCGAGCACAATGAGAGTAATTGGAATCGAGATAGTGGTGGCACGCCTAAAAAAGCGTAAACTTAGCTTATCTACCATGAAGTAGAAAAAGTATCGGGTTCGTTACGGCGTTCCCAGGTTAATTATATTACAAGGATGAAAAATGGGCGCAGTGATATATCAGTTACCAACACAAGTACCAGCAATGGTCGGTGTTTTACCCAGTCAAAAATTTATGATTTCAGGCGATACTCTTGCTACTGTTACTACAGCTGGATATCTAAACCAAGTAAGCCTTGAAAGCAATCCAGTGTCTAACACTGACATTATTCAAATGCTTTATAGCTATAATCCACAGACAACAGTTGGAACCTATGGGGTTTTCACAGTTTCAATTAATGGTGTAGGTGTGATTACTCTTGCCTCAGCAAGTGATGCAGGATTCGTTACTTTGCCCACCGCAGTAAACAATATTATTGTTTCCACCAATACCGCTGGTAATTTAGGTAATTTAACGGGAACAGCAATTAATGCTGGTTCTTTACAAGCTGGGTCTTCTGGTGTTGCTGGTACGTTAATAAGTTTCCCTGCCACTGCTACAAAAGGCTCTTTGATTGTTGCTGGAGTGGCCAATACAGGTAATACAAATACCACAATAAGCAATGCGGCAATGGGCCAAGCTTCAGTCATTAGTATTCCAGACCCAGGCGCAGCTACTGCTAACTTTTTATTGAATACTGGCGCGAATCCAATGGCAGCAGGAAGCAGTATCACTTTTGCTAAAGTTAATGGCACAGAAGCGGCTAATGCTGTTACGGCTAATGGAGTTGCGGGATTGCTTACTACTTCTGCCCTAACTACAGCTGGTGGAGCAAGCTATGTGATAACTTGGACTGATACCCTTATTACAACAACTTCGGCGGTTTTATTGACACTTGCTGGTGGAACAAATACTACTGAAAATATCACATTAAAAGTTGTTCCTGGTGCTGGAACTGCAACACTTACAATTTATAATAACACCGCAGCTACTGCATTAAATGGAACAATTTTAATCAGTTACTTGGTGATGTAACAAGAAAACACGGCTCTTGCCACTGCCATAGGTACGCAAAAGTTATCAATAAAACCCGCCAAGCTTAATTGCTTAAAACGCAGCGCTCAAACCGTGCGGGTTGCCCTATAACCCTCCAAGCCTCTAAAGGTGCCTCCTTCCTTTATGCTCAAATCGAGAGGGTTTCTCTTTATTCACCCCTCACCAAATTACTTCTAAACCATTCGTCCATTTCAATAACAGGATATAAAACCTTCCCTTTACCATTAAGCCGAACAAATGCAGGACCATTTCCATCATAACGAACTTTTTGAAACCAGGATTGTGAATAGCCGTACCGATAAGAAGCCTCTTTATCACTAATGTACTGAATTCCATTTATATCAATCATTATTAATTTCCTTATTTAAACCCAATAAATAGTATTTGATATCAACCGTTTTTGCAACGAAGCCCCATTATGAATAAATTCAAATCATACCTTTTGGGTATCGAGACTCGTGCGATATGCGAGGTTCTAACCGTGACGGGGTAATAGTCCGAGACTCATGCGACTTTGAGGCACTAGCGTAGCGGCGTAATAGCGAAGGATAAGTTATGGACATGGAAGGCAGTGGTGAAGTTGTAAGTACTCCTATGGAGTCAGGCACGCAATCAGAGGCGATATCTACGCATACTGAAAGAACCTTTAGACAAAGTGAAGTAGATGGCATCGTAAAGAAAGTGAAGCATGAGGCAGTTGAAGGCTATAGACGCCAACAAACAGAGCAGCCTGCTTATGTGGAACAGAAATATTCTCAGAATAATCAAAATACTGGGCATAGTACTGGCTCCCCTCTTTCAGAAAGCGATTATCGTAGAATGGCTGCTGAGGAAGTCCAAAAAGCTCGTCAAGAGTTTATTAATGAACAACAAAGCAAGCAAGAAACCGATAACGCGCAACGAATCGTTAATTCATTTTGGGATAAAGTCGCTCCTGGAAAAGAAAAGTACGAAGACTTCGAGAATGTAACCGGAAATATTGAGCTCTCCCGTTTTCCCAATACTGTGCAGTTATTAGCCGAACACGTTGATAATTCACATGATGTTCTTTATGAGCTGGGTAAAAACAGACTAAAAATGTCTCAATTAGAACAGTTGTCTTATATGTCACCGCGTGATGCTATTGTAGAAGTACAGCGCCTTGCTCAGTCAATAAAAGACAATGAAACATCCGGTAAGATTCGCCAACCCAATGCCCCATTAAGCCAACAACGTCCTTCTAATGTCGGTACGGATTCTGGCGGAGCATTATCAATGCGCGAACTAAAACAAAAATATCGTGCGTAAGTAATGTGCCAATCCGACTATTTTAATTATAGTTAGGAGCATGAAGACATGGCTGTTTTCCCAAATAATATTTTACAACAAGTCCAAACATACCAACGTTCTGGTTTGGCCTTGTTACAAAACTTATGCTGTCATATCAGTACAGCTAATACTAAATTCAAAGACTTTGACAAGATTCAAGCAAACCTTGGCTCTGTAGTTACCTTTGATTTACCACCTAGAGCAACTACTGTTGCCGGTCTTGTTGCTGCGTTCCAGGCCGCTGACCAACGTGTATTGCAGCTTGTCGCTGACCAATCAAACAACAGTTCATTCGCTGTGACCTCGCAACAAAGAATCTTCAACTTAGAAAAAGGTGAAGAAGATTATATGCGTGTGTTTGGTAAATCATTCATTGCCGAACTTGCAACGCAGGTTGAGGGCAACGTGGCATTGAACTGGGCTTCCGGTGTCCAGTCTCAATTAAATGGTCAATTGAATACATTTTCTGGCCCTTATCGTTTCTTCGGTAACGGAAGTACGTCCTTAAACAGTTATCAACAATTAGCCCAAAGTATCATGTACTTTAAGAACTATGGCGCAGTAAGCGAAGGCATTAAAGTATATCTTCCTGATACCGTTGTTCCTGCAATCGTTGGTAATGGTCTAAACCAATTTGTTCCCCATCGTAATGATGACATCGCAATGTCATGGGAAATTGGTGATTTCGGTACTCCTTTAGTTAAATACTACCAATCAAATTTAATGCCAATTCATGTATCAGGTAACACTGGCGTTAATGCACAAACCTTGACAGTTGTAAGCACTAATGATCCTACTGGTCAAAACGTAACTCAAATCACTGTTTCCGGAGCTACAAATAGCGATGTTAACGCTGTATTTGCAGGCGATTTGTTCCAAATGGCTGATGGAGTGGCGAATCAGCCCAATATGAGATATCTCACTTTTATTGGTCACTTCCCATCTGCTAACCAGGTTCAATTCAGAGCTATTGCCAATGCTGGCGCTAATGCTACAGGTCTTGTGACTTTAAGTATTACCCCTGCGCTGAACTGGGCTGGTGGTCAAAATCAAAACTTAAATAATCCTATAGCTGCTGGGATGCAAATATTAACTTATCCATCACATCGTTGCGGCGGTATTTTGGGCGGTGAAGCATTCTACTTGGCTATGCCTCAATTGCCTGAGCAAGCACCGTACGATACGGCAAATGAGTTTGACGAAGAAACGGGCGCATCATTGAGACTGACTTATGGTTCTTTATTCGGTCAGAATCAGACTGGTATGATTTATGATGAAGTTCATGGTTCAGTTATCGTCCCAGAATATTCAATGCGTTATATGATTCCCCTTTCCCAAGGTTGATCCAACTTAGAGATTAAAGGCTAATAAGGTTCAGTCGGTTACATTGAGTAACCGACTTAATTAACGATTATTAAGGATTAATAAAATGGCCACAGTTCAAGTACAAAATGACCCAATCTTTAGATTGCCTTTTTTATATATTAACGGTTTAAATATTTCCGTTGCATCAAATACAGTTATTGCGATTGCTCCTGGTCAAGCGCGTGATTCCAATAACATGATTGATATGCCTGTAAGCTTTCCTAATATTGACAATATTACTTATCCTGCTCCTTTAGGTGCAAGCGCAACAGCTACAAACTTTTATCCACCAATCAATCCAAATGGTTATGGTGTTCCTAACCTTTTGACCTATCCAGCGCCGTTGTTTGTTAATAGTGCTGTAGTAGGTGCCAATGGTATTGATAGTGGCGTTCTTGCTGCAAGTTCTTTTTACTGCATCTATTTAATTGCAGATTCTAAAAATATACTTCCTACTGCCGGTATTTTGACACTTTATAGCAATGCGTTTCCTTTGCTTCCTAGGGGTTACGATTCTTATCGTTTGTTAGGATTTGTTCAAACTGATGGCTCTACGCATTTTGTTGCTGCCGATGTATTGAATATGCAGTATGCGAAACAATTCTACTTGCAACCAGAAGTATCGATTGTTGCTGGTGGAAACGCCACTACATTCACAGCAGAAGCTTTAACAACTGCCGTACCAACTACTACAGACCAATTTGTATTGGTTGTATTGGATGTATTGTTTACACCTGCAGCTATTGGCGATGTAGTTCAGTTTAGGCCTACAGGCAGTACTGCTACTGCTGGTCTTGTAACTGTAACGGGTATTGCTGCTGGTGTTCCACAACAACAGTTCGTTCAAGTTATTGCTGGTGTATCAGCAAGCAATCCATCTATTGATTACAAGGTCACAAGTTCAAGCGACCAGGTATCGTTTTTGGTTAACAACTATACCTTCACTGTGTCCTAATATAAAAAATTATAAATTTAAGGAATGTTTATGACTGATTCTGTGGAAAATTATCCAATAATAAATATTCCTTATCTTTATAAATATGGGTTGACTGTACAAAACAGCACATCAATTAATGGCACTCTTAACCCTCAGACAAAATTAAGTGTATTGGCAGGAAATTGTCGGGATTCTAACGATATTATTGACATTAATTTTGGCGATTTTAATCCGAATATAAATGGTGCGATAACGAGCGCTCCAGTGCGCATAGATAATACAATTAATGGCGCTGGTGGGCTTGATCAAGGCCATATACTGGCCAATACCATGTATGCAATTTATATAATTGCTGATTCTCGGGGCTATATGCCGATTTCAGCTGTGGCTACAGGTGCATTAAATATATTCGCCGTACCTCCTGGCCCTTTGATGCCTGCTGGATATGATGCCAATAGACTTATTGGTTTTTGGGGCACAGATAATAATAAATTATGGCTTAATGGTTATTACTATGGTTTAGGCAATGACTTAGTGTTTACATATGATACGCCGCAATTAACATCTGTAATTGGTGGATCATCAAATACTTTTGCTTATGTTAATCTATTTAATTTTATTCCCGATATAGAAAATATCCCTGTTTCAATATCAACAGTATTTTCTTCTGGAGCAGCTGGAGATACATTAACTCTTGCAAGTGGAAGAAGCACGTCATCAGTTGGACAAGTAGTAATTACAGGTCAAGTCGCTGGTGTTAATGTTACTAGCGTTAATACTTTAATAACGCAGCATGTAACAGTAAGTCCTCTTCCTTTTCCATCTCCGGTGATTCAATATAAAGTATCAGGTACAGATACAGTAAGTATTTATGTAAATGGATATAGTGTATGTGTTTGAAGACAAGGGGAGTATTATGACTTATGGAAACTATAGTAATCAATGCGGCCCTTTTGATTATTGTGAGGAACCTAGGTGGAACAATAATAATTATGTTCCACCACATCCCCATTGTGTACAACAAAATCAGGTTTGCGTGTGCCTGAGAGAAAATCGCCCATGCGACTGCGGACAACAGAATCTTCCTTGTGTTCCGCCTAATAAAGTTTGCGCTCCTGTACATCATGAGCATCATCACCATGATTGCAGGGATAATAGAGACTGCGGCGGTTATGATGATTGCCACAATCGATATCCTGATAGCCCATGCAATAATTGTCATGACAGAAGACGTCAAGATGATTGCAATGAGCAAAATTCACCTAGAAATTGCAATGAAGGCGGTCAATGCCATGATTGCGGTGATAGGAACGAATGCGATAATTGCAGAAGAAATAACAGATTTCAAAGAGGCCCTAAATTAAAATGCTATTTGGCCAAGGATTTGATTAACCGCGCTTGGTTTTTATCTGGAATTGTTGGAAGAAATTTGCAAGTTCCTACTGGCGAGCAGACTTCTGATGGATTGTTTTTGCTTAATGCGCTTCTTGATTTCAAGCAGATTGAAACTGATTTAATTCCTTATTGGACTTATATTGAATTTAATGCGATTCCTAAACAGGAATACTACTTTTTGCCTTATGTGGCCGCTATTGAATCGATAACTTTTAATATTAATGTGATTCGATATCCCATGGAGTCTGTTACAAGGCGCAATTATTATGGCTCTGCGCGTGTTGATAATATTTCCACATTGCCATTTTCATGGAACTACAACCGTTCTTTAGGTGGCGGCAATCTTGGTCTTTATTTTAAACCGGCTAGTTGTTACCCATTAAAAGCCATGGTTAAGCTGTTTTTGACTGATGTATGTCTTGATACTGATATGAGCAACGTTAGTGAGTGCGTGCCTTATCGGTTTATTAATAGCTCTAATCAAGGCTATGACTCGAGCTATTTGGAGTACCTTCGCTACGCCCTGGCCGAGTTTATGTGCTCCGAATTTGGTATCATATTCAATCCTCAGTCAGCGAAGATACTTGAGTCCTACAAGCGTAAGTTAATGTATATATCACCGCCTGACTTGAGCATTATAAAGCAGTCAATTCTTAATAATAATGAGCAAATAGGGTACAACTACGGCGATGCGAATTTGGGCCACGGTTGGCGTCCTTCCTAATGTATGGGTTATTGAGATAGGATGGCGACCAAAGTTATTCGGAGTGGGGAAGCACTAAAGTGCGAAGGATGACAAGGATGTCATACAAGGACGTTTTAACTAATGATTACACGAAGCCAGAATTCACAACCACAAGAACTTAACATCGTTGGTAGCTCAACGTTTGGTCGCTATGCTAAAATTAGCACCGAGAAGACATACAACATGTTTGTTAGTGACAACTGGCTTGTACCTTACTCTGGCTATAAAATTGCTATTGGTAATTCAAAATTCAACAATGGTATTGAAGGCCGAGGAATATTCACAAGCACTAAACTTGATCGATTGGTTGTAGTCATTAACGCTAATGTGTATTTGGTTAACATTGTATTCTCACAGCAGAATTTAAGACCTGATTATTCTCAGGTTACTAAAATTGGTGAATTACAGACTAATACAGGTGTTGTTTATATTGCTGAGAACAACAAGCCTCAGATTGGTATAAGTGATGGCGTAAATTTTTATATCTATGACCCTTTGTTAACGCCTCAGTTTCAGATAGTTCCATTGAACTTCACACCTGGTTATTTAACGTTCCATGACACGTATTTCATTTTGGCTGCTTCTAATGATACGACTTATAGCCCTCCGGCTAATAATACTTGGCGCTTATCCAATGAGAATGATGGCTCACCTGGGGGATGGGATTCTACTGCTGCTCATGTAGGGCTATTACAGTCTAAGCCTGACAATGTACAGGCAGTAGTGAGATTTCCTTCTAAAGGTAACTTAATCTTCGTTATGGGGTCTATTACCACAGAAGCATGGTTTGATACAGGTGCTCAGCTATTCCCATACCAACGTAATAACCAATTTAACATTGATTATGGCTGTCTTAGTCCTGCATCAGTAGCTTATATGGATGAACTGGTAGTATGGTTGGCCGCTAATGAGAAATCAGGCCCTATTATTATGTACAGTGATGGAGGAATGCCTAAAAAAATTACTACGGACGGCATTGATTATCTTTTGTCTACGTTCCAAAACCCACAAGATTCACAAGGGTTCTTGTATCGACAAGACGGGCACTTGTTTTACCACATCAATTTCTATTCAGATAACGTGTCCTTGTTCTATGACTTTAATCAAGACAAGTTTTGTCACGCATCAGACCAAAATCTGGACTACTTCATTGCCTCAGAAATAGCCTTTTTCAACAATCAATATTATTTTGTTTCACGAAATAATGGCGAATTATTTTCTTTTGATACAGGTTTTTACACCTATCAAGACACTGATAAAGCAGGAAATGTATTAACTCATGAGATACCACGCATCAGAAGTTGTAAGAATATACGCAGCCCAAGCCAAGATTATTTCATTATCAATGATTATGGGTTCACGATTGAAACGGGTGAGACAGATTACTTACAACAAGACATAGGCGAAATAGTTTTAATAACGCAATGCGGTTGCCCAATAGAAACGGAACCTACAGATTTCTTATTTTTAATTACGCAAGATGGAAATCCTATTATTACTCAGGATGGAGAATACCTGGTAGCTCAAAACTTCTATCTTTTGGATAATGGCAATATTCTGATTGCGCAACAAGATGCGTACATTTACTCAACGCCACGGGTCGATTCGTCTTTGTCATACGATGGCGGCGCAACGTTTGGGCAATCATGGGGATATGATTTAAACCCCATAGGGCAGCGTAGAAACCGTTTAATGTGGTGGCAGGGTGGTCTTAGTAATGACTCGGTGATCCAGTTCCAATTTCATGGCCTAGGACGCTTTGTGGCAACCAATGGCGTTGCCAATATAAGGACTTAATATGCCGTTAACTGAACAAACAAAGCAACCGTCAGCGATATTCCCTGATTACCCGCGTGAAAATCCTATCGTTGATAAAGACGGTAATTTAACTCAGCTTTGGGATTTAGGCCTAAGCTCTTTATTTCAAGCCCTTCAAGATAACTTTAAGAATGAAGGGATTTTATTCCCTCAGTTAACGGCCGCAGAGATTGCAACTATTCAGGCAATATACACTCCTTACATCGGATTCCCTTTGCCGCAGAATGAAACACCAAATAGAAGCCAACTTGTAATACCTGATATCAGTGGCCAAGCTGTTTTTGATAGTACGAATAGAGTTCCAAAAATGTTTATTATTACTTACGATGGCGCAACACCACCAAATATTGTCACGGCAGACTGGAAAACATTCACACTTACTTAAACGCATTATTGGTGTATATTAGTACGAATTAAGACTCAAGATGAGCGCCATTTAGGTGGCAATTTAAAAGGATTTAACATGGCTAATCATGGTTTGTTTGGTTTTGGAAGCGGGATGAATGTCAATCCTGTTGGTGCTGCTGCTGGTATTTTTGGATTAGCAAATCCTGGGAAAAATCCAGCAGATGAAGCCAATAAAATAGTTGGTCAAATACCTGGACAAACATCTGGATACTTTGACCCTTATTCTCAGGCAGGACAACGCCAAATAAAGCCTATGGAAGAAGAGTATCAAAAACTAATTGGTAATCCAGGTCAAAAACTTAATGATATTGGCTCAAATTATCAGCAATCACCGGGCTTTCAATTCGCTTTACAGCAAGCATTACAAGGATCAGGTCATGCTGCCGCAGCTGGTGGGATGGCAGGTTCACCTCAACATGAACAAGAAAACATGGGAATAGCTTCAGGTCTTGCAAGCCAGGATTACAATAATTGGCTAGGTCAAGCCACAGGACTGTATAATACAGGACTGCAAGGCGGTGAAAACTCAATGAATCGCGGATTAAACGCCGGTGACCAGCAAGCCAATATGATAGCCCAAACCTTGGCTCAACAAGGTGCTTATTCTTATAATGGCCAAGCGGCACAAAATAAAGCTCGCAGTGATGCCCTGGGTCAGATTGGCTCTGCATTCTCATTTGGCAATTAATAAGGACAATCATGTCATTTACATTTTATAACCCAAGAAAACTTGATTCTGATGAAGTTAATCCGTATGCGACCATTATGCAGAAAGCTATTGCGAATCATCAGGCAGAAGAGAAGCTTAAAAAGCAACGATTAGAAAACCAATATTATGGGCGCGGCAAAGAGTCTTATATGGCTTTGCAAGCAGCTCAAGCGGGACTTGCAAATGCAAATACTGGTTATGTTGGCGAGCAATCCAAATGGTATGGCCCTATAGCACAATCAGAAATAGGATTGCAAGGCGCGCAAACAAGCCAAGCAAATGCCAATGCTGGATATTTAGGTCAGCAATCCAAATACTATGGGCGAGATATTGAATCACAAATAGCATCTCGAGCCGCTCAAGCGGAACTTGCAAATGCAAATACTGGATATTTAGGTCAGCAGTCCAAATACTATGGGCGAGATATTGAATCACAAATAGCATCTCGAGGCGCTCAAGCGGGACTTGCAAATGCACATACTGGATATTTAGGTCAGCAGTCCA
>Ga0182016_10008011_pt1 | contig 10748 bp, 7 predicted proteins | sample 712S2MmetaG_FD_120491 | JGI IMG/M metagenome (GOLD analysis project Ga0182016, IMG submission 120491) | Permafrost microbial communities from Stordalen Mire, Sweden - 712S2M metaG | ecosystem: Environmental > Terrestrial > Soil > Wetlands > Permafrost | place: Sweden: Stordalen | collected...
ATCTCCGATCGCCTTTTCATGGTGGTGAAAGATACTGCGCAAAAGCGAAAAGAGGAGGAGCCCTACGCGGCGGTGATCGTTCCCGTGCCGGAGCCCACCACGATACAGGATCTGACCGCCATGATTACCGCCGTACAACAGGCGTGCGGCATCCAGAAGGTCTCCTGGGATAGCCACTCCAGCATCGTGGTGATACGGGACGCCGTCTCGAAGGTCATACCGGCGCGGCAGCTTCTCCAGGACCTGCTTTATCCGCGCGCGCAGATCATGTTGGAAATGGACTTCCTGGAGGTAAACGATAGCAACGTGTTGAACTACGGCCTGCCGCTGCCGAGTTCGTTCCCGGTGGCTTCCTTCAGCACCTTCATGAATAACGTGCCGCAGCTCGCTTCGAACATCTCCGGCATGCTGCGTTTTGGCGGCGGGGCGGCTCTGATTGGCATAGGCATCGCGAACCTGCAGTTGGTGGCGTCGCTTACGCGTTCCGACAGCAGGGTTTTGCTGCATTCGAGCGCCCGCTCGGTGGATGGGCAGCCGGCCACCATCCACGTCGGTCAGAAATATCCAATCATGACCGCCGGCTATTTCGGCCCGTCCAGTTTTAGCGGACCGGGCGCCTACACGCCGCCGCCTTCGTTTACCTTCGAAGACCTGGGCCTTTCCCTCAAGGCCACGCCCCACGTGCACGGCACCGAGGAGGTGACCCTGACCGTGGAAGCCGAATTCAAGGTACTGGGGGGCACGGCCTCGAACGGGATTCCAATCATCTCAAACCGGTCTCTGAAGTCGGACGTGACGCTCCAGATGGGGGAATGGGCGGTGGTTGCGGGACTGATCGACGATGAAGACGCCCGCAGCATTGCGGGCATTGCGGGAGTGGCCGGCATCCCGGTGATCGGACCGCTGACAAGCAATGTCACTCATAACAGCAGCACGGACCGGGTGCTGATCCTGCTGCGGCCCACGCTGCTGACTCCGCCGCCGGACAATTCGTTGACGCACGTTTACCGGATGGGCGCGGAGCTGCGGCCGTTAACGCCGCTATAAGAAGACAGAAGTCAGAAGACAGAAGTCAGAAGACAGCCCAGCCACCCCTCAGGACCACCGATTCCGCCACGAATTGTGGGGCGGGCAATTCTGCCCGCAGCCGGCTTTTAGTCGGCTTGGCCGCCTGAAAGGCGGCTGCGGCCAAGATTGGCCGCCCCACAACCAGGCTCCTGTGGAATCATCGGGTTGGAGGGGAGTCACAGACCAGAAGACGGAAGCCAGTGTTATTCTGACTTCTGACTTCTTCTAACGCTTTTGACACTTCGCGCAATAATGCGTCCCTCGCTGCGCCACCAGTGTCCGCCGGATGGGCGCTCCACAATTCACGCACGGCTCGCCGGTGCGCTGGTAGACGCGGTGCTCGAATTGGAAAAAACCGCGGCGCCCTTCGGCGTCCACATAGTCGGAAATCGAGGACCCGCCTTTCTCGATGGCCTGCGTCAGCACTTCCACGATCGCCTGGTGCAGCCGCTTGACGCGCTCCGGTCGTAATTTGGCGCCTATCGCCAGCGGATGAATCCCCGCCCGGAACAACGCTTCGTCGGCGTAGATGTTGCCCACGCCGCCGACGAAGTGCTGATCCAACAGCACGCTCTTGATGCGGGCCTTGCGCCGCTTGAGCCGCGCGGCGAACTCCGCAAGCGTTACCTCCAGCGGCTCCGGACCGAGTTTCTCCACGCGCGCAGGCAATCCGAGGCTGACCTCGATCTTCCCAAACTGACGGGGGTCCTCGTAACGCAGCACGCCCCGGTCGAGGTTCACGACCGCGTGCGTATGGCGTCCGGGCGTGCCGCCCAAAAGGAGCTTGCCGGTCATGCCGAGGTGCACCACCAGGCAGTGCCCGGCATCCAGTTCGATGACGATAAACTTGCCGCGCCGCCGGATGGCGCGAATGCGCCGGCCAGCCAGCATCGCGCTCATCTGGTCGGGATCGCCGCGCAGGATGCGCGCACAAGTGAACTCGGCGGAGACGATGCGCCGGCCGACGATGCGGGCGATCGACCGGACTACGGTTTCGACTTCAGGCAGCTCAGGCACGTTCCGGCACTTCGAGCAGGATATCGTCGCCGTTCACTTGCACGGCGAAGATAGGGACCTTCTGGCTGGGATCGAAATCGTTGGCCCCGGTCTGGCAGTCCCACTCCCAGGCATGCCAGGGACACACCACATTGTTGCCGTGCAGGGCGCCCTGCCCCAGCGGTCCGCCGCGGTGCAGGCACGTTCCGCCGATGGCGGTGACGCGTCCGCCCACGTTGCACAGGGCATAGGTATCGTTGCCCACCGTGACCTCGGTGAGGGAATCGGCGGGCAGTTGCGAGAGATTAGCGACTTTGACGAGTGACATTAGCTCAAACCATTCTACTGGCTCTTCCGGGTCTTTGGTAGGCGGCTGTTGGAATCTGAGCGTTTCGCTGCATGCGCGGATTTTCGTGGGGCAGGCCCACGGCCTGCGGCGGCCTCTCAGGCCGCCTCTTTTGGTTGCGGCTGTGCTGCACTGTGGGGCACCGTCGAAACCACACTGGAGGGCGGCCAATCTTGGCCGCAGCCGGCTTTTAGGCGGCCAGAGCCGGCTGAAAGCCGGCTGCGGGCAGAATTCCCGCCCTCCACTTGGTTTCATCACATTTGGTGGCCCCTAGGGCCATGAAGACAGCATGGTAAGCTGCGGCCGATTGTCAATCGGCCCACAACCGAATTGCGAGCAGGGCGAGCCTGCGCGCCGCCCCGTTATAATTAAGCATGCCCACCAATAGTTTCGGAGCCGCGTCCAACCTGCGCGCCGGCAACACCGATTACCGCATCTTCCGCCTGCGCAGCCTTGCAGAACAAGGCGTCGGCGACGTCGCCCATCTACCCTTCACCACCAAAATCCTGCTGGAAAACCTGCTCCGTCAGGAGGATGGCCGCCGCGTCAGCGCCGCCGATATCGAATATGTCGCCCGCGGCGCGAGCGGGTCCGCTGCCAAAGAGATCAGCTTCATGCCCGCGCGGGTGCTTTTGCAGGATTTCACGGGCGTGCCCTGCGTGGTGGATCTGGCCGCCATGCGCGACGCGCTGGCCGCCATGGGCGCGGATCCCAAGCGCGCCAATCCGCTGCTGCCCGCCGACCTGGTCATCGACCACTCCGTGCAGGTGGACGCCTACGGCAGTGCGGAAGCATTCGGAATCAACGCGCTGCTCGAATTCCAGCGCAATCGCGAGCGTTACATCCTGTTGCGTTGGGGCCAGACGGCGTTTCAGAATTTCCGCGTGGTGCCGCCGGATACTGGCATCGTGCACCAAATCAATCTCGAATACCTGGCCTCGGTGGTTTTTCGCCTGCAAACGGCGAACGTTTGGGAAGCGTATCCCGACACGCTGGTGGGCACGGACTCTCACACCACGATGGTCAACGGGCTAGGCGTGCTCGGTTGGGGCGTGGGCGGCATCGAAGCGGAAGCCTGCATGCTGGGCCAACCCGTCTCCATGCTGCTGCCGCCGGTAGTCGGGTTCAAGCTGCACGGCCGCATGCCCGAAGGTTGCACGGCCACCGATCTGGTCCTGACCATCACCCAGATTCTGCGCAAGAAGGGTGTGGTGGGCAAGATCGTCGAGTTCTACGGCCAGGGCCTCAGCGCGTTGAGCCTGGCGGACCGCGCTACGGTTGGTAACATGGCTCCGGAATACGGCGCGACGGCCGGCTTCTTCCCGGTGGACGCCGAGACGCTCGCATACCTGACCTTTACCAATCGCGATGCGAGCCTAGTCGAACTGGTGGAAGCGTATACCAAGGAGCAGGGCCTCTTCCGCACCGACGCCACGCCCGATCCGGTGTATGCGGAAAACGTGGATCTGGATCTGGCTACGGTCACGCCGTCGATGGCCGGACCGAAGCGTCCGCAGGATCGCGTGAATCTGCCCGATGTGAAGAAGAACTTCGAGGCGGCCTTCGGCAGCGCGCACAAGCCTGTGGCAATCAACATGAATGGCGGCGCCATGCTCGATAACGGATCGGTGGTGATCGCCGCCATCACCAGTTGCACGAACACGTCGAATCCGTCCGTCATGCTCGGCGCCGGGCTGCTGGCCAAGAAAGCCGTGGAGCGCGGTCTCAAGCCCAAGCCGTGGGTGAAGACCAGCCTGGCGCCCGGCTCCAAGGTGGTTTCGGACTATTACCGCAAGGCGGGCTTGACGCCGTACCTCGAAGCGCTCAACTTCCACCTGGTCGGTTACGGCTGCACCACGTGCATCGGCAATAGCGGGCCGCTGCCCGAGGCTGTGGCCGAAGCCGTGCAGAAGGAGAACCTGACGGTGGCGGCCGTGCTCAGCGGCAATCGCAATTTCGAGGGCCGCATTAACGCGCAGGTGAAGGCGAATTACCTGGCGTCGCCGCCGCTGGTGGTGGCCTATGCGCTGGCCGGACGCATCGATATCGATCTGACCACCGAGCCGCTGGGGGAGGATTCCGCGGGCGCGCCGGTATATCTGCGCGACATCTGGCCCACCGACGAAGAGGTGCGCGAGACGGTGCGCACGTCAATCCGCCGCGACATGTTCCAGCACGAATACGAGAAGGCTTTCGAGGGCGACGCCAATTGGCGGACCATGCCGGTGCCCACGGGCGATATGTTTGTGTGGGACCCGCAGTCCACTTACATCAAGCGCCCGCCGTATTTCGACCACATGGTGGATCCCGAAACGTCCGTGCAAGACTTGCGCGCCATGCGCGTCCTGGCGCTGCTGGGCGATTCGATCACCACCGATCATATTTCTCCCGCCGGTTCCATTGGCAAAGACACTCCGGCGGGCCGCTATCTGATCGCGCAGGGCGTGCAGCCGAAGGATTTCAACTCCTACGGCGCGCGGCGCGGCAATCACGAGGTGATGGTGCGCGGCACGCTGGCCAATGTGCGGCTGCGCAACCAGCTCGCGCCGGGGACCGAAGGCGGCTGGACCCAACATCTGCCGGATGGCGAGCAGATGTATATCTACGATGCGTCCATCCGGTACCAGCAGGAAGGCGTGCCGCTGCTGATTGTGGCGGGCAAGGAGTACGGTTCCGGCTCGTCGCGCGATTGGGCAGCCAAGGGCGTGCTGCTGCTGGGTGTGAAAGCCGTGATCGCGGAAACCTTCGAGCGCATCCACCGCACCAACCTGGTGGGCATGGGGGTGCTGCCGCTCGAATTCCTGGTTGGCGAAAACGCGGCCAGCCTCAAACTCACCGGGCGCGAGCAGTTCAGCGTCGAGGGCGTCAAGGAAGCACTGAGCGGTGCGGCGCGCCGCGCCCGCGTGCGCGGGGACGATAAGACCTTCGAAGTCGTCGTGCGGGTGGATACGCCGCAGGAAGTCGAATACTACCGGAACGGCGGCATCCTGCCCTACGTGTTGCGCCAGATCGCCGCAGCCCTCTAGTTAGTTAGGCTCGCATAATACAGTGACAGGCAGCCTGGACCTTGTACTACTGTCCATCAGTTTCTTCGCGCGCCGCGACGAATTGTGGGGCAAACTCCCAGCCTGCGGCGGCCTCCCAGGCCGCCTCTTCCCCCCTCCGTTTGCGGCTTGCCGCAATGTGGGGCGGGCAATTTTGCCCGCAGCCGGCTTTCAGCCGGCCCGAGCCGCCTAAAAGGCGGCCGCGGCCAAGATTGGCCGCCCCACAACAGCCCCGATACGCGAAACTCAATGGTGCCAGGGCAGACCCTGAGGAAGGAAGCCACATGCGAAGGTCCATCATCACCGGCGGGCGCCAGCAACTACACGTTCGCCGAAGCTACCCATGTGTGCTCTCGACTGAGCCCGCCGCGGAAACGGTCAGAAGGTGAAACGACCACCGACTGTCGGAGCAAGGTTGTTGTCGTAGTGATAGGGGACGCCGGGGCCATGCGGAATGGCGATGGCCAGACCGCCCCTCACGTAAGAATACGCAATTCCGGCAAAAGCGTCGAAGCGCTTGGTGAAGTGATGATCCGCATAGAGCGACACCTCGTTGAGGGTGCCCGCGCAGGAACTGCGGAAACCGGCTTCGGGCGAACAGGTCGACGGAACACGGAAGTCGTTCTGCAACTGATGATACCAGGACAAAGTGATGTCGGTTTTGCTGTCGTAAGCGTATTTCACGCCCGTCCACCAGATCTGCACGATCTTGGGAGAATCAAGATTCTTGTCTTCGACGCCGCTCATGATATAACCGCCCTGGTCCGAGGCGCCCACGCCCAACGGGTTCGACGGGTTGGTCTGCCGGATGTGTTCGTAGCCGCCAAAGAACTTGAACGGGTCCCACGTATACTTGGCAGCGGCCATAATGGCGCTGTTGTCGGTCACGATGCCATATACGGTGTTGGTCGTTCCAATCAGATTGGCCCCGGTGATGGGGTTTGTATTGATGCTGTTGAGGGTCGACTGATAGGACTGCGTCGGGCTCTGAGGCCCCAGCAAGGGGTTCAAAACGCTGATCGCCTGGTTGTAATGTTGGTAGAGGACGTCGGCGGAGAACTTGCCGTAGTTTCCGCCAAGGTCGAATCCATAGGCGGTGTTATGCGGCGCTTCCGGCGTACAACTGGCGGCAGCCCAGGTTGCGGAGGCCGAGTAGCAGCCGCCCGAACCATCGGCGAATTTATACATCGCGCCGAAATGGACCGGACCATAGGTGAGGCGATACTTCAGGGCGTCGTCCCAACGGCTGTCCTCGGTGTCGCCGCCGCCAGCCATCGTGCCGTTATACCCGATGTACGAAAAGGCATAGCTGCCGCCAGCCGGATCGTAAACGAGCATCGTATCGGTACCGAGAGCGCGCTGACGACCGAAGGTCAGCGTGCCGAGACTCGCGGACGATATACCGCCATAAAATTCGTCATTGAAGGGTTGGCCCGCGCGCGCGCCGTCGATGGCTTCCGAATAGCTGCTCCTGGGAAGGCCGTTGTTGGCGGTGTTGGTGGCTGACGCGTTGGCGAGCTGGCCGGACTGCGGATTGATGCCAGTTGAAGCGTTGAATACAACGAACCAGCCAGGCAGAAACTCTTCCTTGCCCCTGATGCCCAGGCCCGTCTGCGACAGGTTGTTCGGTGCGGTGAGGAATCGATGTTGATAGCCGTTTCGGTTCACCAGAGATTCGCCTTCATAGTTAGTGGCGTTTTCCGGTAAGCCGTGGCTGACCCAGCCGACGCCGACATCATACGCACCGTACAGCGTGATGCCGTGCCAGGTCAGCGCGCAATCGGTGGTGGCGAACTCGTGGCCGCTCGCGCAGGCGTCGGGGGTGCTCCGCTGCATCTTAATGTCGACCGTGGCGTCCTGGCCAACCGCCAGGCTGATTCCCGTGCGCGTTTCATCGGCGAACCCTTGTTTTGCCGCTCGAATCTCGAAGCGCCCCGGAGGCTGGCCGGACGCCTGATAGCGCCCCCCGCCGTCGGTTGCGATCGTGCGCGTTGCACCTGTGTCGACGTTCTTGATGGTCACCGCGACATCGGAAAGGGCTGCGCCGGTTTGGTCCGCCACCACGCCGGAAAGGCTCGCTCCCGTTTGGGCCCACGCCGGGAACGCCCCCAACGCAAGCCACAAAGGCAGCAAGAAGGGTAGGGCCAGCAGCGGGGGGAATGTCCGATATGTCATGTTAACGAGAATGATGCCTGTTTACAAGACAATACCACAGCAGGCACATCCCGCGCGGCGGGCCCGGTTGCAAGCGGCCGCCAAAGCAGGTACGATTGAGTGTCCCGCCCCCGTTTGGTTTCGAGCGCAAAACTAGCACATTCTTATGCCGCAGCAACACAAGAAGGTTCTTGCAGTCTTAAGCGATCTGTTCTTTTCCGTGAAGATTACCGACGCCGCCAAACGCGCCGGCATGGCGGTGGAACTGGTCAAGGACCCGCACGAGCTCATGATCAAAGCCAAGGCCAAACCCAGCGTCATCATCTTCGACCTGAATTTCGAGGATGCGCAGCCGCTGGAATTAATCGCCAAGCTGAAGGGCAGCCCGGAGTTCAAGGGTGTGAGCCTGATCGGCTATCTGTCTCACGTGCAGGGCGAGTTGAAGCAGGCCGCGCAGGAGGCGGGCTGCGACATGGTGATGGCGAAGTCGGCGTTCTCGCAGAATCTGCAGCAGATTCTGAAGCGGCACTCCGGCGTAATCTAAATCGTCTTGTGGGGCAGGTTGCCAACCTGCAGGCCGATTGTCAATCGGCCTTTCCCTCGGATGCCTGCGTAAACCGGGCTAACGCTTCCGCCTTCCCCCGCGCCGCGCCGGAATCGATGGCTTCCGCCGCCAGCGCCACCCCTTCCCGGAAATCGCGCGCGCGTCCAACGGCCACTAACGCCGCCGCGGCGTTCACCAGTACGATGTCGCGCCGCGGACCGGCCGCGCCTTCCAGAATCTCGCGGGCAATCGCCAGGTTGGTCTGCCGGTCGCCGCCCTTCAGATCCTCCAGCCGCGCCATCGCCACGCCGAAATCGTCCGGCGCGAGCGTGCGCCGGGTGACCTCTCCATGCCGGATTTCGAAAGCCAGAGTCGGGCCGGTGGTGGTGATCTCGTCCAAGCCGTCCGAGCCGTGCACCACGAATCCGCGCTGCAAGCCCAGGGCCGCCAACGCGCCGGCGATCAACTCCGCGAAATGCGCGCTGGGCGCTCCGGCAAGCTGCGCGCTTGCGCCCGCCGGATTGGTCAGCGGTCCGAGCAGATTGAACACCGTGCGCATTTTCAGATCGACGCGCACCGGGTGCGCATGCCGGGTGGCGGTGTGCATGGCCGGCGCGAACAGAAAACCGATGCCGATCTCGCGGATGGCGCGGGCGCAGTCGGCGGGCGGCATGGGGATGCGCACCCCCATCGCCTCCAGCAGGTCGGCGCTGCCGCACTGACTCGATATGGACCGGTTGCCATGCTTGGCCACGCGCGCGCCGGCGCCCGCCACCACAAACGCCGCCACGGTCGAAATGTTGAACGTGCCCAAGCCGTCGCCGCCCGTGCCGCAGGTATCGAGCAGCGGCTCGCCGCCGAGCGCGGGATCCATCGGCTCCGCCATCTGCCGCAGCGCGCGCGCGAACCCCACCAGTTCGTCGACCGTCTCGCCTTTCATGCGCAGAGCCACCAGGAATCCCGCGATTTGCGGGGCCGTCGCGTGGCCGCTCAGGATGATGTGCATGGCCTCCAGAGCCTCGGCGCTGGACAGGTTCCGGCGGTCGGCCACGCGATGCAGGTAGGGCAAAAGCGACATGCTATAGTGAGGATTCCAAGTCCCCGTTATCATAAACGTTATCATAAGGTTTCCATGAAAATTCACGAGTATCAGGCCAAGGGCATCCTGGCCCAATACAGCGTTCCGGTGCCGCGTGGCGAGGTGGCGTTCACCGCGGACGAGGCCGAAGTGGCGGCCAAAACAATCGGCGGCAGCGTGGTGGTGAAGGCGCAAATCCATGCCGGCGGGCGCGGCAAGGGCGGGGGCGTCAAGATCGCGCGCGAAGCGGCGGAAGCCGCGGAAATCGCGCGCAAGATGCTGGGCATGAAACTGGTGACGCACCAGACCGGTCCGGAAGGCCGAATCGTGCAGCGGCTGCTGATCGAAGAGACGCTGCCCATCGAGCGCGAGTTGTATCTCGGCATCGTGCTGGATCGCGTGCAGGGCAAGCCCGTATTCATGGCATCGGCGGCGGGCGGCATGGAGATTGAAGAAGTCGCCGCCAAAACGCCGGAACTCATTTTGAAAGAGGCGTTCGATCCGGGCGTAGGCCTGATGCCGTTTCAGGCGCGCAAACTCGCGTTCGGCATGGGAGTCCCGGCGGCCAGCGTGAATGCGGCCGCGGCGGCCATGGGCGCACTCGCCAAGGCGTATGTCGCTAAGGATTGCTCGCTGGCCGAGATCAATCCGTTCATCCTCACCAAGGACGGCAAAGTGTATGCGCTGGACGCCAAGATCAATTTCGACGACAGCGCGCTTTACCGGCACAAGGAATTGATTGACCTGCGCGACCTCAACGAAGAAGATCCGCTCGAAGTCGAGGCTTCGCGGTTCGGCATCAACTACATCAAGCTCGACGGCACGGTGGGCTGCATGGTGAATGGCGCCGGACTGGCGATGGCCACCATGGACATCATCAAGTACGCCGGTGGCAGTCCCGCGAATTTCCTGGATGTAGGCGGCGGCGCCAGCGCCGAGCAGGTGAAGAACGCGTTCCGCATCCTGCTCTCGGACAAGCACGTGAAGGCCGTGCTGATCAACATCTTCGGCGGCATCCTGCGCTGCGACACGCTGGCTACCGGCGTGGTGGCGGCCGCGCGCGATCTGAACATCGCGGCGCCCATCGTGGTGCGGATGGAAGGCACCAACGTGGAATTGGGCCGCCAGATTCTGCGGGAGTCCGGATTCAACTTCACGGTGGCCGACGGGATGCGCGATGCCGCGGAGAAGGTCGTCCGGCTGGCCGCGCTGTAGAGGAAACGATGAGCGTACTGGTTGACGAAAATACTCGCCTGATCGTGCAGGGGTTCACCGGCAAGGAAGGCACATTCCACGCGCAGCAAGCCATTGCCTATGGCACCAAGGTGGTGGGCGGCGTGGTGCCGGGGCGGGGCGGCGCGACGCATCTGGGTCTGCCGGTGTTCGACACCGTGGAGCAGGCCGTGCGCGCGACGGGCGCGAACGCTTCCGTGATTTTCGTGCCGCCGCCGTTTGCCGCGGATGCCATCATGGAGGCTGCCGATGCCGGCGTGCCGCTGGTGGTGGCGATCACCGAAG
>Ga0182016_10008013_pt1 | contig 10747 bp, 9 predicted proteins | sample 712S2MmetaG_FD_120491 | JGI IMG/M metagenome (GOLD analysis project Ga0182016, IMG submission 120491) | Permafrost microbial communities from Stordalen Mire, Sweden - 712S2M metaG | ecosystem: Environmental > Terrestrial > Soil > Wetlands > Permafrost | place: Sweden: Stordalen | collected...
AGAGGGTGCATGCAGATGCTCTTACCTTGTGAGAATGATCAAGCCAAACTCGATCACATCTCACGACTGGCATGTTCAACCAATTTGTCAAAGATCCTTTAGAGTTGACCGCCTGAGCGGGCTCCTTGGATCGAGGCCCAAGCTGTGACGCCGGGGTGTCCTCGAACTTTGTTGCGCATGGCGATTTTTGCGTTTAACCGCAAGCCTCATCATTTTTGCGCGAACCCTCTAAACCTATCGAAGTTCCTTCTTCATGTCAAGCTCAATCTTTCACTTCGTTCAGGGCCCGCCCCAGACTTATTTCTGGCTCGTTGTTGACGGTAGTTCCCCGATGCGAATCAAGACCAGCCGGGAAGGAGAAAGCTCCTTTTCAGAGGTATCGCACAGCGCAAAATATCAAAGATTAACCAGACAACAACGTCCTGAGCCACTAGGGCTCACAGGAGATAAACTCCTGGGTCGTGCAATGGCTTGTTCTCTGTGGGATTCCCTACAGGGGTTCAGGGGCTCTTGCCTCACCTGACCCAACGAACTAGTTCCATTACCTGGCTTCCCACTTCCCTCATTGGGCAGGCCATACGGCCACCGGGAGGCTACTTGCTATTCACTTGCAACTTTCAAAGAGTAGCACACGCCACCCCTTATTGCAAGCCTTGCCTCAGACTTAACCGGCTCAGCCGTCTCCGTCTCGCTGCAACTTTCCGAGAATAGCAACACGCCAGCCATAAAGCAAGCTCCAGGCCTGTGGAAAGCCGCCATTTCTGTGGGAAACCCGCGCTCTACTGGCGCTGAATCACGCCCAAGTCTGTGAGCCCATTGACGAAGAACTGCATGGCCAGCGCTACCAGCAGCAGGCCCATGATGCGGACCAGGATGCGGATACCGGTTTCGCCGAGCACGTTGCGAACCCGGCTGGCCCCGGAGAGCACCCAGTAACTGATGAGGCTGGTGAGCGCGATGGAGCCCAGAATGGTGCCCATCTCCCAATTGAGCAGCGTGGGAACCTGGCCTACCAGCACCATAACCGACGAAATGGCGCCAGGGCCGGCCAGCATGGGTATTCCCAGCGGAACGATGCCGGCGTCTTCCTTGAGCGAAGCCTCCTCTGTGTCGCCTGTGGCCTCCTGGGTGGGCGAGCGCTTGGCCTCCAGCATGTCCAGGCCGATGAGGAGCAGGATCAGGCCGCCGGCAATCTCAAATGCCGGCAGGGTGATGCCGAACATCTTGAAGAGGAGCTGGCCGCCCAGGGCAAAGCTGGTGAGCACGATGAAGCAGGTCAGAGACGCCTTGCGCGCCATGCGTCTGCGGCGTACCGGGTCGGCACTCTCCGTAATAGCCAGGAAAGAAGGGATGGCAGCGAATGGATCGACCAGGAAGAAGATCGAGCTGAGCGCAAGAACAGAAAAGCGCACCCAGGGCACACGGGTCAGTTCAGTCAATGCTGCTTCGGCTGGATTGGTCCAAATCACCATAGTTAGAGGCTACAAGATCGCAAATGATTCAACGGCCACCTATCCATTCGCGTCAGATTACCGTCTGGGGTCTCAATCCTTCGACTGCCGTAGGCTGTCATGCTCGCACTCGAGTCGGATGCCCAGCATCTTCACGATTGCCAGCGCGTTGGTCTGCTGCAAGATTCCCGGCTTGATCCGATAGTCGAAGGCCAGCGGCTGCTCGGGATCTTCGCTTTGCATATGAACATTGCATCCGCACAATATGGGATTTCCGGCAATTTCGGTGAGCGCCAGGTCGTGAGTCGAGAGCGCGCCCACAGCTGCGCCCGCTACCAGCGCGGCAATCACCGCTTCAGCGGCAACTCTGCGGTCCCGCGAATTGGTCCCGCTCAGAATCTCATCGATCAGAAACAGCACGGGCTTGCTTGCTTCAGTGGCGCGAATCGACGCCCGCAACCGCTCCACTTCCGCCAGAAATTTCGACTTCCCCTCGGCAAGCGAGTCGGCAATGGAGATTGAAGCGCAGAGATTAAAAATAGTCAACCGCGCGTCGCGGGCACATACCGGTGCACCCGCGGCGGCCAACACTGCGTTCAATCCAATGGTGCGTAGGAACGTGCTTTTGCCAGCCATGTTTGACCCGCTGATGACATAGAACGACCTTTCACCGTTGAGTGCCAGATCGTTTCCAATTGAGCGTTCGCGCGGCAACAGAGGATGGCGCAAATCTTTGCCCTCGAATCGCCCTTCCCCCACCAGCAGTTCAGGGAATTTGTCGGTCGGATGTTCGTATGCATAGCAAGCAATGGCATTCAGCGCTTCAAACTCCGCCCAGGCGTCGATCCAGTCTTCGAAATCCTCTTTGTGCTTCGCCCGCCATCTCTCCGTCGCCAACACCAATTGCGTTCCTGCTGCAAACCACAGCGAGAATCCGTAGAGGATGAAATCTTCTCTCCGCTCAACAGCCACGAGCAAGCGTTCGAGCTTTCGAATGGTTGCTTCACCCTTGCATTCGCAAAGTCGCTCCACCAGGCCGCGAAGCTTTACGCAATGGAATTGCTGGCGCTGCATAAGTCCCACACCTTGCCGCAGCACCACCATATCCCTACCCAACGTCAGCAAAGCTTTCAGGTGGATTCGAACCTCGCGCATCAGCTTCAGGCTGATTCCTGTCTGCGCAGCGAGCCATGGGGTCATCAAGAGCAGCGTTTGCGTCCAATGAAGCATCCTTGCGCAGCCACTTAATCCCAACGCGAGGTTCACTGCCCCGGAGAAAAGCAGAAATGCGGGGACCGCATGCGGGACAGTGAGTGCGGGCAGGCTGAGCCATTCCCGCAAATGTTTTCCTTCGCAATTCTGGAAGCTGTACTTTCCCAGTAGCGCGACCTCCTCGCGCAGATGGTTCGCGCCACGCAACTCCTGCACCGCCTCCTGACGCTCCCTTGCTTCTTCAACCCTAGGTGAATCGAGCAAGAACGCAGCCAGGCGCTCGGCGCCAACTTCTGAGCGAGTAGTCGCGAGCAATTCAAACAGGGAGCCCTCGCCGAGAATGTCAAGGTCTGATTGGTAAAGGTGATCGGTGCGCGCAAACTCCGAGCCCGTACTCCCTTTGCCGCGCCACCGGTCTTCCAGTCGCTCTACGCCGCGCTCATAAAAGCTCGACCGGCGCGCCAGTTGGATGGCTTTGTTGCGCGCGCGAAGATAACTCCTCATCGCAACGATCCATCCGATGACGGACATCCCCAATGCAATGGCAAGCAAGCCAGTTCCATGCAACGTTGCAATCAGCAAGCCTCCGCCGATGACGACTAACTTGAGAGCAACTACAAGCGCCCAGCGTTTGCGCGTTTGCAAAGAGGCAATCTTATCTTGTAACTCCTGCACTTTTGACTTATATCCATCCAGCACGCCTCGGGCACCGCCCGGCTGTGATTCAACACGCATACACACCTTCTCTTCTCTGGGTCTGGCCAGAGACACTAAGCGAGGACAAAGCAGCAACAGGGCTACCGCAACGGAACCCTGTCAGAACTCAACAGAAGGAGTTATGCGAACAGAGGCGGGGGGCGCTGAAAGAGCACGGGGAGTGCAAGCGCGTCCGGAAGAGCAGAAGAGTCAATCCATAACTCTCGCCATGTTACCCTGGCCTCGGGAGTTATCCATAAGTTAGGAAATATCTTCAGGCAGGTACTCATTGCACCGCCGATATCATCCTTTTGCGCCACCAGGAACATGAGCAGGACTGCGACTAATAGGAAAACGATCGCCCTGCCCATTCCATGCAAGAGCATAGCCTGATAGAACGGCAGATACACTGGAAGCATGTAGAGGAACAAATCCAGTACAGCCTCCTTGTAACCTTGCCGATTCATGCGCGCTCCTAGCCGTCATTATAACTGCACATGCATGAACCAAATCCATGATGCGCATTCAGGCGCCACCGCTCTACAATCGTTACTTGCCTGCTGATGCCAAATCCGTTGAGATCGTGCTGGTATCCCCGCGGAACCCGCTCAATATAGGAGCGGCCGCGCGCGCCATGGCCAACTTCGGCTTCCAGAATCTGACCGTGGTCGCGCCCTACGAACCCCACTGGCGCGAGGCCCAGTCGGCAGTCGGGGCTGAGACTCTGCTCCAGAACGCTAAGAGGACGGAGTCCCTGGCAGAGGCTGTGGCCGGCTGCACCCTGGTGGTGGGCACCGGAACGCTGACCTATCGCAAAGCCGAGCAGAAGGTTGTTGCGCTGCCCGCGTTGGCGCCGATGGTTCAGCAGGAGTTAGGCCGCGGCGGTCGAGTGGCTCTCGTCTTTGGCCCGGAGAAACACGGACTCACGCGTGAAGACCTTTCCTGGTGCAACATGCTGGTCGAGATCCCCACCGATCCGCACCAGCCCTCGATGAACCTGGGGCAGGCCGTGGCCGTTTGCCTTTACGAGCTGGCTTCAAGGGCCTTTCCCGGCCCAGGCGACCCACCGGCGGGAAGCCCTGCGCAGACCTCGGAAGCAGGGTTGGGAGAGCAGCCAGCCGCTGCACTCTCCGGACACCTTGACTTGCTCGCCGGTCTGATTGAAGAAACCATGGCCGCGGCCGGCTACTCGCCACGCTCTATGCAGGCGGCCAACCGTCACGACTTGCGTCTGCTGCTACGCAGGCTCGCTCCCAGCGAACGTGATACCCGGCGCATCCTGGGACTCTTCCGGCGGATTCTTTGGCGGCTGCAGCGAAGCAATCGGAAATAATGATTTGCAGAAATGGGAATAGGTCTGCAACTTGCGTGTTATTTCGCTCATAACAGCGGACCAACAGGACGATAATCCTGATAAAGTTGCCCTCAAAGGTTCCCTCATGTTCATGGCTATCGGCCGCTCCCGAACTGCCCCGGTTGCGCTACGGGTTCGCGCAACGGCGCTCTTGTGCGCCGTCTTTGCGCTGTCGCTGGCAGCGGCCGCCCAACAGCCTCAGCCTGATGCGCAGCAGCAGCCGGCGCCGGCCACCAAGACACAGGCTCCCGTGGCAGACACTGCCCAGGCGCCTACTCCCGCTTTAGACGCTCCGCAATCGCCGCCTCCGGCTGCTCCAGCCTCAACACCTGCAGCGCAGCCGGGCAACCAATCCGCGCCTTCGCAGCCAGGCAGTATCACGGAAGAAGAGCTGAAACAGATGCTGCTGGGCAAGCAACTCTACCTGCGTGGCGGCTATCTGGGCGACTCTCTTAATTTCGACGAGCACGGCCGCATTGTCGGCCACTCCCCTATGGGTTCATACACACTCGGCGTGATCCAGATCGACCATGTGCGCTTGACCAAGCACAAGGTAGAAATCGAAGGCATCCGCTATGGCCTGCATTTCAACGAACAACTCGCCTATGAAGATTCTTCGAAGGCTTACGATAAGGTTCGCATCACGCCCAAAAAGAAGATCGTCAAAATCACAATCGACCGCGAATTGGTTGTGATCCCAAAGAAGAAAAAGGAGCCCGCAAAGGAAAAGGGCAGAGCGGTCAAGCCCGCTGGTCTGGCCGCACCTGCACCACCCGCAGCCGAGCCAACTCCCTCCGTTGCGCCCGGTCAGCCTGCGCCTCAGGCTCAACAAGCAACCTCAGCTCCCGCGACAGCTACAGCCGCGCCTGCTGGTTCCGCAACCGCTTCTGAGCCAGCCGAAATGAGCGAGGCCGACCAACTCAAGGCTTCCATCGCTGCCACTCCAGAGGCAGAGCGTCCCGCTGATCCAAGCAGCGTCACAACGACCATCTCACAGGCACACGCAAACCGTGTTCTGAGAGGTGCGCTCGATGCTGCGTTCGCTCCAAGCCTGGACGACCGCATGATGGCCGCCATGCCCGACTTCTGGAGGCTCTACTACCAGGCCGTGGCCGCCAAGGCTGACTATCGGCCCACCGATCCATCCATCCTCCGCCAGAACACCGTGGATCAGAAGGCGCAACTGCTGACAAGCTTTGAACCGGAGTCGAACGACTTTGCGCAGGCCGCCGGCGTCGCTGGCATGGCTCTCTATCACACGATAATCGGCCCTGACGGCAAGCCCGGTGAAATCGCAGTTGCCCGGCCCATCGGCTTCGGGCTCGACGAGAATGCCGTTGCGGCCATTCGCAAGGCCAAGTTTTCGCCCGCCGTTAAGGACGGCAAGCCCGTACCCGTGATGCTCGACCTGGTAGTGCAATTCCGCATTTTTTCAAAGCGCACCGCCGCCCAGAGCCTGCCGGAGACGGCGGAAAAGGACAAGCCGGCCGAGCCGGTCCTGCCCGGACCTTATAGCGTGCCGCACCGTTAGGGATTGATTACTGCGCCAAGTCGTGAATCCCGTTGTATGCTCGGTCCATGAGTACGCTTCTTCTCAAATTGATTCAGCAGGGAGCCACGGCGGAAGTGGCTGACGCTGTCCTGGCAGACCCGGCGCTTGCGACGTTGCGCGACCCTCAGGGAGTCTCTCCTTTGATGTGGGCCGTATATTTCAGCCAGCCACTGGTGCGTGACTTTTTGCTTTCCCGTCTGGAGGCCGAAGGCATAGCTCTGGACATCTTTGAAGCTGCAGCCACTTGCGGAGAGGCGCACCTTGGAGCACTCCTTAAAGCGCAGCCTGAACTAGCGCATTCTTTCTCTGGCGACGGCTGGACACCCCTCCACCTTGCCGCAGCCTTCGGGACACCCGCAGCCGTCTCCGCTCTGTTGGCCGCCGGCGCGAGCGTAGAGACCTTCAGCAAGAATCCGCAGCAGAACCAGCCGCTCCACGCAGGCCTTGCGTTGGGAAAGAATACAGAAACCATCAGGCTACTGCTCGAACATGGCGCAAAGGCCAACGCCGCGCAGGCTGGGGGCTTCACACCGTTGTTTTCAGCCGCGATTGCTAACCGAATTGACCTGGTGGAGATACTTCTCGCGTTTGGGGCCGACCCTCACCGGAGAAGCGACGCGGGCAAGACCGCAGCCGATTTTGCACGCGAGCGGGGCCATGCGGAAATGGCTGCGTGGCTTGAGTCGTTACCAGTAAACTAAGAAGGCTCTTATTCGGTCAGAGCTACCAATCCTCCAAAGACACAAACGAAGAAGCAGAAGCGCCCTCTAGCGGAGTTGGATCGTCATACGTTCGCGGCAGGCCAGCGGCGATTGAAACCCGCTAGCGGGAGTTTACTGCGAAGCGAGAAGTTCTTCCTGACTCATCTTCTACACCATATTTCCGGAAGTGATTGATTATCAGCATGTTGCAGTTTTGAAAATGGCGTAGTGACACGCTTTCTCTCCAGACTTCTGAAGCGATTGATCGAAGAGGTAGCGAGGAAGGTCAATCGGACACCGAAGGCGATCCGCAACATGCTGAAGAGAACTCAACTCAGCTTGCGCGAGATTCGGTGTGATTTGTTTTCAGTAGAGAGCCTTGCAATCGCGCTACGCGTTCGAAAAGCGGAGGTCATTTTCTGGATTGAACAGGGATGGCTCCCGGCGTCCATTGCTTCCCGCGGCAAGCGGAGATCCTACACCATCACGCTCGAATGGCTTAAGAGCCTGTACAAGCAGCATCACGCCGATGTGTTGAAGCGCGGCATTCCGAATCAGGCTCTCTTTTAGGCGTACGTACAGTGCTGCTTTTCCCCTAAACACACAGTTGGAGAACAGCTGCTGAATGTCCGACGGGACAAACGTGAGCGGGCCGCATACGCAGCAGCGGAATCCAAGGAACCTAGTGGCGATGACGAAGAGGAAGAGGAGGTGGAAGGCGATGAAGAAGATCAAGACGGCGATCAACTCTATGGCATCGCGATGGCGGAATCGGGTGCCCCTTTTGAATTGCGCAGCAATCAATGCGGTCGCGCCGTCTCGTCAAGCTGCATGCCGATGCCTGCAAATCGATAGCCAGTTCCGGACACAGTCAGAATGAGTTCGGGATTTCTGGGATCCTTCTCGAGTTTTTGGCGAAGACTGGCCACATGCACATCCACGGTCCTGGTAAACGTACCGCTGTCGTAGCCCCATACCACTCGCAGCAGGTCGGTTCTAGCAACAATCTGCCCCGCGTTCTCGATGAAGTAGCGCAGCAACTGCATCTCCCTCGCCGACAAGTAGATGGGCTTGCCGCTGCGCATCACCTGGCTGCGCTTCAAGTCGACGCGAATAGCGCCAAACTGATGAATTCCACGACCGCTCCGCAGGGGCATGCGCCGCAACAGCGCTTCGATGCGGGCAAGAAGTTCAGCCGCCTCAAACGGTTTTGAAACATAGTCGTCGGCACCAAGTTTCAAGCCAACAACTTTATCAATGGTCTCGCTTCGAGCTGAAAGCAGCAGGATCGGCGTGACCAGGCCTGCCCGGCGAATGTCGCGACAAACATCAAGCCCGCTGCGCAAGGGCAGCATTACATCCAGAATGATCAGGTCGAAGGGCCTTGCTATTGCCTTCTCGTACGCGTCTTCTCCATCCGCGGATGTCTCGACTACAAAACCTTCGCGCGTGAGCCGATCGCAAAGTGTGGTACGCAGCGCCTCCTCATCTTCGACGACAAAGATGCTTTCGTTCATCACTGTCCCCTGGTACGAAATCTGTTTGAGATATTAACCTCCATGAATGGGGAGATGAAGCGTGAAGGTGCTGCCCATCCCCAATTCACTATTGACAGAGAGTGTTCCTCCCATGGCTTCAGCGATCTCTTTGGCCACAGCCAGGCCCAGGCCGGTGCCGTGTATCTGCGCCGACTTGGCCCTTGCGCTGCGATAGAAGGGCTTGAAGATCTGATTCAGATCACCGCTGTCGATCCCTGTACCAAAGTCTTCCACGCCGATACGGATCTCCTGCGTGCGGTGGATCTGTGAGCGCTTCGCTGTTATGCGAATCTTACGACTTTCCCCGCTATATTTGACAGCATTCACCAGCAGATTCTGCAAACATGAAGCGATCGCGCTCAGATCGCCTTTGACCGGTGGAAGTTCCGCCTCGATCTCCTTTTCGACCGAGAATCCACCAGCCTGGACGACTGCCCGACTATTTCTGAGCGCCAGTTCAACGATGCCGGACACGTTCAGATACTGCAAATCGTACCGTCTTTCGCCGTTTCTCGTGGATGCGAAGGTCAGTATCTGGTCGACGAGATCCATCAATTGCCGGGCTTGCGTGGTAATAATTGCTCCGTATTGCTTTAGCTGCGGCTTGCGCTCAACGACCCCATCTGAGAGGTTCTCACCGGCGGAATAAATGGCTGTCAGAGGCGTACGCAATTCATGGGAGATCGACGCGACGAAGTCCATTTGCAGCCGTGCGAAGCTTCGGGCTCTGAGCGCTGCCATGGCGACAAGACTTACGCTTGCGGCCAGAAGGAGCAAAACGATCCCACTGGTGAACAAGTTGACACGGCGAACCTCGGCGACTACATCTTCCAGGCGGCCGGTTCGATGCGTCAAAAACAGCATCCACGGATCTTCCCGGGCTGAGTATTGAAAGACTGGGAACCAGATGGGGCCAGAGAACTGATGCCAGTTCTGCGCCTTCACGGCGTTCGCATTTTTCACCGCTTCCCAGAAATTGTCCTCGGTGGCGCGTGGAGGAGGTCCAAAGATGTTCATCGCAGCGTCCGATTTTTCGCTATTGTTCGCACTGCTGCTACGCGCAGATTGGTAAAGAGTGCGATTTGGGTCTCCGAGGGCCGCGACGACAACTGTATAGTCAGCTTTCTCCGCAGTCTCGAAATGCCGTCGAGTCAGTTCAGGAAGGAGTTGACTCTTGATTGAATTCAGGTCGAGCACGATGATCATCCAGTCGACAGCATCGCGGCTTTGCGGATGGTCCGGCTCGAGGGGTAACGGATGGTGCACGATCGGATGCACAATGGCCGGTATGTATTGATCGAATTGCCATCCGGTAAAGGAGTCACTCTCGGCCGTTAGGTGACGCGCGTCCGCAGTCCTGGATGGATCCGTCGAGTCCATCGGCTGCCAGGCGCGAAGCCCGGTGTGGAGGCTGGACGACCGCGCCTGAAGTCGCAGAAGCAGAGTGGCGAAACCAGTATCCGGCGCTACAGGCTGTGGAGGCTTTGAACTTGTTTCGAGGCGGAACAGTTTCGGGCCAGCCTTCTGGCTCGTCTCCCAGATATAGAGTCCCTGCACCAATTGAGGCTTCTCCGCGGAGCGGCGCCATAGCTCATATCTGTCGCTGAAGGTTGCCCAATCGTCGAAGGCGCCCGAGTCGGGCCCCACCTGTAACGCGACACAGATCGCAGAAAGATGATGATACAAGTCAAGTTGCCAACCCATCATGAGCGATTCGACGTTTCCGCCAATCCGGGCTTCCGTAGCGTCACTCAGCTGGGTGGTGGCGCGGTACTGCATCACGCCAACCAGGCCAAGCAGACATGGCAGAAGGCAGAGCGCGGCGATCCTGAGGATATGGGAATTCCGGAACCTGACGGCGAAAAACCTGAATGCTTTCATGCGTACCTGGCTCCTGCCAAATCCTAAGCCATTTTCTCGTTTACTCGATGGCGTATTATCAAGCCTTCCTGGGATTTACCACCTGGGACAAATTGAGCCAGACCGAATGCGTTTGGCTCGACTGTGACTCACGGCGGAAAATCTGAGGGAATAAGAGCATTGTAAAAGGCCAAACTCGATTTCGCCATTCGCAGGAAGTTGCGTTTGAAGCGAGTGGAGTTAACACGAAGCGTCGAATGTTCTTGTTAGTTCCCCACCGGCGTCGCCGACCCACGGTGGATGAAACTGTGCCCCATCCATCGGACGTCTTTTTGTCCGATGGGTGGGATCGCTGAACTCATCCTTTGTTTTGCTGAACTTGC
>Ga0182016_10008016_pt1 | contig 10745 bp, 9 predicted proteins | sample 712S2MmetaG_FD_120491 | JGI IMG/M metagenome (GOLD analysis project Ga0182016, IMG submission 120491) | Permafrost microbial communities from Stordalen Mire, Sweden - 712S2M metaG | ecosystem: Environmental > Terrestrial > Soil > Wetlands > Permafrost | place: Sweden: Stordalen | collected...
GTGGCCGCCCTCGACCTCGAAGCCAGGGTGCCGTCCACGCCCGAATGGTCGGTGCGCGACCTGGCCCACCACATCGGCGAGGTGCAGTGGTACTGGGGTGAGAACGTCCGGGCCCAGAACCCCGACGAGCGCTCCGGGGCCGAGCTGACGGCCTTCCCCGAGGACAGCGACCTGCTGGCCTGGCTGGGCTGGTGCACCTACTCGCTGACCGGTGCCCTGCGTGAGGTCGGTCCCGATGCCCCGTGCTGGGCCTGGTGGCCCGAGCCCCACACGGCGGGCGCCGTCGGCCGGCACCAGGCCCAGGAGGCGTCGGTCCACCGCTGGGATGCCGAAGGCGTGGCCGGATCGGCGGCACCGCTGCACGCCGGCCTGGCCGAAGACGGCGTGCCCGAGTTCATTGAGATCATGGTCGGGGCCGATCTGGCCTCGTTGCCCGGGGCCGTCACACTGACCGCCACCGACACCGGGGCGAGCTGGCGAGTGGCCGGGACCCCGGCGGGCGGGGGATCCGGCACCCGGACGTCGGAGTTGCGGGCCTCGGCCTCCGACCTGGTGCTCATGCTCTACCGGCGCCTGCCGGTGCCCGATGACGCGGTGGAGGGAGACCCGATCCTGGTGGCGGCGCTGCTGTCCCTGGCCGACACCCGGTGACCACATTGACCTTCCTGGGGACGGGCAACTTCGTCGCCCCGCCCGGCCGGTACTGGAACAGCTTCGTCCTCGACGGAAACGTGCTGGTGGAGCCCTCGCCAACTGCCCTGCCCCACCTGCGTCGCTGCGGGTTCGCCCTCGAGGACGTCGAAGTCGTGGTCGTCTCGCACTTCCACGCCGACCATTGCTTCGGCTGGCCCTTCCTGCTCGAGGCGCTGGCCGAACAGGCCGAACAGGCCGAACAGGCCGAACAGGCCGGGCGCCGGACGCTCCATGTCGTGGGGCCGCCCGGGATTCAGGACCACCTGGCCCGCCTGAACGAGGCGGGGGCCGTCGGGTCCGTGACCCAAATGGGCTTTACCCATCTCGACCTGCGCTTCGTCGAGGTCGACGGGAGCTGGCAGGAGGCCGGGCCGCTGCGCTTCCGGGGCATTGAGGTCGTCCACGTGCCCTACCTGCGCTGCTTCGGCTACCTCTTCGAACGGGGCGATGGGAAACGGGGCGATGGGAAACGGGGCGATGGCGAACGGGGCGATGGCAGCGGCAGCCAGATCGTCGGCTACTCGGGCGACACCACGCCCTGCGCCGGGCTCACTGAGCTCGCGCAGGTCGCGGACGTCCTGGTGGTGGAGTGCAACGGGCGGCACACACCACCCGGCGTCCCGTCCTCGCACATGGACGAGGAGTCGATCCGTGCCCTGCACGAGGCCCATCCGGACCTGCACCTCATCCTCACGCACCTGGGGGCGCAGGTGGACACGGCTTCTTTGACCGAGGCCGGCGTGACCATCCCGGACGATTTCGATCGGTTGACGGTCTGACCGTCTGACGGTCTGACCACCGGAGCCGATCGGCGTCCCCTGGTCAGTACTGGGCCGCCCCACCCACCACGGGCTGGACCAGCGCCTTCCCGCCCATGGAGCCGTAGAAGCCGGCGTCCCCGAAGTCGAAGACGCCCCCGTCGGAGGCGATCAGCCAGTAGCCGCCGCCGTCCGTCGTGGCAGCCATGCCCACCACGGACGCCGACAGGGGCATACCGCCTGTGGAGCCCTCGAAGACGGCGTCGCCGTAGCTGAAGACGCCCCCGTCGGAGGCGACGAGCCAGTAGCCGCCTCCGTCCGCCGTGGTCGCCATGCCGACGACCGGCCGGTGGAGGGCGATGTTGCCTGCCGAACCGTAGAAGGCGGCGTCGCCGAAGCTGAAGATCCCCCCCAGCGAAGAGACCAGCCAGTAGCCGTGACCGGTGGTATCCGCCGCTATCCCCACGACGGACCCGTCGACCGGTTGGCCGGCCCGGGAGCCGTAGAAGGCGGCGTCGCCGTAGCTGAAGACGCCCCCGTCGGCCGCCACCTCCCAGTAGCCGCCACCGTCCGGCGTCGCGGCGATGCCGACAATGGGCGAATTGAGGCGCTGACCTCCCATGGAGCCGTAGAAGTGGGCGTCGCCGTAGCTGAAGACGCCCCCGTCGGCCGCCACCTCCCAGTAGCCACCACCGTCGTGCGTGGGGGCCATGCCGACCACCGGCTGGGCCAGGTGCTGCCCGCCGATCGAGCCGGCGAAGCCGGCGTCGCCGTAACTGAAGATGCCGCCGTCGCCTGCCACCAGGTGGTAGCCGTGGCTCGAAACGGCCCGCAGGGGCACGTCCTGGGTGCCGTAGGGGCCGTTCACCACCAGGGTGGCTGTGTAAACGCCCAGCGCAGGGGGCGTGAAACTCAGGGTGAGGTTGCACGATGCCCCGGCGGGCAGGTCGCAGGTCGTGGTGTTCAGTTGGAAGATCCCTGCACCGCCACTCAGGGACGCCGTGATGTTCATGTTGGAACCCGAGGCCCAGAGCTGGATGGTCGAGGTCTGCGTCTGGCGCGGCAGGGCCGAGCTGTTGGCGCTGTAGGGGAACGAGGCGTCAATGCCGTAGGGGAAGACGCCGACGGGCAGCAGCGGGATCTCCTGGGCCCAGGTGAAATACGGGGTGTCCACCGTGTCACCGCCCACGAAGATCTGCGTGGTCCCGGTGCTGTTGCCGACCCCCATCAGGGAGGGGGAGGCGTACTGGCCCAAGATGATGTCCCGGTGGCCCCAGCACTGGCCCCCTCCCGAGGTCGGGCAGTCCAGGTTGGACCCGCCCGGCCCGTCGTTGTACATCCACATGGCCAGCGCCATGCCGACCGACGGGGTGGAGGCGTACGTCGAGCCGCCCTTGTCGGCGTAGGGCGGGAAGCTCGGGTCGGTTCCGGCGTTGGCCCCGGCCTGTGCGTACGCGTCGAGGTTGGCCGACAGGCCTGAGATGGGCGCGATGCCCCGGTCGATCCGCTCCAGGTCGGTCAGGACGAAGAGTTGCTCGGCGGGCGTGAGGGTCGGGTAGTTGCTGGGCAGGCTCATGGGGCTCACGCCCTCGGCCTGGCGGTCCCCGTAAATGAGGGTCAACCCGCTCGGGCAGTACGGGTTGGGGGCGGACAAGCTGCCGCAGGGACCGTCATACCCCGGTGGGGGCGAGATGTTGGCTGCCGGGTTTTGCGGGGGGACGATGCCGGCGGCGGCGCTGACCTGCTGGGCAACCGGGAGGAGCAAGACTGCTGCTGCGAGGGCGACGCAGACGGCGGCCGTTCTGACAACTGACAAAGTTGAACCATCCTCAATCGTCGGCAACACGGCCGAGTGTTCCAGTTGCCTCGTGCCTGAGCAACCTCAGAACGACCGCACCAGGTCAGAGCGCATGCGCGGCACCCGTGGCGCGCCGACCCAGCGCAATGAGGAGTTAACGCGTTAACAACGGACGAACAACGGGGTGTTTACACGGCGGCGAAGCGGTCGCCCACGCCTCGCATTGTGGTGCGCAACAACGGGGTCTGTGGTGCTGAAAAACGGGGGTGTTTACGCGGCGGCGAAGCGGTAGCCCACGCCTCGCACTGTGGTAATGAGAACGGGGGTTGAAGGGTCGGCCTCTATGCGCGAGCGCAAGCGCTTGATGTGCACATCGAGCGTCTTGGTGTCGCCTATGTAGTCGGTGCCCCACACCCGGTCGATGAGCACATCGCGGGTCAGGACGCGGCCCGAGTTCTCGACCAGGAGCCGAAGGAGCTCGAACTCCTTGCGCCGCAGGTGGACCTCCTCGCCGCGGACGAAGACGCGCCGCTGGTCGAAGTCGACCTTGATCCCGTTGGACTCCCAGATACCGTCGGTCCCGAACTCAATGGATCCGCCCAGTTCACCGGACTCGGAGCCCCCCGGGGCCCGGCGCAGCACGGCCCGCATGCGGGCCACCAGCTCACGGAGCCGGTACGGCTTGGTCACGTAGTCGTCGGCACCGACCTCGAGGGCCACCACGGTGTCGATCTCGGTCCCCTTGGCGGTGACCATGATGATGGGCACCTGCGAGCGGGTGCGGATGGCCCGGCAGACGTCGATGCCCGAGAGCTTCGGCAGCATGAGATCGAGCAGGACGATGTCGGGGGCGGTCTCGTCGAAGAGCTGCAGGGCTTCGTTGCCGTCGCGGGCCGCAGTCACCCGGAACCCTTCGTTGGTCAGGCCGATGACCAGGGCTTCTATGAAAGACTCCTCGTCCTCGGCCAGCAGAACCTTGACCGGGCCCTCGCCCGGGGTCGGCCGGCCCGCCTTCTTGGCCGTCTTGCCCGTCGGTGCGGCCTTGCTCATGCCAGTCGCTCCGCCTGAATGGGCAGGACCAGGGTGAACGTGGAGCCCTCGCCCTCGCGGGACTCGACGTCGACCCAACCCTGGTGGTTGTTCGCCACGTGACGGACGATGGACAGGCCGAGCCCGGTGCCGCCGGTGTCCCGGCTGCGTCCATGGTCGACCCGGTAGAAGCGCTCGAAGATCCGATCGAGGTCGCGGGCCGGGATGCCGACCCCGTGATCCTGCACCGAGAGCCGCACGTTGTCCCGCTCCTCAATACGCCAATTGGTGGCGGTGGCCCCGCTGGAGTCCGCCGGACCGGTTCCGGCGGCGTCACCCTCGGCGGTCACCACAGGAGGCACCGGCATGGTGGGGGCGGTGGTGCCGGTGGCGGCCGAGGCACCGGGGGCGCTGGCGCCCAGCGGCGAGTACTGGTCGAGGATCTCGGGGACGAAGACCGGCTCAACCGGTGCGGCGTCCCTGGTCATGGCGCCGGCCGTCTCGCCGGCCGTATGGCCGGCCGTCTCGCCGGTGGCGTTCTCAGCGTCCGGCGTTGCCGGTTCGCCCTCCACGGCCGGGTACTCCCCGGTGACGGGGTCGGGTCCGCTGTCGCCACTGTTCCCGGCTGTCAGGTCCACGGCCGTCAGGTCCCCACCAGTCAGGTCCACAGCCGTCAGGTCGCCGGCCACGGCGGGGTGGCTCAGGTTCGGGTTGAAGTGCTGCACAGCACCCGTGACCACGACCTTGGAGTTGTCGTACGAGTAGGTGATGGCGTTCTCCAGGAGGGCGTGCATGGCCGAGACGAGCTGGCGGCGGTCACCGAGGACGGCGACCGGGGGCGAGGGCTCGTGGAGGACGATCTCAATCCCGCGCTGGTCCGCCGTGGACCGGACCCGCTCAATGGCGTCGGCCATGACCAGGTTGACCAGCACCGGCTCGCGCGGCGGGGCCTCCTCGGACTCAATTCGCGAGAGGTCGAGCAGGTCATCGATGATCCGGCTGACCCGGAAGGCCTCGTTGTGGATACGGCCGGCCAGGCGTTGCGCCACGTCGGGGTCGGGCTCGGACACCAGCGTCTCGGCCAGGAGGCCCAGGGCGCCCATCGGCGTCTTGAGCTCATGGCTGACGTTGGCCACGAAGTCGCGCCGGATCTCCTCGAGCCGGCGGCGCTCCGAGACGTCCTCAATCAGCGCGATGACACCGAGCGGCCGGCGGCCGTCGTCGATCTGGCGGGCGCGTACCTGCAGCGTGCGCCGGGGCGGGCCGTAGAGGTCGAGGGTGCGCTCGGCCGAGCCCTCGTGCCAGGCGTCCTCCAGGACATCGGTCACGGCCTGGGCGGCCAGGGCATCGCCGTGGCGGCTGACCATGAGGGCGTTGGCCCGGCCGTTGCGGTAGATCACGGTCCCGTTCTCGTCGCAGAGCACCACGCCCTGGGTGAGGGTGTCGAGCGAGCGGCGGAGCCGTATGGCGTCCGAGCTCGATTCGGTCACAGCCTGGGCCGCTCCTCCGGTGACCTGCTCCAGGTAGGCCAGGGAGGTCTCGACGTTGTATTCGTCCTGGGGCGGATCGAGGCCGAGGCGGGTGCCGAGGGAGGCCAGGCGCTGCGAAATGGCCCGGCGACCCGAGCGCCGCCCCAAGAACGCAGCCACGAAGCCGACCAGCACGCACACGGCAACGGCGATCGCAATGACGATGATCGCCTGGCTCATGCTCAAATTGACTTCCCCCGGGCCATTGAGCAACACGCCCCCAATATGACAGGGCTGGAGCGCTCCCGGCGACCAACCGCCTCGGGGGTGCTGGTCCGACGTGGTTTCCGTGCGGTCCCGGGCCCATGGTGGAGCCGTGCCGGCGCGGTGGGCGCGGCCGGGTCGCGCGCCCTGAGCTGCCCTTCTGCGAGCCCGGCCGGCTGAAAAGACCCGCCACGTCGGCCCGATGGCGAACCGTTCTCCGGTCACGGCGTCCCGGAGGTTCCGGTAGCCGGCACTCATGTTGGAGGGCACCCATGGTCGTGTGGCACCTGGCCGATGTCTCGCTGAACCCCAGCGTCAACGCGCTCCCGGGCGGGGGGACCCTGCAGGACCTCACCAACGGGCTCGGGGCCTGGGCGTTGATTGCCGCGCTGGCCGGGCTGCTGATCGGCGCCGCGGCCTGGGCGCTGGGCGTCCATGCCCAGAACTTCCAGCAGTCCATGGTCGGGCGCCGCGCCGTTCTGGTCTCGGGCCTGGCCGCCCTGCTGATCGGCGCCGCGCCCCCGATCATCAATTTCTTCTTCCACACCGGCACCAACCTGCACTGAGCCGGATCATGCTGGCTGCCGGTTGCACCGGTCTCAATGCGCTGAACCCGATCTGCCAGGCCGGCAGCATCGGGGGGTCGATCGCCTCCACCGGCTTCGAGTCCGTCCTCAGCGGGATCAGCCAGTGGGTGGCCAGCGGGGCCGAATGGCTGCTGGCCCAGATCGGCGACGTCCTGAGCGCGACCACCACGATCGACCTCGGGGCGAGCTGGTTCGAGGCCCACTACGGCCAGATGACGGCGCTGGCCGGCGTGGTCATCCTGCCGATGCTCCTGGCCTCGACCCTGCAAGCGGTGGTGCGGCAGAACCCGGGGCAGCTCATCCGCACCTTCCTGCTCCAGCTGCCCCTGGCGTTGTTGCTGGCCGTGGTGGCGATCCAGATCGTGATCCTGAGCCTGTCCGCCACCGACGCCATGAGCGACGCCGTGGCCGGCGGCACCAGCGCGGACGTGACCTCCCTCCTGACGGGGGTGACCTCGGGACTGGTGGCGTCGGCGGCCGACCCGACGATCGCCAGCTTCGTGTTGTTGCTGATCTCGTTGCTGATTGCCGTGGCGGCCTTCGTGCTCTGGCTGGAACTGCTGATCCGGGCCGCCGCCGTCTACGTAGCGGTGCTCTTCCTCCCATTGGCCCTGGCCACGCTGGTGTGGCCCGCGGTCTCGCACTGGTGCCGGCGCCTGGTCGAGACGCTGGCAGCCCTGATCCTCTCCAAATTCGTGATCGTGGCCACGCTGAGCCTGGCCGCCGGTGCGGTGTCCTCGGGCACGGCCGGCTCAGGGGCCCACGGGTCGGGGTTCTCCTCGGTCCTGGCCGGCGGCGCGCTCCTCCTCATGGCCACCTTCGTCCCCTTCGCCATCCTGCGCATGATCCCGGCCGTCGAGGCGGGTGCGGTGGCGCATCTCGACGGGCTGCGCGAGCGCGGCCAGGCGGCCATGACGCGGCTGCCCCGGACGGCGGCCGGCCATGCCCTGCACGAGGGCCTGGGGGCCGTGGGCGACTCCCGGCTGATGGCGGCGACGGCGTCGGCCTCGGCCGGAGGTGGGGCGGCCGGGTTGGCGGCGGGGCCGGGGGGGTTGGGCGGCGGCGGTGGTGGTGGTGGGTCGGACGGCGGCAGCGGCGGAGACGGCACCGTTCCGCCGGGTGAAGGCGATCCGGACTGGCAGCGGGCGTTCGAGGAGCGCATCGCGCAGCGCGACGGGAGGGGCCCGCAGGGGCGCAAGCCGGTGTTGCCCAAGCCGACGTTCGGCCCGAAGTCGCTGGATTATGCCGGTCCGGGCTCGGCGTCGGGCTCGACATCGGACCCGGGCTCGGGCTCCGGCTCGGTACCCACGGGCTTCGAGCCGGATCCGGCCGATCGGGTGGGAGCCAGGGGCCCCAACGGGAAGGGGGCCCTCGGTCCGCGGACGGCCGAGGACGCCTGGATGTGGCAGGGCGTCCCCCCGGGTCGCAGTCTGATGACGCGATACAAGCCCGGGCAGCCGCGCGCCTACATGGAATACGACGGGGGTCCCACTGTGAAGTCGCTCCCGCCAGCCTGGCCGCCGGGTGAAGGGCCCGACGCATGACGAGCGAACGGGGATCGCGCTATCGCTTCGGCCCGCGCGAGCGCGCTGGCGCGCTGGCGGGGTGGCGGGCGGGACAGATCATGACGGTGGCCGTGGGGCTCGTCTTCGGCGTGCTCGTCCTGCGCTGGGAACCCGACGCGATCGGTGTCGCCGCAGCGGTGGGCATCCTGGTGCTCTACGGCGCGCTGGCCACGGTGCCCGTCTCGGGCCGGACGGGCGACGAGTGGTTGCCCGTGGTCGTGTGCTGGGGGGCGCGCCGGACCGGTGCCCGGGGTGCGGGACGCATCGGCGCCCTGCGGGGGATGCGCCTCTTGCGGGCCGACTGGCAGGACATGGGCGTCGTGCACGACCGCGCCGGGCGCACGCTGACGGCGGCCGTCTCGCTGCGCGGCGGGAGCTTCGCCCTGCTCGGCGCCGACGAGCAGGATCGCCGGGTCGGCGCGTGGGCCTCGGTGCTGGCGTCGTTGGCCCGCGAGGGCTCGCCGGTGCACCGGGTGCAGTGGGTGGCGGCATCCTTCCCCGACGACGGGCAGGGGTTGCGGTCGTACGTCGCGGCGGAGGCGGCGCCCGACGCGGCGTCGGTCTGCACGGCCTCGTACAACGCGCTGCTGGCTGACATGGACTCGAACACCTGTGCCCACGACGTCGTCCTGGCCCTCCAGGTGCGGCTGACCAAGTCCGTCGAGGTCGGGTGCGCCACGCTGGCACGCGAAATGGGGTCGCTCGTCCGCCTGCTGGCTGACGCCGACGTGCAGATCGAGTCCGTGTTGTCCGCCGACGACCTGGCCCGCCAGCTGCTTCGCACCTACGAGCCGCACGTGGGGCTTGCCGGCCTTGAGCCGGCCCAGGACCATTGGCCGATGGCCGTGCAGGAGAGCTGGTCCGAAGTCCGCGTGGACGGCATGGTCCACGCCACGTTCTGGGTGGCGGAATGGCCGCGCATTGAGGTGCGGAGCGACTTCCTGGCGCCCCTCCTCCTCGGCTCGTCCCGCTCGACGCTCGCCGTCGTGATGGAGCCCCTCGGTCCCGACACAGCGGTGCGCAAGGTCGAGGCCTCGCGCACCGCCGACCTCGCCGACAGCGAACTGCGCCGACGTGGTGGTTTCGTCTCGACCGCCCGGCACGCCCGCGAGTCAGAGGTGCTGGCCCGGCGTGAGGCGGAGCTGGCTGACGGACACGCTTCGTTCCGCTACTCGGGCTACGTCACGGTGTCGGCACCGAGTGAGGAGGAGCTGGTGGCCGCCTGCGACGTGGTGCAGCACGCGGCAGGCCAGAGCCGGCTCGCCCTCCGTCGCCTCTACGGCGACCAGGCCTCGGCCTACACCTGCACGTTGCCGCTCTGCCGCGGACTGCACTGAGCGAGGCTGGACGCGCCCGGCGAGCGCTTCGAGCGGTTCGGTATCGCCTGAGCCCTGCGGTCAGCTGGGGGTGGCGCAGTAGAAGAGCTGAATGGTGCCGCTCTGCGGCGGCACCTGTTGCATCACGAGGCCGAGCGTCGAGCAACTGGCACCCCACGGGTGCGCGGCAGTGCTGTAGCCCGCGGTCTGGAGCTGAGTCTCGGCGTTCGAGAGGCTCTGGCCGACCACGTTGGGGGGTGCGCTCGGCGTTGGAGGGGCGGTGGACGTCGATGACGGCGACGGGGACGTCCCCGGGCCGGCGGTGGTCGATGTCGATGTCGAGGTCGGTGTCGAGGTCGGTGTCGAGGTCGAGGTCGAGGATGCCCTCGACGCCGTGGTCGTCGTCTTCCTCGCAGAGGATGGCGCCGTCGAGTCGTTGGGGGTCTGCAGGATCCCGGCCACGGCCCGCTTCTGCTGCGCCGAGACATGGGGTCCCGTGGAGCACGCGGAGACCGTGCAGGCGAGTGCCGCGACCATGAGCGACATGAGCCCTCTTCTTCCGGTTCGGTGTCGCGTCGGCCCTTCCTTCCCCGCTCCCCGCGCCGGACAGGGTAGGGCACGCACAACGCAGCGAAAACAGAGAAAAAACCGGTGCGGCAAAGGCCCTGGCAGCGTCGGGTAGTTCACGCGGCAGTCACGATTCCCGGCTCGTTCGTTCACCAAAGGTTCATTGCACGCAGATACGTTGCGCCCAGTCCCGCTCTTTGTCGGAGCCACATGACCTCACCCAAGCAAAGAGGTTCTTCGCGCATGTTTCGTCTCTTGCCGCGGTCTGCAGTCAGTCGGATCGTCGTCGTCCTCTCGATCACGGCGGCCGCTGTGCTGACGTCGGTCGGGGTGTCCGCCGTGGGGGGCGGAGCAGCAGCAGCCGGCAGCTCGAGCCCCTTGGGCGTCTACGTCGGCTACCAGTCGCCCGGAGGGGTCAGTTCGTTCGGCCGCGCCATCGGCCAGCAGCCGGCATTCGCCATGGACTTCTTGGACGGGGATTCGTGGTCCGCCCTCGTCAACACGGCGCCGTCGTACATGGCGGCTTGGAAGGGCTCGGGCTACACGATGATCTGGGGCCTCCCGATGCTGCCCGGTGGCGGCGCCAGCCTTGCGCAGGGAGCAACCGGGGCCTACAACTCCTACTTCCTGCAACTGGCCCAGGACATGGTGGCGTCCGGGCAGGGCGGTTCCATAATCCGCCCGGGCTGGGAGTTCAAC
>Ga0182016_10008020_pt1 | contig 10741 bp, 10 predicted proteins | sample 712S2MmetaG_FD_120491 | JGI IMG/M metagenome (GOLD analysis project Ga0182016, IMG submission 120491) | Permafrost microbial communities from Stordalen Mire, Sweden - 712S2M metaG | ecosystem: Environmental > Terrestrial > Soil > Wetlands > Permafrost | place: Sweden: Stordalen | collected...
GCATCGCCAGCCTTCCACGCCAAAAGCCCATCCGCAAACTCGCGATATAGAACGGCAAAAGCTTCGATATACCCTTCCGGATGCCCGCCCGGAAGCCGCGTGACGGTCAGAGCATCGCTGCTCAAGTACGATGCCGCCGCATGGCGAATCTCCTCAGGCCGGTCCAGCCATTTCACACTTAGCCGGTTGGGATCTTCCTGGTGCCACTCGAGTGAGCCTTCTTCTCCGTAAACGCGGAGGCGCATGCCGTTGCGCTCACCGGCCGCCACTTGAGACGCCATCAGCACACCGCTGGCACCGTTGTTGAGGCGAAGGAGGGCGTTGCAATCGTCATCGAGGCGTCGTCCCGGGACTACACTTCGAAGTGCTGCATTCAGGCCTGTGACCTTGAGGCCAGTTACGTATTCGGTCAAGTGAAATGCATGAGTCCCGATGTCTCCAATGCATCCGCCCGGTCCATTCAATTCCGGGTCAGAACGCCAAGCAGCCTGCTTCTGTCCAGTGCTTTCAATGGGGCGGCTGAGCCATCCCTGCAAGTATTCGACAGCTACCTTGCGGATCGTACCCAGGGTTCCACTCGCGCAGAGAGCACGTGCCTCGCGCACCAGCGAATATCCTGCATAGGTGTGAGTTAGTCCGTACGGCAAACCAGCGTTTGCGACTACGGCCTCGAGCGTCAATACCTGGTCATAGGTAGCGGTTGCTGGCTTGTCGCTCATGACCGCAATCCCCGCGGCCAGCGCGGCTTCCGCCACGGGCAGGTGTAGATTGTTGGGCGTCGCGATCACCACAAAATCGATGCCGCCATCACGTTTGCTCTCAGCTTCGAACATTTCCGCATAACTCGCATACGCCCGGGCTGGATCGATTCCAAAGGTTACTCCCGCTGCGCGCGATCGCTCAGGTGACTGGGAAAACGCTCCGGCTACTAACTCTATCTTGCCATCGAGTTCCGCGGCCATTTTGTGTACCGGGCCGATAAAGGCTCCCGGCCCGCCGCCTACCATTCCCATTCTTAGTTTCCTATTCATTGCTGCCCTCCTGCGAAGGTTCGCTGAGCGTTAAGGACTACCAGTCCGTCAGCGTCCCGTCTAACTTGCGATTGATTGGAAGATAGGCTCTCTGATACTCATACTTCGCTGCCAGTTTCTCGTCGAGGTCCACACCGAGCCCAGGGCCATCGCCAGCATACATGAACCCGTCTTTGAAGAAATACCGATGCGGGAACACCGCGTCTGTTTCTTCAGTGTGCGGCATCAACTCCTGTATCCCGAAGTTATGGATGGCGGTGTCGAAGTGCAATGCGGCTGCCAGTGTCACCGGCGATAAGTCCGTTGCTCCGTGAAAGCCTGTTCGCACATGATAAAGCGCGGCAAAATCGGCTGCTTTCTTGAGAGGCGTGAATCCGCCGCCATGCACGAGCGTCATGCGTAGATAGTCGATCCATTGGTTGCGAATAAGGTCATGCGCGTCCCAGATGGAGTTGAAGACCTCGCCCACGGCAATCGGCGTCGTAGTGTGCTCACGGATGATCTTGAACCCTTCCTGCAATTCCGCGGCGGTGGGGTCTTCCATCCAGAAAAGATGAAACGGCTCCAGTTCCTTGCCAAGACGACCAGCCTCTATTGGCGTCAGGCGGTGATGGCAATCGTGCAGCAGGTGCAACTCCTCGCCAAAAGCCTCGCGTACCCGGGCAAACAGCGTGGGAACGTGACGCAGGTAGAGTTCGCTTGACCACTCATACTCCGAAGGAAGTCCGCGCTCTGCCGGCTCATAGCGACCCGGACCCTTGCTAATTCCATAAGTAGCCGAAAGGCCTGGAATTCCACTCTGCACCCGGACCGCCTTGAAGCCTTGTTCGGTGTGCCGCGCTACGTCTTCGAGGGCGGCCTCTGTGTCTTTGCCGTTGGCGTGCCCATATACAAGCACGCCCTCCCGGCTCTTGCCGCCCAGCAGGTTATAGACGGGCGTATTCAGCGCTTTGCCCTTGATGTCCCACAGCGCCACATCCACCGCCGCAATGGCCGACATTGTAACTGGGCCGCGCCGCCAATAGGCGCCGCGATATAGATACTGCCAGATATCTTCCGTTTGGAATGGATCGCGCCCGATGATACAGGGAATAACATGGTCGGTAAGGTAACTCGCTACGGCTAACTCGCGGCCGTTCAGCGTTCCGTCACCCAGGCCATAGATTCCATCTTCCGTCTCGACCTTGAGAGTGACAAAATTTCGCCCTGGTGAAGTTATGTTTACATACGCATTTTGAATTTTCATCGCGCCGAACGCTCCATAACTCCCGATGACTTAAGCGGCTTGCTCTTCATTGATTTACTCCACTCGCCAGGAATCCGCCATCGACTGCGATCACCTGACCGGTCACAAACGACGACGCCTCCGAAGCCAGAAACACAGCGGCTCCAGCCATTTCTTCGGCTCTGCCGAATCTTCCCATCGGGGTCCGCATCAACAGTTCTTCCCCGCGCGGCGTTCCCTGCACGATTTTCGCATTCAGCGGCGTTGGGACAATCCCGGGCGCAATTGCGTTTACGTTTACGCCCTTCCTAGCCAGTTCTACCGCAAGGCTGCGAGTTAACGATCCCACAGCCGCCTTGCTTGCCGAGTATGCAGCTACTTCGTGGAAGCTGACAAAGTTCGATAGCGAAGCAACGTTCACAATTCGCCCATACCCCGCCGCAACCATGGTCGCTCCAAATATCTGGCATGCCCTAAGCGTCCCGTTGAGATTGGTGTCCATCACCCGTTGCCAGTCCGTTTCTCGCAGGCTAAGTGCGGGGGCCTTGAAGGTAATTCCGGCAGCGTTCACAAGGATATCGACCCTGCCAAATTCGTTTATTACCGCATCGTGCAGGGCCTGAACCGATGTCCGGTCGACAACATCGCTCGTGACACGGAGTGTTCGCCTGCCCAGCAATTCAATCTCGGCGGCGGTGCGGTCCACCTGCTGCTGGCGACGGGAACTGGGCACAACGTCGGCGCCGGCGTTTGCCAAACCCAGCACAATCGCGTGGCCCAGGCCAGTGGTGCCGCCGATGACCACCGCAACCCGCCCTTGCAGATCGAAAAGGCTCTGATTCATCCGCCGAAATCTCCCCTGCGTTTGCCTTTCACCGCCGTCCAGATGCCGAAACGACCGTGAAATTTCTTAACTTAAACACCCAACCAGAAACACTATCATGTAAGGCGATTTAGTTGCGCCCTGGGGCCATTCACAACCGGCGTCCGCTCCGATGCGATAGAGTGTCATTGGAAAGATGAACTGACGCAATGAACCCGCTGCTGATACCCGACTCTGCCCGCCGCTGGGACTGCCTCTCGCTCGGCGAAGTGATGTTGCGCCTCGATCCCGGCGAGAATCGTATCCATACCGCGCGACATTTTCAAGTTTGGGAGGGCGGCGGCGAGTACAACGTAGCCCGCGGCCTGCGCAGGTGCTTTGGGCTGCGGACGGCCATTGCCACCGCGCTTGCCGACAACCCAGTTGGCCGCCTGGTGGAGGATCTAATGCTGCAGGGCGGCGTTGACATCTCGCTCCTCAAGTGGGTGCCTTATGACGGAGTCGGGCGGCAGGTGCGCAATGGCCTCAACTTCACGGAGCGGGGCTTCGGTGTCCGAGCTGCGGTTGGCTGCTCCGACCGCGGGCTTACTGCCGTCAGCCAGCTTAACCCAGGCGACTTTGATTGGCCGTCGATCTTCGGAAATGAGAATGGCACGAAGTGGTTCCACACGGGAGGAATCTTTGCGGCGCTCTCTGCTTCAACGGCACAGGTGGCTGCCGAAGCGATGGACGCTGCGCATATTCACGGAACCCCCGTCTCATACGATCTGAATTTTCGAGACAGCTTGTGGAAGAGCATCGGCGGTAAGGCGAAAGCACAGGAGGTCAACCGCGACCTGGTCCGCAAGGTGGATTTGCTGCTCGGGAACGAGGAAGATTTTTCAGCGATGCTGGGCGTGAAGCTCAAGGGAGTTTCCGAAGAATTCGATGAGCTCCCGATTGGCGCGTACGAGGAGATGCTGCGCGAGGTTGCAGCTCTCTATCCGAATTTGAAGCTGATCGCCAGCACGCTACGGACCGCCTCGACCGCAAGCCGCAATGCGTGGGGAGCAATTGCGCTGTACGAAGACAACATTGTGCATGTCCCGCAGCGCGAGATCGATATTTTCGACCGGGTGGGTGGGGGAGACAGCTTTGCATCCGGCCTGATTTACGGGCTGCTTGCCGGCAAGCCGATTGAATGGGCGCTGCGCTGCGGGGTAGCGCACGGCGCACTGGCTATGACGACACCTGGCGACACCAGCACTGCAACCCTGGCTGAAGTTGAACGGCTGATTAAAGGCGGATCTGCACGAATTGCTCGTTAGCGGCAATGATTTTTTAAGAGGACAAAATGCAGGAGACTACAGCACAGACGCTGGAGCGTGTCGGACTGATTCCAGTTCTACGCGCACGGAATACGGGGCAGGCGCACGCGGTGGTTCAGGCTATGCTGGCGGGTGGAGTGACGGTTGTTGAAGTTACGATGACCGTACCGGGTGCAGTTGAATTGCTGGCCGAACTCAAGCGCGAATATGAAGGCCAGCTCCTGCTGGGCTCGGGGACTGTAACTACGGCAGACCAGGCGGAAGCAACGATTGAAGCCGGCGCTGAGTTTGTGGTCAGTCCAAGTTTTCACCCTGCGGTAATTGCCGTGACCAAGGCTCATAAGAAGCTTTCTATTCCAGGCGCGCTCACGCCTACTGAGGTCATTACGGCATGGGAAGCGGGAGCGGACTATGTGAAAATTTTTCCTTGCTCGGCGGTGGGCGGGGCGAGTTATCTGAAGTCGTTGCTGGCGCCGTTTCCATATCTCAAGCTGATACCTACGGGTGGCGTGACGCATCATACTGCAACGAGTTTTCTTGAGGCTGGGGCGCGGGCGCTGGGGGTGGGAAGCGATCTGGTGAATCTGGCCGCCATCGATCGAGGAGCGCCAGAGATCATTACGGCGGCTGCACAAGCTTATCTCAAAGTCATTGAGACATATCGGAACTCAGCGAGCAAGCCCTCATGACAAGCCAAGCTCAGCCTTTCCGTCTCGACAATCGGCATGCGCTGGTGACCGGAGGTGGTAGCGGCATTGGCGAAGCAACTGTGAAGGAACTCGCCAGCGCTGGAGCATTTGTCTGGGTCGCGGACATAAATTTCGCTGCCGCCGAATCTCTAGCTGCTTCCCTTCCGGCCGCACAGGCGTTGGCGCTCGATGTTACCAGCCCCGGTTCCATTGCGGCGGCCGCTGCGAAGCTCTCGCGCTTGGACATCCTGGTCAACAACGCCGGGATTGGACATGTGGGCTCGATTGAAACCACTGAGCCGGAGGATTTCGATCGCCTGATCAATGTCAATGTCCGCGGTGTTTATCTGGTTACGCGCGCCTTGATCCCGTTGCTGCTGGCCAGCCAAGCTGCCCCTGACAATGAAGGACACACGGGCACTATCGTCAATATCGCTTCCGTCTCAGGCCTGGTCGGCATCAAGCAGCGGTTTGCTTACTGCACAAGCAAGGGCGCGATCATTGCGATGACTCGCCAGCTTGCTGTCGAGTATCCTAAGGCTCTGCGAGTGAATGCTATTTGTCCCGGCACAGTGGAAACCCCTTTCGTCGAGGGATACCTGGAGAAATTCCACTCCCACAACAAGGAAGAGACACGTGCCGAATTACGCGCGCGGCAGCCTGTGGGGCGGCTGGGACAACCGCATGAGATCGCTTCCATGGTCCGGTATCTGGCCTCGGATGAGGCGGCATTTATCTCTGGATCGCTGTTCACTATCGACGGCGGATGGACGGCCGCGTAACCCACTCAAGCCCTTTTTGCATCTATTCACGAAACGGAGCCGCAATGAAACTTGTATCTTTTTCTCTTGCCGACGGAAAAATTCGTCCGGGATCGTTGCTGGAAGAAGGCAACCTGGTAGTGGATCTGAGTGCGGTGGGCTATGGCGACACACTTGCGGTCGTCGCTGCCGGCATTCAAGCACCGGAAGGCGGGAACACCTTCACCGCGTATCGCCTCGACGAAGTGTGGCTTCACGCGCCGCTGCTCAACCCGCCGCGGATTTTTGCAATCGGCCTCAACTACCGCGATCATGCGAAAGAGTCAGGGATGGCCATTCCGACTACGCCGGTTGTCTTTTTCAAGCTACCTACAGCCATCGTGGGGCCGGGCGATCCCATTGTGCTTCCAGTCAATTCGACCGAACCGGATTATGAGGCTGAGTTTGCGTTTGTCATTGGCCATGGTGGTTATCGCATCGCGGCTGACGATTGGAGGAAGCACGTCTACGGTTACACCATCGTTAACGATGTCAGCGCACGCGATGTTCAATTCGCTTCAACGCAGTGGTCGCTTTCGAAATGCTTTCCTACGTTCTGCCCGCTGGGTCCGGCGATTGTGACCGCCGATGAGATTCCCGATCCGCATGTGCTTCAGATTGGGTTGTCGATTGACGGCGAACAACTGCAGAATTCGAATACTCGCGAGCTGGTTTTCAAGATTCCCGAGCTGATTGAGTATCTTTCTTCGATAACTCCGTTGCTTCCGGGCGACATTATTTCAACGGGGACGCCTCCTGGGGTGGGATTGGGACGGACGCCGAAGCGGTGGCTTAAGCCGGGAGAGACGGTTACTGTGACCGTGGAAGGGCTTGGAGCTTTGACTAATCCTGTCGTGGCGGAATAGCGGGGTTGGCGGAGTTAGGGAGACAGTTGCAGCGAGCTAGCGAAAAGGCCCTGGCGGGACCTTTTTCAGCGAGTTAGCAAGTTAGCTGGAGATATGGGAGGCTGGGTTCTGGATTTCAGATTGTGCCGTTCTAGAAAGAAACGGCGGGTTGGGGTTCGTGGTCTCCCGCCCTTGCGATAGAAAAGAATCGCAAGAACGGGGCACGGAGCAGTTTCATAGATCGCGGGTCGGAAACGCCGGTGGAGGACTTGTTAGCCAGTTAATCCGTCGGGCCGATGTTCGCCGCCAAACCATGCATAGAGCGCCACACCGGCGAAGCAGACGACGGGAACCATGTAAGCTGCCTGCAAGCCACCGCTCGAATCCGCGAGCATGCCCATAACCTTGGTGAGGGCCGCCCCGCCAAAGATCGCCATCACCAACAGCGAGCCTGCAGTCTTTGTTTTTTCGCCCATCCCCTTCAGCCCGAGCGCAAATATTGTCGGGAACATGATGGACATGAACAGGCTGGTTGTAAGCAGGCACATGGCGCCCACCCAGCCCGGCCGCACAACGGCCACCATTCCGAGCACCACGTTTACGACCGAATAGAATCCCAGCAGCGTCCGCGCCTGGACGTGTTTCATGAGCCACGCCGAACTGAACCGCCCCACGGCGAAGGCTGCAAGCGTGCCGGTGAGCATGTAGCCTGCGGCCTTATCGCCAACGCCTGTGGCCGACTCCACATATGGAATGAAGTAACTCCACGTGCCAACCTGCGCGCCCACATACAGGAACTGCGCCAGCACCGCCAAGACAAAGTGCTTCTGAAGGAGTCGCACATTTCTAGCCGGGCCGGCATCCTCGCGCGAGACATCTTCGGCACCTGTGGGAGGGAATCTCGTTATTCCGACCAGCACGGCCCAAAGTAGCGCTACCGCTCCGAGCACGAGGTAGGGGGTTACAACGCGCAAGGTTTCCGTATGCAGATATGCATGGTAAGTTCCAGCAGTCTGCATGGCTGCGACCTGCGCATCTGTAAGCTTCACTCCGGAAAAGATGAAGAGGGTCCCGATCAGGCCGGCTGAGATTGAGCCCAGCGGGTTGAAGGCTTGCGAAAAGTTCAATCGCCGTTCGCTCGACGCGGTTGGCCCGAGTTGCGCAATGAAGGGATTGGATGCTGTCTCAAGGAATGACAATCCGCTGGCTATCACGAATTGGGCCACGAGAAAAAACGCATAGATCCCCGCCTGGGCGGCTGGGTAGAACATCAGGCATCCAGTACCAAGGAGGATGAGTCCGGTGATGATACCAGCCTTGTACCCAAGCCAACGCATCAATTGGCTTGCCGGCCACGCGAGCAGAAAATAGCCTGTATAGAAATAGATCTGGATTCCGGCCGCACCGGAACGGTTAATCTCGAATGATTTCATGAACTGCCGGATGAGAATGTCGTTGAGATTGTTGGGAATCGCCCAGAGAAAAAAGAGGGCAGTCACCACCAGAAACGGTACCAACCGCCCGTGAGGAATCAATGGAGCTTCCAAGTCCTCGTCGTGCGCTTTGCTGCCTTCGTGCCCCGTTGAACCAGCGGAAATTCCCAATCTCTCCACACCCTTTCTCACTGCGGTTCCCGACGATACGCAGGCGGGTGATCCGCGCGCCGAAAACGATTTCATTTTCCAGCGCTCCCCGATGTGCCGGCAAGCGTCTCACCCTTTCTAACGAATTCAATGGCTTCATGGCAACTCGGGGCGTAGTTCGCGGAGAATCATTTGCTTGAAAAGTGGTATTCATAGCAGGTGGGCCAATCATGACGGACACGATTGAAGCCGCTCGCAGATTCTATGCGGAAGAATTGCGCTTCCTCACGCACATGTCCTCTGACGCTCTATTCGAGGCGTTTGCAAGGGTGCCGCGGGAGCGCTTCGTTGGGCCTGGACCGTGGCGAACACTGGGACTCAAAGGATATTGGACAACCGAAGACGCCGATCCGGTGCACGTCTACCACAACGCGCTGATTTCGCTCGACGAGGCGAAGAGCATCAATAACGGGCAGCCCAGCCTTTGGGCTCTTTGCTTCGACCAACTGGGCGTCGAAGCCGGCAACCACGTGCTTCATCTGGGCTGCGGCACGGGTTATTACACTGCGATTTTGGCTGAACTTGTCGGAGCCGAGGGCAGAGTCACCGCCATCGACATCGTCAAGGACATGGCCGAAAGGGCGCGTGATGCGCTTTCCCCCTGGCCGCAGGTGCGAGTGATTTACGGCGATGGCTCGAAGGGCCCTTTCGAACCAGTTGATGTGATTGTCGCCAGCGCAGGGGCTACTCATCCGATGCCTTCGTGGCTTGACGCCCTGAAGATTGGCGGAAAGCTTCAGTTCCCGCTGACTCCGGATAAGGGATCGGGAGCGATGGCTTACTTGACCCGGAAGAGCGAGGACAAGTTCGAGGCTCAGCTTACTTACGGGGCAATGTTCATTCCGTTCTGCGGAGCGCGAGACGCTGAGGTGAGCGGACGGCTGGCTGATGCGTTCCGTCGGGACAAGGGAGTGGGTGTGAAGTCGCTGCGGTGCGATGGGCATGGGGAAGAAGGGAGTTGCTGGCTGCATGGGGAGGGATGGTGCTTTTCGACTCGCGCGGCGGTTGAGGGTGAGCGGGCCGCCTGACAATCGGTGGGAGGGCCGAGACTGGATCGAAATTCAGTTTGTGATAGACTAGACTTGGTCAAGTCAAGGAGGACGGGCATGCAGACTGTGAGTTCCCCAGTGCGGATGGTAAACATCTACGAAGCCAAGACGCAACTGTCCAAACTCGTCGACCTGGCAGCCTCCGGTGTCGACGTGGTTATTGCCCGCAACGGCAAACCCGTCGCCCGGCTGACCACGACCGAGCAGCCGAGGAAGAAGCCCTTAGTCTACGGCCTCTTGGAGGGAAAGGGCTGGATCGCGGATGACTTCGACGACCCATTGCCAGAAGAAATTCAGAAGTATTTTGAAGGCCGGGAATGAGGGTTCTTGCCGATACGCATATCTTCTACTGGCTGTTCTACGAGCAGCGCAAACTTCCACTGGCGGCCCGAGTGATTCTGGACGATGCTGAAGCGGTCTATGTTTCGGCCGCGTCGTTCTGGGAGATTGCGATCAAAGTCAGGGTCGGCAAGCTGAAAGCCGATCTTCCTGAACTGCTGGCAAGCCTCGATTCCGCGAACCTGATCGAACTCCCGGTCCTCGCACGCCACACTGCGCTCGTTTCATCGCTTCCCCTCTATCACGCTGATCCATTTGACCGGCTGCTGATTGCGCAGGCGATGAGCGAACCGCTGCATCTGCTCACGGTCGACCCGAAACTAAGTCAGTATAGCGATCTGGTCATCCAAGTGTAGTTTCGCGCGCGTTTTCACAGCACTTTCCCCAACCACTTTCCCGTATGCGAGAGGAGATTCGCGGCAACTTCTTCAGGAGTGCCTTCGGCTACGATGCGGCCGCCGCCTTCGCCGCCTTCGGGGCCGAGGTCGATTACCCAATCGGCGCTCTTGATCACGTCCAGATTGTGCTCGATGACGATGAGCGAACCGCCGCCATCGATGAGCTTCCTGAAAGCCGTTAGCAGCTTCGATACATCGTCAAAATGCAGGCCAGTTGTGGGCTCATCGAGTATGTAGAGCACGCGGCTGGCTTGCGAAGGCTTGGCATTGGCGTTAGCGGCGCGGACTTGCGCCAGGTGCGCGGCGAGCTTTACGCGCTGTGCCTCGCCGCCGGAAAGTGTTGTCGCGCTTTGGCCGAGACGAAGATAGCCGAGGCCTATCTCGTCCAGCACGGCGAGTTTCTCAAGCAGCTTGGTCTGGCCGGCGAAGAAGCGCAGCGCTTCCTTCACCGTCAACTGCAAAACGTCATGGATGTTCTTGCCTTTGTATTCGACTTGGAGCACTTTGGACTGATAGCGGGTGCCGTTGCAGTCTTCGCAGGGCAGTTCAACGTCGGCCAGAAACTGCATCTCGACGGTCACGGTGCCGTCGC
>Ga0182016_10008023_pt1 | contig 10739 bp, 10 predicted proteins | sample 712S2MmetaG_FD_120491 | JGI IMG/M metagenome (GOLD analysis project Ga0182016, IMG submission 120491) | Permafrost microbial communities from Stordalen Mire, Sweden - 712S2M metaG | ecosystem: Environmental > Terrestrial > Soil > Wetlands > Permafrost | place: Sweden: Stordalen | collected...
CCGCATGCCTCGGATGCAAGCGCGCCCTCCCATAATGCTGGGGTCGAAGGTGATTCTAGCGAACATCGGGACGATCTCAGCCTCGCTTTGAGTCTATCAAGTTTTCCAAAGCGCCAGACGTGGTAGCCTGACGGTGTGAACGTCGGCATCACTTGCTATCCCACCTACGGCGGCAGCGGTATCGTGGCCACCGAGTTGGGCCTGGAACTGGCCAACCGCGGACACCAGGTCCACTTCATCACCTACGCGAATCCCATTCGCCTGGACCCCGGCATCCCGCGCATTCATTACCACGAAGTGGAGGTTTCCACCTATCCGCTATTTCAATATCCGCCGTATTGCCTGGCGCTCGCATCGCGCATGGCGGAAGTGGCGGAACAGCATCACCTGGACCTGCTGCACGTGCACTACGCCATCCCGCACTCCATCTCGGCGATGCTGGCCAAAGACATGCTGGCACACGTGCGGCGGCTGCCCTTCATCACCACCCTGCATGGCACCGACATCACGCTGGTGGGCACGGACCGGTCGTATTTTCCCATCACCAAGTACTCCATCGAGAAGTCCGATGGCATCACTTCCATCAGCGAGTACTTGCGGCGCCAGACGGTGGACGTGTTTGGTGTGCGCAACGACATCCGGGTGATCACCAACTTCGTCAACTGCGACGTGTACAAGCCGGACCGCGAGAAGGCCATGGCCAAATGCTACACGCCGGCGGAAGGGAAGTTGCTGATCCACGTGTCCAATTTCCGGCCGGTGAAGCGCGTGCAGGACTGCGTGCGAATCCTCGCGGAGGTGGTGAAGCGCGCGCCCGCGCACCTCCTGATGGTGGGCGATGGGCCGGAGCGGGTTCCAGCCGAATACCTGGCGCGCGAGTTGGGCCTCGAGCGGCATATTTCGTTTCTGGGGAAGCAGAATCACGTGGAGCGCATCATTCCGCTGGCGCACGCGCTGCTGATGCCCAGCGAACTGGAATCGTTCGGCCTGGCCGCCCTGGAGGGCATGGCCTGCGGAGTGCCGCCCGTAGCCACGCGCGTGGGCGGTGTCCCCGAGTTGATCACCGACGGCGTGGACGGCTACCTGGAGGCGGTGGGCGACATCGCCGCGCAGGCCGCGCGCGTGACCGCGCTGGTGACCGACGACGAACTGCACGACCGCGTCTCGCAGGCCGCGCGGCGGACGGCCTCGGCCCGGTTTTGCGCGGATAAAATCATCCCGGTTTACGAGCGCTACTACGAAGAGGTCTGTGGCCGCGGGTAATGCCTGACATCAGGCCGGTAGTGGCCTTCCACCTAGTACATCGTACAGTTAGTCCCTTATAGAATACTGGCAGTTCGGTTGCACCGTGGGGCGGCCAATCTTGGCCGCAGCCGCCTCTCAGGCGGCTCCTGCTTTCACGGCGCGCCCCGTCGTGGTCGCAAAAGCCGACTGAAAACCGGCTGCGGACAGGATTGCCCGGCAGGATTGCCCGGCAGGTTTGTCGCAACATCGATCTATAAGAAACTATCTGTTCGATGTACTAGTTATTAGCGCCGTCCCCTGCGTTCCCAATGATCCACTTCGAAATCGCTTGTACAGGACCCAAAAATGGCACGAGGTACCAGTAGCGCCTGCGAAAGTAGGCGCGACCCAACTTTTTCATCCATGCCTCGGCGGCTGCCTCGCCGCTCGGTGCTGGCGCTCCGATAGTGCAGTCCAGATGGTGGCCCACCTCGTGATAAACCGTGCGCGTGAATGCCATGTCCCGGAATGGCGGAATGTAGGCCAAAAATCGCAGCATGCCGGGCGCGAACCAATGGGCCACTATGTTGTCCACGACGATTTCGATCCAAGCCTGTTCGCCCCTCAGCTTGGGATGGTAGAACCCTAAACATTCCTTCCGGGCATACTTCTTTCCTGCAACCCGGCCGGTCTTTCCCTTACCGATCGCCGAACCGTTCGTTAGGACCACAGACTGCAGGCCCGACAAGTAATTCGCCGGCACTCTCGAAAGTAGCCGCGCGATGGCGCGGTAAGCGTACCGCGGTGGTCGGTATCCCGCGTAGTTTTCGAAGATGGGGATCATCGCCGCGCCGAACCGTTCTACGCTCTTCTGTACACTTAGCACCGTGGGACCAGCGCGGGCCGACGCCGTGATTCGACGGTCAGAGGAGACCAATGCAGTGGCGCCACTGCGGACCGGATCGTTTGGCTATTCGGACATCGTCCACTGCTTCCGTGTGGCCGCCAAACCGTTCAAGTGGTGAGGTCTGAGTTGCCGCGGCGATTAGAGGTAACGAACGCGACTTAGTAGATCCGAGCGCGGACGCGCCGCGAAAGCCGCCATCCAGCCCACGAAGCCGGGCTGCGGACCAAATACCGCGAGTACCGTTCCGTCCCGTTCGGCCGCCGGTTGCAACCCTCCGTCGACTTTCCAGCCCCTCGCACCCCCAGGAAGCAGGGCTGCCGAGGGAGCCCGTAACGCCGTGGCGTCCTTGGAGCGCAACTGTCGCGCCTCCTTCCGGCATTTCTCGTAAGTCGCGATTCCTCCGGTCAGCACCGGCGAAGGCAAGCGTGCCGCGTCCGTTGGTAATTCATCCGGCGCCTCGACGGCCCACAAGGCGCGGCGTACGTTCACGAGTTGCGACTCTTCGGTAATGCCCTCGTGCCGCAAGAACTCCGCCCACGCTCCGTCCGGTGTGTCCGCGAAGTATTGAACCGGCCCCTCGCCGGGGCCATGCCAGCGGGCAGGTGGTTGGGCGGCGCTTTCCCAAAGGAAGGGGAAGCGGGGGTCGACGTGCCGGTAAACGATCATGTGGCGGGCGAGGCGGTCAACGCTCGTGCGAGATCGTGCACCAGCCGCGGTCCCGTTTGATCGGGCTTCCAGGGGGCTTAAGCCAATTAAGCGGCGTGCGCCCGTCGAGTTGGGCGCGCTCCCGTTCGAACCACTCTGAGATCGCCCACGATCAGGCTCAAGAAGTGCAATTTATCCGCCACGTCGTCCGGTGTGGTTCGTGCGGCCGCCTTGTAACGGCGAACGCTGCTCGCCGAAATGCCGAGCAAGCGGGACAGCAGTTCCAGGCCGAGTACTGCCGTCAAGCTATTCCAGTCGGACCCCGGCTCGGGCGACTCATCGATGGCGATAAGGAAGCGCTCCGCTCCAGTCCGACTCAACTGCGTGCTTCTGGCGATCCCTCTGCTGTGTGCCACTGTCCAGAATTGTACTTGATCCGTGGCCTCCAGGCAGTCTCACTCGGCGCGGGTCTGGAGACCCGCCGCAGGCGTGGGCGCCTGCCCCACAGCTCACTGACTTAGGCTTGAGCCCGTTCCAGCGCCTCCAGAAAGAAGTACTCGCCCCACATCACCGACTCGTTCACGCCCAGGTTTTTGTGTATGTGGTAGACCCCGCCCTTGAGTGTCCCTTCCCATTGCCCGTCGGAATCCCCCAGCCAGTCGCGGCAAAGGGTGGCGAGAATATGGCGCGCGGTTTCACGATAGAGATGGCCTTTGGCGGCGTCTACCACCAGGCCGCCCAACTGGAACAGGCCGGAGGCCGCGATAGCCGCGGCGGATGTGTCCGCTAACCCGCGACTCTCCGGCGGCGCGTCGTAGTCCCAGGGCGGCACTCCATCCGGCGGCGTGTGGCGGATGTAGAAATCGGCGCAGGCCTCCGCGGTCGAGAGCAACGCCGGGTCGCGCGCGAAGCTGTAAGCCGTGCCGAAGCCGTAAAGCGCCCACGCCAGCCCGCGGGACCAGCAGGAATCGCCGCGGTAGCCCTGATGCGTGGTCTGCTTCAGGAACTCCCCGGTCTCCGGATCGAACAGTCCTTCGTGCGCAGTGGATCCGTCGCCGCGCACCAGCACGCGCCGGGTGGTGTGGCAGTGGTGCAGGGCGATGTCCAGCAGCGCGCGGTCGCCCGTCTCGCGGGCGGCGTAAAAGACGATCCCCACGTTCATCATAATGTCGATAAACAGGGAATCCGGCGACACAAAGGACCGCAGGTACCCCCCCTTCTCCTGGAAGCGCAAGGCCATGGTCCGGCCCGCCTCGACCACCACGGCCTTCAGGGTGGGATCGGGCGTGAAGCCGTACCAGCGGTAGTAACTCGACATGAACAGAAAGCCCAGATCGTGGACTGCGCGGTCCAACTTGCGCGGTTCCAGCGGCCGGGAATAGCGGATGGCCTGCTCGCGCCACCAGCGCGACTCCGGGCTGCCCTGGGGCTGGCGGGCGTAGACGATCCAAAGCATGCCGGGCAGGAAGCCGTCGCACCAGTGGGTCCAGGCCTCGCCGGTGTGGCGCCAGCGGCCGCCGGCCGTATACATGGGGTAGAAATCGGGATGGCGTTCGATGAGGGCGCGCAACTGGCGCTCGGCGAAGCGCAAGGCGGCTTCGAACAGGTCCGGGGAGGCGCCGCTGGCAAGTTGGATCACGAATTCGCATTATATCTGGCCCAACCTCTTCCTAAATGGTCCTGGGTTAGGTACAATCTTCGGAAAATGGCTGCACACGCGTTCATTGCGGAGCCCCGCATCGACCCCCGGCTCGCCTGCTTCCGGTTGAAGTTGGGCCGCTCCGGCATACATGGTTGGGGAGTTTATGCCGGGGAGCGCATTCCGGCGCGCCACAAGGTGATCGAATACACGGGAGAGCGGATCAGCCGCCGCGAAACCAGCCGGCGGGGCCTGGGGCCGCGCACCTACCTGTTCACGCTGGACAACTATTGGACCCTGGACGGAGCCGTGGGCGGCAGCGGAGCGGAGCTGATCAACCACTCCTGCACTCCCAACCTGTACACCTGGATCTTCAAGCGACACATCCTGTACATGAGCAAACGGGACATCCGGGCGGGCGAAGAGCTAACCGTGGACTACCACTTTTCCGACAAGATCGACGATGTTCCCTGCCGGTGCGGTTCCGCTCTGTGCAGGGGGACCATCAATTTTAAGACCCCGCGGCCATCAAAAAGCTGAGAGTCCTGCCCCTTCCAGGCACTACAGTTCTTTTAAACAACAATTGAATCTGCCAAATGTGGCGATTGACGGAGTGCTCGTTCGCCGCTTGAGGGCTACATGAGTCATCCAATCAATGCGAAACCCGTTGCCGTCTGCGATACCGAGCCCATCGCTATCGAAGGCATCCGGACGCTGCTCAATGAGTGCGAGGACCTGTATTTGGCCGCGGCGGAAACGTCGCTGCTGGGGGGCCTGGAGATTGTCCGGCAGCACGCGCCGGCGATCATGATTCTGGACAAGTGTTTCGGCATCTACGCCGTCATGGACTGCCTGCAACGCCTGCGCAATTCGGGGAGCGCGGTGGCCCCCATCGTGTGGGGCGTGAACCTGAATGAAACCGAGGCGCTGCGCATGATGCAAGTCGGGGCGCTGGGAGTGGTTCGCAAGACAGCCTCGCTTGAGGCGCTGCTCGACTGCATGCGCACGGTGGCTCAGGGGAACACATTCATGGAGGAGAGCGTGCTGCAAGAGCCCGAGCGTCCGGCGCGGGGCACCCGCTCGAACCTGACCTCCCGCGAACTGCAAGTGGTGGAACTGGTGGAGCAAGGGCTGAAGAACCGGGACATCGGGGCGCAATTGGGGATTCGCCCGGGCACGGTGAAGATCCACCTCAAGCACATCTTTGAGAAGACGGGGATTCGCGGGCGATACGGCTTGGCCTTGTCGGGGTTGCGGGATAAGGGGCTGCTGTCGTTGCCGGCCGCGTAGCGAGATTGTGGGGCAGGCCCTCGGCCTGCGGCGGCCTCTCAGGCCGCCTCTTCCGCCGCCCGTTTTTTCGACGGTGCCCCACAAGCATCTCAGCTCTTGAGTCTCGCGTAATACGGTGACGGTTCTCGCGAGAAATGTGCCACTCTGCATCGGGGCTGATGTGGGGCGGCCAATCTTGGCGAAGACCCGGTCTCCTCCCTGCGGCGGCGATGGTCGGGTGCTGCAAGATGGTGCAACCTGCGGGGGCGGCCCGGCGTCTCATAGGCAGGCAAAAAGAATGCGCTCACTTCTAAAACCCGGCCTGCTGATCCACCTTCAGCAGAACAAGGCCGGCCTGATCGCCGACCTTGCCATCCTGGCGCTGTTCCTGCTGCTGTTAGCCGTGCGCTAACGCTTCGGAACCGACACCGTGATATTGCGGAATTTCAAGCCGCCGGTGTGATCGCCCTGGATGTAGAAGGGGCCTGGCTCGCCTTCGTTGGCGTCCAGCGCGCCGCCTGTAATTCCGTCGATCTCCTTGTGGTCGATCACCGTGTCGCCGTTGTGGACTACCGTGACCATGCGGCCCACCAGCGTGACGTCGAAAGTCTCCCACTGGCCCGGTGCGCGCGGCAGTTCGGGCTGCGGCGCGATGCGTCCGTAAATCGACCCGATGCGGCGCTCCGGAGGATTACTGGTGAGCGGTTCATATTCGATCTGGACTTCATAGCGGCCGCGCAGGTAGAAGCCGCTGTTGCCGTCATCCGGGCAGTTGACTTCGTAGTGCACCTTGAAATCCTCGAACTTGCGCGTGGATTTCAGGTTCGCGCCGTGCGCAGTGTTCAATAGCAAGCCGTCTTCGACCTTCCAGTGGCTCGCGGCGGGGTTGCCGATCGGCTCCCACCCGGCGAGGTCCTTGCCGTTGAAAAGCGGTTCGGGATCGGTCCATGCCGTTGTGGCGCTGCGCTTCATTGCCGGCGAGCGCATGCCGGTCAACTCCGTCGTGATATCGCCGCTCTTCTGCACGCCGGTGAGCTTTCCGCCACTGGCTTCGAGATTCCAGGTCATCGCCGGACGGTTGGCGGTCGCCGCGGACAGGGTGAGCGTGAGGTGCGACCCGTCCACGTGGACATCCTTCACTTGGTAGACGTTGCCTCCGGGGGGCTGGTACCACACTTCCAGATCGCCGCCCTTCGCGGTTACGCCCAGCCAACAGGCGCGCGTGCCGCCAGGGGTAGTGATGTTGAAATCCCACCGTCCGGCGAATGGATTGGTGCTTTTCTGGGCGAGAGCCGGCATGAGCAGCGCGGCTGCCACCATCAGACTGCTTTTGAACGTTCGCATGATAGCAGTCTATTACAAAGCATGGTTGTGGGGCGGACCTCCAGGTCTGCGCGGGTCCTCCAGGACCCGCTGGCCGGCCTGAGACGGATTGCCCGCCTCCAAATCATCCTCGATACACACGCCAGAAAACATCCCGGAATTTCTCCATCTCCGGATCCGTGCCGACGGTCACGCGCAGCATCTTGTCGAGCGGCGGGAAGGGGCGGCCCACGGCGACCCCCAGGGGCGGCATTTTGGTGATGAACTCACGCGCATTGCGGCCCACGTCGATCATCATGAAGTTGGCCTGCGTATCGATATAGGGCAACTTGCGCTCCCGCAGCCAGGCGCACATTTCGCCGCGGATGCGCGCGTTGGTGGCGCGCCGCTCGGGAATCAGCGTGCGCGATTCCGCGAGCGCGGCCAGCACTGCACGTATGGCGATGATGGAGAGGACATTGTTGCGGAACGGCCGCATGCGCTCGATTAATGCCGGCGGGGCGCACACAAATCCGGCGCGCACGCCCGCCATCCCATAGATCTTCGAGAAGGTGCGCGCCACCACCACGTTCTTCGCTTGCCGCACGTAAGGCAGCGCGGTCTCCAGCTCCTTCGACTCGCCAAAGTGGATGTAGGCTTCGTCAATCAGCAAAACGGTGTCCGATGGCAGGTTCGCGACCAGCCACGCCACCTCGGCCTTGGGCGTAATAGAGGCCGTGGGATTATTCGGGTTGCACATGTAGATCAACCCGCCATGCATCTTGTCCGCCGCCTCGGCGATCTTGCGGACGTCGGCCGAGTAGTCCGGCAGCAGCGGCACCTCAACAACCTGCCGGTGCATGGCGCGCGCTACCTCCGGCGGCCCTTCGTAGGTGGGGTGCATCACGATCAAAGGCCGGTCCGGCGCGGTGAAGGCTTCCACCGCCGCGTGCAACATCTCGCTCGACCCGGAACCCACCAGGACGTTCTCCGGCTGCAGATCCTCGCTGCGCGCCAGCGCCGCATAAAAGTCGCGAACTTCCTGGTAGTGGTATCGGCCCGCAGCCGATAGCACATCCGCCATCGCCGCCAGGGACGATTGCGGCGGCCCCAGGGGATTCTCATTGGCGTTGAGCCACACCATGTCCTTGGGCAGGTCGCCCTGGATCATGGCGCGCTGCGCGTAAGCCATCTCCGGCAGCATCCGCCCGGCTGCCACGGCCGCACCGATGCGCGCGGCAAAACCCCTTCGTGTGATCATTGCGCCTCCTTACGGCGAAGTATACCGCAATACAATTCGATGAATTTCCCTTGGCCGGCGGTGTAACCTAATCGGTTTGCCCGTCATCGTTAACACACTTGACACACTCATGGATAGACGAATCTTTCTCTTAGCCCTGATGGCGGGCTCTCTCGGCGAGGTCCGCGCGCAGGTGGACGTGCTTACGGCGAACTACGACAACAGCCGCACCAACGCCAACCTGAACGAAGGGATTCTGAATACCAACAATGTGAACGCCACGCAGTTCGGCAAGCTGTGGGCCTATCCGGTGGATGGCCAGGTCTACGCGCAGCCGCTCTACGTGCACGCCCTGAGCATTCCCGGAGAGGGCACGCTGAACGTGCTCTACGTGGCCACCATGCACAACAGCGTGTACGCCTTCGACGCGGATGCCTCCGGCAGGACCGCGCCGCTGTGGCAAGTGAACCTGGGAAGCACGGTCGATCCGTCCTCTTTCAGCGTACCGGGGGCGGCGCCGTACACCGACATCCTGCACGAGATCGGGATTCTCAGCACGCCTGTAATCGACCGCGCGGGCAACACCATTTATGTAGTCGATGAGACGCTGGCCGGCGGCAGTGCGTCTTTCTTCCTGCATGCGCTGGATCTTACGACCGGCAGCGAGAAGTGGAACGGGCCGGTTCAAATCCAGGCCAGTGTGGCGGGTAGCGGGTGGGGAGGCACGGGAGACGCAACCAACGGTGAGCTTCCGCTGCTGGCTGGGGATCACATTCAAAGGCCCGGATTGCTGCTCGCCAACGGCTCGATTTACGCCGGTTTCGGGTCCCATGGCGACTCCGTTCCCTGGCACGGCTGGATCGTGGCCTACAATGCCACCGACCTGCCGCAGCAAACCGCCGTCTTCAATACCACGCCCTCCACAGCCGGCTCCGCAATTTGGCAAGGGGGCCGGGGCTTGGCGGCCGACCCCGATGGAAGTGTCTATTGCTCGACCGGCAACGGCAATTACGACGGCGTCGTGTCGTGGGGCGAGACGGTGCTGCGCTTGACTCCCGCGCTGAGCATCGCGGATTGGTTCACGCCCGCGGAGTACGCCGCCTGGACCGACGACGATATGGACTTCGGCTCCAACGGCCCGATCCTGGTGCCGGGCACCAATTTTGTGATCGCCGGCGGCAAGGCGGGCCTGGTGGCGCTGATCGATCGGACCGACATGGGCGGGCAACCTCTGGACACCGACGCCCTGCAGTTCTTCGAAGCGGTTCCCAACAGCAAATTCGCCATCTTCAACACGGCTCTTTGGAATCGCCCCGATGGGCCCGTTCTTTATATCTGGGGGGACGACGATGTGTTGCGCGAATTTCAAATGCAGAACGGGATTTTCAATACCAGCCCGCTGGCGGCGAATAGTGCGGTCCAGAATGCATTGCCATTCAGCGGCATGACCGTATCGTCCAACGCTTTCGTGCCGGAAAGCGGCATCTTCTGGGCCACCAGCGCCACCTCGACAACCTTGCCGGCGGCGGGAACGTTGCACGCTTTCGACGCGATGAATGTGAGCCGGGAGCTATGGAACAGCGACATCCAGGGCCGCCTCGACGCGCTGGGCAGCTTCACCAAATTCGCCAATCCCACGGTGGCCAACGGCAAGGTGTACGTGCCGACCGATTCGAACCAGGTGACCGTCTACGGCTTGCTTTCCGTTCCCGGCGTCACGGCGGTAGTCAGTGCGGCGAGTTTCACCAGCTCCGCGATGGCGCCGGGCGAGTTGATTTCCATCTTTGGCAACGGCATCGGCCCGGCCGTTCCAGTGGGACTCCAGGTGGATTCGTCTGGGAAGGTCGCCAATTCGCTCGCGGGGCTTACGGTCAGCTTCGATGGCAACCCGGCGCCGCTGTTGTACGTTGCGGCAGGCCAGATCAATGCGATCGTGCCGTTCGCGGTGGCGGGTGAGTCCACGACGCTGATGCGGGTTTCCGCTTCCGGCGGCGCGGCGTTTACCGTGACGCTGCCCGTGTCGACGGCCGCGCCCGCCATATTTGCGACCAGCGCAGCCGGGCAGGGCGCCATCCTGAACGCCGATTTGTCGGTGAATGCGGCGGGTAATCCGGCGGCGCGTGGGTCGTGGATCGCGATTTATGCCACTGGTGCCGGTCTTCTCAGTCCGGCGGTGGCGGATGGCGCGATAGTCTCCGCGACGAATTTGCCTTTGTCGGTGGCGCCTGTCGCGGTGACCATCGGGGGGCAGGCTGCGACAGTTAATTATCAAGGCGCTGCGCCGGGATTGGTTGCCGGTGTAATGCAGATCAATGCGCAGGTGCCGCCCAGCGTGACTCCGGGGACCGCGGTGCCGGTGACTATCGGCGTGGGAGGCACTGTCGGGCTGAACACCGTCACCATGGCGGTGAAGTAGTAGTGGGGCAGGCAATCCTGCCCGCAGCCGGCTTTTGGTGGCACAGGCTTTAGCCTGTGTTGCCGGCTTTAGCCGGCCCTGGAGTTTGGTGGCACAG
>Ga0182016_10008024_pt1 | contig 10737 bp, 7 predicted proteins | sample 712S2MmetaG_FD_120491 | JGI IMG/M metagenome (GOLD analysis project Ga0182016, IMG submission 120491) | Permafrost microbial communities from Stordalen Mire, Sweden - 712S2M metaG | ecosystem: Environmental > Terrestrial > Soil > Wetlands > Permafrost | place: Sweden: Stordalen | collected...
CTGCGTGCCGCCGCGCACATTGTGCTCGGGCGCGTCGACGTGGCTGCCGGCATGCAGCCGCATGTGGACACCGCGGACGATCTGGCCGGCTCCCCCCGGCGCGTCATGCTCCTTGATGACCTCCACGGCGAACTGCATGTCCTTCTTGAAGCCTGCCGGCGTGCGCATGGCGAAATTCTTCGGATCGAGTTCGAGACTGATGTCGACGATGGTCGCATGGGGCGGCAGCATGGCGGGTTCCTCGCATTCCGGCTTGGCGATAACGAAAACGGCGCGGCCGAAGCCGCGCCGTTGTTATTTTGGCCGATAAAGCCGCTTATTGGAACAGCTTCATCGCATTTTGCAGCGTCTGGATCACGCCCCACGCCAGGGGGATGCCGACAAAGCCCCAGGCGAGGATGAGTTGCAGCGTGTTCGAGCCCTGATTTTCGTTTGCCATGGTTTTCTCCTCAGGCCAATTCTGTTCAGGCGCCTGCCGGTTCGCCGGCGGCGTCGACGTCCATTTGCGCCCTGACGGCGTCGTGATCGGGTTTCATGTGGAAGCGGTGATGCACCGCCTTGATCATGAAATTGCAGATGAAGCCGATCACCAGCAACGCCGCCATGACATACATGGTGACATTGTAGGCCTGCGCCTTCGGCACGCCGCTATCGATCTGATACTGGCGGATGTAGTTCACCAGCACCGGACCGAACACGCCGGCCGCCGACCAGGCCGTGATCAGCCAGCCGTGGATGGCGCCGACATAGCGCGTGCCGAACATGTCTTTCAGATAGGCCGGCACAGTGGCGAAGCCGCCGCCATACATGCTCATGATGACGACAAAGCAGAGCACGAACAGCGTGACGCTGCCGATTGAGCCGGTGTGCGGCACGAGGCAGTACAGCACCGTGCCGATGGCGAAGAAGCAGAAATAAGTGTTCTTGCGCCCGATATAATCCGAGGTCGAAGCCCAGAAGAAGCGGCCCACCATGTTGAACAGGCTGAGCAGTCCAACGAAGCCGGCGGCCGCGACCACCGAAACCTTCCCCGGGAACATTTCCTGGCTCATTGCCGAAGCCTGTCCGAGCACGCCGATGCCGGCGGTCACGTTGAGGCAGAGCACCCACCAGATCAGCCAGAACTGCGGCGTCTTGATCGCGTCATAGACGTAGACGTCGTTCTTGGTGATCAGCTTCTGCTCGACGACCGGCGGCGTATAGCCTTCCGGCTTCCAGCCCGGCGCCGGCACTCGCACGATCGCGGCGCCGACCATCATGAAGATGAAGTAGATGATGCCGAGCACGACGAAGGCTTCGGCGACGCCGACATGGGTCGGTGTCGAGAACCTCGCCATCAGCCAGACCGAGAGCGGCGAGGCAATGAAGGCGGCGCCGCCGAAGCCCATGATGGCCATGCCGGTCGCCATGCCGGGACGATCCGGGAACCATTTGATGAGCGTCGAAACCGGCGAGATATAACCGAGGCCGAGGCCGCAGCCGCCCAGCACGCCGTAACCCAGATAAACGATCCAGAGATTGTGCAGAGAAACGCCGAGCGCGGACACCAGGAAGCCGCCGCCGAAGCAGCAGCCTGCGGCGAACATGGCTTGGCGCGGACCGCCTTCCTCGACCCAGCGGCCGCAGGTGGCCGCAGAGACACCGAGCACGAAGATGGCGATGGAGAAAATCCATCCCAGCTCGGTCAGCTTCCAGTCGTCCGGCGTCGATTGGGTGATGCCGAGCAACTTGGACATCGGCAGATTGAAGACGCTGAAAGCGTAGGCCTGGCCGATGCAAAGATGGATGCACAGTGCCGCCGGCGGCACCATCCACCGGCTGAAGCCGGGCTTGGCGATCGTGTGGCTACGATCGAGAATGGGCAGTAATGCCATCGCGTGTCCTCCCTTGAGTTTCCCCCGAGTCGCCTGTTTCCGCTCGACTGCTACAAGCAGCGTCCCGGCTTTGCGGGACTCGATTCGGAAACGACGCTTCTTGTGACACTGAAAATCCTATAGCCGGGTCGGAATAGCAAGCACGACCATCGTAGGCTGGCTCGCGGCGTGGCCCCGATCAAAATCCAGGTGGCGGGCGGACTTCGCGCCGCGCGCCGTTGAAAGCATCCGCTGAAGCGTCCCTCGGGGCCGCAGCCGATTTAACCAAAATATAGTTATATTTCAATGGTTTATTATAAACTCGCGTATAAGTTGACCGCGACTCAATTCCGCCCTGACGCGGCTTACTTTTCTGCACTGGATGCTGCTCACGCTTTGTCGCAGCGGCGCAATTCTTCAGCGATGAATAGTGCGCCGAAGTGCTGTGAGGCCAAGTGTCGCGCCGAGGCGCACAGTCGTACTCACCATCGAGTATCGGTTGCTCCGTTGCAGGGCCGGGACGGTAGAAATCTCTCGCGGACGCGCGATCCGAACAATAATCCTCTATTGATTATCGGCCGTGGTCCTTGTTTAGCTCTGTTTCAACTTGCATTTCTTGGCTTTACAAGGTGACCGATGAGCTTGACCGAGCCGCCGCCAACATTGCCGCCTGACGGGCGCGGGAAACCCGGCCGACGCCGGTCGCCGCGCACGCCGAAAGGCCGTCAGGTCGATCCCCAGGCGGCCGCCGACATCGAAGCGCTGCTGACCGACCGTTCGCGCCGGCGCGATCTGTTGATCGAGCACCTGCATCTGATCCAGGACCACTACGGCCATATCTCGAGTGCGCATCTGGCAGCCCTCGCGGCGGAAATGAAGCTCGCGCAGACCGAAGTCTACGAGGTCGCGACTTTCTACGCGCATTTCGACGTGGTGAAGGAAGGCGAGACGCCGCCGCCGCCGGTCACCGTGCGGGTCTGCGATTCATTGTCTTGTGCCATGGCGGGCGCCGAACATCTGCTCGGGGAATTGCCGAAGAAGCTTGGCGCAAATGTGCGCGTCGTACGTGCGCCCTGCATGGGCGCCTGCGATCACGCGCCGGTCTGCGCGGTCGGGCACAACCAAGTGATGCAAGCCGATCTGACCAAGGTGGTCACGGCAGCGAAAGCCCCCGCCCACGCGGACGTCTACCCCACGCCTCCGGATTTCGATGCCTATACACATCACGGCGGCTACGAATTGCTCAAAGCCTGTATCGGTGGCAGCCGCACGCGCGACGACCTCATCAAAACCGTCAGCGATGCCGGACTGCGCGGGCTTGGTGGCGCCGGCTTTGCGACCGGCCGCAAATGGTCGCTGGTGCGCGCGGAGCCCGCGCCCCGGCTGTTCGCGGTCAATGCCGACGAGGGTGAGCCGGGCACGTTCAAGGATCGCTATTATCTCGAACGCGATCCGCACCGCTTCATCGAGGGCATGCTGATCGCGGCCTGGATCGTCGAGGCCGCCGATACTTATCTCTATATCCGCGACGAATATCCGGAGGTGCGGCTTCTGCTCGCCGACGAGATCGCCAAAGCCGAAGCGGCTGGGCTGTCTAGCCACACCAATATTCATCTGCGCCGCGGTGCCGGCGCTTATATCTGCGGCGAAGAATCGGCGATGATCGAATCGATCGAAGGCAAGCGCGGCCTGCCGCGGCATCGTCCGCCCTACCTCGCCCAAGTCGGCCTGTTCGGCCGGCCGACGCTCGAGCAGAATGTCGAGACGCTTTATTGGATCCGCGACATCGTCGAGAAGGGCGCCGGCTGGGTCACCGCGCAGGGCCGGCACGAGCGCAAAGGCTTTCGCAGCTTCTCGGTGTCGGGACGGGTCAAAAATCCGGGCGTCATACTCGCGCCGGCCGGCGTCACCGCGCGCGAATTGATCGAGGAGTTCTGCGGCGGCATGGCGGACGGCCACACATTCAAGGCCTATCTGCCGGGCGGCGCATCGGGCGGCATCCTGCCGACCGCGATGGCCGACATCCCGCTCGATTTCGGCACGCTGGAAAAATACGGCTGCTTCGTAGGCTCCCACGCGGTTGTGATTCTGTCCGACAAGGACGACATGAAGGCCGTGGCGCTCAATCTGATCAGGTTCTTCGAGGATGAGAGCTGCGGCCAGTGCACGCCGTGCCGGGTCGGCACCGAGAAGGCGGCCGAACTCATGGCCAAAGGGCCGTGGGACCCGGCGCTTCTCGAGGAACTGTCGGCTTTGATGCGCGACGCCTCGATCTGCGGCCTCGGCCAGGCGGCGCCCAACCCGCTCCTTTCTGTGCTAAAATACTTCCCGGATGAACTGAAGACGCCGCTGGGACATTGGTGAGATACGCGCCATGAGCGATAGCAACGGACAAAAACCAGCGGGCCAAAACCCAGTGGGTTACGGCCACGACAGGAAGGGTGCCGCCGGCGGCGCCAATTACGGCGACGGCAAACCGGGCGTGGCCCACACGGCACCGGCCGATAAGACCGCGGCCAAAGGCGAAGCGCCCGCGGGCAAGACCTTCACCATCGACGACCGCGAGATCGACATCCGCGAGGGCGAGACGATTTTCCGCGCCGCGCGCCGGCTCGGCATCAAGCTGCCGCATTTGTGCTACACGCCGAAACCCGGCTACCGGCCCGACGGCAATTGCCGCGTCTGCATGGTCGAGATCGAGGGCGAGCGGGTGCTGGCGGCAAGCTGCATCCGCACTCCGGCTCCCGGCATGAAGGTCAAGACCCAGACCGATCGCGCCAAGACCGCGCGCAAAATGGTCGCCGAGCTGCTGGTCACCGACCAGCCGGCGATGGAGGTGGCGCACGATCCGGATTCCGAGCTTTGGAAGACCGTGACGCGGCTCAAAATCGAGCCCGGCCGTTTTCCAAAGCGGAAACCCGCCGAGGTGCCGGCGCCGGACCGCAGCCATGTCGCCATGGCGGTCAATCTCGACGCCTGCATCCAGTGCAATCTCTGCGTCCGCGCCTGCCGCGAGGTCCAGGTCAACGACGTCATCGGCATGGCCGGCCGCGGCCATCTCGAAAAGATCGTGTTCGATTTCGACGATCCGATGGGCGCCTCGACCTGCGTCGCCTGCGGCGAATGCGTGCAGGCCTGTCCGACCGGCGCGCTGATGCCGGCCACCATGGTGGACGAGAACAACGTCTATAAAGGCAAGCCCGACCGCACCGTCGACAGCGTTTGTCCCTATTGCGGCGTCGGCTGCCAGCTCACCTATCAGATCAAGGACGACAAGATCGTCGCGGTCACCGGCAAGAACGGCCCGGCCAATCAGAACAGGCTCTGCGTCAAAGGCCGCTTCGGCTTCGACTATGTCGACCATCCGCAGCGGCTCTTAAAGCCGATGATCCGCAAGGATGGCGTGCCGAAAGTGCCGCACGAATTTATCGACCCCTCCAATCCGTGGACGCATTTCCGCGAGGCGACCTGGGAGGAAGCGCTCGACCGCGCCGCCTCGGGGCTGAAGAAAATCCGCGACCGCGACGGGCCGAACGCGCTCGCCGGTTTCGGCTCGGCCAAAGGCTCCAACGAAGAAGCCTATCTGTTCCAGAAGCTTGTGCGCACCGGTTTCGGCACCAACAATGTCGATCACTGCACCCGGCTGTGCCACGCCTCGTCGGTGGCGGCGCTGCTCGAAGGCGTCGGCTCGGCGGCGGTGACCGCGACCTTCAACGAGTGCAAGAATTCCGATCTCATCATCGTGATCGGCGCCAATCCGACCGAGAATCATCCGGTCGCCGCGACCTTTTTCAAGCAGGCGGCCAAGCGCGGCTCGAAGCTCGTGGTGATGGATCCGCGCGGCCAGGCGCTCAAGCGTCATGCCTGGCGCATGCTGCAATTCAAGAACGGCGCCGACGTTGCGATGCTCAACGCCATGCTCAACGTCATCATCACCGAGAAGCTCTACGACCAGCAATATATCCAGACCTATGTCGAAGGTTTCGACGCCTGGAAGGAAAACGTCAAAGACTTCACGCCCGAAGAGATGGCGCCGATTTGCGGCGTCCCGGCCGACACGCTGCGCGAGGTCGCGCGCGCCTATGCGCGCGCCGAAAGCGCCATCATTTTCTGGGGCATGGGCGTGTCGCAGCACACCCACGGCACCGACAATGCGCGCTGCCTGATCGCGCTGTCGCTGATCACCGGCCAGATCGGACGGCCCGGTACCGGGCTGCATCCGCTGCGTGGCCAGAACAATGTGCAGGGCGCTTCCGATGCCGGCCTGATCCCGATGTTTTTCCCCGACTACAGGTCGGTGGAGAACCCCGAGATCCGCGCCGAATACGAGAAGGCCTGGGGCGTCAAGCTCGATCCCAAGCGCGGCAAGACCGTGGTCGAGATCATGACCGCGGTCCATCATGACGAGATCAAGGGCATGTATATCGAGGGCGAGAATCCGGCGATGTCGGATCCCGACCTCAATCATGCGCGCCAGGCGCTGGCGCATCTCGAGCATCTCGTGGTGCAGGACCTCTTCCTCACCGAGACCGCCGTCTATGCCGACGTGGTGCTGCCCGCCTCCGGCTGGCCCGAGAAGGACGGCACCGTCACCAATACCAATCGGCAGGTGCAGATGGGCCGCCAAGCGCTGCCATTGCCGGGCGACACGCGGCACGATCTGTGGATCATCCAGGAGATCGCCAACCGCATGGGCTGCGGCTGGACCTACAAGCATGTCAGCGAAGTGTTCACCGAGATGGCCTCGATGATGCCGGCGCTCGCCAATATTTCCTGGGAGCGCGTCGACCGCGAATATTCCGTCACCTATCCGACCGACGCGCCCGATCAGCCGGGCCATGATGTCGTGTTCGACAAAGGCTTTCCGCGGCCGGGCGGTTTCGCCAAGCTCGTCGCCACCAAACTCCAGCCGCCCGACGAAGTGCCGGACGAGGAGTTTCCCTTCATCCTCACCACCGGGCGCCAACTCGAGCATTGGCACACCGGCGCCATGACGCGGCGCGCGACCACGCTCGATGCGCTCGAGCCCTCGGCGGTGGCCTCGGTGTCGCGCGGCACCATTGCCAAACTCGGCATCCGGCCGGGCGATCCGATCCGGGTCGCGACGCGGCGCGGCGCGGTGGAGCTTTCCTCGCGCCAGGACGACGGCATTCCGGACGGCGTGGTGTTCATTCCGTTCGCCTATGTGGAGGCGGCGGCGAATCTCTTGACCAATCCGAAGCTCGATCCGTTCGGCAAAATTCCGGAATTCAAATTCTGCGCCGCACGCGTCGAGGCGGTCGACCCGGCGACGCGGGTCGCGGCGGAGTGATTGCGGCGCGGTAGTCAGCGATCGATAATCGGAGCAATATTGTAATTTGTTCCGAGGACTGATTGCCGAGTACCGATGTCTGAAATCGATCCGCACGACGAGATCGAGCGCCTCGAAGCGAAAATCGAGGATCTCGCGGCCCGCGTCGAGAACTGCCGCAAATTCATGCTTGCGTCACGCATCGCCATCACCGGCGGCGCAGTCGTCCTCGCCGCCCTGTTGTTCGGCGTTATCCGGTTCGATCCGACCATGATGGCCGGTGCCGCGGCCGCGCTGTTGGGCGGCATCGTTTTATTTGGGTCGAACAGCAGCACCGCGAAAGAAGCTGCCGAAGAGCTGGCCGCCACCGAAGCCGCGCGGGCGGACCTCATCGCGCAACTCGATCTCCATCTCGTCGCTGAACGGCCGACCCTGCACTGATCAATAAGGTCGCTAAGGGTTACGACTTCACTTCGTCCTTGAAATAGGCCTCGACCGGTCCGGTGAGCTTGATGGTCAGCGGATTGCCGTAACGGTCTTTGCTCTTGCCGGCCTCGACGCGGATCCAGCCCTCGCTGATGGAGTATTCTGAGACATTGGTCTTCTCGATGCCTTTGAAACGTATGCCGACGTCGCGCCTGAGCACATCTTCGTCGTAATACGGGCTCTTCGGATCGATCGACAGGCGGTCGGGTGGAACATCAGCCATCGAGAATACTTTCCTTCGGTTCTGCCATTAGAGCATGATGCCGAAAAGCGGAACCCGGTTTTCGGAAAAGATCATGCTTAAACGAAAGCCTAGACCTTGATCCGATTCGATTGAATTGGATCGAGGTCTTGTGAATCGGATCAAGGTCCAGGCGGCCATTACCTATGAAACTCCGGTGCAAATAACAATGCAATCTTAAGCATCCCGGACGGTTTGTCCCCTCACGTACCCGTATTTTGATCCGCCTCAATGCCCAGGAACGCCGCTCGCGCGTTGTTTATGAGACAAAATCCGCCGACGGAGTTCGGCGATCCGAATGCAGCTTGGAACCCGGCCGCACCATGACGATGAATTTTCTCTCGTCCCCGATGGTGAATATCCGACGGTTCGTGCCGTGCATTTTAGCCGGCGCCGTCGGTATCGGCGTGTCAGTCATGGCCGCCGGCCTGACGGCGAATCGGGAAAGCCGGAGCGCCGAACAGCAATTTAATGCGACCGCCGAAAACAATTTCATGATCTTGCAGAATGGCGTCAATGAATATGTAAACAAGCTGCGCGCCGTGCGCGCCTTCTTCGACAGTTCAGAGGCGCCGGTATCGCGCAACGCATTCGAGACATTCACGCGGCCGCTCCTGGTCGAAAATGCCGCCATCTCGACGCTGTCATGGGTGCCGCGCGTGCTCAATTCCGAGCGTGCCGAGTTTGAGCGCGAGGGGGTGCAGCAAGGCATTCCAGATTATCACATCAAGATGATGGCCGCGGACGGGAAGATGTCGCTGTCTCCCGAGCGCAGCGAATACTATCCGATATTATACGCAACATTGCCGAAAACCTTTCCCCTTTACGGTCTTGATCTGCGCTCGGAACCGCCGACGCTGCTGGAAATGGAGCACGCCCGCGACCAAGATCGGTTGGGCATTTCCGGGGTGCGTGTGCTTGTCAGTTCCGGAGGCGAACGGAGCGGCTTTCTGTTCTCTCTCCCCGTCTACAGCCACGGATCGTTTCCCAATTCGGTCGAGGATCGGCGTCGCAGCCTTGCCGGTTTCGTGCACGGCTCGCTCAGCCCCGGCAAGATGTTCGAAACCATCATCACCGCGAACCAAGTGCCGGAAGGCCTTGATTCCTATTTCTTTACGCTTGACGCGGACTCGACCGCGCTGCCCCTCTACATGAACGGATCGCGCCTGCGCGCGACCCCACTGCAGCCGACAAATCGCGGTTCGCTCGCGGCCGGCTTGCATCTTTCCCGAGACATCACGGCCGACGGACAACCCTGGCTGACGATGGAAATGGTGCCGATGCCGGGCGGCGCCCTGTTGCCTCACGATCGCGCATGGATCGTCTTGATCTTCGGCCTCATCATCACTGGCGCGGTGGTGATCTATATCAACACGTCGCGCCGTCATGCCCGGCGCATGATGCAAGTGAACAGGCAGGTCTCGGATCTGGCGCAAACCGACGCGCTGACGTCGCTCGTCAATCGGCGCGCCTTCATGACACAGCTCGGCGCCGCATTCGCCGCGTGCCGCCGAGGCGCCAAGCCGTTTGCCGTGCTGTATTTCGATCTCGATCATTTCAAGGACGTCAATGACACGCTCGGCCATGCCGTTGGCGATGCGCTGTTGCGGCAAATCGCGGCCCGCGTCGTCGCCTGCGTTCGCGAGAACGACGTCGTTGCCCGGATCGGCGGCGACGAGTTTGCGATTCTGCAGACCGATGCCGAGGATGCAAGCGCAGCGGGCGCGCTCGCCGATAAGATTGCGACCATTCTCGCTGCATCCTACGTGATCGCCGGCAATGAAGTTCATGTTTCGGTCAGTATCGGCATATCGCATTACGAGCCGGACACTGCGGGGCCGGAGGCGATGATGATCCAGGCCGATCTGGCGCTCTATCGCGCCAAGGAGGACGGCCGCAATTGCGTGCGGTTCCACAGCGCCGACCTCGATCGCCAAGTGCGGGAACGCGTTGTCATCGCCGACGACCTGCGCGGCGCTATCGATCGCGGCGAGCTCGAGCTCCATTACCAGCCGCAAGTCGAGCTCAGAACCCGCCGCATCGTCGGGCTCGAGGCGCTGCTGCGCTGGCGGCATAAAACGCGCGGCGATATCCCGCCATCTGTCTTCATCCCGATCGCCGAGCGCAGCGGGCAAATCAACGCGCTGGGGCAATGGGTGCTCGACGCGGCCTGCCGGCAATTGCGGCTGTGGCAGGATCAGGGCATCGCTCCGGAAATCCTCGGCGTCAATTTTTCCGCTTTGCAGTTCAAGGGATCGGCCACGATCGATCGCGACGTCGCCGCGAGCCTCAGCAAATGGAGCATCGCGCCCGAGAAGATCGAGCTTGAATTGACCGAATCCGTGCTGATGGAAATCACCCAGCAGCACAGCGACCGTTTCGAGGATCTGCGCCGGCTCGGCGTGCGGATCGCGATCGACGATTTCGGTACCGGCTATTCGTCGCTCAGCTATCTGGCGAACTATCCGATCAACCGCGTTAAAGTCGCGCAGGAGCTGGTGTTCCGCGTCGATACCGATCACCGCAGCGCGACGGTCGTGCGCGCCGCCATCCGGCTCGCCCATGAGCTCGGCATCGAGATCATCGCCGAAGGCGTCGAGACGGAAGGCCAGGAGAAGTTCTTGTTGTCGGCCGGCTGCGGCCACGCCCAGGGTTATTATTTCAGCAAGCCGGTCGATGCCGCGCACGCCACCGAGTTCCTGCGCGTCGGCAAAATCGAGCCGGGCCGGCCGTCGCTGCGGGTCGTTCAGACCACGGCGGCCTAGAGCCCTATCGGTTCTGATTGAATCAGAACCGGGCTCTAGCATTTTATTTTCGCATGATCTTTTCCGAAAACCGGTTTCCACTTTTCGGGATCACGCTCTAGC
>Ga0182016_10008026_pt1 | contig 10735 bp, 7 predicted proteins | sample 712S2MmetaG_FD_120491 | JGI IMG/M metagenome (GOLD analysis project Ga0182016, IMG submission 120491) | Permafrost microbial communities from Stordalen Mire, Sweden - 712S2M metaG | ecosystem: Environmental > Terrestrial > Soil > Wetlands > Permafrost | place: Sweden: Stordalen | collected...
CCCGTCAAGCAGGAAGCCCCATGTTTGCTGACCGCACGACAAAGTCTTGAAGATCGATTCAGGCAGGCGTTCGCCGAGCGCCTTCGCCACAACGAACCAGCAGTGCAATGCGGTGTAGTCACGCCGGTATTGCCGACCGATTGGAGAAGTCAATGAATTACGAGTCCTACTTCCGTGAGCAGCTCGACGGCCTGCGCAGGGAAGGACGCTATCGTGTTTTCGCGGATCTCGAGCGACATGCGGGAAGCTTCCCTCGCGCAACGTATCACAGCGCGCGCGGCCGACGGGATGTGACAGTCTGGTGTTCCAACGATTATTTGGGAATGGGACAGCACCCGGCCGTGCTTGCGGCGATGCATGAAGCCATCGACCGATGTGGCGCAGGCGCTGGCGGAACACGCAATATCTCGGGGACCAACCACTACCATGTGGTGCTTGAGCGCGAGCTCGCCAATCTTCACGGCAAGGAAGACGCGCTGCTGTTCACGTCCGGTTATGTCTCCAATTGGGCGGCGCTAGGAACGCTGGCGGCGCGTATTCCCGGCTGTATCGTATTATCGGATGCGTGCAACCATGCTTCGATGATAGAAGGAATCCGGCATAGCCGCGCGCCTACTCTCATTTTCGCCCATAACGACCCCGCCGATCTCGATCGAAAGCTCGCCGATGTAGACCGAAATACGCCGAAACTCGTCGCCTTCGAGTCCGTCTATTCGATGGATGGAGATATCGCACCAATCGCCGAGTTGTGCGACGTCGCCGAAGCTCACGGCGCCATGACCTATCTCGATGAAGTGCATGCGGTGGGCCTCTACGGGCCTCGCGGCGGCGGGATCGCCGAACGTGAAAGTCTCAGTGATCGCCTCACCGTCATCGAAGGCACGCTGGCCAAGGCTTTTGGGGGCGTGGGCGGCTATATCGCGGCTTCGAAAGCGCTCTGCGACTTCGTGCGCAGCTTCGCGTCGGGATTTATTTTTACGACGTCTCTGCCGCCGCATGTGGCTGCGGGGGCACTCACGAGTGTTCGTATTCTCAAGGAAAGCTCGGCGGCGCGCGCCCGCGTCCAGGACCGAGTCTCCGCACTTCGGCGCCGCCTCGACGATACGGGAATTCCGAGCTTGAAAAATCCGAGCCATATCGTGCCCGTGATGGTGGGAGACCCGGTGCGATGCAAGCTCATCAGCGATATGCTGCTGGATGAGTACGACGTATACATACAACCGATCAATTATCCTACCGTGCCGCGTGGCACTGAAAGATTGCGCATAACACCGTCACCGTTCCACACCGACGCGGACATCGAGCATCTGGTCCGTTCGCTCGGAGCAATCTGGTCGCATCTTGGTCTCGCGCAAGCGGCATGACCCGTTGACAGTTGGCGCGGCCATTCCCGGTCCCCGGTTAACGCTACTTGCGGTATGAGCCTTGTCGAGCGGCGTCGGCGTACCAAAAGTCGTGCCGAAGCTTTGGCTGGACGCGAGCTTCAACCAAAAGATAACCAATGAAACCCCGCAACCAAACATGAACGGTCGTCATCGAAGAAGCGCGAAAATATCAATAATCACTGACTTTTTCGGGTAAGGCAGGGCACTCATAACCGCTTGGTTGGAGGCTCGAATCCTCCCGGCCCCACCATGTAAGGCTCAGGTTTTTCGACGGTTAGCCGCGCCTTGTTCCGCCTTATGATGCCGCGTGGACAATCGATACGACCACGCCGGGCGATAGATTGGTTATCTCGACGCGGGCCTTGAGCTGATGCGCAAGCGCTTCGATGATACTGGCCCCCAAGCCGGTACGTCCGCGGCGGTCGCTGGTTAATTCCAACCCGACACCGCTGTCCGACACCGATAGACGCCAGTTGGACCGGTCGACCTCGTAACTGACCAGGATTTCGCCGCCGCGGCCGTCCGGGAATCCGTGCTTGAGTGCGTTGATCACGAGCTCCGTAATAATCAGGCCGATGTTCACCGCATCGCTCGATATTGCCGTGGCGGCATCCGCCGCCACTTTCAGAGTGAGCGAGCGGCTGTCCCCGATCATCGAGGCCGCTAGGGCGCCGCACAGCCGGGACAGATAAGGGCCGAGCTCGACCTGCTCGCCGCGCCCCGACACTTGCAACTGCTGCTGGACGGTGGCCACGGACATGACCCTGTCATGCGCGTCGCGCAAATGCAGGCGGGTCTCCTCGGACTGTGCGGTCCGAGCTTTGAGCATCAGAAAGCTCGCGATGATCTGCAGGGAATTGGCGATGCGATGCTGCATCTCCTGCAGCAGAATTTCCTTCTGTTGCAGAAGCCTCGCCATCACGCTTTCGGTGGCGCAGCGGTCCGTGACGTCATCGATCGCCACAAGAATGAGCCTATCGACATTTCTATGATTGAAAACCTCATATGCGCTCAAGAGCAGTGAGCGTCGCCCAATGAGAGGAAGAAATTGCTCGACTTCGTAGCCCTCCATGACGGCGTGTTGGGATCCGACCTCTTCGAGCAATAGCCGAAGCGCGGGGATATCCCACTGCCCGTCGCCCAGCCCGTACACCAGGCGGCCGCGGATGTCCGGACGATCCGTGCTGAACGTCCGATAGAAAGCGCGGTTGGCGGTCACGACGCGGAGGTTCTGATCGAGGACCAAGAGAGGATCGCGTATGGTAGCCACGATCGCCTCGGCGAGCGCGCTCGCGTCGTCAAGGTCTATGATGAGCGGCCTATCGGGCAGTGCCAATGCGCCTGATGGCCCGGTCGGTTTTCGGTAGCTTGTCGGTTCCAAGTTTGCCCTCAAATTTTCGCCCTCAAATCGTCCCCAGATAAAGCGCCCCAAAAAGTGATCCGTCCGAACGGCCCGGCTATCAACTTGCTCTTCCATACCTCCCCGGCTTCCGTAATACGCTGAAACGGGGGGAGCACCTTCTTCACGCTCGACGCTAGCGTCATCGCGCGATGCGAACTGTCCAAAATTGTCCACAGCGGTACGTGTGCCATATTGGTGATCGGGCACACCGCTGGCGCTGCAAAGCCGCCCGATTCATCCCAAAGCCTTTTCGTTCCTCGTTATTCGGCGAGGACACCGGCGAATGAGTTGCTGCGGAACGAAAAATCGCAGGGGCGGCCTTAACTCGCTCTATGCCATGATGTTAGATCGCCGTGCCGCCGCAGTCGGAGCGGCCTCTGCGACGACCCTCCGTGAGCCGCACGGGAACAAACTGCCCCCTGCGGCGTTATCCAATCTCACGCCAAACTTCGGGACGCAAAATAACCGGCCACTTGGCTCGGCGTCACAACAGAAACATGTCGCGTAAATGGCTCCGCAATGGTCCGCGGAGCGAAGCGTGACAGGCATTGAGCATTGCGGGATCGGGCGCGGTCGTCATTTTCGGCGGTCGTCCCATCACAATAGACATGACGGCAAACTTTCGTCAGCGGCTGTCCGTGGCCAGGGCTGAGCGCGCCGGAGCCCGATGACGCATGGGCGTCAGAATTCGCCGCTTATCGGTTCGGGCAACTCGACGTAGCCGGGACGGCTCATAGCGACAATGAGCGGGGAGCCGACCGACGTAGATCCAAAGGCACAAATGGCAGTGGCAACCGCTGGAAACATCGATCGTAAAACCGGCACTTGCGTGAAGTGCCCGACGTGTTCTTTCGAAATTCCCTTGCTCAGCACAAAGAGCCTGCCACGCGAGTTCTCGGTGCTGTGTCCGAAATGTCGAGGACGAAAATTATACCAGGTGGCCGAGGTCCATGATCAAAATCCGAAGGCGGGCCCACCGCAGAATTCCGTCCGAGACCAATTCGGGATAAGGGGCTCAATCGGGTGACCACCTGCAAATGGTCCGCCGTCTAAGGCTTGTTATTGAGAGGGACGCGCATCGCGCGCATCTTCCGATCAAATCATCGCGCGAAGCTCAAGGTAAGCCGCCGCTCGGGTGATGAATCTTCTCGCAATCTCTGAAGTTCCATCCGCAATTATTTTCGAGGCGCTGTCTAACTTGTAACAGCGGAGCGCCTCAGGCAATGAGATACATTACTAATGTCGAGAATCGGTCAGGCGGTCGTCGGGGCCGCGGGTCCTGCGTTCGATCCCGCACTATTTGCCGCCAAGTACGGCGGAGTGGTCGGGTTCAAATATGCAGCCAAACATGTCCTCTACACGCAGGGAGATCCGGCCGACTGCATTTTCTATTTTCAGAAAGGTCAAGCCCAGATCAAGGTCATTTCGCAGCAAGGCAAAGAGGCCGTCATTGGAGTAATTGAATCGGGCCAATTCTGCGGCGAAGGATGCCTGGTCGGTGAACCGCTGCGAATGTGGACGGTCAAGACTATGACGGAGTGCGTCGTCACGCGGTTGGAAAAGGCCGCCATCGTCCGCGCTATTCACGACGATGTTGCATTCTCGGAATTCTTTGCCATGTGCGTTTTGAAGCGATCGGTCCGCCTCACGGAAGATCTGATCGACCACCTGTTCAATTCCAGCGAAAGGCGCCTGGCGCGAATTCTTCTCTTGCTGGCGAATTTTGGACGAGACGGTCGTGTGGAGACCGTGATAGCCAACGTCGACCATCAAACACTTGCGCAGATGGTCGGCACAACGCGGCCTCGTGTCACGTTTTTCATGAACAAATTCCGCAGGCTCGGCTATATCGATTATAACGGTCATATCAGCATTCATAACTCGTTGTTGAACGTCGTTCTTTACGAACAGCCGGCGGACGCGATCGAGGGGCCGGAGCCGTCCGGAGCTTAACGCGCCGACATGGCTGCTGTTTGAGGTCGCGGCGGCCGCTTCCGTCGAGGCAATCGGATATGTGCGGAAGACGACCGGCGGGCTCTCCGGGCCAATCGTCGGCGGATCAGGTGAAAGCGCGGCTCCGGTCATTCAACTGAGCGGGCGCCGTGCACACAACAATACGTGACGCATATTTTCTGTGGATCAGTATCCGCATGTTTGCGACCTCGTATATCCACTTAGGCAAGTGCGCGTCGAACCAACCAACAATTTATTGTAATGTTAAATGTTGATACGGCAATGTTGTCGTGTCGAGCGGTGATCGATGGAGGTGCCATCGACGCTATCCGACGCGAGCGGGCGCGCGAAGGGCTTGGCTGCCCGCATTGATGACCTCCAGCCGACGAATTTCGCGCCGCCGGCACAGGGATTACGCTGATGGGCGCCAAAGTGATCAAATCGATTTTGCTGATAGAAGATAATCCCGGAGACGTTCGCCTGCTTCGCGCGATGTTCGACGAACACGGCGAGCACGATACCGAAATGACGAGCGTCGATTGCATGAGCGCGGCCGAAGCGCATCTTGTGCGGCACGTCGTCGACATTATTTTGCTCGACCCGGGATTGCCCGATGCCCAAGGACTTGGCGCGATCCGCCGTGCCCATGCCGCAGCACCGCGCTTGCCCCTCGTGGTCCTGACTAGTCTGGACGACGAAATGGTGGCCGAACAGGCTTTGCAAGAAGGCGCACAAGACTATCTCATCAAAGGTCAGATCGAAGTTCGCGGGATTCTTCGGGCTTTGCGCTACGCCGCCGAGCGCAAGCGCCTGGAGCGGTTGAAAGACGAATTCGTTTCGACGGTGAGCCACGAGTTGCGTACGCCGCTGACGTCGATCACCGGGTCGCTCGGCTTGCTGATGGGCAACGCGGCCGGGAACCTGCCGCCGCCGATGGCCCGTTTGCTGGCGATCGCGCACAGCAACAGCCAGCGCCTGGTGCGGCTCGTCAATGACATTCTCGACATCGAGAAGATGGAGGCGGGGCGGGTGGTTTTCAGTTTCGATCGTGTCGAAGTCCGGCCGCTGGTGGCGCAGGCGATCGAGGCCAATCGTGGATATGCCGAAGGGTACGGCGTACGGGTCCGGTTTGACGATGCGCACGGCGCTGCCGCCGACGTGCGTGCCGACCCTGACCGGTTGCTTCAGGTCGTCACCAATTTGCTTTCAAACGCCATCAAGTTCTCGCCGGCGAATAACGAGGTGATGGTCGCGGTCGAGAAAAGCGCCGACACGGTTCGTCTTACGGTGCGTGATCATGGCCCGGGCATTCCGGTCGATTTCAAGCCGCTGATCTTCGAGAAATTCGCGCAGGCCGATGCCGGGGCTGCGCGGCAGAAGGGCGGTACGGGGCTCGGCCTGAGCATCGTCAAGCAGATCGTCGACCGGCTCAGTGGCGAAGTGGGGTTTGCCGATGCTCCCGGCGGCGGAACGATCTTTCATGTCGAGTTGCCGTGCTGGGATCATGTGGCGAGCCTCGCCATCGATCGCCAAGCGAAACCGGGTGCGCCGCGGCTGTTGCTCTGTGAAGACGATCTCGATACGGCACTCACGTTGCGGGAGCAGCTGAGGCAAGCCGGATTTGCGACGGATTTCGCTTATTCCGCGGCCGATGCGCTGGTGCGCGCGGTGACGACTCTCTATCACGCTATTCTGGTGGATATACACCTGCCGGACGGCGACGGCGTAAGTCTGATCGTGCGCTTGCGTGCGTTACCGCAATATCACGACACACCCATCATCGTCGTATCCGGCGATGCCGGCAGCGGGCGTGACGATCCGAGGGCGACCAAGCTCAGCGTGCTGGATTGGCTGAACAAGCCCGTGGATTTCGATCGCCTGGTGCGGCTCCTCGCCAAGCCCGTCGGCCCGGAGGCGAGCAGGCGGCCGCGAATCCTTCATGTCGATGAAGACAATGCCGTCGCGCGTGCGCTCAGCGAAATCGGCGATGTCGTTACGGTCAATTCCATCGAGGACGCGCAACGCGCGCTGAAGACGAGCGACTTCGATCTTGCGGTGCTGGATGTAGCGCTCGCCAAGGGCGCCGACCCGGATCTGTTGCCAGAACTGCGCGACAGCAAGGGCCATGTCATTCCGGTCGTCGTATTCTCGGCCAACGGCGCAAACTTGGCGTCGGATACGCAAGTACCGGCGGCGCTGGTCGAATCGCACACATCGATGGACAGCCTCATGGCAACTGTGCGGGATCGCCTCGCGTCCCGAACAACGAATGTATTCAGGGAGGTCGTATGACCGATATTCGCGTTCTTCTGGTGGACGACGAGCCGGACATCCGCGACGTTGTGGACGTCTCGCTCGGTCTCGATCCGGAATTCAATATACGCGCCTGCGCATCGGGTGCGGATGCGCTGGTGACCGCCGCCGAGTGGTCGCCCGCAATCATCCTTCTGGATGTGATGATGCCGCTCATGGACGGGCCGACAACGCTCGCCAACCTGCGCAAGAACCCACGAACAGCCAGCATCCCGGTGGTGTTTCTGACCGCCCGGACCCGTACCGACGAGGTCGCACAATACATCTCACTCGGCGCTCAAGGCGTTCTGTCCAAGCCGTTCAATCCGATGACGCTTGCGGCCGCGGTACGCGGCTATCTGCCGGCGTCGGCGGCTCCCTATGCCCCTTGAGGCGACAGCCGATCTCGCCCTCCCTCAGTATGTCTCAGCTCGGATCCGCCCTGTGATTGTCGATATCAGCGCTGTCCAGTCACCGCACGATAACCAGAACAGCGAAAATGCAGCTCGACGTAAGTACAAGGACGTAAGACCGCCGCGCCTTCCGAGCGTTTGTACGACAGGCCATGACTTTGCGAGTCACAAGTGATTGAAAAAAGGGAAGCGCCCCGGCGCAAATGCTTTCTGCGAGCCTTCGTGTACTTCGAGGGCCGCGAAACCGCAGTCGACTGCGTTGTTCGCGATATTTCAGATATCGGCGCACGATTGCAATTTGGCAAGCCGATCGATTTGAGCGAGTTGTTGGATTTGCACATTCCGATCAAAGGGCAAAGTTTTCACGCAGAGAAGCGGTGGCACAACGGCGACGAGATAGGTGTCGCCTTCAACGCGGCCGCAAAAGCAAACACGGGCGACACCGGCGCTGACAGGCGAGTGGCGAGGCTGCAGGCGGAAATTGCCGTGTTGAAGAAAGCAATTAGGCATCTACAGAAAAATGACGATCAAGATATGGAAGTGGTGTAGTGGCGCGGCGTTGCAGCCGCACGACACTCAAAAGATATAAGCCGCACATGTCATGCGGCGCAAAACCGACGAAGCCCTTTGCGCGATTACTAGAGAAAGCCTGATGAGCGTTGTCAGCTCTAACGCCCCGGTGGCGGCCGCGATCCGCGATATCGGAGCGGGCGATAACGCGAAAGACGCAATGAGTGCACGATGACGACTGCGTCCGCGACAAATAGAACGGTGCAATTCGCGTTCGGCTCCGCTGTTGCCATCCTGCTCGTCGTGGGTGGTTTCGCCTATCGCAGCATCGCCGTCCGGGGTGAAAGCGAACGCTGGGTGGAGCACACCCACGACGTTCTGGAAAACCTTCAGGACATGCAATTCGCAATGGAGACCGTCGCATCGAGCGTCCGCGCGTATCTCCTGGTCAGGGACGAAATCTATCTCGAGCGCTACCGTGCCGCCAGATCAAGTCTCGAGCGGCATACTGTGGCCATCCGAGATTTGACCGTAGATAACCCTGTACAACAGCGCAGGATTCCAGACCTCGAACGGCTGACCGCCCAGAGGTTGGAGCTCGCGGACAAAAACATCGATTTGATCCGAAATCACCAGACTCTGCCCGAAGTGACCACAGCTCGGGCCGGACCCGGCCTGCAGATCATGGTCGATTATCAATCGATCGTCCAGCAGATGCAGGACGAAGAGCGTCGATTGTTGGTGCTGCGCGATGCGGAAACGCAACGAAACACGAGCCGTACCAAAGCTATTCTGATCCTCGGAACCGTCCTCGGACTGCTGATAACCGTGGCCGCCGGCTGGATCGTTCAGCGCGACAACTTAAGGCGCGAGATTGCGGAGGGCGCGCTGCAGGAAAGCGAGCGCAAATATCGGACACTCATTCAAGGGATCAAGGACTACGCGATCTTCATGTTGGGGCCTGGTGGTGAGATTCGCAGTTGGAATCCCGGTGCGGAGCGAATGTCCGGCTGCACCTACGAGGAGGTCGCTGGTCAAAATTTTTCTCGTTTGTTTACGGCGGACGACATCAAGCTGGGCAGGCCGCAGGAAATATTGCGCGAGGCTGCTGCGAGCGGCCAGTACGAAGAACATGGCGTCCGCGTGCGCAAAGACGGCGCGCGTCTGCAGGTCCGCACCACCTTCACGGCATCGCGGGACGCCGCCGGCATTCTGCGCGGATTTACCGTCATCAGCCGCGATCTCACCGAGAACGCGGAGTCGGAGACTAAATACCGCGGGCTCTTGGAGGCGGCGCCCGACGCGATGGTGGTGGTGAACCAGGGCGGCGAGATCGTTCTCTTGAACGTTCAGGCGGAGAAGCAGTTTGGCTACCGCCGCGACGAGCTTCTCGGCCAGAAAGTCACGAACATCATTCCGGTGGGCTTTGCGGAACGGCTGGTTGCAGACGATCTGCGTTCCGCGGAAGACGCGTCGGCGCAGCAAATCGGGACCGGGATCGAACTCATCGGCCTGCGCAAGGATGGCGGGGAGTTCCCGATCGAGATCATGCTGAGCCCGCTGGAGAGTGCTGAAGGCACCCTGGTGACGGCGGCAATTCGCAATATCAGCGCCCGCAAGACCGACGAACGGCGCCTGGCGCAGATAGAGAGCAAATACCGCGGACTGCTGGAGGCGGCGCCGGATGCGATGGTGGTGGTTAACCAAGGCGGCGATATCGTTCTTCTCAATCTCCAGGCGGAGAAGCAATTCGGCTATCACCGCGACGAACTCCTCGGCCAGAAGGTCACCAACATCATTCCGGAGGGTTTCGCCGAACGGCTGATCGCGGACGATCTTCGCTCCGCGGAAGACGCGTCGGCGCAGCAGATCGGCACCGGGATCGAGCTCATCGCACGGCGCAAGGACGGCGGCGAGTTTCCGATCGAGATCATGCTGAGCCCGCTGAACAGCGCCGAGGGAACCCTGGTGACGGCGGCGATCCGAAACATCAGCGTGCGTAAAGCTGCGGAAATGCATCTGGCGCAGATGGAAGGAAAGTATCGCGGACTGCTCGAGGCGGCTCCGGACGCCATGGTTGTGGTGAGCCAGGGTGGTGACATCGCGCTCCTCAACCTTCAGGCGGAGAAGCAATTCGGCTACCGCCGGGACGAGCTTCTTGGGCAGAAGGTCACCAACATCATTCCGGTGGGCTTCGCCGAACGGCTGATCGCGGACGATCTGCGCTCCACGGAAGACGCGCTCGCGCAGCAGATCGGCACCGGAATCGAGCTCATCGGGCTGCGCAAAGATGGCGGCGAATTTCCGATCGAGCTGATGCTAAGTCCATTGGAAAGCGCCGAAGGAACTCTCGTGACCGCGGCGATCCGCGATATCAGCGTGCGCAAGGCTGCGGAAACGCATCTGGCGCAGATGGAAGGCCGGTATCGCGGGCTGTTGGAAGCGGCTCCGGACGCCATGGTGGTGGTGAACCAAGGTGGCGAGATCGTCCTCGTTAACGTCCAAGCCGAGAAACAGTTCGGCTACCGCCGCGACGAGCTCCTCGGACAAAAAGTCACCAACATCATTCCGGTGGGCTTCGCGGAACGCCTGATCGCGGACGATTTGCGCTCGCCCGAGGACGCGTCCGCCCAGCAGATAGGCACCGGCATCGAGCTCATTGCCCGGCGAAAAGACGGCAGCGAATTTCCCATCGAGTTGATGCTGAGTCCGCTCCGAAATGCCGAGGGCATTCTGATAACGGCGGCAATTCGCGACATCAGCGTGCGCAAGAAGGCCGC
>Ga0182016_10008027_pt1 | contig 10735 bp, 9 predicted proteins | sample 712S2MmetaG_FD_120491 | JGI IMG/M metagenome (GOLD analysis project Ga0182016, IMG submission 120491) | Permafrost microbial communities from Stordalen Mire, Sweden - 712S2M metaG | ecosystem: Environmental > Terrestrial > Soil > Wetlands > Permafrost | place: Sweden: Stordalen | collected...
GTATCTTTAAGTAACCTTTGCATACTAACTTGTTCAGTAGTTTGAAATTTATAATTATTAGGAGAACTAGATTGCAATTCAGAGGTATCTTCTAAAATCGCAATTCTAAGATTTAAAGTGGCAATTTCTTTTAATATCGCGTTAGCGAAAGTAGTTTTACCGCTACCGGTTGCACCAGCAATTAAAATATTTTTTCTGGCTAATATAACCTTTCTTAAATAATCATATTGCACTAATGTTAACGTATTGTTATCAAAATAATCTTTTAAAGAAAATATTTTGCTTGGTTTTTTACGAATAGTAAAAATAGGGTAAGATGATTGGGGCGGCATAATTCCTTGGAATCTCTCACCATGCCCGATCAATTCGGTTGCCACACTAGGATTTGCCTCATCAAAATATTTGCCTTTGATCCCGCTCGCCAGACGAATTATTTGCTCTGCTTGTTCCCACTCAATATGCTCCCCTGTCTTTATTTGACCATCAGAAAAAGTATCGACCCATAGAGCGCCATCTGGATTTAACATAATATCAGTAACGTTACGATCATCTAAATACTTTTTAATTACCCCTAAAGCATCATAAAAAAAGTCTATGGTTTTTTGATTGAGATTTACAATATTATTTTCATACATAAACGATCTCTATAAGGCTTCCATAATTTTTTTTGCTTCATCATGAGAAATAAATTCTTCTTTAGGTAAATCATTAAACAAACTATTGCCCGATAAACTAGAATCATAAACTTGTTGCAAAAACTGGTTAAACAAATGATTGGCACGAGTCATAGCGGCTACACTTTGTTCTTTAGGAATTTCTGGCAGTCTCGCAAAATAAGTTTTAATATAAATTGAAAAAGCTTCACTAAAGATTGATAAATTAGTATGCAGCTGCTCTACTTTTCGATCTACTTGATCTAACCTTTTTAACAAAATTGCTTCTCTGTTTTTAAGAGAATCTAAATCAAAATATTGTATTAAAGCTTCATTTACTATTAATCCATATGGTTTATTTAATCTCTTAGATTCTTCACGTAAATAACGTTCCACATCCATATCTACTGAGGGCTTAATTTGGATTTTAGTTTTTCTCACCTTTCAACCCCTAATGCAACATGTCTGGTTACACGATTACTACAAGTTTGCAGATCTAAATCAGCTTCCAGATCACAACTATCCTCGATAGTTTCCTCTAGCATTTCATCAGTCAAGGTTTGCTTTACTTGTGGCTCTTTTTTTACTAAAGCTACTTGAATTGCTTGGCTATTATTATATACATCATCTTGTTCTACACTCTTCTCTTTAACTGCATACCATTCTTCTGGCGATTGCTCTGGCAAATCAATATATTTTTCCGGAGTTAGTTGTGGTGCAGGAAGACATCTACTTTTAAATGGTTCTTCTTTATAATAAAAAATTTTGTTAACTATAATTGGATAATGTTTAGCAACCATAATTATTACTTTATTGTCTGGTAACTTTTGTACTTCATCTGGGTTTAATAAGTTACGTGCCGTTTCTTGATCTGCCACCGAAATATTAGACAAAAATGGTGCTAATCTTTTACCGGTAAAATTAATTTGATGGCGTTTAACGGTCGTTTGTCCTAATGATCCTGAAATAATCTTGGCGGTATCGTTATCATTAGGGGCCATTGTTGCTCTAATATGACAATTATCAAAAATTGAATTTTTTAACCCATAATACTCATAAATGTTGCTATATGATTGGCAAACCAACATACACTTAATATTATATCCGGCCATAAATCCTAGTGATTTTTTAAAGAAATCCATACAACCCAATGCTGGAAACTCATCAAGCAACAATAATAATTTGTGCTTATGTGGTGACCCTGTAGCACCGATCGCAACTTCGGTAAGTCTTCTACAAATCATATTGATGATTAAACGGTTAAGAGAAATCAACCGATCTAAGTCACCAGCCGGCACTACCAAATACAAAGATACTGGGTAATTAGCGTTCATTAAATCATTTATTTTAAAATCAGATTTAGCAGTATTTCTAGCAAGTATTGGATCACGGTACAAACCTAAAAAACTCATAGCAGTCGACAACACCCCAGAGAGTTCAGGATCACTTTTATTTAGCATCTCTTGAGCAGCTGAGGCTACTACCGGATGAGGTTGGTTTTTTAAATGTAAGGTGTTTTTCATATAGTGTAACGTTTTGATAATATCACGACCAGGATCAGCTAAAAAATTTGCAACGCCTGATAAAGTTTTATCTGTTTCAGCGTATAAAACATGCAATATGCTGGCAACTAGCAAAGCATGTCCAGTTTGCGCCCAATGATCACGAGTTTTACCACTGCCATTAGGATCAACTAGGATATCTGCAATATTTTGTACATCTTTTACTTCATTGATCCCTTTACGTACTTCTAATAGAGGATTCCAACAAGCACCATCAAGAAACGTAGGATCAAAACAAATCACATGGGAAAATTGCTTGCGGAATCCAGAAGTAATTGACCAGTTTTCTTTTTTAATATCCAGCACCACCACAGAAGACCCCCAAGAAAATAATGTTGGAATAATAAAACCCACTCCTTTACCACTTCTAGTTGGTGCATTTAATAATATATGTTCTGGACCATTATGAGCTAAGATCCCAACGCCTGGGAATTTACCTAAAACCACCCCATTTTGTTGATTAAATCCCATTTTTTTAACTTCTTTTGTGGTTCCCCACCTAGCAGTACCGTGGGTATCAGTAACTTTACCATGGCGCAAAAAAACAATTGATGCCAATACCATAACAATAAAACCATTAATTAATCCACCAGCAGAAATATATAAAGCAGTATCAAAAATAGTAGGGTATTTATTGTAATATTTAACGGTCCAACCAATTATAGATAATGGATTATAAAGAGGAATAATAAACTTGGTTACAGGTGTACCCAATCCAGGATTAAATCCTAAGTTATAGGCTACATATTCAGTTGCAACAAACAAGCTACCCAAAACAAATAATACTAATATGCTAATGCACATGAACCTATATAGTTTCACAAAATCCCTTTTATAAAATACTCGGTAATGAGTGATACGTTGCTTTTAGCAGTACCATTAAATCTAACTGGATCAAATTTGTTAATTTCCATTTGGAAGTTTGAACGTCCATCATAAAAACTTACTCCAAAAACCACCCTAAAACTTGCTTTAAAACTTACTCCATTACGTCTGACGTTGTTTTTTGGTTAACTACCAACGTGTTTTTTGTTAGACGATCTAAAAAACAACAAGACAATTTCTAACAAAAACTACACAAATACATTAACTTAAGGTTAATATAGTTTAACTAAAAGGTCAACCATATTAACCGGCAGCGCATAAACTTGATCTATTTGGGTTTTTTAGTTACATTAAAAGCAATAAGAAATATAATAAATAGAAGGTGGAGAAATGGATAACGTCAATTGCAACATTACCGAAAGATTAAAAGAAGCTCTAATGAAACGAGGGTTGGGATCTACAGTATCTGCAATTGGTGTTCAAGCTGCTCCTTTAGCAAAGCATTTAGGTGTATCCGTCCAAACTATAAGAAAATATCTAACTGGAGAAGCAACCCCAGATCTTAATAAAATTATCAGCATTGCTGAATTTTTAAAAGTATCTCCTGGCTGGCTAGCTTTTGGTCTTAATGAAGTTTTTACTGATTCCTCACCAAAAGTTTTTGAAATAAAAAAAATGTTTATTAAAGAAATCTTTCAAGGTCTTTTAAAAAACGTTCTAGATATTAATTTGGATGAAGATTTGTTAGAATCAGTTTATGATTTTTTATATGGAATTATAAATGATATAGCTCAACTTGAATCAAGCGATGAAATGAAACTACGATTAATAAAAACTTCTATTGCTTCTGCTTCAATAATGGAAAAAATAAAATGGAAGAAAACATCCACAACAACGTAGATTACCCTGAACCTATCCATAAGATTAACGAATGGTCATTTAATTTTAAATATGAGTTTTACAAGCAAGTAGAATGTTTGTTATCTTCAGGCATTATAATTGATTACATAAGTGCTAAATTAATTAAATTGAACAAATTAGCTTTAATATCAACTAGACCTCCTGTAGAGCTTAATATTATTAACAGTCCTTTATTTGTTCACGATAAATCCTATTCTTTTGCTTTTTTTTCATCTAACAAACCAGTTTTATGGGCTGATTCTTTTGATGAAGATAAATTTTATGAATTAAAATGTAAAAAAATGGATATTTTTGGTTTTACTTCGGCAATATCACTTTATGCTGTAAATAAAGATCAAATAATCTCTATTTCTTTCGCAACTCAACGGAAAGAAGAAAATATAAACGATTATTATTTGGGAAATATTAAATATTTATATAAAATTGCTAGTTTTGTCGAAAGGATAACTTTTCCAATGTTTTGCGAAATATTTTCTACCAAGCTAAATAGTAGCCACTTTAGTAGTGCAACGAACAATCTAAATATTAATTCTAAAGTTTTTTTAGCAGTAAATAATGCATAGGCAATCTTATGAAAATTTTAAAATTTAATACAGATCAAAACATACCAATATCAGAAGCTCTTAATATAGATGAAATTGAATCTGTAGATACTATTAATAAAATCAATGCAATGTTTCAATTAATGAAAAAGCAACAAGGCGTTGGATTAGCTGCTCCTCAAATTGGTTGGAATAAAAGGGTTATAGTATATGGAGTGGATCCAACTAAAACCATAAGAAAAACACTACACTATATTCCAGACACTATAATGATTAATCCTGTAATTGAGACTAAATCTGCTGACATAACCAGTGAATATGAAGGTAATCTTAGTATTGACGATATTGTGGGTGTTGTTGACCGTTCAAATGAAATTCAAGTTAAATATATATCGATTAATAAAGAAGTATTAAAAAAACACGCTTTGGGACTGGAGGCTCGTATTATTCAACATGAAATAGATCAACTTGATGGGATCGTTTTTACTAAAAAATCTAAAAAATTAATAGGTATGTCTGAATATCTAAAAATTATAGAACAGCAATATGAATAAATTAAAATTGATAATTTGTGCAACTTTTGGTAATTGTTTTGAAGTATATGACTTTATAATTTACCAATTACTAGCTAATCATATATCAAATCACTTTTTTGATAGACATTTAAAAAATGCTTTTCTTTTGACCCAACTGATATTTATATTAACGGCCATTCTATCTAGACCAATAGGAGGATTAATTTTTGGGTATTTGGCAGATTTGAAAGGAAGAAAATTAAGTTTAGAAAAATCTATTTTAATGTCTGGAGTATGTACAGGAATGATCGGATTAATTCCTTCTTATGAAACAATAGGTCTTTTTTCCACATTATTTTTAATACTTTTAAGATTTCTACAAGGTGTATCTTTAGGTGGTGAGCAAGGGACCTCTATTTCGTTTTTACTCGAACATTCATCTCCTAAATCAAGAGGATTCCTATCTAGTTTTTGTTGTTTTGGTCAACAAATAGGAGTGTTGGTTGCTGTAGCTGCCACTTCTATTTACAGCCTACATATTAGTAAAACAGGTATGTCTGAACAGTTGTGGAGAATTTTGTTTGTGCTTTCTTTCGGTTTTGGGTGGTTTGGATATTGGGTCAGAAAAAAGACCAACGAAACAATAGATTTTTTACTTGACAGCTATTGTAGCGAAGAAAAAACATCCTTGGTTAATGAAACAAAATTGTTTATATTGAACAACAAAGCTTTATTTATGTCCATATTCTTTATCGTGTCTTTGGGAACTTTTATGTCTTATACTGTTTTTATTATTGGAAATGGTTATTTAAAACAACAAGCAAATTCTTTGGCAATATTTAAATATATACAATATATTATGTCTTTTTCTGTTATACTATCCATACCGATTTTTGGTTTTTATTCAGATAAAATAGGAAGAAAAACTATAATAAGCCATTCTATTTTAATTATTTCTGCGTTATCTATTCCATTCTTCCAATCGCTTCAATCTGTTCCCAGTTATACTACTTTGATAGTTGCCGTTTTATTAGCCATTTCTTGTGGTGCATATTTTTCTGTAACGCCCACTATTATTGCAGAAACACTACCAACAAAATCTCGGTGCATAAATTATGCTATTTTTTACACTATTCCAGCCGCCATCATATCTGGTATCACTCCGTTTTTATCTAATTGGTTTATAAAGACAGATCCTATTTATCTTTCTTATGTGACAATAGGATTAGCTATTTCGTCTATTATATCTCTTAGGTTGTTGGAGGAACCGCTTTATATTTATGGTAAATTACCCAAATATTCTTATGAGTTCTTAAAACCTTAAAAATAGACAATCTTTATAATTAAGAATATTATTAACAATAAACACCACAAAAATTGCAAAGGATTAAATAATTATGCCATCAGCCATTAAAACTGCTATACAAATTTTTACCGTACAAAGTCAAATCCAGCTGTTAACTTTAAAACAAAAATCATTACGAGTGTCTTTACCTTTACTATCAGCCTCTAGAGATACTATTGAAAAGATGGTAGAAGCCATAAAAACAAATAGTAAAGCGGCAGGACTTGCGGCTTCACAAATCGGCATTAACGAACGTATTATTATTTGTAGCTTTACAGGTGATGTAAATAATTTGGAAATTATGATTAATCCTACCTACGTTAATAATGGAACTATAAAAGAAGAAGGGTGGGAAGGTTGCTTTTCTATACCACTTACTTTTGCTAAAGTTTCTCGCTGGAAAGATATAGACGTAGCTTATTATACAGTTACTGGCGATGTTATTAACAAACCGTTAAATGGGTTTTCAGCTAGAGTTTATCAGCATGAATGTGATCATCTAGAAGGGACATTAATGACCGAACAAGCATGTGAGGTAAAAATCTGTTCAACTAAAGAAGAATTTAATGACTTTCTTCAAGTTGTTCGTAAAAAAAGAGAAGAAGCTGCTGCTATAAAAGATCAACCCTGCTCTTCTTCTCCCAAATGTAACCCATAAAATGACCATTTCTTCTAAAGTCTAATTTTTTATTTAAATTGTTGGGTTAATGTTGATTGGGAGCGTCACAGATCGAGTCGGAATACTCCCCAGAATGGCTTAATTTCATTGTGGTTACAGCATTAATTCGACCCGATCTGTGACGCCACCTAAAGAATCTCTAGAAATGTACAAAGCATTGTTACTTGAACATTTACCTGAAATCAATGAAATTAAACAAAAGATTAATTAATCTAATATGTAAAATAAGTATTTACCCCTTAACCTTATCTGTTAATTTACCTTCACTTAAAATTTGACTACGCTTTTTAGGCCATAAAATGGTGTTAAAATATTCATTTGCAAATTCCAAAGCTTTTTTTCTTTTTGATACTTGATAAAGTTTTTCTGGCATACCATTTGGCCGAATATCGTTGCCTGGATTAAAGCTAAAAAGTTCCTCTTCTGGTAACGCACCCAACCATTCTTGCAAAGCAAAGTTTTTTGCAGTAGTTTCCATCTCTAATAATTTTAAGTGCTTTTTTTCCTGTGATAACAAATATTCCCTCATGGATTCTTCGCGGGGTGTTAAAACTTTTTCTGGAGTTTTACTAGAATACGGTTGTCCTTTCTTTAACAGATATGTAAGAAAGACTGCTGGTGGACGTTTAAGATCATTGGCCACATTATTATATTTCAAATCAAAAGCAAGGGCGTTTATAGAATTTTGAACAATTTCAGCAGATAACGATAATTCTGGTTTTTGAGTATATTCCCTATGGATCTGTATTACATGTGATTCATCAAATCCTATTTCCGATAATGAAGAAAAATCAATTTGTTTAAAGTCTTCTGGAAGATTAGTAGTAGTATTATTATTAATATAACTACTACTAACTACAGAACCGGTTGTGTTTGGTTTTGTGTTGCTTTCCGTGTGTAGTTTGTGTCTGGTTTGTGTTAAAGATAGAGACAAATCATTATTAAATAGTTCTTGATATACCGGATTTGGTATTCTAAAAATAACCCAACCGGATCTTCCAGCTTTTACTTCTTCTCTAATCAAAAAATTCTTTTTAATTAATCTGGTTAATGAAGTTTTTATGCTTCCTTTTTCAATAGATGCATTTTCATGAATACTTTCTATGTTTAATGGAGGAGTAATTTTAGCGCCCTGTATTTTACATAAATCATATATATAAAAAAGTAATTTTCGTTGACTGCCGACTATGGTATTTACGTTTATTTTTACAACAGCTGGTTGTGTTTCGTTTGTGTCTATATTTGTGTCTGGTTTGGTGTCCCATTCGTGTTCTGTTTGTGTTGGGTTTGTGTCATGGTTGTGTTGAATTTTTGTTATGTTTGTGTTTAGTTCGTGGTTTAATGGAGTTATGTTTGTGTTGGGTTTGTGTCTGTTTTGTGTTTGTTTCGGTTGGTTATTATCAACAGGTTGAGATATTTTTAGAGTGCTTGTTTCTAGTTGTTTATCGTTATAATTTGAGTTTACACTTAACAATGGCTCATCATTGCTGTTTTCTTCAATAAGATGTGAAGCATTGGGTGTTTTGTCGGAACGATCCGGGTCGTCAAAGGGTCTGAAATGACTGTATTGTCTTTTAAAAGTTTTCTTTGTGGCATTTAAGTGCTTTTGAAATATTTCATCTGTTAAGGCCATTTAATTTTACCCACCTATATATTCGGGTTGTTGTGTTTGTTTATATCAATGTTTTTCTGGAGAAATTTTCTTCCACAGCGCAACTATCAATTCAAAATAATCTTGAGAAAGCGGACTGTTTACGTCATGCTCTATTACGCTTTTCCGTAACAGGATAGCTTCTTGTCCTTTCACAGCTCTTCTTATTGGGTTCGGTATAATATCTCCTCCATATTCATTTAAATAAGCTCCATAAATTTGCTGACTTAATTTTGTTTTTTCTAAAAGCGTAGGAACAAGGAAAAAATGTTCCCAAGATAACTTCATTGTGTCTCTAAATTCAGATAGGGTTGTAAGATTTGTTTGAAGTGAATGATATGTGCCTATTTCGCACCCAACTGGCGATATAACTACATGAGCGGCAGTTAGGGCGTTCTCTATTAGCATGTTCCAGCTTGGGGAATTATCTATTACTATCACATCATATTGGGATAGATTGCTTATTATTTTATCTTTTAAAATATATTCTCTTCTTTTTTCGTCTCGTATTTTTTTTTCTAAGACATTTAGATCTGGAGTTTCTGGTATTACGCTTAAAGTGGGCAAATTGGTACTTTTTATTACTTGTTTTAATGGAGCCTTCTCATACAAACTGTGATAAATACCTAAATGTTGATCGCTGGATTCTTCTAGGCTTTCTGCTTCTATTGGTGGAATACATATATCTGTAATAGAACATTGTATATCTAAACCGATAATTAATGTTTTTAGTCCGTTGAGAGCTAATATTCTTGCTATATTGTACGCTAGAGTTGTTTTTAATACGCCACCTTTTGCAGTATATAAACAAATAATTTTTTGGTTGGCGGGTTTTTTTATAAAGCCAAATTTTTCACCTATTAAAGGCAATTGTTCAGTTGTCCATAATCTAACTTGCGTTTTCCCTCTTTCTTTACGTGTTGACAAGGGTATTTCGCCTCGTTTTTCTGCATTAAACAATGTTTGTTTGTTTTTTAAATTTAATTTAAAAAGTTTTTGTATGCTGGTAGAAGTCCATTCAAAATCATCCATTTTACCTCTCCGTTAACTGTTAGACGTTTATATGTGTATATTACAACAAAAACATAAAAAAGCAATCAATATTATTGTTTTTTGTTTTTGTTCAGAATCCCAGCCGCCATTGCTGGGGTTGTCTATCGTGTTGCAAGATGTTGTGTCATGTTTGTGTTCTGTTTGTGTCGTTTTTGTGATCTGTTTATACTGTTGCGGCCATATTGGTTTGTTTTACTAAAGTTTAGTTTTTAATAAACTATTTTTTTGCTGCTCATACAAAGTTTTTGCGTGAGGTTTATTCTAATTTATATAGTTTGTGTGTGTTTTGTGTTATGTTTGTGTTTGGTTTGTGTGACAATTAATAGGTGTTTTTCTTATGTTTATCCAACAACCAAGTGTAGTTTTTTGGTTGTTGCTTTGTTTTATAATATCTTCTATTAGGGTTGACACCTTTGTTCACCGCAAGTGAGTTGTTCGTTTACTTAAAAGAAGTTGTTATCAAGAATGACGAAAACATCTCAAAATTTTATTTTGTCGGTGTGTGCGTTTTGTGTTCTATTTGTGTTATGTTTGTGTGATAATTAAATATGGTGGCTTTATTTACATTTGTTCAGAGCAACTAAACGAAATGGATCGGCTTTAAATGATTACCATAAGATTACGGTTTGATCCTCTGTGTAGCTTGTGTAGCTGTGAAAAAATATTTTGTAATGGTTTTATCCACAAAAACGTTGGAAATCTTTGGGGATAAGTAAGAGAACAATTGATTTTTACAGGAATTTTGTTGGTGGGCAAATATTGCACAACCAAAGAGCAAACGGTTAACTAATCGGCCGTTAGCCATAAAGATAACTTTTAAGCTTGTTGTTTAAATTAAGTGCCAATTTTTTCGATCATCAACTTTAAAACTTGATGCCAATCCTTGATTTATAAGCATTTTTTATCTAATGCAATCGTCTTTGAGCAAAAATAAAAAATTTTTCTCGTAAAACCTAGATTGTTCTGATAACTGTTCAAATCGGAAGTAA
>Ga0182016_10008029_pt1 | contig 10734 bp, 15 predicted proteins | sample 712S2MmetaG_FD_120491 | JGI IMG/M metagenome (GOLD analysis project Ga0182016, IMG submission 120491) | Permafrost microbial communities from Stordalen Mire, Sweden - 712S2M metaG | ecosystem: Environmental > Terrestrial > Soil > Wetlands > Permafrost | place: Sweden: Stordalen | collected...
AGCAGCTACTGCTTTTATACTATTAGCGACCTTACTATGTGTATTTATATTAAAGCAACTGCCAGTTAAACCTGAAAAGTCTAGCCTCGTATAACGAGCATTATTATTTTTAATCCCAACTACGGACAACGTTATTAGCTTCACAGTTTCGCACTTACTATATAGAAATACTAAACTACGAAACTACCTTGCTAAAAATTGGAAAAATTTCTGGACGTAAACGAGCGCGGAATTTATTGCACATCGCTACACTTCCCCCCGCCCCGTCCGCAAACAATATAGGAAAAGTAGCTAGGAGATGTATCCAGACATTTCTGGAGAGTTTATCAGTAGGTGTTTAACACGGAACATAATGGCCAGCCAATTTAGGAACGATACACGTCTTTACGATGCCTTATCCTAATAACTAGAATAACTACTCTCCGATCATCTATATCGTAAATAACTCTATAGTCGCCTACTTTTAATCTCCAGCTGCTTACCCCAACCATTGGTCGGACATTGCCAGTTCTAGGGTTAAGAGACAGCTTATATATAGCCTTTGCTACACGTAAGGCAATCTCTTTTGGCAGCTTTTTAAGTTCTTTGGAGGAGCTTTTCTTAAATTCAACTCTGTAGTTGTTCATATGTTAAGCCCAGCTCTTTCAATGCATCGTCAAAAGAAATGGACTCTTCGTTTCTACGTTCCTGAATTATCTTTGTATCTTGTAAATCCTCGAGCATATCGGCGAATATGTCGTTAACTACATCAGACACGGATGTATCTTCAGCTACTGCCTTATGCTGAATAAACTTCTTGACCTTTGGGTTGAGATATATGGTAGTTTTAGCACTTAAATTACTCATTTTTATATGTTAGCGCTATAGCGTCATGATGTCAATAGTTTTTCTTTAGATAGTTCGAATCCCTAACTTCCAGCCACAATTTTACATTATTCTTATTAACGATCATGGAAGATAGTACAAATCTAATTTTTAGTATTAATGCCTATGGCTTCTTGAATTGAATGAAAGCCATCTTTTTCCAAGAGAGATACCAAGCCATAATTTATTTGACCTACTAATTGTGGACCTTCGAAAATCAGACCTGTAATTAATTCCACAAGAGTAGCTCCAAGTTTAATTTTGGTATAGGCATCTTCTGCGGAAAATATACCGCCAACTCCAATGATTACGAAACGATCACTGTATTTCTTATATGTCTGTTGAATAAGATTATTGCTTAAGTCCCATGTAGGTTTACCGCTGAGGTTACCTTTAACGGAATCAGGCAATGGATCCATAAGTTTGGCTTGTCCGCGATCTTTGGCAAGATTACTAATAGTAACTCCAGCAATTTGATGGCTCGCAGCTACTTCCAAAAGTTTATCAAAATCGGGCCACCTAAGGTCGGCTGGCATCTTTATAAATACCGGTTGGGATAAATCTATCCGGTCAACTTGCACCAAGAGGCGTTCAAGCCGTTCTGGTGTAGTGAATGGTTCACCACCATAGGTATTTGGACAAGATATATTAAGTGTAATGATATTTCCAACGCCAGACTTTTTTATGTGGGTAAGGCTCCTTACATAGTCGGAGATGGCGTCCGTTTCGCTCGCAGCATCTTTAGAATTGGTCTTAGCAACCGATATATTAAGCGGGAAATTCATAAACGTTGGTGCAGGATAGGTTTTAATCCGATCAACAATTTTTACAACTCCTTGGTTGGCAAGCCCAGCATACACCACTAATGATTTTGTTTTTGGAAGACGATAAAACCAAGGCTTGGGGTTACCTGCGTATGGTTTGTGGGTCAACGATCCACCTTCCATGAACCCAAAACCAATAGATTTAAGGAGTGGTGGTAATTCAAAGTTTTTATCGAAACCTGCGGATAGACCGACTGGGTTATTAAAACGGATACCCAGTACTTCTTGCCCAAGACGTGCCTTATTCTCATATGCCCATACACTGTGCATCAGACCACGAATAGCACGAACCTTCTGTAATCTAGTACCTGTTTTGAGTAAATGCTCGTGTACACTATCGGGTTTTTGTTTGAAGAGAAGTGGTTTAGCTACCTTGACGTAGCCCGTCCTGCTAGCTTTACTAATATGCGTCTGCATGGTCATTCTCCTGTTTATCTTCTTTTTACTATATACCTACTAACGGAAATATTCTTCTGTGATTGACTAATTTAATATTACGGAAGACCAAGATTTTCGATACGTTTAGCACGAATATCGTATGAGACATTGTGCTTCTCCTTCTACGCCAGATAGATCAGGATCTAGAAGTTTATGAATTTCATTAATATCACAATTTATAGGCTCGTAAAAAGTTTGGAATCCGTCCCTGTCACCCAGCCAAGAGCTAATTAACAGAGACCGACCGTCATCCTCATTAAGGGAGTGACGGTTTTTTGTTGTTAATATTACTTGATGTATGTTTTCTGATAGACTTGACATCAGCTTATTGTACAGGTATGATTGATATATAAGGAATTTTATCATGAACAATATAGTCACATTGCAAGATTTCATAAAAAGGGCCGAGCGCAACTATAAATACAAACCGAATACCGCTATTGCTCTCTCTAGTGCTGTAAGGTTGTTTGCTTCTGTTATGACCGAGGACGAGCTGACTCAGGGGACTTTTCCGATCGATAAATTAGATGAGATATCCGAGCGAATCCATACTAAGCTTCCAAACAAGTACAGCGTTGATAGCCTACTAACCTACAAATCACGTATCAACAGGGTTGCGTCCGACTTTACGAATTACGGAGCAGACGCAAAAAGCATGGCATCATGGAATCCTTTAACGAAACAACGTAAGCGCGGCGCAAAACCCAGCAATACAAAACAAGTTTCGTCTAAAACAGCAGAGGAAACAATTGTTTCTGAGGACAGTTCACCCATAACCAATAATGCAATGTCGGTAGTGCTTCCTGGGCTTCAAGATATACGTCTACCATTAGCAGATAATAGAAGCGTCGTTATTTACTACCCCATGGATCTAACTGAAACAGAAGCAGAAAAGATAGGTACCGTGCTCAAGGGGATTGCATCTCTAAGCAGAACCGGACTGGCTGAGGACAGTAGATAATGAGTAACTACGCTTTTATTGACAGCCAGAACCTCAACCTGGGCGTTCGTTCACTTGGTTGGCAAATTAACTATAAGAAATTTCGGCTTTACCTCAAGAATAAGCACGGTGTTGATAAAGCATTTATGTTTATTGGTTTAGTCAGTAATAATCAGAAGCTTTATACCCAGTTACAGGCTTCAGGATTCATCTTAGTCTTTAAACCAACTGTGCAGTATTTTGAGAACGGCAAACAAACCGTAAAAGGGAACGTCGACGCCGAATTGGTGCTCCATACAGCCGCAATAGAATATTCCAACTACGAAAAAGCAATTATTGTTAGCGGTGACGGCGATTTTGCTTGTCTATTAGAGTTTCTACAGGATAACAACAAACTACTCCGTGTATTTACACCAAACTCCCAGTACTCCAAATTGCTCAAACCCTATTCCAGATACATTGTCGAGCTAAGCCAACTAAAAAATTCTCTAGAATATAAAAAAGCCGGCATCGGCGATCGGTCGAAACCTTAAGCCTATCCGGACATGGTGATACATATGTAGTATACCAACCGGTACATATATTGTCAATATACTTAATTTATTTTGTAACTTGGTTTTTAATATACGTCTCGTTTAAGTCTTGAATCATTAAGGAGCGGGTAGTGAGTTCGAACCCCTCATCCCCAGCCAAAATATATTGCTAAGGTTATGTAACTATTTTCTGTATCGCAATAGGGGTTCAACCAAACCAACTATTTCTTGTAAACATCTTTTCGATGTTGGACTAACAGCACTACAATGTTATCGTTTTCGACATCAAATAGCACTCTGTAATTACCTACTCTAAAACGATATTGAGCGTCAGAAGGCTTAGTCAATGCTTTTGCATACACAAGCGGATCATCCTGGCTTATGAAAAATTCAAGTTTTGTTTTAAGTCTTTTTTTGATTTGAGGCGTAAGTTTTTGGATTGACTTAACCGCAGGTTTTTTATAAACGATTTTATATGATGACATTATATGTCTCCAAATACCTCATCATGGCTGAAGTACTCACTACTGTCTCGAGCTTCTTGTATAGTCTTGATATATGCTGGGTCCGTCACAGCTAATAGATCCTCGAGCCTATCTAGATCTATAATGGCTCGCTCTTTTTTACCACGTCGTGTCACAATTAGGACCTCGTCATTTTGAATAGCGTCTAGAGAATCGGCAAGATTGCCTCTTAACTCTGAAACTGTTAGTGTTTTAGTACTCATTTTATACATCCTTTCGAGTAATTAATTACAATCTAATTGTACGTTTCATATGTACCTTTGTCAAGTACATTATTAAATAATGCCCTTATTTCTTGAGGGTCACATTCTATGTCCTCGTCAAAAGTTCGAAGATCGTACCACCTCCCCAGCCAAGCATAGGCGGAATGAAAGACTTCTCCAGAAGCCTTTTTGTTTGTTACAATAGGTATTATGTCTTTTTCGTCTACATATAGCATTGGTGGAGATTTGGAAGTTAACCGTTTTGGCTTTGGTGCAATGCGTATCGTTGGCCCAGGTAACTTTGGTATGCCTGAAAATCCCCAGAATTCCATTGATGTCCTTAGACGCGCCGTCGAACTAGGGGTTAATTTTATCGATACTGCAGATCAGTACGGTGCGGGCACTTCCGAGCAGCTTATTGCCGAAGCACTTCATCCTTATAAAAAGAATCTCGTTATAGCTACTAAGGGTGGCATCGTCCGCCACGGACCAGGACCTGACGTCACCCTAGATGGCAGCCCCAAGCATCTGCTTCAAGCACTCGATGATAGCCTAAAGCGCCTAAAGTTAGCTCGGATAGATCTATATCAGTTGCACCGTATTGACCCTAAAGTCCCTGCCGAGAAAAGCTTTGAGTTCCTGAAGCAGGCTCAAAACGACAGCAAGATAAAGAATGTGGGTCTATCAGAAGTCTCGGTTGAAGAAATCAAAAAAGCCCAAAAATACTTTAAGGTGGCATCCGTTCAAAACAGATACAGCGTCGATAATCGCAGGTGGGAAGATGTGCTAGATTATTGCAACCAGCAAAACATTGCTTTTATACCCTGGTTTCCAATCGGTGGCGGTGAAATGCAAGGTTTAGATACCTTGGAGAGAGTTGCTTCCGAGCATGATGCAACTATACGGCAAATTGCCTTAAGTTGGCTACTACACCACTCAGATAACATTCTGCTGATTCCAGGTACATCGAGTATTGTGCACCTAGAGGAGAACATGGCAACTGTTAAGATCGGTCTTTCAGACCAAAATATGCAGGATCTCGATTCAATCGCTTCAGTAAAACACTAGTAAAGTTCTAACCTTGTTGATGATGCCCAGCCAAGACTGTTTATCTATTGATTCTCTTGTTCATCTACGAGAACAAGTGTCTTAGGCCGAGTTGGTGTCGTTGGGGACTAGGACAATGCAAGATCATCGAATTCTCGAAGTTTCTCAAGTATCCGCTCGCTATGGCTTTTATCCCAATTAGTGGCTGGAGACAGCCACTGCCTCACTTCATCCATATCATCACCGACGACTTCCTTGAACGGATCATCGGCATGCATTATCAGTGATTACGTATCGAGGGGCTTCAAGTGAAATAGTGGCAGTACATTGTCCATTCATGTATAGAAGTGTAAGGCTTATATCGACTAATGAGTCAATCTCATCACCCTCGGTCTGGCCGCCTAATAATATTTCGGTCGGTTTATTTGGTTCACCGTTCCCGGCCGTTACCGTAACGAAATGCTCATCATATATAGAAATAACCTCGTCCAGGTCGTCGCTTAATGACCAATCTCTAGTGGAGTCGAACTCTCGATTAGAATCATGGCTTTCACTCGCGAAACTCATACCGCTCTATATTTTAGCCTATTTACTCTGAAACTGCTTGAGACTCACGCCACTGATTGGCTAATCGTGTAGTTTCAGCTTCAGAATACTTTGCTACAGGATCTCGTTGTTCAAGCATGAAACTTAGAGTCTCAAGGCCTTGACGATTCACTGACATATCATTAGCGCCATCGTTTGCCCACACACGGCTAGGAGATACTTTATAGTTTCGGCCATCAACTACTAGGGTTGTAGTTCCCCAGGCGCCGGACATTGCACTGACTAGAGTGACATCGACGAGATCCTCAGGGTACTCTGGGCTCAAGGGCGCTCTACCACCAAGTATTACGTCCCCCGTCATAGCATTTATATCTAGAGAGTCTTCGTATCGCTGGAAAAGGCCAATTACACTACCGTTAATATTCTGTGTTAATAAATTTATGGCCTCGACTGCTTCGCGTTGTTTCTTTTCCTCTTCGGCACTCTCTTCCTCACTACGTAAGAAATCTTCAATAGGTTTGATCATAGGGTCTGTAGGATCAAAAAATTCGATATTCGACATAACTACTTTATTATACCCTATTTTTATATTATTAGCAAGCACTAGCGCAAAATGTTAGGGTAGTCGATATGTTATGATATTAAAAATATGGCCGAAGTTACAACCCTATCTGCGCAAGAACACGCCGCAACCTTCAGTAATAAACAGCGAACCGTGGCTCTAGTTATTGTTGCCCTGGCTTTCGTTATGGATTTGCTGGACTCAACAATCGTTAATATCGCCATCCCCTCCATTAAAACCAACTTAGCGGCCAGTTATTCGGCAATCCAGTGGATTGTGGCTGGTTATTCGCTAGCCTTTGCCTTACTGCTTGTTACCGGTGGACGCATGGGAGATGTATTTGGTTATAAGAAACTTTTTCTAATTGGCATTGGTGGCTTTACGATTGCCTCGCTTCTATCTGGAGTATCGCAAAACTCTGATATGTTAATAACCGCCCGCGTGCTACAGGGTTCAATGGCGGCATTGATGGTCCCTCAAGTTATGTCGCTGATGCAGGTAATGTATAAACCAGCCGAGCGTGGTGGCATAAATGGCTTGTTTGGTGGACTTGGAGGTCTTGCAGCAACCCTTGGACCAATAGTCGGTGGACTGTTAATCAAAGCTAATTTGTTTAATCTTGATTGGCGACCAATTTTTCTGATTAACGTTCCTATTGGTTTATTCGGTTTATTTGCGGCTATTAAATATCTGCCAAACGGTAAGTCTGCCCACCCCCTAAAATTAGATTTTACTGGCACACTAATCATTATGGTGGCTCTACTGCTACTAGTCTTCCCGCTAATCCAAGGCCGTGAACTAAACTGGCCGGTTTGGAGTTTTATAATGATGGCTGCTTCGGTGCCAGTCTTAGCCTTCTTTGTCTGGTGGCAGAAACATAAAGATGAAACTGGTGGATCACCACTGATCCTACCGTCATTATTTAAAAATCACTCTTTTGGCGTAGGACTTAGCATTAACTTAATTTTTGAAATGGCCATGATTGGTTTTTTCTTAACTTTCGGTTTAATGATGCAGATAGGGCTGGGCTTTAGCCCGATTCACGCTGCCCTAACTGGCATACCGCTGGCGATCGGTATAGGACTAACCATGGCTCTACTTGGGAAACATATAATACCCAAGCTCGGACGTTACTCGCTTAGCCTAGGCACAGTTTTGATGGCCACCGGAGCCGCTATAATCGCTGTCATCATTTATCACTACGGGCTTGCCTTACACTCCTGGCAATTAATACCGGGCCTACTAATAATGGGTACGGGCATGGGCTGTGTATTTGGAGCGTTATTTGCAGCTGTATTAAACGGCGTTGATCCCAAGCACGCCGGATCAGCCTCGGGGGCTTTAAACGCTGTCCAGCAGGTCGGTGGTGTTATTGGAGTAGCTATTGTCGGTGTAATCTTCTTTGGTCAACTAAGTCTCAAAGCACCGGCTAGCTTTAATTCCGTTGAACCAAGCCTGCAAAGCAGTCTAAGTGCTGCCCATCTTCCACTAAATACCCAAAATGCAATTATAAGTAGTGCAAAAGCCTGTTTCGTAGACCGCGCCCGTGAAAAGGATTCTTCGGTCGTTCCAGCTAGTTGTAAAATGCCGGTCAGTAGTTCAAAGTCGTCTAAAGTTATTGGTCAAGACATATTAAAAAGCATAACCAAGGCTAATAGTAATAACTTCTCTAATGCTTTTCGCTGGGCAATTATTTATACGCTAGGAGTTCTAGTTCTGACTTTTGGAATAACTTTCCTATTGCCAGCTAAGTTCAAGACCGAGGACTACAGCGAAATATAGACGACAGACCCAAGATCGATATCCTGAATGCGCCATAGATTTGTCTTAAATTTATTTTATTTGACACTACAAAATTAAGGCTTATAATTTCACTAGTAAACTAGTACAATGGTGTTATTATGATTACATTCAGACTTAGCACTCATTCGGGAGTTCCGCCGTACCTTCAAATCATTCAACAGGTAAAGCAGGCTCTTCGAATGGGAACCTTAATAGAAGGAGACCAGCTACCGACAGTCCGAGAGGTAGTGACAATGGTAGCTATAAACCCAAATACAGTCTTTAAGGCTTATCGAGAATTAGAAAGCCTAGGCCTGGTTAAGGGCCGAACCGGCAGCGGAACGTTTATTTTAAAACGTCCGGCTGGACCGACGCCAAGCGTCCAGGGAGTACTTGCAAAAGATCTAGCCAGGTGGATAGAGTCAGCAAAAAAAGCAGGTCTAGACGAAGAAGCAATTGAAGCCTTAATCCAAGAAACGCTGCATAACAAAGGGGGTAGATTATGAATCAAAAAACATCAGAAAAAAACGCCGTTGTAACCATCGGTCTGGGCAAAAGATATCGGTCGTTTTGGGCACTCAAAGACTGCAGCATTAATGTCCCAAAGGGTAGCGTCTCAGCACTTGTTGGCCCAAACGGTGCTGGTAAAACCACCCTTCTAAAACTCTTAGTCAGTTTGAGTAAACCAAGTCAGGGCAGCGCAATCGTACTGGGATCATCTCCCTCCCAAGACTCTACATATATTTCTGAGATTGGTTATCTAGCTCAAGAAATACCGATGTATAGTAACCTAAGCGCTGATGAACATATTGCCTTGGGGGCGCATCTTAATCCTAACTGGGATAGTGAGCTAGCCAAAAAACGCCTAAATGAACTTTCCATTCCACTTGATCGTCCTGTCGGTAAATTATCGGGAGGACAACGAGCTCAGGTGGCTTTAGGTCTAGCACTAGCTAAGAAACCAAAATTACTACTGCTTGATGAACCAGTTGCTGCCCTCGACCCCCTTGCCCGAGTAGACTTTTTGAGATCACTGGCTCAAGCGGTTACTGACGCTAATGGGGAGCTAAGCGTAGTAATGTCTTCACACCTATTAGCTGATTTAGAGCGAGTTTGTGACCACATTGTTATTCTAGCTTCTGGAGAAACACAACTTTGTGAAGATATTGAAACTGCTCTTAAATCTCACAAATTGCTGGTTGGAGTACGAAAAGAAGCAGTTGAAAGCGATAGATATACAATTATCCAACAATCACATACCGCAAGAGAGACCACCTTGTTAGTCCGCTTAAACGACATGAAGTACCATGACCCACACTGGCATATTCGTGACGTAGATATTGAAGAAGTTGTACTTGCATATATGGGACAAAACAGAGATGCAGCAGAATCAATGGTACCGAAAGGAGGCTCACGATGAACTGGTTAACTTGGCGGCAACACCGAAAACAATTTATGGTTGCTGGTATCTTCTTAGTTCTATTTGCAGCCTTCATGATACCCACAGGACTAAACTTCTGGCATACATATCAACACGCTTTAACTACTTGTAAAACCACTGATACTTGTAACCAGCTACCAGGTGATTTACTTCAGTCAAATATTGATGGCTTGCTACTTCATTTAGTACGAGTTGCAATAATGTTTTTACCGATATTATTGGGATTATTCTGGGGAGTACCGCTATTATCCAAGGAGTATGTTGAAGGTACAAATAAGCTCGTCTGGACCCAAAGTATATCCAGGCGTAAATGGTTAAGCGTGAAGTTGGTGTGGGTGATAGTTGCTGCCGCAATAACGGCAGGAGCTTTTGCAGCCTTAGATACTTGGTGGTATAGAACTGCTAATGTACTGAACTTGGATCGTTTTAACTCTGTAGCCTTTTCTAGCCAGGGAATAGTACCAGTAGCATACGCAATATTTGCAGTGGCGCTGGGCATTATGTTCGGCGCTTGGTTCAAAAGGACAATGGTAGCACTTGGAGTAACTGTAGTTGTGTTGATAGCTACTATGTTGGTTATAGTACCAAATTTTATTAGACCACAGTATGAATCTCCAGTTAGCTATAAAATGTCTTTGACGGGTAACGTTAAGATTAACGGCGTACCTACAAATGCAAACAACCCGCTTTCGAATAGTGCAGCACTAGTAGTAAGCCAAACGACCGTAAGTAGCCAAAACCTACCACTTGATTGGGCTAATCCACCTAAACAATGTGTTGTTACTTCTCCTCCTGGTTTTAATGCAATCCCAAGCGGACATACTAAAGCTGTTGCTGCTCCGGGGCCGAATGGTGGCGAGGCACTTGCCAGCCAGAATGGCGGACCAACAATTAACTTGAACTGCTTGCAGACACTTGGCTATACGATGGAGACTAAATATCAGCCGTCGTATAGATACTGGGATTTCCAACGGATCGAAACGGCCCTATATCTCGCAGCAAGTATTATCCCAATTTCGGTGACTTACTG
>Ga0182016_10008030_pt1 | contig 10734 bp, 7 predicted proteins | sample 712S2MmetaG_FD_120491 | JGI IMG/M metagenome (GOLD analysis project Ga0182016, IMG submission 120491) | Permafrost microbial communities from Stordalen Mire, Sweden - 712S2M metaG | ecosystem: Environmental > Terrestrial > Soil > Wetlands > Permafrost | place: Sweden: Stordalen | collected...
ATCACCTTCGACCTCATCCTCCTCGATCCAGAAAATCGCGTCCTCGCCGAGATCGATGGCTTCTGCATGCGCCGCATTCCAGAGAATCTTGCCCACTCCCTCTACGATGGCGTCGCCGCTCCTCACACTCCAGCACCCGGCGGCGAACGTCTCATTGCAATCCCCCAACGCCCAGCCATTGCACCCGCCGAAGGTGTCCGAGCCCTCACCCGCATCCTTCAACTCCGCTCTCCCATCGCCGTAGTGGCCGTTCCCGAACCCCTCCACCTGGCCTCTGAATCCGCCCCGTCCGCTGCCTCTCATCCAGCCACAGCTTCTTCACCCGCCAATCCCAGCGATGGCGAAAGCATTGAAGCCACACTCATTACCTGGTGGCAAGATCTCCTGGGCGTCGAGCAGATCAGCCTCGACGATGACTTCTTCGATCTCGGCGGCCACTCCCTCATCGGCGTGCGCCTCTTCGCCCGCATCCGCAAAGCCTGGCTCGTCGACCTTGAGCTGGCGGCTCTCTTTGAAGCTCGTACCATCCGCCACCTCGCTGAGGTCATCATCAGCCTGCGTCAGCCGGCCGAAACCGACACACGCGTCTGGACGGCGCTCGTGCCCATTCAACCCAACGGTTCCCGCATCCCGCTCTTCTGCGTCCACGCCATCGGCGGAGACATTCTCTTTTACGAGCAGCTCGCCAAAGCTCTCGGCCCTGACCAGCCCTTCTACGCATTCAAGTCTCCGCTCATCTCCCGCCCAGACATCGGCGAAACCTCAATCGAGGAGCTCGCCTCTATCTACATTGCAGAAATGCGCGCCTTCTATCCCGGAGGCCCTTATCTCATCGGAGGCGCTTCCTTCGGCGGCAATGTCGCTTTCGAAATGGCTCGGCAACTCCACGCTCAAGGCATCGAGCCGGCTCTCGTCGTCATGTTTGACGCCTTTGTCCCCGGCCATCAAACCGTCGTTGAACCGAAAGCCCAGGCCGCAACTTTCGTTCGCAGTCTCCGCCAGGGCGGCCTGCCCTACCTGCGCCAAAAATTCGCCGTCAAAGCTGAGTACTGGGGAGACAATCTCCGCTCCGATGGCCGCTACCTCACATGCAAAGCCCTCAAGCTCGCGGGCATGCCTCTGCCCCTCAATCTCCGCTACTTCCTCATGGACCAGGCCCACCGCCGCGCCCTTGAAGCCTATGTATCGAAGCCTTACGCCGGCAAAATCACCCTCATGCGCGCTGCCGATCGCGGCCCCGAGGTCCTCGGCAAGCGCGAAGATCCCTCCCTCGGCTGGGCGCCGCTCGCCGCCGGTGGCCTTGAAATTCACGACGTTCCCACCGAGCACATCTACATGCTCTTCGAGCCCCATGTAGACCAATTCGCCCGCACCCTCGAGTCTCTCCTCCCGCAGCCAGATGGCAATCCGAATTCCACGGCGGGCGCTGCTCCAAACCAGCATCCCGCTTTGCCAGAACCCGCGCCCCGCGAACGCGCTAACTTGCTAACTCGCTAACCCGCTGACTCGTTGGCCACCACCGCAACCCACCCACCTCCACCTGCCTCGCCTCACCCAGCAGAGGCCGAGCCTCCCAAACATCCAACTCCGGCACACTCTCACCCTCCACCATCAACGCAATCCGATGCCCCGCATGATCGACCATGCAAAACCGCCACCGCTCCGCCGCATCCCCCGCCCTCGCATCGATCTCCAGGCTGATCTCGCCCCCGCCCCCAAACACAAACGAAAACAGGTTCGTCGGCAGCGCCATCCCCAGCCCACGCGCCTTCATGTATGCCTCTTTCAGCGTCCACAACGTCAGCCCACGCTCCCGCTTTTCCTCTCCGCGCAACTCTCCAAGCTGCTCCAACTCCCGCGCCGAAAAAAACCTCTCCGCCACTTCCTCAATCGTCTTCGCCCGCGTACAAGGCTCCACATCCACGCCAATCTCCGCCCCATGACTCACCGCGCAAACCACCAGCCCCAGCGAATTCGAAAGATTAAAGCTCAGCCCCATCGCCCGCCCAACCATATCCGAAGCGATTGCCGGCTTCCCATGCTCCCCCGCCTCAAACCGCCAATCCTCCGGCGCAACCTCCGCATAGGCCGATAACGCCGTCCGCCCCACCCCACGCGTCGCCAGATACTCTCGCCTGTGCCGGTCAAACTTGAACCGCTCCAGCCGCACCCGCTCATCTTCGCTCAGCAGCCGTTCACACGCCCGCGCCGTCTCAGCATCCATCAAATCGTCCGGATAAGCGCACCACAAGTGCACCAACTCCTTGCCCGCAATCGGCCCGTCCCCCAACCCTAGACTCCCCGCTCAATCAGGCTCCGCAAATAAGCGGCACCTTCAAATGCAATCATCTCCGGCGTCACATTCAAATCCCCCCACAGCGCCCCCAGTGAATGCGCCTCATCCTTCGCATACCCAAATCCCTCAATCATCAGGTAGCCGTCATACCCAATCTCCCTCAGCGCCTTCACAATCCCCGGAAAATCCACATGCCCCGATCCCAGCAGCCCACGATCATTCTCGCTCGCGTGCACATGCTTCAAGCGCCCACCAGCAGTCCTCACCGCCGCCGCCTGGTTCTTCTCCTCAATGTTCGCGTGAAAGGTGTCAATCAATATCCCGATCCGCTCATTCCCCACCGCCTCACAAAAAGCCACCGTCTCCTGCGCAGTATTCAGGAAGAACGTCTCAGCCCGATTCACCGGCTCAATATTCAGCGCCACTTCGTTCTCTTCCAGCACCTCGCCCAGTCGCTGAAAACACTCTACCGCCCACGTCCACTCATCCTCGTTCCGGCGTCGCCCCGCCAGATATCCAATCGGCGCATAAACCGGCCCGCCCAACGCCTTTGCCCCCAACTCCGCCGCCGTCCTCACACACCGCTTCAAATGATCGAGCGCCTTCGCGCGCACCTCTGCGTCCGCGCTTATCGGGTTCACCCCCGCCGGAAGTATCGCGCAAACCGTGCACTCCAACCCGCTCGCCTCGATCGCCCGCCCAATCCGCCCCGCATCCAGCTCTGCCGGATCAAACATCGGCACTTCAAATCCCTCAATCCCATGCTCCCTTATCTCGCCAAGCAACACCAGATGCTTGTCGTTCACCTTAGTCGTCCACGCAAACGCGCTAACCCCGATCTTCATTCCAAATCCCCAATCATCATCGTCCTCTCTAAGCGTCTCTCCTCGACACAAACTCAAAGACGGGTGCCCCATCTTTTCGCGCTTCTCTGCGAAAGGGTGGGATCCAGAATCTTCTCCTGTCAAGTCACCAAAAGCCCACTCCCAAACCACCCAACCAGCCTACCTCAACCTCCAAGCAGATATAATCTCCCCCATGGCGGCCATACTTCCCAAAGGCCCATCTCCGGCCGACTCCGCGGATTTTCCAGCGTCTAAGCTCGCAGCTCTCGAGGGCCGCCTGCTCGCGCTTGGCAGCTTGATGGTCGCCTACTCAGGCGGCGTCGACTCCGCTTACCTCGCGGCCACCGCCCACCGTCTTCTGGGCTCTCGCATGATCGCCGTCGTCGCCGACTCGCCTTCGCTCGCCCGCCGCGACTTCGAACAGGCCTGCGCTTTCGCCCGCGCCCAGGGCATGCCCCTCCACATCATCGCTACCGAAGAGCTGGACCGCCCCGAGTACCGCCGCAACGACTTCAACCGCTGCTTCCACTGCAAAGACGAACTCTTCAACGTCATGCAGCCGCTCGGCCCACAGCTCGGCTTCACACACATCGCCTATGGCATGAACGCCGACGACACCCGCGACTTCCGCCCCGGCCAGCGCGCCGCCCAGGAGCACGCCGTCCTCGCGCCCCTCGCCGAAGTAGGCCTAACCAAATCCGAAATTCGCACCCTCGCCCGCACCGCTGGTTACTCCCTCTGGGATCGTCCCGCAGCGCCCTGTCTCTCCTCCCGCGTCGAATACGGCCGCGCCGTCACCCGCGAAGTCCTCGAGCAGATCGAAAAGTCTGAAGACAGTCTCCGCACCCTCGGCTTCCGCGAGTTCCGCGTCCGCCACCACGGCGACCTGGCCCGAGTAGAAATCGCCCGCGCCGAGCTTCCCCGTGCCCTCGCCATCGAGACCTTCGACGCCATCTCCGCCGCCCTCCGCCAGGCCGGCTACCAATACGTCACCATCGACACCGCCGGCTTCCGCTCCGGCTCCCTAAACTCCGTAATCCCCGCCGAAGTCCTCCTCCGCCGCGGCGCCTAGCGCCTCCTTTCTAAGGCGCGCATCACCGCTATGCTGGGTGCCCCATCCTTTCGCTCCTCTTTGCGAAAGGGTGGGATACGAAAATCTCCACAATGAAATTCTCAGTCAGGCAATCAACACTCCGTGCCCCATCCAGTTCGAGGCGCCATCGCGAATGGGTGGGAGACCATTACCTTCCCTCCGCACCAAACCAACCCATCCACAATTTAGAATCAACAAGCAATGCGAATCGCATACCTCGACTGCTTCTCCGGCATCAGCGGCGACATGTTCCTCGGCGCGCTCGTCGACGCCGGCGTTCCCATCAATCTTCTTGAGGAGACCACTGCCGCGCTCAACATCGGCGCGCGCCTCGAGTCCCGCAAGGTCGTCCGCGCTGGCATTGCTGGCACCAAGGTCGACGTCCTCACCCCCGACCCCATACCCGAAACCCCAGACCCTAGACCCCAGACCCGAGACCCTAGACCCGAGACCCGAGACCCCAGACCCCATTCTCATCGCCACCTCTCTTCCATCCTGAAAATCATCGCCGCCGCCCCACTCTCCGAATCCGTAAAAGCCCGCTCCAGCCGCGCCTTCCAGCTTCTCGGCGAAGCCGAAGCCGCCATCCATTCCATCCCCGTTGAAAAGGTCCACTTCCACGAGGTCGGCGCCGTCGACACCATCGTCGACATCGTCTGCGCCGCCGCCGGTGCCGAATTTCTTGACATTGCCCGCTGGCTCTCCACGCCCCTCAACGTCGGCAGCGGCACCGTCCTCTGCCAGCACGGCACCTTGCCCGTCCCCGCTCCCGCCACGCTCGCCCTCCTCGGCGACGCCCCGGTCTACGCCGCCGGCCCACCCATGGAACGAGTCACCCCCACCGGTGCATCTATCCTCCGCATGCTCGACGTCCGCTACGAGCCGCTCCCGCCCATCAAGGTCCAGGCCTCCGGGTATGGGGCCGGCGGCAAAGACACACCCGGCGAGCCCAACCTCCTCCGCATCCGCATCGGCGAATCAGCCGCCGCCGCACCCGCGCCCCCCCCAGCACACATCGCCCAACCCATCGCCATCCTCGAAACCGTCATCGACGACTCCAGCCCCCAGATCCTCAGCTACGTCAGCGATCTCCTCCTCGCTGCAGGCGCGTGGGATGTCTATCGCGCCACCGTCCAGATGAAAAAAGGCCGCACCGGCGTCCAACTCACCGTCCTCTGCCGCCCCGACCTCGTCCCCGCACTTCGCGACCTCATCTTCCGCGAAACAACTACCATCGGCCTTCACTGGCGCATCGAAAACAAAGAGTCACTGGCCCGCGACTTTCAATCCGTCACCACCCCCTGGGGCCCGGTCCGCATCAAGATCGCCCGCTTCCCCAACGGCACAGTCGCCAATGCATCTCCCGAGTACGAAGACTGCCGCCGCCTGGCCACCGAGCACAACGTCCCGCTCAAGCAGGTCCACCAAACCGCAATGAGCCTCTACCTTGCATCCGACCGCAGCGCCGAGCCTAAGCCCTAGTATCCTGAATTTGCTGTTCGCCCGATAAAACAGCTGTCATCCTGAGCGAAGCGTACTTCAGCGGAGTCGAAGGACCTGCTTCTGCACTTCGGAATTTCTGCAACAAACGTTTGACTCAGGACACCTGGAGTTCAACCCATGGATCCCCTTCGCCTAGAATTTCTCCTCAACGAAGTCCGCGACGGCCGCACCCCCGTCACCGATGCCATCGCCCGCCTCAAAGATCTCCCCTTCGAAGACCTCGGCTTCGCCAAGCTCGATCACCACCGCGCTCTACGCACCGGCATGCCCGAGGTCATCTTCGCCGCCGGAAAAACCCCCGCCCAGGTTGCCACCATCTTCGCCCGCATGGCCCAGGCCGGTGGCAACGTCCTCGCCACCCGCGCCTCTGACGAAATGGCTGCCTCCGTCCTGGCCGTCGCGCCTGACGCAGTCCATCACCCCACCGCCCGCTGCATCACGCTCAGCCAAACCCCCGCCCCGGCAGGGAAGGGAACCATCGGCGTCGTCTGCGCCGGAACCAGCGACCTGCCCGTAGCTGAAGAAGCCGCCGTCACCGCCCGCCTCATGGGCAACACCGTCGAGCTCATTGCCGACGTCGGCGTCGCCGGCATCCATCGCCTCCTCGCCCAGAAGACCTCGCTCCAGTCTGCCCGCGTCCTCATCGTCTGCGCCGGCATGGAAGGCGCTCTGCCCACAGTCGTCGGCGGACTCGTCCACGCCCCCGTCCTCGCTGTCCCCACCAGCGTCGGCTATGGTGCGTCCTTCGGCGGCGTCGCCGCACTCCTCGGAATGTTGAACACCTGCTCCCCCAACGTCTCCGTCGTCAACATCGACAACGGCTTCGGCGCAGCCTGCATCGCCTCCCTGATCAACCACCTCTAAGCTCTGCCTCAAACCCACGACTCGGCGGAGAAGCCAATACGACTCTGGTCCCAGATGGGGAAAGGAGGCACAGTTCATGGGAATTCATTCATTTGCCCAGACCATTCCCCTGCTAAAACCAAAGATGAGAAATGACGACCTGGGGCGTTAAGCCAACCAATTCGAACCCTCCAGCCTCCGGCCACGGCCAGACGGACGAAGCGGCTGCGGCTCTTGGCTTTTATCGGACAGCCATTCTAGCCTTCGGCGCCAACGCCGAAAGAGACGGGTCCCCACACGGAACTGAAATCCGCAAACAACTTGAGCGCCTCAGCAAACTGCTTGGTGCGCGGTTGACGCCTGATTGCGTGAAAGAGACCATCGCTAAAGTCACCTTTTTCCTCGATCAATGGGGCGCGGCAATCGCCAAAGACTCACGGGCGCAAGCCGACGAGACCAGGCAGCTCCTTATCTTGCTCGCCACCACCGCCCAGACTGTCGGGAGTTCTGACCAGGCCTACGCAACTCGGTTTACAGCCCTCAGTGAGAACCTTGAGCAAGTGGCTGCGATCGATGACCTCACGCAACTCCGCGCCGCCGTAGTTCAGCATCTGACGGAACTCAAAACGGTTGCGAACCAGATGGCTGAGAAGAGCCAAAAGGTGGTCACCGACCTTGAAGCCAAGGCCGCCGCCTACGAAAGCATCGCATTCAAAGATCAACTCACCAGTCTTCCCAACAGGCGGTGTATTCAACAGCAGATCGGTGCCAACGTCGAAAGCAACTCGCCTTTCTCTGTCGTGGTCTTTGACCTCGATCGTTTCAAGCCGATCAATGACGAGTACGGCCACCTCGTCGGCGATGAATTGTTGAAGCTGTTCTCCGCCGAACTGCACAAACATACTCGAACTGGCGATATTGCAGCTCGCTGGGGTGGTGACGAATTCATTTCCATCTTGACATGCGGTGAAGATGGCGCTCGATCCTACGTTCAACGGATCAAAAAGAGTGTCTTCGGCAAATACACCATTCACCCTTCCGGAAGGGAAGTCGAGGTCCTCGTGCAGGCCTCATTCGGTATCGCCCAGTGGGCCCCGCCCGAAGACATCGACGCAGTCATTGCCAGGGCAGATGCCAATATGTATGCCAATAAAAGGCAATTCCACCTCGCATCCACCTAGCCGGTTCTCCGCACTGCAACGCCCTCAGACGAATGCTCACTTCCGCCTGATTAATTGGCTTAGTTGCCCTCCAGATCCGCCCGCTATTTCAAGCCCTCCACCACCGCCTCAACCTCCAGCCGATTCGACCCGCCCGGAATCTCCAGCGATCCCAGCGTCATCGCCTTCCCCGGCGCCAACCGTGCCGTCTGCTCCAGCACCCCCTGATGCAGCACCGGATCCTGCGGCCCCACTCCCGACTTATCTTCCGCCAGCGTCGACTGCTCAACCTTCGTCCGCAATATCAAATCATCGCCACTTCCCGTCAACGTCCCGCTGATGCTCAGCCCCATGTCCATATACTGCACCTGCGAAGAAGCCGCATTCGTATCCGCGTCCACCTTCCCCGTCACCAGCGGCACGCGATTCCCCAGCTTCAGTTGTCCTCGCTCCCCCAGCACCACCACCAGCGAATAATGCTGCGTCGCCGCCGCCTTCGCCCCGTCCATCATCCGCACCGTGTAATCCAGCCGATACGCCTTCTTCGGCAGGTCAAGGTCAGCAATCACCTTCTGCGCCAGCGCCAGATCCTCCGCGCTGCCCCGCAGCACAATCGCATTCACCGACTGGTCGTAGTACACACGCGCCCGCGAAGCTATATTCCGCACCGCCGTCTGCAGATCGTTCGCATCGTTCACCTGGCTCACGTTCTTCAGATAGACCGTCGCATACGGCTCCGGCGGCGGCGGAGTCTTCGCCGGGCAAGGCTTCTGTTCTTCAGCCTCCTGCGCCCTCACGCCCCGCGCCATCCCAGTCAATACCAGCGCAACCAAAACCAACAGCCGCGCACAATGCCCCCAGCTAATTCCATTCCGGTTCCAGTTCAAAATCATCTCTCCTCCAATCAATCCGATTCTTGGCCCAGGCGGGCGTATCCCTTATCCCTGCCACTGCATTCCCACCACCCATGCTGTCTTGGCCGCTTCTATCAACACAGACGTCCCCGCCCCGCCACCGCTCAACTATTCTTCCTTTCCACGCCGGACATCTCCCTAGTCCCTAGTCCCTACGTCCCTAGTCGCTGCCCTCTAGTGACCCATCGGATGCGCCCAGCCCCTACCACATCCACAAACGTCCGATCACTGTGACACACTGTCCTGAAGGTACGAGCACCAAAAAGCCCATCCCCCAGGGCCACACAGTAGAAGGAACATCGCTTTGACTTTTTCCCGCAGATCCTTTCTAAGAACAGGAGCAGCTCTCGCAGCCGCATCCGTCGCCTCACCCCGCCGCGCTCTCGCTGTCGACGCCGCTCCGCCCGCCCCACTCACCCAGTTTGGCTATGGAGATGTCGAGCTCCTCGACGGCCCGCTCCGTCAGCAATTCCAATCCAATCACGCCTTCTATGCCGCGCTCGACGAAGACGCGCTTCTCAAGCCCTATCGCCAGCGCGCCGGTCTCCCCGCCCCAGGCCCCGACATGGGCGGCTGGTACGACTGGAACGACAACTACGGACCCAAAGACTGGCGCGGATTTGCCCCCGGCCACTCCTTCGGTCAATATCTCTCTGGCCTCTCCCGCGACTACGCCGCCACCCGCAACCCGGAGACTCAACAAAAGGTCCAGCGCCTCGTCAGCGCCTACGCAGCCGCCGTCTCGCCAAATTTCTTCAAGGGCAATCGTTTCCCCGCCTACACCTACGACAAGCTCTCCATCGGCCTCATCGACGCCCACGAATTCGCCTCGGATCCCAACGCCCTCAACGTCCTCAACGCCACCCTCGATGCCGCTCTGCCATCGCTTCCGCCCCGTGCGCTCTCCCGCGACGAGCAATACGCCCTGCCCCACAAAGACGAATCTTACTGCTGGGACGAGCCCTATACCTTGCCCGAGAATATGCTCCTCGCCTGGAAGCGCGGCGCAGGTGACCGCTACCTCGACCTCGCCAAGCGCTTCCTCGCCGACGACTGGTACTTCAATCCGCTTGCCGACAACCAAAACGTTCTCGCTGGCAAACACGCCTACAGTCACGTCAACTGCCTATCCAGCGCAGCGCAAACCTATCTCGCCACCGGCAGCCAGAAGCATCTCCGCGCCGCGCGCAACGGCTTTGCCATGGTCCGCGCTCAGAGCTTCGCCACCGGCGGCTGGGGTCCCAACGAAACCCTCTCCGCCCCCGGTAGCGGCGCTCTCGGCGACAGCCTCACCAAGACCCACTCCAGCTTTGAAACCCCCTGCGGTGCATACGCCCACTTCAAGATCACTCGCTACCTGCTCCGCATCACCCGCGACACTCGCTACGGCGACAGCATGGAGCGCGTCCTTTACAACACCATCCTCGGCGGAAAACCGATTCAGAAGAGCGGCTACGGCTTCTACTACTCCGATTACAGCGACACCGGCTTCAAGTTCTACCACAACGACAAGTGGACATGCTGCACCGGAACCTTCGCCCAGATCACCGCCGACTACGGCATCAGCGCCTACTTCCACGACCAGCAGGGCGGCGTCTACGTCAACCTCTACGTCCCCTCGCGCGTTTCGTGGCTACATGGCAAAGAGCTCGTCACCCTTACCCAAACCACGAGCTACCCCTTCGAGCCCACCACCACCCTCACCCTCTCCGTGCGCAAGCCAATCGAAACCACCGTCTACCTGCGCATTCCCGAGTGGTCCGCGTTCAAAACCCGCATCAAAATCAACGGCGTCAAGGCCGTCATGGAAAACTCCACCACCGCCTGCTTCTGCCCGCCTCCCGGCGAGTTCCTCTGCCTAAAGCGCACCTGGAAAGACGGCGACCGCATCGAGATCGAGTTCGACATGCCCACCACCCTCGAAGCCGTCGACCCCGAGCACCCCAATCTCGTCGCACCCATCCACGGCCCGCTGGCCCTCTTCGCTCTCAGCAAGCTCCCGCCCCACCTCACCAGCAAAACCCTGCTCTCCATCAAGCAATCCGCCAAAGGCTCCTCCGACTGGCAAGTCCAAACCGAC
>Ga0182016_10008031_pt1 | contig 10733 bp, 7 predicted proteins | sample 712S2MmetaG_FD_120491 | JGI IMG/M metagenome (GOLD analysis project Ga0182016, IMG submission 120491) | Permafrost microbial communities from Stordalen Mire, Sweden - 712S2M metaG | ecosystem: Environmental > Terrestrial > Soil > Wetlands > Permafrost | place: Sweden: Stordalen | collected...
GAAGGCAACTGGTCGATGTCGCCCACCATCAGCAGATTGGCCTTCAGCGGGAGGGCGCGCAGCAGGTTTGCCATGAGTGCCACATCCGCCATCGACATTTCATCGACCGCCAACAAACCGCAGTCAAGGGGGTTGGCCTCATTTCGCCCAAAGCGGCTCGTGCCGGACTGAGCTTCGAGCAGGCGGTGGATAGTCTTGGCCTCCACGCCGGTCGCCTCGGAAAGTCGTTTGGCCGCCCGGCCCGTGGGCGCGCAGAGCAAACACCTCACTTTCTTTGCCTGCAGAATCAGCAGAATGGAGTTAAGGAGGGTCGTTTTGCCAGTCCCCGGCCCGCCTGTGATGACCAAGGCCCGACTTGACAGGGCCAGCCTGAGCGCATCCCGCTGGCTTGGGGCAAGCTCCTTGCCGGTCTTCTGCTGACACCACACGACCGCCTTCTCGAAGTCAATAGGTGGGAAGGATGAAGGCGAGCTGGCGAGACTCCTGATCCTGTCCGCGATGATTTCCTCCGCCCGTTTCAGGTGCGGCAGGAAGACCAACTCCTGCCCGTTGATCGTTTCCTTGACCAGATCGTTGCTGGCCACCGTGCGCTCCAAAGCGTCGGCCACGATCTTCTCCTCCACCAACAGGAGCTTTCCGGCCTCGTCCTTGAGCAATTCCACCGGCAGCGCGCAGTGGCCGTCACCGGTGGCCTCCAGCAAAACGTGGTTTAATCCGGCGCAGGCGCGGACCAGCGAATCTACCGGGATGCCTATCTTCCGGGCAATTTGGTCGGCAGTCTTGAAACCAATCCCGTGAATGTCCTTGGCCAGCCGGTACGGGTCGTTGTGGACCTTTTCAATGGCGGCCTCGCCATACGTCCTGTAAATGCGCACGGCCCGGCTGGTGCTGACGCCGTTGGAGTGGAGGAAAAGCATGATGTCCCGGACGACCTTTTGTTCGTCCCAGGCCGCTTTGATTCGTTTCCGGCGCTTTGGGCCGATGCCATCCACCTCCTCCAGCCGGGCGGACGCCTTTTCAATAATATCAAAAACACCCTCGCCAAATCTGTCCACGAGCTTTTTGGCGTAAACAGGCCCGATACCCTTAACCATGCCGCTGCCCAGGTATTTCTCGATGCCCTCCTTGCTGGTCGGCGGCGTGCTGGTCAGCATCTCGGCCTGGAACTGCTGCCCGTATTCCCGGTCCTGAACCCAGCGGCCCTGGGCCGTGAGCCATTCGCCGGCGCTGACGGACGGCAGGGAGCCAACCACGGTCACCAGGTCGCGGTGGCCCTGAGCTTTGACCTTGAGCACGCCGAATCCGCCGTCCTCGTCGAAAAACGTGACGCGTTCAATCAGCCCCGATAGGCTCTCCGGCAGTGTTGTGGATGCATTTTGCATCGCGCACCGATTCTGGAACTTATGGTCAAGGACGGCAAGCGCCGCCTCTGGAATGATGCGTACAAGCTGGTAAATCCGCCAAAGCGATCCGCAAATTAGGCGGCAAATCCTCAGCATTTGATAGGCGCCTTAAACCGTGATTTTCGTGCTCGCATTCTGCAAGTCGTTCTGATACAAGAATAAGAGCACGCCGGGAAATGACCCAATGCGGGTCCCATTTTGGCGCGATTAAGGTGATTTCATGCAATTCAGGATCGGACATCTTGAGAATGAAATTGTGGAAGGCGGCGGGTTGTGAACGCAATCCGGTTTATGCGGCCGCACCAGTATGAATGTGTGAACGAACACAGGGCGCAAATGGACGGGGAATTACCTCGTGCCTCCGGCCCAGTCCGAGTCGCGCTCCAATTCAACCGTGTCGCATGGGTGTTCGATGCGCCGATGGGCAAGGAGGGACTCGAATTCCGGGCGCGTTGGCCATCAAGTTCAAGTTTAAAAGGGGCCGCGCCCTTGCGGGCGCGGAATTGGTTCGGAATTCGAACCGCTACTTTGAACAACAACACGCTTCAACGGGGCCTCGATTCAGTTGGTTTTCCCGCCAGCCTCATCGAGGAAGCTTATGTTGCCGGGAGAAACGTCGAGCAAATATATTCCCAGCCTTTCAAATGCCGCCAGCACCTCTTGGACCACCGGCCAGCACCCCTCAAACTGCTCCCGCTTTTCTTCCTCCCATGTCGCCCAAGTGTCATCTGGAAACTCGGGCCGCTTGTCGCTGTCGAGATACGCCGAGGCAAAATCCAGGACGAATGGCCGTTTTACAATGGTCATTTCGAGCACCAGCAATTCGTCGTCAAACGCGATCAGTTCAGGCACGTTAAATCCCAGCACCTTGGTCACCGCCATACTGGCGAGGCGCTGATACGCCCGCTTTTCCCGCCAGTAGCATTCCGCGCTGTGAAGAACTTTGATGGCAACATTCGCTGGTTTGGCCTTGTATTTTGCGGCCAAAACGATACCGTCCTTTCCGGATCCCAGCGGCTCGGCCAGATCGAGTTGACGCCGGGCGGCATAGAGGCGAGCTTTAGGAAGCAGTATTTCGTTCATGATAACGGAACAGAATCACGGAGCACATTCGGCCCAGGTGGAGATGCAGTTGATCGTCAACGGCGAATCCATCGGCATCACGCATATGGGACCAGACTTTCTCATCGTGGAGTCGCCAGGCAAACACCCGCCCGGAGAGGCCACCATCGTTTTGCAGGTCGACCAGAGCGAGCGCCGTTGGATCGTGCGCCTGCCCGATGGCCTTCATCCGGGCCAGAAACGCGTCCCGATTTCCAGATAAGATTTGACATCATGTCCTCAATATGCCAAAATCTCACTGGATGTCAATGCTTTTTGTGTTATTGTTTAAAGTATGAATTTTGATGAGTTTTTCAAATTGGCCACTTGTTACCATCAAGGACCTTTCGACTACCAGTGCCGACTTGCATGTGGCGAACGCAAGGGGCGCGTCGATGCTGAGTGGCTTGATGATGGGACTGATTGTCGTTCTCAACTCATCAACATTCCAACCGGCCTCGGCAAAACAGCCGCCGTCGTGCTCGCTTGGCTTTGGAATCGTGTTATTCATACTGATGCAGCGCATCGTAAGGCTTGGCCGCGCCGTCTCGTCTATTGTCTGCCAATGCGAACTTTGGTGGAGCAGACCCGAAACGAAACCCAGACTTGGCTGGTAGCTCACGATCTGGATTGGGACGGAAAATCGGAAACCCGCAGCAGCAAAGTTGGCGTCCACATTCTGATGGGCGGCGAGGATGACGGTGAATGGGATATTTACCCCGAGGAAAACGCCATCCTCATCGGCACCCAGGACATGCTGCTGAGTCGCGCCTTGAACCGTGGTTACGGTATGAGCCGCTACCGTTGGCCGATGCACTTCGGCTTGCTGAACAACGACTGCCTGTGGGTCATGGATGAGACGCAGTTGATGGGGCCGGGGCTTTGGACTTCGGGGCAGTTGGATTGGATGCGGCATCACCGGTTTAGTGTGATAAAGCCGTGTGTGACTTGGTGGATGAGTGCCACGAACAGCCCGGCGTTCCTTGATACGCCGGATCGGCGGAATGAAAAAATTGTTCTCCCTCCGGTGATTGAAGTCTGCGATGACAAGAATGCGCTTTCGAGGCTCAACCCATCACGGCCACTGAGTTTTTGGAAGGACGCTGCTCCACAGTCGAAATCCAAAAAGAAAAGTGCCGCGGCGGTAGATTTCAGCGGCGCCTTGGCCTCGGCGATTCGCAGCGAACACACCCCGGGCACCCTCTCGCTCATCGTGTGCAACTCGGTACGGGCAGCACAGGAACTCTATCGGGCGCTGGGCGGTGACAATGCCATTCTTCTAACTTCGCGTTTTCGCCGGAGAGACCGTAAAGTAAACATAGAGCGGCTGCTGGCCTTTGAGAAGCAACGTAAGGCGGCGGCTAAGGCATCGGGTGACGACACGCTGCCCGATTCGGCGGGCCTCATCTGTGTCTCGACTCAGGTGGTCGAGGCCGGAGTGGACATTTCGGCCCGCAGGCTTTGGACGGAGGCCGCGCCGTGGCCCTCCGTGCTCCAGCGGCTTGGGCGATTGAACCGGGACGGTCATGCCGATGGAAAAGCCAAGGCGTTCGTTTTCGTCTGGCCGGAGGAAGGCAAGAAGGGGAAAGGCCAATCGGCCGGCCCTTATGAAGCGAAGGATGTGGAAGTCTCCATCAAGCTGCTCACGAAGCTCGCGGCGGTTTACGAAAGTGAGCCGACCCTCGGCGCGTCGGACGCGATGGCGAAACTCCGTGTGTCGTCCGCCACCGAGATAGACGCCGCCCTCAAGCCGAAGTTTGAAGACTTCCCGCGCGCTGATGCAGTCCACGGCCTTTTCTCAACCGAGCCGGATGTCTTCGGCGGCTTCACCGATGTAAGCCCGTGGATTCGCGGCGCGGACAAGAATGCAGACGTGACCGTCTTCTGGCGGGACTTCGATGCGAAGAAAGGGCCGGGCAAAACCCACACGCTCAGCGGCCCGGCGTTCGACGCGGCGGAAGGCTGCGCGTTGGCGATTCATCGCTTCCGTGAGTTTCTCGGCAAAAGCAGGGCGCTGGTTTGGGAGGAACTCTCGGAACAATGGCAATCCATCTGGCCGAGCGATGTCTGCCCCGGAATGATCGTCATGCTGCCTCGGTCGGCTGGCGGATACTCGGGGCAACTCGGCTGGACGGGGCAAGCGAACGACAAGCTCAACACCGCCGAGCCGCCAGGGCGATTCAGCGACACGTTCGAGGATGACACCGCTTCCGAACAGGCCGGCTGGGTAACGATTCAAACTCACATCGCCGATACCAAATCCGCCGCAGTGCGAATCACAGATGCGCTTCAACTTGATGACACGCCTCGAACCGCCGTCGTGACCGCTGCTGAATGGCACGACATCGGCAAGGCGCACCAGATCTGGCAGGCTGCGTTGCCAACCACCAGCGTAACGAAGAATAACTTCTGGGCCAAAGCCCCGTTCGTTTTCGTGCTTTCAGGAAAAGAATCCCGCGACGTTCGCGAATCCACCGGCCAGCTTATCACAGCTGCGGGCATTCGTGCGAGCTTCTACCGCGAGGAAGTGCGCGATGGCATCCCGCGACAGCTTTGGACCGTGGGAGAAAAAATCCGCGACACCCGCTCGCGAAGGCTGCTCTCGCAAATCACCGGCCAAGCGCGGGGCCTTGAGGGCTGGATGCGCCGCTTTCTCCCGCGCTCAAGCTGGGGCAAGCCATGCATTCGCCATGAAGCAGCGTCGGCACTGGCGGTGTGGACTCAGTATTTCAATGGGGGCGATTCATGGCCCGGCCTCACACTCTTCCTCATCGCTTGCCATCACGGCAAAGTCCGCACCGTCCTTTACGCCCGAGGCGAGGACGGCGAGGATGTTTGCGGCGTGCCGAAGAAGCCCGAATTGCTGCCGTGGGCGGGCGGAATGCTGATGGATTTTTCCTGCGCCGCAGTTGGCACGAACGGCGAGTTCTCGGACGATGGATTGACTTTTACCCCTGGCTCGCCCGGTTGGACGGCGCTGGTCGCTGACCTCCTTGGCAGTTGGGAACAACGAGCGGCAGAACTGCCTCCTCCGCTCGCATTGCGGAATGCCTCGGAGCCACGTCTTCTCGGCCCGTTCTCCCTGGCCTATCTTGAATCACTCATCTGTGCCGCCGATGTCAACGCCAGCAAAAATCCAAGTGACCTGCGCCATGTCTGATTCTTCGCCACAACCAAAACTGGGACTCAATATCCTTCCGTTGCCCGGCCTGCATCTGGACAGCCTCGGCCTTTGTCTTTCTGCGCTCGGCCTTTTGTCGCTCAGTTCGCGGCGCTGGCCGTCTGTGCGCGGTGGCTGGCGGGGCGGCGTGTTCTATCTCGCAGGCGGCCCGGCGACTGAGGACGAATTGATTCAATACGTCGCAGGCGTCGGCGAGCGTGGTGAGTGGAGCCATTACCGCAAGAGTTGGGATAAGTATCAAAAAGCCGACACGAAGGCCAAGAGCGGCATGAATACGGCGCTTTGGCGTGCCCGCGAGGCCGACGAGGGATCGCTGGCACTGTTTCAGTCCCATATTTCGCCTGCTGCCCGGCTTAGTTTTAATCCGCTCTTCGGCACCGGCGGGAATGCTGGAAAGCGCGACTTCGCAAATGGATGGGCCAAAGCCACTGGTGCCATTCAGAACCCACCGAAAGGCTGGAAGAGAGAAGCCCTGAACGCCGACCTCGCCGCATTCCTGCTCGGCGAACCGGGTGTGTATCTCGCCGACTTCAATGCAGGCTGCTGGTTTGGCGCGGCAAATAAGGCGTTCAACAGCGGCACGGCACGGCCTTTCCGCGATGGGCAAGCCTCTCCTTGGGGGATGGCTCTCGCTTGCGAAGCGTTCGGCCTTTTTCAAGGCAGCGCATCCCGCAGATTGGGCAGCGCCCGACGGACTACTGGTGCATTTCCGTTCGTCACGAGTGGCGCAGCACCGACCGTGCCTGGTGAGGCCGGAAAGAACCTCGGTGAACTTTGGCTGCCCGTATGGGAACGCCCCATGAGCCTGCCGGAAGTCTCGGCTCTGTATCAGAGGGGCAGGGCTGAAGTGAACGGACGCGGTGCAACAACATCGCCTGCTTTCGCCGCCGCGATTCTCCAGCGCGGCGTGGACGCCGGGATTCGTGAGTTCCGTCGGTTCGTACTTCTCCGCACCACGAGTGAGAACACCTTTGAGTCACGGCTCGCTTCTGTCATTCCCGTGTCGGGCAAAGCGGAAAGCGCGATGGCTGCGGCACTGACCCGGTTACTGAACTTTCGCGAAAGACTTCCGGCAGACCGGAAGAAGGGGAAACGCTGGATATACGCCGGGCTTCGAGGGTCGCTCGATGATGCGCTGGTTAGTTTCGCCGAACGTCCCTCATCGGAAGCTGCATGCGGAGTCGTGGACGCGATGATTGATACACTTTGGAAAGCTGACCGAAATCGGGGACATCGGGCGCACAAGCCATCCATTCAGTTTCAGCAATTGCCGGGAGCGTGGGCGGCGGCATTGCTGGATGATAACGGTGGTGATGCCTGCGCCGAAGCGCGAATCGGGCTGGCGTTGGCGACGCTTTTTGCCGGAAAGCGCACCGGCAAAGCCAAGAAAGTGAGCACTGCACCTTTTTTACCCTACTGGCTCGGTGTGCAGCAGCGGGGGACTTATTGTTCCATCCCCGAGGCAGTTCCATTTCGCCGCGTGTGGGGAGCCGGCGGGTTGAGGGCAAATCTCGCCGCCGTCCTGCAACGTCGGCTGGTGGAGGAAGAACCGTTCGCCGAACCTCCCTTTGGCGCATGGCATCGTGTCGCCCTTGGCGACATTGAAGCATGGCTTTCAGGAGCTGTGGAAGATACTGAAGTCGAGCGCTGGGCGATGAGGTTCAGTCTCTTCGACTGGAGCAAGGAGAGTGTGGCAGCCGTCAAGATTCGCCTCGGCGAAGCCAATCCACCAGATGTCACGACGGGAGGGCTCGCGCTCTTTGCGCTCTTCAAGCCGCTTTTCCAACGAACGCTGTTGCGCACTCTGCTCTCGGAGGGCAGCAAACACGAAGCGGCGAAAGTTGGCCCGCTCCCCGGAATCGCCTCACGGTTGGCACGAGGCGATGTCACTGGCGCTGTCCCGTTGGCAAGAGCCGCCTACCGGGCCGCAGGCATCGAGCCAGCCAACCTACTTTCCAACGAATTCTCCTGTACTGATCCGCAGCGCCTCCTTGCCGCGCTCCTCATTCCCACGAAAGCCGGAAGAATCACGAAGCTTACATTCCGATGGCTTTCACCACGTAAAAACAAAAACACATGAGCATCACATTAAATACCACCGCACTGTTGGCAGAGACCAACGCCCACCGCCTCGTCCTGCAGGCCACCTTGGTTCCCGTCACGGGCGACCTCTTTCAGCCTGCTGGATTTCCGGACATTGGACACGTCATCTACGACGCGCCGCGCAAGAACGGCACCAAAGAGAAGGTCTGCATCGTGGACAGCGCCGCCAGTATGGCGAATCACCTTGAGGCAGTCTCGCTCGCCAGCGCACAGACTCTCGAACTCCATCCAGACATCGAAGGGATGCCTTATCTTCAATGTCTGACCGATGCGCCGGGAGCCCCGGGTGGAACCACGCCTACCCGCTTAGTGGTGACCTCACTCTCCGAAGGCCATCGCCTCGCATCGAGCTACTTCCTCGATGAAAAGGGCAAGGTCATTCGAGGTAACGTGGTATCCAGTGACAACTTCGCCGCGGTTCTTCGCACTGGTTTCGGCATCCAAGATCTCGGCAAGAAAACGCACCCGCTTCCCGGCGATTGGTGGAATGTGTTTCGCACCATCTTCCGCTACGATCCGAACTCTCTGGTTCACGGCATCCTTTTCCCGGCGATGGGAATCAAGCTGTCGCGCGTTCTCACCGCCCATCACGAAGCCTTTGGCGCAGACCGTGTCGGTCTCTCCGGCGTGAAATTCGACAAGCTCGGAAAAACCACTTCCGGTCAGCCAATTTTCTCAGTGGACAAAGAAACAGCCCGCGAGATTCGCGCAACTTTTGTGATAGACCTCTCGCTCATTCGTTCCTTCGGCTGTGGCGAATACGGGTTGAATAAAGATCAAAAGCAATTTCTGCTTGAATTCGCTCTTTGGAAAATCGGGCGGCTGCTGTCCGGCCCTTACCGTTTCCGTAGCGGATGCGACCTCGTTTGCGCGAAACTCGAACAACTTGATGGCGTGACCAAACAAGAGCTTAAAGCAGCGGAATTGGGTGCGGGGCTCAAAACCCTGATCAATCAGGGGCAAGACGACAAAGCAAAGGAAAGCGCCTCCCTTTGGATGAAACCTGACGAGAAGGAACCAACGAAGGCAATCCCGATTCCGAAAAACGAGCGAGTCACCAAAGTTTATTGGCCCGCTGATGAACTTTTCAAAGCCGGGAAGGACGACGACAAGGAACACGGAGGCGAAGAAGAAAGCGACGAAACAATCGAGTAACCTATGCAACTCGTCCTTGAGCAGACCTTCCCATTGGGGCGTTTTCACGCGACTCCGTGGAAAGTCTTTCCATACGACGACGCGCACGGCGAATGGCCGCCCAGCCCGTGGCGACTCGTCCGCGCAGTGCTGGCCCGTTCTTTCCAACTTGACCGGGAAATCGCCGGTTCTACCGCAAACCACGCGCCGTTGCGGGAAGCGATAGTTCGCGCCTTCGCCACCAGCAAAATCTCGTGGCAGCTACCGCTTTCGACTTGGCGCGGTCCGGGCCTGCGTCAATACCATCCGGCGGAATTCAAACGTGTTCCCGCGAGTGCTAAGGAACCGGGCATGATGGCATACAACACCACCAAGGTGCTGGACAATTTTTGGATCACTTCCGGTACTGCTGCCCCTGTCGTGTGGCTGTTCGAGGGGCCGGATTGGCCTCCACTGCTGCTCGCGCATCTTGATGCCTGCCTCGCTCGGATGCTCTACTTCGGACGCGCCGAATCCATCACTGAAATTCGACGACTTCAGGGGCCTCAAATTGATGACGCATCACTCACCACTTTACAGGCACGCCGAACCGGCAGCGCAGTTCCTGTGCTCGCGCTCAAACACGACGCCACCCTTTCCCAACTCGAAGCCACGACCGACACGCCCAGCGTTGCAGTCACCGACATTCCACCTGGTTCTCGTTGGATGTTCGCCGAACGCCCGCAACGTCCTCGCATCCGTCCCGCTTCGCGCCCGAAACCCGAATTTCCGCCGGTCTCGCTCATCCAGTTCGCCATCGGCTCTAAAATCGCGCCGCGTTACAAGGACACCGTGCTCATTACGGAGCGATTTCGGAACCGTGTGCTCGGCTGCTTCACGAAAATTCTGACGGGAAATCCTAGAACGAAATGGAGCGAAGCGCCTGCCGACGTGCGCGATCAGGCATTCCTGCTTTCAGGCAGAAATCCAGATGGCAGCCCGGCCAAGGGCCACCGGCAGGTATCATACTTCCTCAGCGGGACATGCGACGCGCCATCGCGTCTTTGTGCTTGGAGAAGCGAACCCTTCAACGACAAGGAGCAGCGAGCCATTCTCGATGCCGCCAACACCCCCCTGCCGCTGAACTATAAGGACGATCCATGGACGCTGAATTTAGTGCCTTTGGATATACTCGTCCCGCCGGCACCTGGCTTGGACGTCACGCCGCATTGCGAATGGGAAAGCCTCACCCCATACGTCCCGCCGCGTCACGTTTATGGACGCTCGGGCAAGGAGAAACCAGGCTGCTCAGTGGTGGAACAATTGAGCAGTGAACTCGAAAGCCGTGGGTTCCCGGTCGGCAGGCTTATCGCTGCCGTCAGGGAATGTGGCTGGGTGAAAATCCATCGCAACAAGCCGGCAAGAGACGCCCGGACAAACAACGACAAGCTTGGCTACACGGTGAAGCTCGCTTTCGGCGAGCCGGTCAAAGGGCCAATTTCGGTCGGGGCTTCCAGCCACTTTGGTCTCGGTCTGTTGGTGCCAACTGCGCCGGAAACCAGCCATTGATTTCACAACTATGAAACCCAACCTCGACAAAATTGATGACGCCGTGCTGGCGTTACTCTATTTGACCAGCTTTACCGAGGGAAAGGACGAATTGGCGCTTACCCGGGCGTGGAAGGGTCACGATTGGGATGCTCTGGACCGCCTCCACAAGAAGGGCCTGATTTCTGATCCGAAAAAGAAGGCCAAATCGGTGGTGCGGTCTCAGGAAGGCCGGCAACTGTCCGAAGAAGTGTTTCGACGCCTGTTTTGCGAGTGAGTTACTA
>Ga0182016_10008032_pt1 | contig 10733 bp, 6 predicted proteins | sample 712S2MmetaG_FD_120491 | JGI IMG/M metagenome (GOLD analysis project Ga0182016, IMG submission 120491) | Permafrost microbial communities from Stordalen Mire, Sweden - 712S2M metaG | ecosystem: Environmental > Terrestrial > Soil > Wetlands > Permafrost | place: Sweden: Stordalen | collected...
CCTCAACTGGTGCCACATCCAGAAGACCGTTGCCTGCTTTACGCATACAGTATCCTACGATCGCGGCGGTCTCGGCTGGAGCGGCCCCAGCCTCTCGGCGCGCACTCCCACCAATTGCGCTGCGGAGTTGCACGACCTGCTGGAGCGGGCCAACATCAAGCCGCCTTACATTCTGGTGGGCCACTCCTTTGGCGGACTCGTCATGCGCCGTTACGCCCTGAGCTACCCGGAAGACGTATCCGGCGTAGTCCTGGTTGACCCCATGCGCTGCGAAGAGTGGCCGCCCATGAATCCCGGCCGCCAGTCTGAAATCGACAAGGTCAGGAAGCTTTCCGCCTATGCGGTTCCCATTGCACGCTTCGGGCTCGCGCGCCTGGCAGTGACCTCTCTGCTGTGCCGCTCCGGGAAAATCTCCGGACACCTGGCCGGCGCCGGCGGAGTCTCCGGACGCCACGTATTGCGGCGCATCACCGAAGAAGTGGGCAAACTGCCCAAAGAGGTGTGGCCCATCGTGGCCGCGCACTGGTCGCGTCCCAATTACTATGCGGGCATGATGGACCACGTTGAAGCCGTGCCCGATACAGTCCGCGAAATGCGGGATGCAGAGCCGATCCGCGACATCCCCGTCCTGCTGCTGACGCCGGGGAAATCAACGCCTCTCTCCGACAAAGACGTCCTCCGCATCGGCGATAACGTGCAGCAGGTAATTGCTCCAACCAGCGCCCATTGGATTCATCTCGACCAGCCCGACCTGGTCATTGACTCCATCCGCGAGATGGTAGCCGCTGCAGTTGCCGCGGAGCCTGTTGCTGCTTCGGTGTAACATCCCCGATCATGTAGATTTGTGGTCTCCCGGGCGCAGTGTCTATCCAATCTCGACCAGGCGATAAAGCAGGTCCTTCCAGTCTTGACCAGGCGACAAAGGGTGGGTTACCGCAAAGGTTCGCGTGCCTCTCTTTGTTCCGCCTCGCTTCGCCGACCATATACCGTAGGAGCAACGGAGGTCAGTGGCAGCCCACCTTTTGCTAGAAGGGAGCGAAGGATGGGGCGCCCACAGGTTTTGAGCGGGTCAAGAGTGGACCGCCCGCCTATTGATGCTGCCCCGCCTCAAACGTGGTCCACGGGCCCGCTTTCATGTCGTGCAGAATCGGCTTCTGCCACGCGAACTCCGGATGCGCAGCGAAAAACGGCGCGGCAATAAAATCCTCACCGCACGGATGCCCTGCTCTGCCAATGAAGCTCAGCTTTGCCGCAAGGTCCGAGTCCGTCACCTTCCCCGTCACCGCTCCGCTCGGGCTGTACGGTGGGTTATCCCAGACCTTTTCTCCTACTGGCGAAGTTTCCTCATGTCCGCAGAGGCTGCGCTTGCCGGCATCGGCCTTGTGTTCGTAGCTGTCCTCGTGGTCTGACAGGTAGGCCTCGGCCAGAGCTGTGTCCAGCTTGCCGTAGTGCTCCTGCATGAATTCTTCTGCGCGAATATGCCGGGCATTCATTGAACTCTCGGGATCGTTCGGGTTGAACCCCGGCGTATCGTCGCGGATCAAGTTCGGGTCCGCGGAAAAGTTCGACGACACAAAATAGCCGTCCTTCTTCTTCAGCAGCGGCGTATTGTGCAGGCCCAGTTCAAGGTACGCAATCTCGCCTGTCTTGCGGTCGCCGACCAGCCACGAGTTGGCATAGCCGCCGTTGTTGCCCTTGCGCATGATGTCCGCATAGTCATCGATAGATGTCGCATACTGCATCGCTTTGCGAGAACGCTCGAACTCCGGAATCCCGTTCACGTCGAAACCCTTGGCCATGGGCAGCGTGGTCTCGGTAATCATCAGGCCGCTGGCATTCACGCCAAAATCGTCCGCGCTGGTAATCACACCGGGCAGGCCATCCATTAGAAGGTGCTGCCCGCTTGCCGGCACAATATCGAACACAACGGTCCACCGCTCCCCTTCCGCATACGAAGACCAGTTGCTGTGCGCGATGACGATCTTTCCATCCTTGGTCGCAGACCCGGTGGCAATGAAGGCGCTGCACTTGCCCGGCGCAACAGCCCCGGCGGGATTCGGCTTGTGTTCTTTCGAATTGAGCCACGGGAGGTAGTAGTCGCTCAATTCCAGATCGCCGTTCAACGCGACAATATCCCAAAGATCCAACGCGGACCCCTGCGCATGAAGCCCTTCCGCGATTCCCTTCAGTTCATCCTGGTATTCGGGATCGAGATGCGGCCACAATACGTTCTTGCCTGCGTCGCGAAAGAAACTCCAGGGCCGCTTGTCCACATGAGGCTCAGTGACGGTGTAGACATGCACGTTGTCTTCGATCTCGCGCGCCAGCAAATAGCCATGCTGGAATCCAACCTGCTCCGGCGTACCTTCCAGGTGAACATAGGTCCACCCGCCCTCATTGAACTTGTATCCACCTTGCAGGCGTGGGTCGAGCGTCTGTGCCGCAGAAACAGCAAGTCCACCCGTGTGACCGGGAAGAAAGGCGGGCTCCGCAGCCATCGCGGCTGAAGAAGACGCGGCAATTGCACAGGAGGCGATTAAGCAGGAGAGAATTGGACGGGGAAAGCGGAAATCCATCGGGTATCCTCCGGGAAAGCGGGGGTTTTTATTTCCCTGAAGATACCACGATGGGTTGGGTTTAGATAAGCCGCTTTAGCGCTTCTTTGGCTTCTTGGCGGCGGGTTTGGCGCTCTTGGGCGGTATAACTGCCTTCTTCACCGGCTTCGGTGCAGGCTTTTGAGCGGCCTTTGCCGGCGCAGCCTTCGGCTTCACTTTGACTTTTGCATGCTTCGCCGCGGGAACTTTCGCTTGCGGCGCCTTGACAGCAGGGGCTTTTGCCGCTGCAGTCTTTGCGGCGGGCGCTTTTGCTTGAGCGGCATGAAGTGTCTTCCCAGCGGGTGTCTGTACCTGCGCTTTGACGTGGGGAGGTTTCACACCATGGGCAGCCGAAGTCGCATGTGCCGATACCGCTTGTGCCGATTTAACCTCAGGGACAATAGGCGCGGCCTTGCTCGTTTTACCGTCCTGTCCCGCTGGCGGATGCTTCTCGTGTACCTGCGGCTTAGCAGTGCTTCCGGCGACTTCCTTTCCCGCTTTCGGCGGGGCCTGATTCTTGCCTCCGCGCTTGGCTGGGGCTGGTTCCGGGGCGGATTCCAACTCGTCCTCATCGCCGTCCAGATCGTCCTCGATCTCTATGGATTCCGGTTCAGAAAACTCGCCAGGCTCCGGCTCGAGGTCCACTTTGGGAAGGTTCAGGCCCAGATCGATGTCGTCATCGTCGCCGCCAAGGTCATCCAAATCCTCATCGTCGTCCGAGCCTTCCTCGGCCTCCTCGTCGTCATCGTAAGTCCGCTCCTTCAGCTTGGCCTCACCGCGCTTGGCTCGCGGCCGCTTGACCGTAACCTGGGGTGGCGGAGCTGGAGGCGAGTGCGGCTCCAGGAAGGCTCTGAGCTCCTCTGTCGTCGTCAGCCGGCCGTCAATCAGCTCAAGGAAGAGCAACTGCACGATCTCCTTGTAGGTGGCAAGCTCCGGCGTTATCCGCATCTCCTGCATGAGCGCGTGGGGAATCCGCTGGCGGGCTTCAGGCCAAACCTTCAGAAACAGATTGAAGCGTTCCAGAACAACTTTATCCTTGCTCGTAAAGCCAAGCCAGAGAACCGCTTCCGGGTCGTAGCTCGTGAGCAGTTTGTATCCTGCCGAAGCTGTTGAATTCTCCTTGGAGAGCAGCACTTTGGCGAACTTTGCTGCCATCGCATCCAGGCTGTCCCACTCCTCCACAAAGCCAGGGCGCAACAACTGCTTCTTGAGAGCGGCCAAGTCCTTGGACGCCAGCTTGGCCGTCAGCAACTGCATCTGCGCTGCGGACATATCCGCATGCACTCCCTGCAGGAGAAGCTCGACCGACAGATCGTGCAAGGCTTTCAACCGCTCCTCGTCCGCCTTGGCAGCCGTCCACGCCGGGAAAAGGACCTGCATCCAGCCTTCGGCTTCCAGGGCTCGCAGAACCTTCAATCCGTCGGCTTCGTGTCCGGTCTGTTCCAGCTCACGGCTGCGCGCTTCCGGGGAAAGCTGGTCGATCACTCCCTCGCCCTTGGCATTTTCATACCGGGTCTGCGTTTTCGGGTCCATTTCCCAACCGAGCCGCGCTATATACCGAGTTGCCCGAATCAGAACCGATGGGTCCTCCAGAAATCCATAATTTGAAACCAGCCTTAGTGTCCGCGCCTCGATGTCCGCGGCTCCATTCAGCGGATCCATCAGCAAACCAAACGATCCCTCGTTCAGCGAAATGGCCATGGCGTTGACGGTAAAATCCCGACGTCGCAGATCTTCCTGGATGGAAGCGGCGTGGCGGACGGGCTTGCCCAATTTGGCATGATCCAGCCGGTGGGTACTCACCACGTCCACGCGAACCGTGCCCGGAAAACAGAGATAAAGGGTCTTGGAGGCTTCGCTTTCGCCCCACACAGCCGCACCGAATTTTTCTATTGTTTTCTTTAACTTCAGCGCGTTTCCATGAACAGCTACTTCAAGACTGCGGACAGCGTGGCCACTGGTAAGGTCGCGTACGGCGTCTCCGGTCAGGAAGAGGATCATTCCTGCTTCAAGGGCAGCCTCACGCAACTGCTTCAGTGCGTGCTGCTGATCGGCAGATAGCCGGTTTTCCAAAAGGTAAATGTAGTCGGGCATTCATTTTCCTGCTTCCGCCGTCTTCAAATCGGCCTAAGTCCCCGCGCGCCCAAGTGCCTCATGTTGTTACCCTTACAGCACAGCCGACGAAGGCGGCAAACCAGTACATTAACACAAACGTCCCCAATTGGCTAGGGAGTAGTGCCCTTGGAATGCAGCTTTTTTCCCTTGGCAGACTGAAGCTTCACCGTGCGACAATCCAGATCAATGGCTTCGCAGCGTAAACCCGTGATTGTGCGCAAGTTCTCCAGGGACTGGTGCGCCGGGTACGCAGGAGTTAATTTTGGCCAGGACGCGGCCGAACTGGAGATCCTGGATCTGGGCGGCAAGGTGACGTGGATCCCCTGGAGAACCATCAAGTGGGTCTGCTATGTGCGTGACTTCCCTGCTGCTTCATCCGGGTTCGACAACTCGAACCCGGAGAGGCTGCTGCACAAGCGCTTCACCATTCGCCCACGTACGGCAGGCGTCTGGCTCCGGATGACGCTGAACGACGGCGAAGAACTGGAGGGACTGGCAGCCAACGACCGATCGCTGCTGGAAGGTTCAGGACTACTGCTCACTCCGCCGGACACGCGCTCCAATACGCAGCGGATCTACGTCCCCCGTGCGGCCATCCAGACCCTCGAGGTGGTGGGATTGATCGGCGCTGGCGCGCGCAAGAGTGCTGGCCCGCGGCGCAAGGGCGTCGAGCAGCCCGAGTTGTTCACAGGGGATCAGGACACGGCGTAGGGTCGCCCGCGCGTTCGCATCAAGAAAACTTGCTGAGAGAATTAGCTCATCGAGTTGGCGCAGCCAATATCCGGATAAGAGTCTCAAATTATTTCCCGGAGTTTGCAGTCTAATTCGCAGAAACGCGCACAATCAATTCATGGCCTGCACAGCGCAACAAATCCCTCAGTTTTTTCAGTCCAACCTGTCGCCGATTGGGCAGTTCTATATCCACCCCTCCCCCCTTTTCCTCCCATTCACTTGAAAACAATAATGTTACGCCGAAAAAACCCCAAATGACCTTCCGAAACAAACAACTTACGTTCCGGCCATTTTGAGAAATCACCTACTTTGCACAGGAAATGCAGCGATTTCCGGGCGCATCCAAAGTCCAGGGGGTGGAGACAGCGCGTTTCCGGCCCCTGAACAACATCTCCGGGCCCCATCCGGTACAATCTCATCAATGAAGCTAGGCGAATTGGCAAGCAGGCTGGGCGCGGAGTTGCGTGGGGACGCGGACCTGGAAGTGACTGGCGTTAAAGGAATTGAGGAAGCCGGCCCAACAGAGGTAACTTTCGTAGCCAACCCCCGCTATGCCGCGCTGGCCCGCAAGACCCAAGCTGCCGCGGTGCTGGTCGAACCGGGTTTTCAGGAGATTTCCGCCGCTACACTGCGCCTCAAGAACCCCTATTTAGCCTTCTCGAGAGCCTTGGCGCTGTTCTACCAGCCACCCGATTACCCGGCGAGCATTCACCCCACAGCCGTCATCGATCCGACCGCTGAAATCGGCGAAGGCGCGCACATTGGCGCTTATGTCGTAGTCGGGCCAGGGGTGCGACTTGGTGCCCATGCAACGCTGCTGCCCCATGTCGTTCTTTATCAGGGAGTTCAGGCCGGCGAGTACCTCTTTGCCCATGCCCACGCTGTGGTGCGCGAGAATTGCCTACTCGGCGACCACGTGACCCTTGAAAACGGCGCGATTGTGGGCTCGGACGGCTTTGGCTTTGCCAAGAACGAACAGGGCCATTGGGAGAAGATCCCGCAATCGGGCCCGGTCCTGCTCGGCAGCCGGGTAGACGTTCAGGCCAACGCATGCATTGACCGGGCAACAGTGGGCGCCACCGAGATCGGCGACGGCAGTAAGGTCGACAACCTGGTCCAGATTGGCCACGGCTCCAAGGTCGGTGAAAACACGCTGGTTTGCGCGCAGACCGGGCTTGCCGGCTCCTCGGTGGTGGGCAACAACGTGATTCTTGCCGGCCAGACGGGGATTGCCGGACACTGCAGCGTCGGCGACGGGGTGATTCTCACCGCGCAGTCCGCAGTGTCGCACGACGTGCCGGCGGGGAAGATGATCTCCGGCTCACCGGGCTTTGACAACCGCGTCTGGTTGCGGTCTGTGACCATCTTTCAGCGGCTCCCGGAGCTGCTGAAGCGGCTGGATCGGGTGGAAAAGAAGCTTGCCGCGCAGGACGCAGGAAACACGCCAAATCAGAATGGAAGCCAGGAATGAAAGATCGGACTGGATTGCGAAGAATTTCTCGCAAAGTCGCTCAACAGCTTCGCATTGGAATCGCCGTCTTCGCGGTTTCAACGCTGATAACCGCAACCGGCTGTCACTCCTACCACATAGATGCCACGGTGGAGAACCACACTGGATCGCAGGTCAAGCTGCTCGAAGTAGACTATCCGAGCGCCAGCTTTGGGAAAGATGTGTTGGCGGCCAATGAAGTGTTCCATTACCGGATCCAGTTGCGTGGGAGCGGGCCGTTGAAGGTGCAATACACAACTGGCGATGGCCACCTTGCGCAGATTGACGGACCTTCCGTGGCCGAATTACAGGAAGGCACAATGCAGATTGTGCTGCTTCCGGGCGGCAGGGCCGAATTCCATCCCCAGCTCAGTCCCGCCCGTTGAGCCTGCTGAACTGAGACCCTCAATCTTTTGTAACGTGCTGAAAATGCACAGCAAATCATCGACTCCGCTCCTGAGCCGGCTAATCCCGCCGATGAGCACTGGAGGGGGTGATGGTGCGTGGAAATCATCCACTCTTGAAAAACCGTTCCTGGACGCCGTGGCTAAGAAGACACGGGGCTGGTCTGCGCTTGGCCGGGTGCTTTCTCTTTGTCTTTCTGGTGACCGGCTTCACTCTTTTGCTCAACCGCCTGGAGGGCGGGGCCAACCTGATCTGGGTGACCAACGGACTTCTGCTCGCATACCTTTTGCTCGCGCCGCGCTGGCGATGGCCGGCTTTGTTAGCAATCGGGTACGCGGCCGAGGTGGCTGCCAGCATGTTGACCACCCACCAATGGGGAGCGAGCCTGGCTTGCCCAGCGCTTGGGACGGCCGAGGTGGCGATCGCGGCGTTACTCCTTCGCAGGCGGTCAAACCAGCTCCCGGACTTCACCAGCCGCTCGTTTCTTGTCCGGTTCGGGTTGTACGCACTGCTGGTGGGGCCGGCGGCATCGGGGGCTCTGTTCGCTCTTATTGCGGCTCTCTGGTGGCATGCTGCACCGGTGCAGGCCTTTATCAGCTGGTCGGTCGTTGACACGCTCGGGATTGCAGTGGCCACCCCCGCATGCGCAGCCGTCCTTCACGCCCGTAGGGTATCCCAGGTGAACTGGAGGCGGCATTGGTGGTTCTATCCACCGCTGTTAGGTATTGTCACCGTAATCGCCTTCGCTCTGCCCGGAGCGCCTTTTATTTTGTTTATCTATCCTGTGTTGCTGCTCATCCTTCTGACCTTTGGCCTGGGACCGGCAGCGCTTGGGATTCTGTTCGTAGCCGCGGTGGGAGGCTGGTATACCATCCGCGGGCTTGGCCCTCTGGTCCAAGCCAACCACGCGAGCCGGATCGCCGCAAGTACGAGACTGCAGGTTTTCGTTGCGTCGGGAATGTTCATGCTCTACATGGTTTCAGTGGTTCTGGAGCGACTGCGGAGAATTGAGCGCCGGCTGCAAAAGATCGTTGCCCTCCATGAGCAGGTGACGGAGAACTCGCGCGACGCCATCCTGCTTGTGGACCTTGACGGGTACGCAAGTTTTGTCTCGCCGGCCATGGAGCGAATGGTGGGATGGAGTCCGGAAGAAATGAGGGAACAAGGCGGCGGGAACGGCCTGGTCCATCCCGAGGACTTGGCGGAACTTCACAAGGCATTGGGCGAGTTGCGCGCAGGCGCGCCGGGCGCGATGATCGAATACCGGATTCGGAAACGGGACGGGCTCTACCTGTGGGCGGAAGCCAGCATCAAGGCCTTGCGCGACGCCACGACAGGCTCTGTCATGGGCACCTTGAATATTATCCGGGACGTATCCGAGCGCAGAATTGCCCAGGATAAGCTCGAGGACGCCTATAAGGCCGTTGAGGCGCTGGCTGCGACCGATTCGCTAACGGGCCTGGCGAACCGGCGCCGCTTTGACCAGGCGCTGACTCATGAATGGCGGCGCGGTCTGCGCGAACAAAGCCCACTTTCGGTATTGATGATCGACGCCGATTATTTCAAGTCGTACAACGATGAATATGGCCACCCATGCGGCGACATTTGCCTGAAGCAGATTGCGAAGGCGGCACTCGACGTGGCCGCCAGGCCGGGAGACCTGGTGGCACGCTTCGGGGGCGAGGAGTTTGCCGTGATCCTGCCTAATACGGAAGTTGACGGAGCGCTGCAACTGGGCCAGGAGATCTGCCAATCAATGCGCAACCAAGAGGTGCCCCACAGCGCCAACCCGCGCGGCCTTGTCACTCTCTCGGTCGGCTGCGCCACTATGGTTCCAGCGTTGGGGCTGCATACGGTGAATCTGATCGAACTGGCGGACGAGGCTCTTTACGAAGCGAAACGCAGAGGCCGCGACCAGGCCTGCAATGGCAATGCGAAGGCAGACAGCGTAACCAAACTGCTGCGGCTTGGGCCGACTGAATCCACCATGGGAAAGTTGGCTTGATGGGTGGTCTATTGGTCGTTGGCAGAGGTTGTAAGTTCTTTGTTTTGGGGGGGGAAATGGGTTTTTGGGGGCTAATCCTTTTATTTTCGAGGGGTTGCGGCAAAAGTGGGGGAGGGGTGGGGTGCTGCGACGCAGGGTCGCCGCGTGAATCTTCTGCCAGACCTCGGTGCAAAGGGCGACGGCGGGGTTTTTGAGGGAGGGATAGAAGTCTGCTTCCAGGCTCTCGGTGGTGGAAGGCGGGATGGGTTGGATCATGGTGGTTTCTCCGGTTGCGGTCTTTTTCTCACCGCATTTTTTATTGTGCGCCGGAGGAGGGTAATTATCTGCAAACGGGTCACGCGGGGTTATGGCCCTTTTGATTCAGGACCTTACGGCGTTTACCGGGGCTTTTGGGGAGAACGAAGAGAGCGATGGTTAAGATTCGTGCTCTCCCACCCAGTTCATTGGCTGGTGCAGGGTGGGCCAACGTATCGAGACCAAGGCGAAAGAGCCAAGTCAGATCATCACACTTGAGCCACTCGGCCCAGTCTTAAGCGCGATGAAGCAGGCTCTTGCCGATGCCAATTCGAAGATTCAGGATCACAATTCGCTTGTTTCGAACCTCTCTTTGGAAAGGTCAAAACTGACTAATCAGGTCTGGGCCTTTTTCGCTCAGGTTGAGATCGCCGCAGCATTTAAGAAGTATGCAACAGCTAAACAAGGTATCGAGGCGGCAATAACTTCATTGGGCTCCCAGATTAAGAAGAAAAGGGAGGAAATCGCCCAAAGGGAATCTGATATTCGGTCATTAGAGAAGAGCGTCACGAGTGTTAACCCCAGCGTGAATGAGATCAACGAGTTACTTCAAGGATTCGGGTTCAAGAACTTTTCCATCGAGGCAACGGGTGTTAATCGCTATCGACTACGCCGCGCCGACGGAAGCGATGCCAAGGAAACGCTGAGCGAAGGGGAGCGCAGCTTCATCACGTTCCTGTACTTCTTTCATCTTCTCAAAGGTAGCCACAGTGAATCAGGCATCACCAGAGATCGCGTTGTGGTCTTTGACGATCCGGTCTCGAGCCTAGATAGCGACGTCCTCTTTGTCGTGAGCAGTCTGATCAAGCACACCATTGAGGAGATTCGAACCAAAAAGGCACTTGTCAAACAGGTGTTTGTGCTAACGCATAACGTTTACTTCCACAAGGAGATCACATTCGACAATAACCGAAACGGAGGGGACGCTTTCAAAGATGAGACATTTTGGACGATCCACAAGACAAATGGCATCTCGTCAATCAAGAATCATCCGACTAATCCGATCAAGACCTCCTACGATCTCCTCTGGTCCGAACTCCGGATTCCTAACCTAGCGAATCAAGGTCTTCAAAACACCATGCGGAGAATATTGGAGAAC
>Ga0182016_10008033_pt1 | contig 10733 bp, 7 predicted proteins | sample 712S2MmetaG_FD_120491 | JGI IMG/M metagenome (GOLD analysis project Ga0182016, IMG submission 120491) | Permafrost microbial communities from Stordalen Mire, Sweden - 712S2M metaG | ecosystem: Environmental > Terrestrial > Soil > Wetlands > Permafrost | place: Sweden: Stordalen | collected...
AGCAAGCCCAGCTGGCCATCCATCGCGCTCAGCATCATCTCCATGCCGGGCAACTCGAACAGGCGCAGAGCGCCATCATCGAAGCGCTTTCGATCGACCCGTCCAATACAACCGCAAATGCTCTCCATGCCCAGATTCTGCAAGCCCTGGCCGCTCAAGCGAAACAGTCCCAGGTGCAATCGCTCCTTGCGCAGGCTCATCGCCAATTAGGGACGAATCAATTCAGGGATGCGCTGGAGGTTCTCAAGCAAATCGCGACTCTTGACTCGTCCGTCCCCGATCTCCAGCTCTTGATTCCTCAAGTGAAGGAAGGAATGGATCGTGAGCAGCGCGAGAGGGAGTTGCACCAGGCGATCAAGGAAATTCGCGGCCTTATCTCTGCCCACGACCTGGATCGGGCCGAATCGGAACTCGCGCGCGCGCTGAGCCTGTTTCCCAATGCGCCAAAACTGTCCGAACTCGAACAGCAGCTTGCAATAGAGCGCAAGTCTGAACAGATGAAACTCTCCCTGCGGCGAACCGAAGGCCTTCTGGATGCCAGGCAATTCGAGGACGCGCAAGCCGCCTTGCAGCAGGCTCTCGCGCTTGACCCTTCGAACGCCCAGGCGCTATACCTTCAGGCCCGAATCTCTCAGGCGCTCACCGAAGCCGCCTTGCGATCGCAGGTCCAGTCGCTGATGGCGCAAGCTCGCCAGGAAGTGGCAAACCAGAACTATCCCAGCGCGCTTGCGACTCTAAAAATGGTTGAAGGCCTCGACCCATCCGCTCCGGGCTTGAGCACCTTGCTTCAATACACTGTGCAGGCCATTGAGAAGGAAAATCGTGAACGGGAAATACTGCAACTCAGCCATGAGATATGGGCTCTTCTAGCTGCGCACGACTTCGATCAGGCCGAATCGAAGCTGGAAAGTACTGCCTGCCGCTTTCCCCGCGAACCAAAACTAAAAGAGCTTGAGCAGCAGATCTCCCAAAATCGCAAGATAGAAAAAGAGCGCCTCGCACAGGAGCAGGCCGCCAGCCCAGCAGAGCTTGCCGGACCAAGCCTCGCCGGCCAGTCTCCCGTTGCTCCAGCGCGGGCTTCCTCAGCTTTTAACACTCCACTCCCATCGCTTGGCGATAACGACCCACAGCCGTCCCTACCCGGCAAAGTCGATGAACAAAAAACAGCCCTCATGCAGCCTTATAAACAGGCTGCCCAACCACGCTCCTCCGATCCGGATGCGGGAAAACCCAAGCCGGAGGGAGACGGGGGGTTCAACCCCCGTGAAATGCAGGCGAAATCAAGCCGGGCTTTAGCCCCGGACCCAGCCCCTTCGCCGACCCCGCCCGAAATCCCGAGCCCTCCTGAACCCAATCCCGGTGCCCCTTCGCCAGTCCTTCAAACCCCCAGGAAAACTCCACTCCTCAAGCGCCAGGAACGCCTCCTCTTGGCCATGGTTGCCCTCGCGGCGGTCGCTGTCGGCGGAATTCTTATAGCAATCCATCTTCGCGCGCCCCACCCTGCTGTCACAGGTTCCAACAGCTCCGAGCCCCAAAAGAATCCCGCCGGGTCGGATGCCGGTATTGGCGGAAACGACCACGCACCCACAGGGAGAACTGAACCCGCGCCCGACAAGCCAAGCAACTCCGCGCCGTCGAACCAAATCTCTCCCCATCCCGTTCCGGCCAATCCACGCGATCAGAAGCAGCCTCTGCCGCCCAACTCCAAGACCCCGGTTCAAGCTCCCGGCAACCAGCAGAAGCCCAACCTCACGACGCCCCAGAGTTCCAACGCGTCCGCTCCGGAAACCCCGTCGGCTCCACAACCAAATCCTGTCGTTCACACGCAGGAATTGCCCCAACCGTCCCCAAAGCTCAGCGCCGCCGACATTCAGCGGAACGCCCTTGTGCTCTTCGCACAGAAGCAATATGCAGAGGCAAAAGCGGATTTCGACCAGGCATGCGATGGCGGTATCGGCGAAGCATGCAGGGATCTCGGAGTTCTGTATATTGACGGAAAAGGTGTTCCAAAGGATGAAGCGCTGGCGGCTAGGTCCTACGGAAAAGCCTGCGACCTCGGAAACGCCAAGGCCTGCGATTCCCTGGGAATTCTCAACACCAAGGGGCTGGGCGTCCCACAGGATTGGCCAACCGCAGCGAAACTGTTCTCCAAAGCGTGCGATCTTGGCAATGATAGCGGTTGCGTAGATCTGGGCGGCTGCCTCATCGATGGGAAAGGCGTCCCAAGAGATATTCCGCGCGCGGCGTCGCTCTTCTCCAAGGCGTGCGATGCACGCGTTTTCGCCGGCTGCAATAGTCTCGCTGCCCTGTACTGGAAGGGAATTGGAGTGAAAAAAGATCAGGATAAGGCCCGGGAACTCGCCAACAAGGCCTGCCAGCTTGATAAGGACCGCGGTTGCGATTTTGTCCCGGTCTTCGAGAAATAACTCTCTGTCGCCGCGCCCACAATAACAACTCCCAGCGTCTCGCTTCAGTTGAAAAGTACAGACTTCAGTTGAACGATGGGGCTTCAGCCGCCAAGGGAATGCACACCCTTGCTCGCCCATCTCGCCTGCGAGACAAGCCCCGACATCTCACTTCCAGACATTTCACTCTTGTGAATGCTAAAACGCCTCGACTTGCCCATTCGCTTTCTAAAAGCCAACCCTCCTCACAAGTGGACCCATCCTACGCAATGGTGTTCTTGACGGCAGAGTAAGCCATGCTCGCAGAGAACAGAGCCCTAAACCACGAGGCGGTTTTTATGAAGATTTCATTCCGAACTACGCTCCTGATTGCAACCATTGGTGGCGCGCTTAGCCTGTCGATTACAGCGCGCTCGGCGATCGCCCAGGATCCCGCATCCAAACCCGACAACTCCGCGCAAAACACTAACCAGCCCCGGACCGCCCAGGATCAATCGAATGTCCAGAGCGACCGGGAGACCACCGCCAAGGTCCGCAAGGCCATCATCGCGGACAAAGATCTTTCCATGTATGCCCACAACATCAAGATCATTACCCGCAACGGTACAGTCACCCTCAAGGGGCCGGTCAAGTCCGATGATGAAAAGCAGAAAGTGGAAAGCGATGTAGCAGGGGTCGTTTCACGCGATAGCCTCGTGGACCAACTCACTGTCAAGCAGTAGTCCGTATACACGCAGCGAACGCATTACTCACGTCGTTCTAAGGAGATTCAAAATGGCAAAGTACACCTCCGTTTTCGGTCTGTATGCAACGCCAGGCCTCGCAGAGAGCGCGGTCGACCAGTTGTTGGCCGCAGGCTTCAATAATGCAGACATCTCGGTACTGCTCCCCGATGACGAAAGCACTCGCGCCTTTGCGCACGAGAAGAGCACCAAGGCGCCCGAAGGCACGGCTGCCGGCGTGACAACCGGTGGATTGATTGGCGGGACACTGGGCTTGCTTGCAGGCATCGGGACGCTGGCAATTCCAGGAGTAGGTCCATTAATCGCAGCCGGCCCAATCATGGGTACCCTCGCTGGCCTGGGCGCGGGCGGAGCAGTCGGCGGTATCGTCGGAGCGCTCGTTGGAATGGGCATTCCCGAATATGAAGCTAAGCGCTTTGAGGGGGCAGTCAAGGATGGCGGTACCTTGCTCTCGGTCCATTGCGAAACCTCGGAACAGGTCACTGCGGCCAAGCGCGCATTGAAGGACACCGGCGCCAAGGACATCTCTTCCAGCGGCGAAGAGAGTTCCCCGAATGCGCACTCATCCAAACGAGCGGAGACGGAAACCGAATACGAATTGAACAACGCCTATCTCAAGAGCGATGCTGAGCGCGGAATCGATTCCACTCGCCTGCCCGCAACATCGACCGTTGTTTCAAAATCGTACGATCCAGACACCGTCGAGGACCGGCGTGCAACCAAGGAAGATCTGGCAGCAATAGGCCAGTCGGACCGTAGCCGCCACTACCCGCCCAGCTAGACCTGCGAGGGAGCCCGGTGCTCGATTCCCACCAAAGCTCCGTGCCCCGTTCTTGCGATTTTTTTCTATCGCAAGAGCGGGAAACCTCAAAGGCTGGGTACAGTATCGGTGGAACCGCTCTGTGGCGGCCAATACAAGATTGCGCTTCTCTCGTTTAACGAAATCTATTGTGCAGAACGGCCTCGCAGGAAACTCCCTGCGAGGCCGTTCCTGGTTGCGTTTCCAATTCGCATGGCGGCTGAAACTAAGCTTTCAAGGGTCCTTGCCGGAACGGCAAATAGAGCAACAGGAACACAATCAATGCCACTCCCTCGGCCGCCACGATGTACCACGGCCATGGCCCCAGAAAATCCAGAAGCGATGCGTTCGGTGGCTTGGCGCGCAGATACATGTAGTCCGTTTTGTAAATGAAATCGAATGCGCCCACAAATGCCGCAAAAATGTTTACGCCCAGCATGGCCCTTCCTACTGATCCAGTACGCGGCCGTGAAAGTTTTGACCACGCCAAAAATAGTGCCCCAGCCACAATCAAACCATGCGCCACAAAAAACTGTACTGTCCCGAAAGAAGGAAACGGTTCCCAAAGGTTGGGCGTAAGCAGCGCCATCGTAGCGCCAGCCAGCGCGCCGTAGTAAGCCAGATCGAAGACCGTCTTGTTGAGCGACAGCAACGCCACGATGACCAGGCACAGCGAGGTATCGCAAAGCTCCAAAGGCAGATGATCGGGATAAGTGAGTTGGCCGTGCCAGATCAAAAATCCGTAATACACCGCAGAATCCACCAGCAGCGCGATCGCCAACCCAATCCGCAAGCCCTTGACCCGAGGCGTAAGCCTTCGCTGAATTGCCGCAAGAACTCCCGCAAATGCGGGGACCGCGCCGAGAATGAAAAGATGCGCCGGCCCAAACAGTCGAAAATTGCTGGTCATCTACGTTCTCTCACAGACCTGGGCCAAGTCGCTTAAACCCACTCCCCGGCGCGCATCAGCGGTTCAGCAACATCGTCGAATGTGACGCCATCGATACCCAGCTCGCCCGACCCAATCATCCAGTCCACATGAATCAAGCTGTCGTTCGCTCCCTTGGCCGCAAGCTCTTCCTTGCTCAGCTTGTCCCCATCGCGCAGGCACGATGTGTAAGCCTGCCCCAGTGCAATATGCGACGCCGCATTCTCATCGAACAGGGTATTCAAGAACAGCATGCCGCTCGCCGCAATCGGCGACGAATGCGGCACCAGCGCCACCTCGCCCAATCGTCGTGCGCCATCGTCCGTGTCGATCAGCCTTTGCAGCACGTCCTGGCCTTTGCTCGCGCGCATCTCCACAATCCGCCCCTTCTCAAAGCGGACATGAATCCCTTCAATCATTGTCCCCTGGTGCGATAACGGTTTGGTTGCCGTCACGGTTCCTTCCGCGCGGTCCTTATGCGGCGTGGTGAACACCTCCTCCGTAGGCATGTTGGGAATGCAGTAGAGCCCATTGCCCGCAGTCGTTCCGCCACCCATCCAGAGATGGTCATCCGCAAGCCCCAGCCGAAAATCCGTTCCCGGCCCGCGATACTGCAATGCCGCATAACGCTTCTCATTCAATCGCGCGGCACGTTTCTGCAAGTCCGCATCGTGCGTCTTCCACGCGGCTACGGGGTCCTCGCTATTGATTCGGGTCGTCTGAAAGATCGCTTCCCACAACTTCGCCAGCGCCACGTCCGGCGCATCTTCGGGAAACATCATGGCAGCCCAGGCTGGAGTCGCGCTTGCCACAATCGTCCAATTAATCTCGTGCCGCGTAATCAACTCCAGCGCCGGCCTGTACGCCTGCGAAACAGCCCGATTCGCCCGCCCTACCTTCTCGCCATCTTCGTTCGACAGCAACCCCGGGTTTCCGCCCGCAATCGCCAACCGCGCGGCCCCGCTCTTGAACGCCGCGCCCATTCCGTCATACAGCCACTTTGCCGCGTGATCGAAGCTATCGGCCGGCGCGAAATGGTAACGCATCAGCGCCGCCTCATCGTCGCTGTAGAGCGTGGTCACCAGCGAAGCGCCGGCACGATATGCCTGCTCCGTGATTCGCCGGGCCAGCGGAAGCGCGTCCAGCGAAGCTGTCATTACCAGTTCCTGCCCAGCCTTCAGGCCCAGCCCCACACGAATCGCAACTTGAGCAAGCAGGTCCAACTTCTCTTCGTGCGTACGAATCTCCGGCGTCACCTCTGCAACACTCATTCTCCAATCCCTCCAGCGCATTCACAGCATAAATCAAAGGCTGCACTTCCGCCGTCGACACCCCAACCGGGGGATTCAGCACAACAAAAAACCCAGCCGCGCGGGCCGGGCTCATTGTTGGAAATCCGTTCTCGCTACGGGCTGGTGGTCTGGATGGAATGGTTGCCGTGCGGCACAGCGGCAAGTGCTGCTGGCTGTGCCCCGGTCGGGTAGGGCGTTGTCTGCGTAGGTTGCAGCGCTCCGGTTGTGGGATTAAGCCTGAACCCTGAAACTGAATTCCCCAGGATGTTGGCCGTATAGACGTAACGTCCCAGAGCCGGGTCAACGATGACGGCGACCGGTGTTGTGTCTGTTGTGTTGAGCTGGCTGCCGGTAACGTTGACTGCTGCCGAAGGCGTCCCCGTTGCCAGAGAGATTACATACGCCGAGACCGTGGAGTCCAGGCTGTTGGTGACATAGAGGTAGATGCCCCGCGGATCGATGCAAATTGCATTAGGTTCATTGCCTGTCTTGAACGGCCCGTTGATAAGGAAGTTGAGCGTGCTGCCGTTCTGAATTGTGTAGCCGATCAGCTCGTTCGAAGCGAAATCCGTGACATAGAGAAAGCGGCTTGTGGGGTCGGAAACAAGCGCGGAAGGCTTGACGCCAGCCTTGTAAGGACTGTTTGTCGAAGGCGTGAGTGCGCCGCCAGTGCCCACCGTAAAACCGAAAACCCAGCCTGGATTAGCGGTGCTGGTGGTGCTTCCGCCAGGATTGTAAGCCGATTGATCGTAGGCCGAGACGTAAACAGCGTCGTTGTTGGCCAGCACGTTGACGCCGGAGGGAACGACGGTGTCCGTGGCGTAGCTGGGCAGGCTGAGCGTCTCCTGCGCCACCACACTGCCGATGGTGCCGCTGGACAGCGAATATTCGGTGAGCACAGACGGATTGGGCCCGGAAACAACGTAGAGATAAGTCTCCGCGGTGTTGACCGCAACGGAAACCGGCGTGGTGCTGGTCGTGACCACGTCCTTCTGGCTCAGGACACCGCTGCCGGAGATCGCGAAATGCACAACGTTGTTGCTGGCCTCGTTGACAACATAAAGATTCGAATAGTCGGCGGTTGCGGCCATGGCCACTGGATTATTTCCGCCGCTCGGCACCGCCGGCTGTCCAGAGCGCAGCGCGCCTGTCGAGGAGTCCGCATCGAATGTCTGGATTTGCCCCGTACTGCCCGATCCCGATCCAGCGGAATTGGCTATAAATACGTAGTCGATGGTGACGTACGCACAGGACGTCAAGAGGGTGGCCACCATAAGGCCGAGGATAGAGACCAGAAAAAGCTGGCTCAGTTTGTTGAACTTCATGCGCTTCCTTCGTCGTGGGCCATCAGCTTCAAGCCCCAGGAGAACTCGTTTATGTTGCCCCGCACTCATCTTAAAAGCCCGTTACGAGGTGTTGCTACTGAAGACGATTGACGCGGTTTCCTGCGCCGGCTTTGCCTGCTTCGAACTGCTGCTCCCTACTTCGAACTCCCGCTTTTTGCCCCGCCATGCGGAATCGCAACCACAGCAGTAGGAAGCGCGTTCGAGATGTAGGGAGAATTCTGCGAATTGACCAACGTGCCGGCGGTAGGGCTAAGCTCAAAACCGGAGACCGTGCCGCTGACGCCATTGCCGAGATAATTGACTGTATAAAGGAAGTGGTTCGTCGACGGATCGATGCCCATCGCCACCGGCTGCGTGCCCGCCGAATAGGTGCCGATTGAAGTGAGCACTCCGTTGTTCATGGAGTAGGCCTGAACCGTGCCGTCCTCGGAGTTGGCCACGTATGCGAAAGGGTACTGAGGGTCTACAACGACGGCGCTGGGCTGATTCCCAGTCGGGGTGTCGCTGATTCGAGTCAGTATCCCGGAGGCGACCGAGTAATTGGCCACGATATTGTTGGTGGAGTCCGTCACGTAAACGTACGTGCTGGTGGGATCGCTGGCGATTGCCGTCGGATGAATTCCAAGCCCAGAACCACCAACTCCCATATCATGCGGCACGCCGCCGTTGACGGGGCAGAGTGTGCCTTCCGGGTCCGCCGCAGTTGGGACGGTAGTTGGCGCGGTCTGAGCGCCGTTCAGAGGACAGGTTACGTTGGAGGGCACCGACGTGGAATTGGCCGGGATCACCCAGAAGCTGAAAATGTAGCCAACGTTGAGCGTCGCTGTCGAGTCGTAAGCGGTGACGAAAACGAAGTCCCCGGACTTGAGCACGTTGACAGCAGTCGGCGTAATCACGTCCTTGGTGGCGCCGACTGCGCATTGCGTGAAGTCGGTGGCGGAAATATAGCCATACTGGCACAAGGGCCAGTAGTTCAGGCTCCCATTCGCCACCGGCGAGCCCAGCGCGTCGCTGGGATTCGAGCCGGTGCCCACTGTAATCGGAAACACGGCGACCGATCCCGAGCAGGGGTCCGCATTCGAGCAAATAGGTAGCGGCTGATAGGTATCCACAACGAAGAGGTTCGTCCCGTTCACCGCCACCGCCTTAGGATAAATTCCCGGCGTGTTTGTGGTGTTTTGCGGATAGACCTTGCCGTCATTGCCGATAACGAACTGCACAATTGTGTTGTCGTCCTCGTTGACTACATAGAGGTTCGAGTTGTCGGTAGAAATGGCCTCCGCCACCGGATTCCGCCCGCCTGACGGAAAAGGCGAGGTTGGAATCTGGCGCATAAAGCCCGATTCCCGGTTGATCTCGAAGACGTTGATCTGCCCGTAGTTGTTCGGTCCCGCAGCCTGGGAACTGGCGACGAAAACAAAATCCACGGTCAGTGTGCCACAGGCGGTCACAAGTCCAGCCACCAGGAGGCTGGCCACTGAGACCAGCAATAGCTGGCTCGATTTGTTGAACTTCATGCGCATCTTTCGTCAGGGGGCCGAACTCTCAGGCCCCAAAAAACGGGTTTGGAATCGAACAAACAGGGCGTGCATGAATGAAAGCCCGTCCTGCGTTCGGCTACGTTCGTGAAGACTCCATCGGAACATCGAAGTCCGGACCCGGAGACTGCCACACGCTGGCATCCGGCCCAGGCAAAACATGATTGGGGACGACATTACAACGCATCCCTCTCAGGCGTGTCCCTCGATCCAGTGTACTAGGCGCCAATTTCATTAAAAACCGGCGCCTCGTTCCATCGGCTTCGGGACACAGCGGAAGCAGAAATCCATTAGCTGGTTCGTCCATCAACGACACACCACGTCGCCGGTCCCTGCACCGGGTACGCGCCGGTTCCCACGCGCAGGTTGTTCAGCACGCCTGAGTTGGGATCGACCACGCGGCCGGTTACCGTGGAATCGTTGAAGTTAGCCGTGTAAATGTATTGGTCCGACGGATCCTCGACCAGGCATTGCGGCCCCGAACCTGAGCCGAAGGGCTCACCTGGAATAAAGGAGAGCTGGTGAGTGCTAGGGTCGATCACATACCCGGCAAGGCCGCTTGTCGGATTGGCCCCCTGAGTGTTGTTTCCCTGGTTGGCCACGTAGAGAAACTTGCCCTTGGATTCAACCAGCAGGTAAATAGGATTTGCGAGCGTTGCATCGTCCGCAACCACTCCGCCAGTCTGCGCCTGAAGCGCTCCACCTGAGCCGAGCGAGAATGGGAGAATCTGGCTTGCAGCGCCCGATCCGGCCACGTCTGTTCCCTCGTTGTCGAGAACGTAAATGTATCCGGTTCCGTTCACAATTGCCGTGCCCTGGTAGATGCTGAGCGGCTGCGCAGTGTTCTGGTTGATGGTCAACTGCCCGGTACTGGAACTGTATGTGTAGGGGAAGACCGAGTCTCCCGTGGAGGGCGTTCCGGTCAACGTCAGAACGTATCCTGAGGCCAGCGTGAAGTCAATGGGATTGGCCGGGACTGGGAAATACGGCAGCGCAGCGCCGCTCGCCGAAGTGACCTGCGCATTGACAACGATGGACAGGCGGCCGGTGGTCTGGTTCACCTGGAATGCAGTGACGTCGCCGCAGGAAGTCGCCGAGGAGCCAAGCGCCAGTTGGCAAGCAGCGCTGCTCGGCGAATCATGGTCGAGAACATAGATAAAGTTGCCCGATGAGTCCCCGATCATACGAAACGGATTGATGCCTTGGGTGTAAAACGTCTCCTGTGGGGTGAGAACGCCGTTGCCGCCCACTGTGAACTCGGTGATGTTTGAGTTCTGGCATGGATCGGCAGTTGTGCAGTCAGAACTTCCCGATGCTGTGACGCCACGGTTCAGGACGTAAAGGAACCGGCTCCCCGTCACCAGCACGGCACGGACCGGGTTGGCGCCGCCCGACGAGATTGGCAACGTGTCGATGGGGTTCAGCTTGCCCGTGTTGTGATCGATGTTAAAGCCGCTTATGATGCCGTTATTGCCGGAACTTGCCGTTTTTGTGCCTGTCACATACAGGTATCCGACTGTGTAACTCTCTTGGCAAGAGGTGACGCTGAGGGCGACCGAAGCAGAGAGGGCGCTCATCAGAAGTGCCTTGCCTAATTTCGTAAACTTCATGCGATTCCTTCATCCTGGTCAGGCGTGCGCCGCCAAGTTTGCTAGTTCCACAGCAGAGCTGGGTTGGGATGG
>Ga0182016_10008035_pt1 | contig 10732 bp, 10 predicted proteins | sample 712S2MmetaG_FD_120491 | JGI IMG/M metagenome (GOLD analysis project Ga0182016, IMG submission 120491) | Permafrost microbial communities from Stordalen Mire, Sweden - 712S2M metaG | ecosystem: Environmental > Terrestrial > Soil > Wetlands > Permafrost | place: Sweden: Stordalen | collected...
AGATCACTGCTCGACATGGGTGTCGTGGCCGTCTACACGCCCAAGGACTTCTCCCTCGGCGCCATCATGGGCGACCTCTTGGGAATCGTCGAATCGCTTAGCCCAGTCGGGGTCGACGATTAGAGAACGGCGCGGCGTTGAACCAACGTCCCGAGAATCGCCAATTCGGCACCAGATCAACGACGGCAACGACTTTCTCAGCGCGTAGTACTTCTTCGGCCGCCGCCAGCAAGGCGGCCAACTCGTCGGGCGGAAGTTCGGGCCTCGGGTTAAGGCCGTGGTTCACAGCGGGACGTTCCCGTGCTTGCGCCTCGGCAAGTCCTCGCGCTTGCCGCGCAGCAACTCGAGAGAGCGGCAAAGAATGCGCCGCGTTTCGGCCGGGTCGATGACGTCGTCGATGAAGCCCCGTTCGGCCGCGATGTAGGGCGACGCGTACTGCTCCTCGTACTCCTCGATCAACTGCTTGCGCAGTGTCGCGGGATCGTCGGCGTTCATCAGATCGCGCCGGTGCACGATCTCGACGGCACCAGCCGAGCCCATGACCGCCAGTTCCGCGGTTGGCCACGCGTAGGCGAGGTCGGCGCCGATCGACTTGGAGTTCATGACGACGTAGGCGCCCCCGTAGGCTTTGCGCGTGACGACCGAGATCCTCGGCACCGTCGCCTCGCAAAACGCGTAGAGCAACTTGGCACCGTGGCGAATGATGCCGCCGTACTCCTGATCGGTCCCGGGCATAAAGCCGGGCACGTCGACGAAGGTCACGATGGGGATGTTGAACGCGTCGCACGTGCGCACGAAGCGCGCGGCCTTCTCGCTCGAATCGATGTCGAGCACGCCCGCGAGCACGTTGGGCTGATTGGACACGATGCCGACACTGTGTCCGTCGATGCGCGCGAAGCCGCAGGTGATCTGCGGGGCGTACGTGGCGTGGACCTCCATGTAATCACCACCGTCGACGACCGAGGTGATCACCTTCTTCATGTCGTAGGGCAGGTTGGGCGACGAGGGCAGGATGTCGCGCAGGTCCTCACACAGTCGGTTCGGGTCGTCGCCGCTCAGGATTCGCGGCGCCTCTTCCATGTTGTTCGACGGCATGAACGACAAGAGGTAGCGGACTTCGTCGAGCACGCTCTTCTCGTCGGGCATCACGAAGTTGGCGACGCCGGACTTGGTGGCGTGGGTCAGTGCGCCGCCCAGTTCTTCGAGCGTGACGTCCTCGCCGGTGACGGTCTTCACGACGTCGGGGCCAGTGATGAACATGTGGCTGGTGTCTTTCGCCATGAAGATGAAGTCCGTCAACGCCGGTGAGTAGACGCCGCCCCCGGCGCACGGGCCCAGGATCACCGAGATCTGCGGCACGACCCCGGACGCGCGAGCGTTGCGAATGAAGATCCCGCCGTAGGCGTGCAGCGCCGCGACGCCCTCTTGAATCCTCGCGCCGGCCCCGTCGTTCAATCCGATGATCGGCAGACCCATGGACGTCGCCATGTCCATGATCTTGTGAATCTTCTCTCCGTGCGCCTCACCGACCGCGCCACCGAAGACGGTGAAGTCCTGGGAGAAGACGCAGACCTTTCGTCCGTCGATCTTGCCGTATCCGGTGATCACCCCGTCGGTGTAGGGACGCGTGTCTTCAAGTCCCATGCCGGACGCGACGTGTCGACTCAGCATGTCGAGTTCTTGGAACGTGTCCTCGTCGAGCAGGTACTCGATGCGCTCGCGCGGTCATCTTGCCTTTGGCCTGGTGCCGCTCGATGGCCTTCTCGCCGCCGGCGACGCGGGCCTCGGCCTTGCGAGCGTCGAGCTCGGCCAGGCGTTCCGCCATTGAATGCTCCATGAGGTGCAAGGCTACCCAAACGAGGCGAAGTCTGTTCTCCGATGGATCAACCCCGCCGGAACGACATTCCAATCGATTTCATTCGTCGGGATTACCCTCGAGTACGGCGTTGCACCGGACGGTCAAAGGACTGATCCTGTTTCAACTTTCGCAGTAGGAACCGTACCGGTGTACTGCGCCGATCCAAGTCCGAAGTTCGAAATGAATACGAATCGGAATCCCCAGACCGAAGCCGATCCCTGAGGTCTTGGAGAACAATCCCGCGATGTCAATGGCGAGAAGAGACGACTTGGGTTGATTTGGTCACCCGCGGGTCACAACTCCCTCACAAGTGTCGCCTTGTCACGCCGACAGGTGCAACAATCAACCTATGGTCGCGTTACTTACAGTGCTGTTGGCACTCGTCGTGATCATCGGTGTTGGCTATGAAGTCACGTCGCGTGGTCGTCGAATTGACGCCAGTGCACTGCTAGCAATTCGCGACCGCGAAATCGCCCAAATAATGGAAGCGACCGACGAGGGTTTCCTCTCTTTCGACGCCGTCGGCACGATCACGTCATGGAGTGCCAACTCCCAACAGATCTTTGGTTGGAGTGCCGCCGACGTCGTGGGCCGCAAGATGACCGAGACGCTCATCCCCGTACTGCACCGCCAGGCCTACGAGAACGCTCTCACCGGCTACCGACCGGGAACCGACTCGGCGATCGTGGACCGTCGCGTCGAGACGGCCGCGCTTCACAGTGACGGTCGCGAGATTCCCGTCACGATGATCATCTGGACTCGCGACGGTGGCGGGTTCAACGCGTTCGTACGTGAAATTCCCACCGTCGTTCCCGCGGGCGACGACGGGCCCGCGGGTGGTCGCGCGACCATTCCCCTTACCGACCCGTTGACGAGCTTGGGCAATCGCCAGTTACTGGAAAAAGACCTCGCGGTGTACGAGGGCCAGGTGACCCGCTACGGACTTCGTAGCTGCATCGCACTCATCGACATCGACGAATTCAAGGAGTTCAACGACCGATACGGACGAGAAAAGGGCGACGAAGTCATCGTCGCCGTTGCCGAGCGACTCGCGAGTCGCTCTCGCTCCGGAGACTCGGTCTACCGCGTGGGCGGCGACGAGTTCATTTGTCTGCTGCCCGAACAGACCCTGGAGACGGGTGCGATCGCGGTCGATCGGATGCGCCGCAACATCGAAGAGCTCGCCATTCCCAACGAAGACTCACCCAGCGGCGTCCTCACGGTGAGTGCCGGTCTCGCGCTACTCGATGCCGAACACCTGAAGGCGACTGGTGAACTACTCAAGGACGCCGAAATCGCTCTCGGCCGTTCCCGAGAATCAGACGACGGCCACAGTGGAGCGCCGGCCTGAGCGGTTCGGTTTCGACTAGTTGGTCTCTTCGACCAACTCGATGAGCGTTCCGAAGGAACCCTTCGGATGCACGAACGCGACGATCGTTCCGCGCGATCCCGGTCGCGGCGTCTGGTCGATCACACGCGCGCCACTCTTCTTCACGATTTCGAGCGTTTCCGCACAGTTGTCGACTCGATAGGCAATGTGGTGCAGTCCCTCGCCGTTCTTGGCGAGGTACTTCGCGACCGGTGAGTCATCGCGAGTCGGCGTCAGCAGCTGGATGTAGGACTCGGCGACTTTTACCAGGGCCTCATCCACGCCGTCGGACTCAACGACCTCGCGGTGCACGACCACGGCGCCGAAGACCGACTCGTACCAGGCAATCGCGGCGTCGATATCGTTGACCGCAATGGCGACGTGGTCGATCTCAGTCAGCTGCGACGTCACGGCGCCTCCTGATCGTGTCGACGGAAAATCGTCAGCCGTTCCTCGCCGACGCGCGCGCGAAGCTCCGGATTGGTGATGCCGAGACCCTCCTCAGACGCGACGCACAGGATCCCGATCTTGCCCTCGTGTCGGTTGTGGTGCACTTCGTAGGCCGCTTCGCCGGTCTCTTCAAGAGGAAAGACCGCCGACAGCGGGGGCACGACCTTGCCGTCGATGATCGTCTGGTTGGCCGCCCAGGCCTCGCGGTAGTTCGAGAAGTGCGAGCCCTTGATCGTCTTGAGCTTCATCCAGAGGTGACGGTTGTCGTACTCGATCATGTAGCCACTGGTCGCCGCGCAGGTCACTATCGTGCCGCCACGTTTGGCCACGAAGACGCTTGCGCCCATCGTCGAACGTCCGGGGTGTTCGAACACGATGTCCGGGTCGTCGCCGACCAGGGCCCGGATGTCCTTGCCCAGGCGGCGCCACTCGCCCTCGTCCTGGGTGTGCTCGTCCTTCCAGAACCGGTAGTCGTTCGCGCGTCGGTCGATCACGTACTCACAGCCCAATTCGTGCAGGGTCTCCACCTTGGCATCGCTCGAGACGACGCCGATCGGCGTACCGCCGGAGTTCAACACGTGCTGGACCGCGAAGGATCCGATTCCCCCCGAGGCGCCCCAAATAAGCACGACGTCGCCCTGGGTCACCGGAGCGCCGTTGTGCGAGACCAGCATCCGATAGGCCGTCGAGTTGCACAGCGCGTTAACGGCCGCTTCTTCCCAGGTCAGGTGGGTGGGCTTGGGCATCAATTGGTTCGCCTTGACGACCGCGATGTCGGCCAGTCCCCCGAAGTTCGTCTCGAAACCCCAGATCCGCTGGCTACTCGAGAGCATCGAGTCGTCATGGCTCGTGGGGTCCTGATCGTCGACGTAGTTGCAGTGCACGGTGACCTCGTCGCCGACCTTCCAGTTGCGCACCAACGAACCGGCTCGCACCACGACCCCCGCGGCGTCGGAGCCGATGACGTGATAGTCGAGCGCGTGGCGCCGTCCCCAGAACGATTCCTTGCCCAGTCGGTCGAGGAATCCGAAGGTGGGCAGCGGCTCGAAGATGCTCGTCCACACGGAGTTGAAGTTGATCGAGGACGCCATCACCGCGATGAAGACCTCGTCGGGGGCGAGTTCCGGGAGCGGAACTTCGTCGACGTGCAGGCTGCGCCGAGGATCCTTGTCTCGACTGTCCATCCCGTCGAACATTGTCTGCTCGTCGCGACGGATGAAGACCGCGCGGGTCGTAGCGGGCATCTCGGTCGACGCCAACTCCTCGGCCGAGGCGCCGGAGCGCACGGCGTCGAGAATCTCACTCATCCCGGCGAGGTTACTTGGCTCGATGGCGTCCTCTGCGAGGACTGGGGATGTTGGCGGCGGCGGCGCGTTTTCGCGGGCCCAATCGGGGTGCGAAGCGTGGCGTCTAAAGTCATCTCGTTGCATTCGATTGCACGAAGGAGTCTCCATGTCACGAAGCGTCATCGTCGCCGGTACTCGAACGGCTATTGGGAAACTGTCGGGAGCCTTCGCGTCGCTCAGCGCCCAAGACCTCGGCGGCGCCGCCATCAAGGGCGTGCTCGATCGCACCGGCGTGGATCCGTCCAGCGTCGACCTCGTGTTGATGGGCCAGGTCCTCCAGGCCGGTCAAGGCCAGATCACTGCTCGCCAGGCCGCCGTCAAGGGCGGCATCCCGATGACCGTCCACGCCACCACCGTGAACAAGGTCTGTCTCTCCGGACTCCAGACGATCTACCTCGCTGACCTCATGATCAGAGCCGGTGAGGCGGACGTCATCATCGCCGGGGGAATGGAGTCGATGACCAACGCGCCGTACCTGTTACCGGGCGCGAGGTCCGGCTATCGCCTCGGCGATCAGAAGGTCGTGGACTCGATGATGTTCGACGGCCTGACGTGCGCCTTCGACCAGTGCGCCATGGGGCTCTCGACCGAGCGCTACAACCAGGGACGGATCAGCCGCGAGCGTCAAGACGAGTTCTCGGCGCGCAGCCATCAGCTCGCCGCGGCGGCGATCGCGGCTGGCAAGTTCGCCGAGGAGATCGTCGCGGTGGCGGTGCCCCAGCGCAAGGGTGATCCGATCATGATTTCGATCGACGAAGGCGTTCGCGGCGAGACGACCGCCGAGTCGCTGTCCCAGTTGCGCGGTGCCTTCGAGAAGGACGGCACGATCACCGCCGGCAACGCCTCCCAGATCTCCGACGGCGGCGCGGCGGTCCTGGTCATGTCGGCCGAGCGTTGCGAACAACTCGGCCTCACGCCCCTGGGCGAACTCATCAGTTACGGCCAGGTCGCCGGCCCCGACGCCTCACTTCTCACCCAGCCTTCGCACGCCATCCTTCAGGCGGCAAAAAAGGCGGACCTCGACGTCAAGGGTCTGGACCTCTTCGAGATCAACGAGGCGTTCGCGGCCGTCGGCCTCGCCTCGCTGGACGATCTCGGCATCGACGAAGCCAAGGTCAACGTGAACGGCGGGGCCATCGCGCTCGGTCACCCGGTCGGCATGTCGGGCACGCGCCTCGCGCTCTCGGCGTTGACCGAACTGCGTCGACGCGGCGGCGGCGTGGCGGCGGTGGCGCTCTGTGGTGGCGGTGGTCAGGGCGACGCGGCACTACTTCGCAGTCTCTAGACCGGGATGTAACTCGCGACGACCTCGTAGCGCTCGAGGCCGACCTGGCGGTCGTCGGGCAGCGCCAGCACGTACGCGCCCCCGAGCGCGTAGTGGTCACCGCGCAGTGATTTCGGCAGATCCTTCGCCAGCGTGATCATCACTTCGTGGACCGTGGGGTTGTGCGCCACGACCAGCAGCGACGTCGTCACCGGATCGATGGCGGCGAGATCGATCAGGAGGTCTTCGGCGCTGACGTCGCGACGCCCGTTGTAGATGAGCTCGCTGAATTCGCATTGCTCCACGAACGCCGTGCCGTGAAAGGCCCGTCGAAACGTCTCTCGGGTTCGAGCGGCCGAGCTCACGAGGGCGGTCGTCGGCCCGTAACGGCCCAGTTCGTCGGGGTCGCTCGCCCACTCGCGCAGCCGTTCGCACTCTTCGCGTCCGCGTTTGTTCAACGTGCGAGCGAAGTCCGACTCTCCGGGCTTGGCCGGCGAAGACTTCGCATGTCGCACCACCGTCAGATACCGCATGGATGAATTCTGACTCAAATCCGTCACCGATACCATCGGCGCGGTGGTTTAGCGTTGAAGGGTGCACGCGTCCCTGTCGTATTTCCAGGCCATCATCATGGGACTCACGCAGGGCTTCACCGAACTCTTTCCGGTCTCCAGCCTCGGCCACAGCGTCTTGCTCCCGGGACTCCTCGGCTGGCACAACCTCGTGAACTCCCAATCGGCGTCGGAGTCATTTTTCCTCGCCTTCATCGTCGGACTGCACGTGGGCACGGCCCTCGGACTCCTCGTGTTTTATCGCAAGACGTGGATCGCGCTCTTTCGCGGTCTCGGCCGACAGTTGGCGGGTGTTCCGAATGCCGGTGTCTCGTCGCTCTGGCACCTCAACGAACCCGACACCGATCCGAACTACCGACTGCTGTTCGTGCTCGCCGTCGCCACGGTGCCGGTCGGGATTGCCGGCATCTTGTTGGAGCACAAACTGCGCGTCCTCTTCGCGAAGCCACTCGCCGCGGCGATCTTCCTCACGATCAACGGAGTGATCTTGTTGGTCGGTGAGCGCCTGCGCCGCAACAGTGGTCGTCACGTCCAATTCAGGAAACTCGAACGGCTCACGCTCACGGGCGCCCTCGGCATCGGTTGCTCGCAGATCTTCGCGCTCTTCGCCGGTATCTCTCGAAGCGGCATCTCGATGGTGGCCGGTCTGATGGACGGACTCGATCACGAGGAGTCGGCGAACTTCGCGTTCTTGCTGGCGACGCCGGTCATATTCCTCGCCGGCATACTGAAGCTGCCCGATCTGATGGGACCGCTCGGCGACGGTGTTCGCTACCAGACGCTGGTCGGTTCGCTGTGCGCTATGGTGACCGCGCTGATCTCGGTCAAGTTCCTCACCAAGTGGTTCACCACGAAGACCCTGATCCCCTTCGGTTTCTACAGTCTGGTCGCCGGACTGCTCTGCGTCATTCGATTCGCCTAGTCAGAAAGTACGCGACGGCCGTCGATGGCGCGACCGAGGGTGAGGTCGTCGGCGAACTCCAAGTCGCCGCCGACCGGCAGTCCACTCGCCGGCTGAGAGACGACCAGACCGGGCACCTGCAACAACCGACTCAGGTACATGGCGGTGGCGTCACCTTCGACGTTGGAGTTGAAGCACAGGATCACTTCTTTGACGGGGCCGCGAAGGCGAAGAATCAATTCTTGGATTCGCAGTCGGTCCGGCGTCACGCCCTCCAGCGGGTTCAAGACTCCGTGGAGCACGTGATAGGTGCCGTGAAACGCGCCGGAGCGTTCGACCGCCACGACGTCCGGAGGATTCTCGACGACACAGATCGTCGTTTGGTCACGTCGATCGTCGGCGCAGATCGGGCAGAGTCCCCCAGTCTCGGCGATGTTGCAACAACGTTCACAGAACGAGAGCCGGGTCTTCATCTCTTCGATGGACTGGGCCAACCGAGCGACGTCCTCACTCGGCTGACGCATCAGCCAAAACGCAATGCGCTGGGCTGACTTCGGTCCGACTCCGGGAAATCGTCCCAGTTCATCGACGACGGCCTGCAAGGGAGGTGGGTAGCTCACGTGACCTCCGTCGCCCCGGGGAACATCTCGGTGATGAGGGGGTCCCCGGCGGAGTCGACGACAATGACCGACTCGTCGGGCGAGTAGCTCTCTTCGGCTTCGTGCTCGCGCGTGCCAATCGGTCGAGCGCTCGTCGTCGCCACGCTCGCGCTGCTCACCAATGTCGGGTCCACGGCCCAGGTGATCTGTAGTGGCGACTTGAATTCGTGTTCCATCGCGCTGCGCAGCCCTTGGGCAATCAACTCAGTGTTTTGGCGCATCTCTTCGCTCGGCAGCGCGATCGTCAGATGCTGTCCGTCGAGTGAGCGCACGAAGGCCGACTTGAGAAGCAGTTGCGCTCCGCGCGAGGTCCTCGGGACGACCCGCTCGACGAACCGTGCGCGTACGTCGTCGAGATCGAGTCCGCTCTCAACGAATCGTGTCGGTGATTCGGGCTCAACGGCTTCCGCCGTTGGCCGAGGCGCCGGCTCTTTCGTGGGACGACTGGGCGTGGCCGGCGGCGCCGATCCGATCGGTCGAAGGACCGCCGGAGGTGGTGGCAACGTCGGCTCGACACGAACACCATCGCGCTCGAGCTTGGTGACGCGCTCGTCGAGGGCGTCAACCGTGTTATCCAACTCGGGCTTAATCAGTCGGACCATGGCCACTTCGAGGATGACGATTTTCTCCGGGGCGCTCTTCATTTCGCGCATGGCCCGCCCAACGGTCTCTAACACGCGAACCGTGCGCGGAAGTCCCAGATGCGTCCCCCACTCGATGAGTCGATCGCGGTCGCTGTCGACCGCGTCGGCGACTTCCGGCGCGACCTGGAGCAAGAAGACCTGACGAACTTCGGCCGCGAAGTTCTCGGCGAGCTGTTCGGGGTCCCATCCTTCCCTCGTCAATTCCGACAGCGACTTGAGTGCGCCCACCGCGTCGCCCTCGACGAGGGCACGAAAGAGTCCATCGAACTCCGGTTGGGTCTCGATGATCGAACCGGTAGCGATGAGTTGGTCCAGGGCACTCAGGGCGTCACGCGCCGAACCACGACCGAGTCGCACGGCCGCCTCGATGGTCGCTTCATCGGCGCTCAACCCGGCCGCGCGCTCGACTTCGTGTAACAAGGAACTCAACGTCTCACCGTTGAAGAGTCGGAATTCGAGGTGCTGGGTGCGCGAGCGGATCGTGGGCATCACCTTGTGTGGATCGGTCGTGGCGAGTACGAACACGACGTGGGACGGCGGTTCTTCCAACGTCTTCAAGAGCGCGGCGGAGGCGGCCTTGGAGAGTTGGTGAACCTCGTCGAAGATGTAGACCTTCCAGCTTCCGGGCGTTCCGTGCCAGGCTCCCGCGGTGATGTCGCGAATGTCATCGACACCGTTGTTGGACGCGGCGTCGAGCTCGGTGACGTCGAGCGACGTACCCTTGGTGATCGCCACACAGCTCGCGCAGACGTTGCAGGCGTCGCCGTCGAGCGGATTCTCGCAGTTGAGCGCCTTCGCAAGGATCCGGGCGGTCGTGGTCTTTCCCGTCCCGCGCGGACCAGAAAAGAGATACGCGTGCGAAACCCGTTGGTTCTTCACCGCTCTCTGCAGGGCGCGCACCACGTGGTCTTGACCACGCAGTTCCACGAACCGACCGGGTCGAAATCTGCGATAGAGCGAAGTGACGCCGTCGATCGAAGTCGGGGTCGTCGACGCATCAGCCATGCCCGCATGCTAATTGGACGCTGTAAGAGGCCGAGGTCCAAAGCAGTGGTCAGGCGATCCGTGGCACCCAACACGATTTGCTGAGAGCTGCTGGCTTCCACCCCTGACTCGGTTCACAAACGGTCGTCGCACGGGACCCGACCACTGCTGTGAACCTCGGCGTTGAAAAGGCTACCGGACGAGTGCTCGAAGCCACTCGGGTAGCCTTGCGAGCCGGTATTCATTTCGAAAGGGTGAGTGTCGGTATTGAGGAGGAGTGCGAGAGCGGCCGAATCGGCACGATTGGAAATCGTGTGAAGGGAAACCTTCCGTGGGTTCAAATCCCACCTCCTCCGCCATCGGCTTGTGACGTAAGACCCTTTAAGGTCGAGCTTGGTCAACGTTAAGTTCAATCGAGGACCGGACGAAGGTTCATAATGCCAGCATTGACCCCGCGGAGGGCGCTTCCACGTCCGTCCTCGTCGACTCCATGATCCGCAGTCCATTGGTCCGAGATGGCCGCGTCGTGGGCGTCGTGACGTTGGCACTCACCACCCTTCTCGCCGCCACGATCATCCCGGTCCATTCAAGTGGGGCCAGTCCTACGCGTGTGTGACGATTTGGCCACTGCATTGTGCGTGGCCGGCGAGGGGATGCTGGCCACGATTGGTTCGTTGGTCGGCTA
>Ga0182016_10008037_pt1 | contig 10730 bp, 5 predicted proteins | sample 712S2MmetaG_FD_120491 | JGI IMG/M metagenome (GOLD analysis project Ga0182016, IMG submission 120491) | Permafrost microbial communities from Stordalen Mire, Sweden - 712S2M metaG | ecosystem: Environmental > Terrestrial > Soil > Wetlands > Permafrost | place: Sweden: Stordalen | collected...
GACGAAGCCGTTTGTCGTGCGGGTGAAGATCCTATTGAAACCCCCGAAGGCACGAGTGGCTAGACTTGGCTTGCGTGCCTCGGTGCGTGGTTTGAGTAGGATCGAGGCGAGCGCGGGTGACAATGTGAGCGCATTGAATGCCGAGATCAGCACGGAGATTGCGATGGTGACGGCGAACTGCTGATACATGCGTCCCGTGATTCCGGGAATTGCCGCGGTAGGGATAAAGACTGCAGCAAGGATGAGCGCGATCGCAACCACCGGGCCGCCCACCTCCCCCATCGCTTTCTCGGTCGCCGACTTGGAGTCCATTCCTTCGTCTATGTGGTGCTCGACCGCCTCAACAACGATGATGGCATCATCGACGACCAGGCCGATGGCAAGCACCAGGCCGAACAGCGAGAGGCTGTTGATGGAAAAGCCGAGTAGCGGAAAAATGATAAACGTACCAATGAGCGACACTGGCACTGCCAACAAAGGAATGAGAGTGGCACGCCAGCCCTGGAGAAAAATAAAGACGACGAGAACCACAAGGCCAAGAGCTTCAAACAGCGTCATCACGATCTCGTGAATTCCAGCCGTGACTGCCTTGGTTGTATCCAGCGGAACAGAGTAGGCGATACTCGGCGGGAAGGTAACCGAAAGCTCCTTCATACGCTGGTTGACCGCGGCCGCGGTTTCCACTGCATTGGACCCCGGGAGCTGATAGATAGCCATCACGCCGGAAGGCGCCTGATTATAACGGGCTGAGATTCCGTAGGATTGGTCCCCAAGCTCGATGCGGGCAACATCACTGAGATGAAGGATGGACCCGTCAGGATTAGCGCGGAGAATAATGTTTCCGAACTCCTCCGGCGTCACGAGGCGTCCCTGGGTGCGAACTGTATACGTGAACTGCTGGCCCTGAGGGATAGGCTCGCCGCCGATCTGGCCGGCCGGGTTGACATTGTTCTGAGTTTGAATCGCAGCGATAACTTCTGTCGCCGTGACGCCGAGCTTCGCGAGTTTGTCCGGTTGGACCCAGACACGGAGCGCATACTGCCCGCCGAAAACCTGTACGCGCGAGACGCCCTTTACGCGCGCGATCTGATCCTGAAGATTAATGATTGCGTAGTTGGTGAGGAAGTCCTGGCCTAACTTGCCGCCTGGCGAGTTAATCGCTACCAGCATCAACGGCGATGTCAGCGCCTTCTGAACAGTGAGACCGGCAGTTGTCACCTCTGCCGGCAATTGGGACTGGGCCTGATCAACACGCAATTGCGCCAAAACCTGGTCAATATTGGGATCGGTCTTGACGTCGAAATCCACGAACAACTGAACAACGCCATTGTTGGCACTAACAGAGTTCATGTAGATCATGTTGTCGACGCCGTTCATTTGCTGCTCAATAGGCGTCGACACCGCCTGGGCCACAGTCTTTGCGTCGGCGCCAGGATAGGTGGCAGTCACAAGAATTTCAGGAGGAACAATGTTCGGAAACTGTGAAGTCGGCAGCGTGAGCATAGACACCACGCCGATAACAACGGTGAGGATGGCGATAACAATCGCCACGATGGGGCGACGGATGAAGAATTTTGACATCGACTACCTCGCCGGCGACTGCGTCGTATTCGAAGTGGCCGATGCGCGAAACTCCGTTGGCTGCGGATTGACAGGCGCGCCCTCGCGGAGCTTCTGAAGATTGTCTGTGATGACGAGGGAGCCGCCGGGAAGACCGCTTTCGACAATCCAACTGTCGCCGTATTGCGGCCCGAGCGTTATGTTGTTGACGTGAGCGGTATTATCTTGGCCGACAGTGTAGACCTGCTGTTGGCCTTGAAGTTCGGTAACCGCTACTTGGGGGATCAAGACTGCATTGCGTCGAACTTCGGTTTCAGCTTTGACTCTTCCAAACTGGCCCGGGCGAAGTACGTTTCCTGGATTTGGGAACGACGCGGCAATGCGGATCGCGCCTGTTTGGCTGTTCAGTTCCCGATCTACGAAAACTACGTGGCCTTTTTCCGGGTAGACTTCACCGTTCGACAGCGTCAAGGTGAGAGGAATCCTTGACGCTCCGTGAAGCAGGTCAGCACCTCCCGCACCGGCCCGCTTTGTTAGTGCGAGATACTCCGTGTCACTTACCGAAAAATAGACCTTGATCGGATCGAGTTGCGACACCGAAGTCAATACAGACTGGGCGCCTACAAGATTTCCAACCTGAATCGTAGCCTGACCCGCGACGCCAGTGATCAGCGATCGCACTTTGGTGAATCCGAGATTGAGCTCGGCATTTGCGACTGTGGCCTCGGCCGATCTCACTGTGGCCTCTGCCTGTGCCTTTTGCTGAGTATCGTTGTCGAGTTGGCTCTTGGCGATGGCCCGCTCGGCGGCCAAAGGGGTGTCGCGATTTACGTTGATCTCTGCGAGAGCCAGTTGCGCCTGGGCTTGCCCCAGCGAACCTTGAGCTTGTTGCAGCGCCGCCTCAAAAGGGCGAGGATCGATCTCGAACAAGATCTGACCTCTCTCGACCTGCGATCCCTCACGGTAATCCTGACGAATTAAATAGCCACTCGCCTGGGGCTGTATCTGTGCGTTGACATATCCGTCGAGCGTTCCAACCCACTCACCGGTCAACGGCACATCGGCTTTTTCCGCTTTGACGACCTTAACCTTCATCACTGGCGGAGAAACTGAAGTTGAAGCACTTACGTTCTTGCCGCATCCTGAGAGTAGTCCACTGCACAGGAGCAACACTCCCGTTAACACAGCGAGTATCGCGAAATTGAAACGGTTCGTCCCTACGTTCTCAAGGGGGCGCACAGTCATACTCGTTCTCCAATCAAGCGTGATGACGTTCTCTGCAAGGGGTCGTTTGCGCCGCGAAAACAAGTACGCGTGTCCAGCTTTGATGTGTCAACAGCACACCGGGATTCAGAAAGGCACGTCACTCCGAGTTCTGTTGCTGGGCATTTGCGGTCAGCAAACTGGCCTAACGGCGGTAAAGCACATAGACGCTTCACGCGGCGGGGAATCATTGAGGTTTATCGATCGATCGAAGCTCTCGGCCTGTTGGAGCTGACCGGTCTCGGGGGAGGGAACCACATCCACATCCTCCAACCCAGGTTAGCCTCGGACGAAGCGGGCGTCCCGTGCCACTCCGCTTACCAGTCGTTGGATCCGCCCCAGCGGTTCTTTGTGAAACCGGCTCCTTGACGGTAATAAGAGTGCTTTCGCGGAGATGTATAGAAGAGATCAAGGGCGAAAGTTTTATTGCGCTTACGGTGCGGCCTTAAAGGCAAAGCTGCGCTGCGGCTAATGATGTTGCCGTCGAAGACCATAGGGTCGTGCAGGCGGACCGCTTGGTCCTGAGGCCCGCAAGTGCGCTACGCGGTCCCTTCGGAGCTCGCCGACATGCTTGCTGGAGATTGACAGAGACAATTTGCGCCACATCATGCAGACCGATGCCGCGCTCGGAGAGATATTTCTGAACGTGTTTCTGCTTCGCAGGGTCTACCTCGTCCCCCATTCCATTGGCAACGCAGTATTGATCGGGTCGAACCATTCAAGCGATACTTTGCGGCTGCGAGAGTTTCTTGCCCGCAATGGTCAGCCTCATAGCTATCTCGATGTCGAGAAGGACTCCAAGGTTCAGGCAGTTCTCGATCAATTCGGAGTTGCGCTTACCGACATTCCAGTGCTGATCTGTGGGGGCGCAATTGTCCTTCGCAACCCCTCCAATACAGATGCTGCAGCACGCCTTGGACTCAATGCCGGCATCGATCATGGGCAGCTAAGCGATGTGGTTGTCGTCGGGGCGGGCCCGAGCGGGCTGGCGGCAGTCGTATAAGGCGCTTCCGAGGGCCTGAATGTTGTGGTGCTCGAGAAGGACGCGCCGGGCGGACAGGCCGGATCCAGTTCCAAAATTGAGAATTATCTCGGCTTCCCCACGGGGATCTCCGGTCAGGAGCTTTCCGACCGGGCGTTTGTTCAGGCGGAGAAGTTTGGGGCACACATTGCTATCGCGCGATCAGCCGACCGACTGCTGAACAGCCGTTCGCCCTACGCGATTGCACTCGATAACGGCGAATCGGCAGGGGGCGAACTGTCATCATCGCTGCCGGTAGCCGATATCGCAGGCTCGATTTGCCGAACCGGTTCCTGCGCTGGCCCTGAGCTCTTTCGAAGACTCTTGCCTGATAGGCGGATGCGTTTCATCGTGAAGATGGACGGACTCTGATTACAAATCCGCCACGATAGGCCCGGGTAACTTCCACCGTATATCGGATATCGAGCGTAGAGCTCCGCACTACGTCCTCGGGCATGGCCAAATCCTTTGCCAATACTGGCCTCTCCATGCGAGAGCTATACCCATAATTCGCTCAACCTCGGCACCATGAATCGATGATGACGTGGATTCAGGCACTGCCGGCGTTGCGCCGTGCACCAAAGCGCACTCCCAGGAGCAGGAAAGAGCCTTCAACGGTCCCGCAGAAGCTGGAATTTTTAGGAGATATGTGTGTGTAACTACATAATGTGCAGCGGTTTATCTGTAGATGCTCAAGTTGATGCAGAATTGCTCGTCCGTAGATTGACGGACGTGGTTGTGCAGGCGTCTCGTCATCTCGGGTTACCAAGAAGGCGAAAAGATGCACCGAACAGATCTTTGGGAACGGCGTTTCTCGTCAACAAAAAACCAACGGTAATTTCTTTGGAGGAGCAGCATGTTGAAAATCGAGGGAATAGTACATAAAGGTCCCGGGTGCTCCCGGGCATGCGGGGCGCTATTTGCGTTCCTGCTGGTTCTGTTTATGGTTCCAGGAGTCTTCGCGCAGACCGACACCGGCAGTATCCGCGGCACAGTCGTCGACCAGCGCGGCGCGATCGTGCCGGCGGCACAGATCCAGCTCGTGAATGTGGACACCGGATTCACCCAGTCGGCAGTCAGCGATGCGGCTGGCAATTTCCACTTTGAAGCGCTGCTGCGCGGCAATTATCGGGTCACCGTCATGTCTGCCGGCTTTGCGAGTGAGACGCAGTCCCTGACGCTCGATGTTTCGCAGGTTCAGGCGGTCAACTTTCGTTTGAAGCCCGGCGCGATCTCGGAGAGCATCACCGTAACCGACGCGGCGCCGGTGGTGGACACAAGCAGCTCATCCGTGGGCGACGTGATCGATCCCCAGCAGGTCATCGATCTTCCGCTCAATAGCCGCAACTTTACGCAATTGGCCCTGCTGGTCCCCGGCGTTACCCGCGGTGGTTATGGCAGCTCCGCTTCGGGCGTTAACGGCAACGCGGAAACCTGGCGCTACGGCGATACCGGCGGCGCGGCCCTCTCGGTCAACGGCCTGCGCGCGCAAGCCAACAATTTTGAATTGGATGGCCTGGATAACAACGACGCCCTGGTGAACACCATCATCTACTTCCCGCCGATCGATGGGACGGATGAGTTCCGTGTCACCACAGCGGTGGCCCCGGCCGAGTTCGGCAAGGCGGGCGGCGCCATCGTTCAGTCTTCGATCAAGTCCGGCACCGACAAATACCATGGATCGCTTTTCTTCTTTGACCGCGACAAAATCTTCAATGCCAACCCGAATTACTCTTTCGGCAACGGTCTGCAGCCCAATCCTTCCTATCGCCGCACACAGTTCGGCGCCTCGCTGGGCGGCCCGATTCCCTTAATGCATCACAAGCTCTTTATGTTCGGGGATTACCAGGGCTTGCGTTTCACTCAGCCGGAGGGCGAGTCGTATCAGTCCGTTCCCACGCCGCTCATGCAGACGGGCAACTTCTCCGAGTTGGTCACCGATAGTCCACAAAATGGCGGCTACAGCAGCATATTCCCCAGTGTTCCTTACGGCCCGGTGACGGGCTGCAACACGACGCCATCGGCCGTCCAGGGCACCATCTACGACCCAACCACCTGCCAGCCGTTCCCTCTGGTTAATGGAACTCCCAACGTCATTCCCGCAGGCAGGGTCAATCCGGTAGGCCTCGCCTATCTGAAAGCCTTCCCGGCTCCGAACAACCTTTACAAAGGTGTTGGCAGCAACTACTTTACCAATCCTCTGGAAACACAGAAGATGAACGACTTCGACGGGCGCATCGACTGGAAGCCGACGGATAAGGACGGCTTCTTTGCCCGTTACAGCTACGGCCAGGACATCCAGAACAAGGGCAGCCTGTTCCCGAATTTGCCCGCCGGCTATGGATCCGGAACCAATCCGATCCATCCCCGCGGTGTGGCCGTCGGATACACCCGCGTTTTCTCGCCCAACATCGTCAACGAGTTCCGTTACGGCCATACCTATGACTTCTACGGATATGAGCCACCCGATGAAGGCACACCGGTCTCTGCCAACCTCGGCATCCTGAATGCCAACCGCAACTCGCTTCTGGGCGGCGGCGCGGCCATCAACGGCGGCTACATTGCCTACACCGGCGACGGCGGACCGTACACCGTTCCGCAGAGCGATAACCAGTTCGTGGATGCGCTCTCCTGGAGCAGAGGTCATCACAACTTCAAGTTTGGCGCCAGCATCGAGAAGCGCCAGGTCTCCTTCTTCCAGGGCAACAACGCCAAAGGCTACTTCGATTGGAGCGGCAACCAGTTCACCGGCTACTCCGGCGCCGATATGCTGGTCGGCTACGTCGACGACTATAGCATCGGGGTGGCCAGCAGCTACTTCGTCACCAAGAACTGGGAAACCGGCTACTTCGTTCAGGACGACTGGAAGGTGAACCGGCGGCTGACTCTAAACCTCGGCCTTCGGTATGACCTCTATACCTTCCCGTATACCGTGAACAACTACCAGTCTGACTTCGACATGAATCCAAATTCCCCCCAATTCGAGCAGTTGGTACAGGCGGGAACGGACGGATTCTCAAGCAGCCAGGTCAAGACCAACTTTAATAACTGGTCTCCTCGCCTCGGCTTTGCCTACGATGTGTTCGGTGACGGCAAGACTTCGATCCGCGGCGGCTTCGGAATCTACTACTTCATGGACCGCGGCGGCGTGGGCAACCAGTTGAGCAACAATGCGGACTTCAACGGCTCGGTGAGCTACTCCAGCTTGCCGCAGTTCGGCGGGAATCGCATCGCGTTCAACGGTCAGGGTGGCAATTGCACCAGCACCAGCTCCGGCGCCAGCACATTTGGAAGCGTAGCCTGCAACTCCAGCTACACGAATGGCACTTCAAACGCAACTGGCGCACTGCCTTTGCCGACCTTTGGCTCGACGGTGAATCGCGCCGATCCTACCGGCGTGAACCTCGTCTCCATCCCGCAGCACCTGCCGACCTCCGTGATTTCGCAGTGGGATCTGCAGTTGCAGCAGCAGTTGACCAACAACACCTCGCTGACACTGGCCTACGTGGGCACTGGCGCCGCGCACCTCATGACCTGGGTCGGTCCCAATGGGCAGATCATGGGCGAAGCGCCCACTGTCATTCAGTTCCCCAAGTTCCAGAGCATCGACGAGGGACTGGCGGAAGGCGAGTCCAACTACAACGGTTTGCAGGTCTTCCTGAACAGCCGCGGAATCAAAGGCATTCAGATGACGGCGGCCTATACGTGGTCGCATACATTGAGCGATTCCGAAGGCGCCTTCGGCACGGGAAGCAATAATTACTTCATCTTTCCGACCGCCGGCTTTACTCCGGGTGTCATGCCGGTTGCTAACCAGCCGCTCACAACCAACCTCAGCCTGCACAGCGATTACGGCAGCTCCGATCAGGATCAACGCCAGGTGTTCAGCTTCAGCGCCATCGGCGATCTTCCTTTCGGCAAGGGCAAGCGGTTTGCTTCTAACATTCCCACCGCCCTTGACGAAGCGATCGGCGGATGGCATTTGAACACCATCGTCAGCCTGCAATCGGGCCAGCCATTCTCGATCACCACCGCCAGCTACTACTACCCTGCCAGCAACTCGCTGGAAGGCGCCAGCTTGACCAACTTTGCCAACAAGAGTGGTCAGGCGCACTACACCAAGAGCCCGACCGAATGGTTTGACCCGTCACTGTATTCGCATCCGGCGGTCCTCAATCCGAACGGACAGGTGAGCACTTTCATGTCCCCCGGAAACATGCACCGCAACGAAATGGTGGGGCCGTCCTATCGCGATATGGATGCCTCGCTGTTCAAGAACTTCACGATTACGGAAAAAGTGACCGGACAGTTCCGCGCAGAGGTCTTTAACCTGGCCAACACGCCGGAGTTCACCAACCCCAGCGGCAATCTGGATAGCTGCGTGGCGCCAGGCGCGACCTGCTCGGCAACCCGCACTGCCGCCAGTCCGGACAAAGGCAACTTTGGGCAAGTGGACGGCGTGCGCCAGAACTCGCAGCGCGTTATGCAGCTTGCAGCGCGCATTACCTTCTAATCTGAACACAACCCAGGGCCACGGCGGCATGCCGCCGTGGCCCTTATTCTCCCGGAATATTCAGCGCTTCCTTGATGGACGGCGCGTTCAATCCCTATATCCTGAATCAAGCTCCAGAAAGGTGTTGGAATGAAGGCGCTCAGGCGGCCGTTCGCTCTTTGTTTCACTTTGCTCGCCTGCGGAAGTATAGCTTACGGCCAAAATGAACATGCTTGCTTCGCGGCGCACAATCTTGCCCCACCGTGCATTGACAAAATTGATCCACCGGATTGGTGGGTTGGCCTGCCTGATCCGATGCTGCTGGTGCATGGCGAAGGCCTCAACAACGCTCATTTCACTGTGCTGGGCAACGGCGTGACTCTTAAACGCACTCAGGCCTCAGAAAATGGCCATTGGGCATTCCTCTGGCTCCAAACCAAATCAGCGGCCCCGCAAACCTTGTGGATAAGCGCGAGCAGTGAAAAAGGCCGGCTCCGCCGCGCCTACGTCTTTGCCGCCCGTTCGCATCCGGAGCGTGGGCACAGCGGATTCTCGTCTTCTGATGTGCTGTATCTGATCATGACCGATCGTTTCGCGGCCGGAAATCCGGGCAACGATCCACCAGGCGACAATCGCGCCTCTGCGCGCGCCTGGCATGGAGGGGATTTTGCCGGCATCGAACAGCATCTGGACTATCTGAAGGAACTGGGTGTGACCGCCGTCTGGACTACGCCCGTAGATTCGAACCAGAGCATGCGCGAATCCTATCATGGTTACGCGGCCACCGACCTTTACGCTGTCGATCCCCACTTCGGCACTCTCGAAAACTATCAGCGCCTCTCCGCCGCGCTGCATGCGCGCGGAATGAAACTGGTGATCGACCTGGTGCCCAACCATATCGGCGTGCAGCACCCTTGGGTTCAGGACCCGCCGGCGCCGGACTGGCTGCACGGCACGCTCAAGCAGCATCGCTCTGCGCAGCACGATTTTTACCAGCTGACTGACCCGCATGCGCCGCCGGCGGCCTGGCGCAACATCACCGACGGCTGGTTCACCGATGCCATGCCCGACCTGAATCAAGAGAATCCGCTGGTTGCGCGCTACCTGACTCAAAACGCGCTGTGGTGGATTGAGACGGCCGGCCTCGACGGCATCCGGCTCGATACCTTTCCCTACGTGGACCGTGCCTTCTGGCACGATTTTCACGCGACACTGCACAGCGTATACCCGCGCCTGACGACGGTGGGTGAAATCTTTCAAGGCGATCCGGAAGTCACTTCGTATTTTGCTGGCGGTGTCGCCCATCTGGGCATCGACACCGGCCTATACACGCCCTTCGACTTTCCCGTCTACTTTGCGCTGCGCGACGTTCTGGCTCACGGCAAGCCGATGACGGAACTGGCCTCAATTCTGCGCCAGGACGCGCTCTACCCCCACCCCGAGCGCTTGGTCCCGTTTATGGGCAACCACGATACGACGCGCTTCATTACCGAGGCCGGCGAATCCGTTCCCAAGCTGAAACTGGCGTTAGGCCTGGTGTCGACATTGCGCGGAATGCCGCAAATTTATTCCGGAGACGAGATCGGAATGGACGGCGGCAAGGACCCCGACAATCGTCATGATTTTCCGGGAGGGTTCCCGGGGGATGCGCTGAATGCCTTTACAAAAGCGGGCCGCACACCTGTCGAGGAAGAGATTTTCTCCTGGACGTCGGGCATGCTGAAGCTGCGGGCTGCGCATCCCGAGCTGCAAACCGGCCTGGAACAAAACCTGTTTGCCGATGACGATGTATTCGCGTTCGTTCGTACCCCGGAGATCGATGGGTGTGCGTTGAGTCATTCTTCCGCTCCGGCCAACGACAGGCTCCTCATCATCATTAACAAAGCGAAGCAAGGCAAAACCCTGGATCTCCCCATGGAAGACACGGCGTTGGCCGGCTGCACGACGTTTCAACTGCAGGCGCCGACCACGGGAACAGCGCCGACGGCCAACGGCAGCAAGCTGCACATCGAAGAGCCGGCGGAATCAATCACAGTCTTCGAAGTGCGTTGAAATTCCGCTCGTTTGCGCATGGCTCCATTGTCCAGCCGAATTGTGCTCACGGCAGGCGCGGCCGTGCTCGATGTGCAGATTCTTGAGAATCAGTTTGTGGACGTGCACGTCCGACTGGACGGTCAATGGGATGACGCTAAAATAACCTGATCTGTTGCACTGTTCGAGCAAACACTCGGGCAGGGAACATCGGGTACCCTGCAAGTAGGGAGAAAATGTAAACGGAATGATGCAGGCATTTCGATCAACTCGCGTACTTACGCTGGAAGGCCTCGCTGCGGCAACCCTGCTCGTGGAAAATGAGCGCATCACTGCGGTGCGCGGCTGGAGTGACGTGCCCGA
>Ga0182016_10008038_pt1 | contig 10729 bp, 9 predicted proteins | sample 712S2MmetaG_FD_120491 | JGI IMG/M metagenome (GOLD analysis project Ga0182016, IMG submission 120491) | Permafrost microbial communities from Stordalen Mire, Sweden - 712S2M metaG | ecosystem: Environmental > Terrestrial > Soil > Wetlands > Permafrost | place: Sweden: Stordalen | collected...
GCGTACTAGAACTCCGGACCCATAACTAAGGCCAGCGTATTAACATCCGCCCCGGATAGCCATAATCGGATCACCCTTGGGAGGGCATTGAGACATGTATTTACTTATTCGATACCCGGCAGGAGTAGTGATCGAAGGCATCGTGCTGGCGGCCGGAAAGAATCGCCTGCGCGTCGTTTCGCCCGGATTTCCCGATACGCTTGAGTTGAAGCGTTCCGGCAAGAATTGGATCCTCGCAGGCCGCTACCGTGTGGAACTGGAGTTCCTCATGTCCCGCCGCAGCGCTCCGACGCATACCGAAGTTCCCATGAAGAGCTTCGCGTACGCCAACTAACTTTCTCCACTTCCTCGAGACTTGATGTCTCGTAGATTCCGTTCAACCCTTTTTGTTTTCTGCAAAAACAAATGTAGTCTTCGGGCCGCGTGCCTCGAAGAGGACGTAACAATGAGCCGCGCCCACAGCCAGCGGTAGGTGTGGGCGCGGACTGCTCCCCCGGTGCGCTAGAACGGCTTGAGGCCGCGCAGCAGCGCATCGGTGTGCGCGTTCACCGAACTTATGGCGTGCCAGTTCTGGTCCATGGCGCCGATGTACGTCATGCCGCTTTTGTCCGCGCCCATCAGGATTACGGTATAACGCCGTTCGGGATAGCCGAGCGCGCGATAGAGAATGGTGCCCGTTTCCTCCGTGCGGTCGGTGGCGGGTTCGCCGCCTAATTTCTGAATGACGCTTAGGTAATCGTCGCGGTCGTTGAGACTCAAGTAACTCTGGTCGCTGCCCACGAAGACCACGTTCTTCTGGCGGAATTCCCCCACGCGCGTGAAAGCAACCGCCGCCAGATAGAGCCCCAAGAGCGCTCCAACCGCGATCAGGATCAACTTGAAAATGCGCCGGTCGCTGGGCTCGAGCCGGATGCCTACCACCGGCGCCGGTTCACTCCGTTCCTCAACCGCGCGCCGGGCGGGAATGGGCGCGTTCACAGCCACCGGCATCTCGATGATGCGCCGCTGGAAGGGAACAATCATGCCGCCTTTGAGCTCGAGTTCCCGATTCAACCCGACAATTAGGACAGGATCGTCAACCCGCGATACTTCGCCGATGAAGCCTCGGGGAATCCAAAGTTCTTCCTCGCTCCGGCAATTGAGTACCTGGATCTCCGACCACGTGGCTTTGCGGAAGAGCCACTCATTATGCTCGATGTTCACAATCGGCGGATAGAAAGAAAACGGCCGGGCCGCCAGATGGTCGAGCGACGGCGGAATGGGCGGCGATGCCATGAAACTTTTACCATGGTAGCGCGAGCCGAGACCGCCGCAACGCTTGCGAACTCTACTTGCGCATGGAGTATTTGTCGAGCGCGGCCCGCAGACCTTCTGCCGCCACCGGAGGCTCCACGGCCCCGCTCAGCACTTCCTTGTTATCGATTTTGCGGCCGTAAAGCTCGGCGTTGGTGTCGGCATCGTTGCGCAGGGTGGCGCCGCTTAGAGAAATCCCAGCAAACACGCCCTTGGAGCGCGACCATGCCAGGATCTCCGCGTCCATGCGCACGTCGGTAGCGGCGTTCGCAGTGCGCCCGACAGGTCCCGCAGCCACCGAAGCATCGGCGCCCAGAGTGAATTTATCACCCAACAGTTTTTCCATGCCCCGCTTATTCATCACCAGCATGACGACGTCCGTGGAAGATCCGCCGATCTGGAATCCCACGCTGCCGCCTTCCACGCGCACGGCGCCCGGCGCTCCCCAGCCATAGCCATCGTCCTTGCGGCATTCGGCAAAGCCGCGGCCGTATTGACCGCCGACTACAAATGCGCCTTTCTTCAAACCGGGAACGACGATCACGCACTGGGCTTTTGCCAGCAGGTCCTGGGGAATTCCTCTGTCCGGCGCCGCCATAACTTCCTGGAAGACCTCCGCTGCCGAGGTCAGACGCTCAGGCGCGGTTTCGGCGGCGGCAATGGCTGCAACCGACAGGAACAACGCTGCTTTGAATGTGAACTGTTTCATTGCTCTCCTCTCCATGCATTATCTCGCGGCACTCGCCGCGCCAGTGTACGTAAATATACATCGAGCGCGGACAGCCTATAGTGCCGTCGCAACAAACGCCAGCACCGCTTGCTTGCGCGCGCGGCTCATTAGTCCCGCGTTAAACGGCGACCTTAATGAGCCGCGGCCGCGAGGGAGTGCCCATGGCTCGGCGCGCCACCAAAGGCGATGAAAAACCCGCGAGGTGGGGCGGACGCCCACGTCCGCGCCGGACCCCCAGGTCCGGCCAGTGCCGAGCCATGGATTCGGCTGCGGGTCTGCAGGCCCGCTCCGCCAGTTGGTTTTTCAACAGAGCGGCGCCTTCGCGTCGATTCAGGAAATTCTTGCAAGCACTTCCGAATCGCGCCCCACCAAGACCCGGCTACCGGTGTCCCAGAAAGCGCAGGCGAACATTAAACGCCCGCACCTGGCCGCGGGTGAAGGTGAGATATGCCGGCGTCCCCATGACATTGTTCACCACGTTGGGATTGGGGTTGTTGGTGAGATTGTTGAACCCGAAACGCCACGCCCAAAGATAGTGAATAGCGGTAAAGCGGCGCTCCAGACTGAGATTGATGTTGAAATAATCGGGGAAGCGCAGGGAATTGGGCGGTCCCACCATGAAGCCCTGCTCGTCTACTACGCTGAATGGAAAACCCGTGCGGAATTCCACCAGGTACGCGACCGAAGTATTGTGCGTAATAAATTGCAGCGCGTGCGGCAGGATGGCGTTGGGCAAAGGCACAAATCCCCACGTGTGGAAGCGATTGGGGGCATCCCAGGGCTCCGGGCCCGCGCCTTGCGGACCGAAAATCGGATTCTCCAGGCTGTAGTCGACCGCCGCGTTCGACCGCGCGGAAGAGCGCGTGTACCCGGCGAACCATTCGAACTTGCCGGAGAACGTATGGCGGAGCGAGAAATCCAACGCGTCGTAGCGCTCCCGCCGGGAGTTGCCGAGAAGGTACGTCACGCCTTGAGGAAGACCGCCCTGCGTAACGGGAACGGTGGGATAGAACGTGAATCCGCGGTCGCCCTGACGGCGTGTATAGCCGGCCTTCAGATAATACTGGCGCGGTAATTTGCGCTCCACCGTGGAGCTGGCGTTTTGGTAGTACGGCGCCTTGAGATACTTGTCGTACACCTCGAATTGGGTCGTCACCGGACCCTCCACCACCCCACCGGGAAGATAAAAGGTCGAAAGGCTGACCTGATCCTGCTGCTGCGACACGATATTCAGGTTGATGGCATCGTAGTAGATTCCCCAGCCCGCCGAGAATTTGGTATCCGCCAGAAAACGGGGAGACCACGCCACAGCGAAGCGGGGAGCAATTTCCAGAGCGCGCACAATCTCGTTCCATTCGGCGCGCAAGCCGCCTTCGAGTGTAAGCCCTTCCAGGGGACTCCAATGGTCTTCCACGAATTCCGCGCCCTCGAAGTTCTTACGGTCTTCGAAAGGACTGCCGGTGAAACTTACATAGCGCTGCAGATCGCCGCTGGAATCCAGCACTTCGTAGGGATGACGCGTGCTCTGCTGATGGAAGGCTTCGCGTTCGAGGTCGACCCCGAACTTCAGTTGGTGCGTCCCCCAAAAATGCAGCGTCGGCAGATACAGATTGCCCAGCCATTGCTGCCGGTAGGAATGTCTTTCGAGAGCCACGAAATAATTACCGAGGTCCCCGAACGGCGTAATTTCGAAGATCTGGTTGCCTTGCGGCAGGTCGCGGAGTTGAGTACGGCTGTCGGCGAAGGCCGCCTCGAACAACGCGCCGTGTCCGAAGTAATGCTGATCGCGAATCGTGCTCATGAAGAGCGTCTGCCGCTGAGAGAGCGTAGTCGGCACTGGATTGAGCACGCTCAGGCCATTGTGATTGCTGTCCGACAGGTTATACAGAAAGCTGGCGGTCAGAATGTTGGCCTGCGTCAGATCGATCTGGAAGCGGTTGAGATCGTTAAAATCGGTCCCCCTCACCCGGTTCTGCCCGCTTGGCAGACCGAAAACAGTGTCGTCGTGATAGAAAACGTCGAGGCCATTGTAGAACCAAGCCTTGCCCTTGACCAGCGGACCCGAAAGCTCCAGGCGCGGCGTGAATTTGTTGACGTGAAGACCTCCATCGGTGGAAACCGAGGGGAAGAAATTGGTAGCTCCGAAACGCCATCGGTCGTCACCCATCTTGGTCTTCACGTCGAGTACACCGGCGGCGCCGCGGCCGTTTTCCGCCGAAAAACGGCTGGTCTCCAGGTCGGTGGATTGAATCGAGTCGACATTCAGCCGCGTGTTGAGCCCGCCAGTCACCGGATCGGACATATTGAATCCGTCCAGCGTGTAGTTCGTCTGATTGGCCGCGCCTCCATTGAAATGCGGGATGCCGCTGTTATCGAGCACCACGCCATTCATGAGCGCGAGGGCGTTGCGGTAATCCTGCGAGGCCGGAAACGGGATGGCCTGAATCTCCGCGTTCACGAGTTCCTTATGATCTGCGGGTTGCTGTGGGTCGATCGGCGGGGAGGAAGCGATTACATCCACCTTCTCGGAGAATTCCTGCACGTGATTCAGCGTGACGATCAGTTGGCTGGAGCCGGCGCCAAAAGACTGGCTGCCGCGATACACGTAGAAGCCCTGCCGCTCGGCGCGGATGGCGTACTCGCCTTCGGCGCCCAGACTCGCCCGGAAATTGCCCGCCTGGTCGGAAGAGACCGATACCGGAATTCCTTCGCCCACCGGGCGAAACTCCACTTGGGCGCCCTCGATTCCGGAACTGTTTTCGTCAACCACGCGGCCGACGAGGGTTACCTGACCTCGCAAGCAGGTGCACGCCGCCAGAAGCACACAACCTACCCGTGCGAGATGGAGCCCACCCGTCATTGGACGTTACTTCAGTTCAGGATACACCGTTGCAGGACGACCTGCGGAAAAGGAAAAAGGCCACGAGTTCCTTGCGGAGCGCGTGGCCTTTTCGAACAGACGAGGTCGAACTTAGAAGCCGAACCTGGCGGTCGGCACCATAACGCGCCCGGTTATATCTCTAACCTTGCAGGCTGGCACGAATCAGGCCATCGGACTGGGTGGAATTCCCACGCCGCCGTCTTCCAAAGCCGCGCCAACCCGTAGAATCAGCGCTTCCTCGAAGGGCGGACCGATGATCTGCAGCCCGGCCGGTAATCCGCCGCCGCTCAGTCCACACGGTATGGAAAGCGCCGGCAGGCCAAGCAGGTTAATGCTCCGCACCAGCCGGGTGGTCGCCAGCCGCACGTCTTCCTCGAGTCCGCCGAGTTTCACGGTGGCATCGCCTATCCGCGGCGCGGTATTGGGGGTGGTGGGCGCAACCAGGCAATCTACACTCGACCAGACCCGCGCGAACTCCCGCTGCATTCGTTTGCGCAATCGCTGGGCGTGGATGTAATCGGTCGCCGGCAAGAGGCGGCCCTGATCGAGCAGTGCCAGGACATCCGGGCCGAACTGGCCGCGATTCGCCAGGTGCGGTTCCAGCACGGCGGAAGCCTCACATAACAGAATCATCCGGGCGACGGCGTTCACGGCCGAAATGTCGGGCAGCGTAACGGGTTTGACTTCGGCCCCCAGAGACTGCAGGCGCGCGATGGCGCCACGTACGCACAGTTCGACGCCGGGGTCCAAACGCTCGAAGAAGAAGTTCTGCGGGAATCCGATCCGCAGGCCGCGCACCGGGCAGTCGTCATCGGGGACGAAATCCACCACCGGACGCCGCGAGGAACTGGCATCGGCCGGATCGTGTCCTGCAATGGCGTTGAGCACCAGGGCGGCGTCGCGGACCGAGCTGGTGAGCGGACCCACATGGTCCAACGACCACGAGAGCGGCATTACGCCGCGCCGGCTGACGCGGCCATAGGTCGGCTTGAGACCCACCGTGCCGCAAAAGGAGGCTGGAATGCGAATCGAACCGCCGGTGTCGGTGCCCAGAGCGGCGTAAACCAGGCCGGCGGCAACGGCTGCCCCGGACCCGCCGCTCGAACCGCCGGGGCTATGCTTGACGTTCCACGGATTCGTCACCGCTCCGAAGTGCGGGTTGGCCGAAGTGATGCCGTAGGCCAGTTCGTGCATGTTCAGCTTGCCGAGCATCACCGCACCCGCAGCCTCCAGGCGCGCCACGGCAAAGGCATCCCGATCGGGCACGAAATTTCGGTAGATGGCCGACCCGCCGGTGGTGAGGACGCCGCGCGTGTAAAAGAAGTCCTTCACCGCCATGGGGATGCCGTGCAGCGGACCGCGGTCCTTTCCGGCGGCCAGTTCAGCGTCCGCCTGCCGGGCCTGCTGGAGCGCCTGTTCGGCGGTGACGGTGATAAAGGCGCGCAGCGTAGGATTGGACCGGTCGATGCGGCTCAACGCTGCGGTGGCCAGTTCCAGCACCGAAACGCGGCGCCGGCGCAGCGATTCGGCGGCTTCCCGGATGGTCACGCCTGCTCCTGGTCCGCGGCGAAAGTGGCGGCCGGTTCCATGTCGGGAGTCAAGGTGGCAGCCAGCGGCCGGAAAGCCTCGTCCAGGCCGTTGAGTGGCTGGGAATTGCGGGAGAGATCTTTGGCCGGGATGTCGAGCCCGGCGGCTTTAGCGATAGAGGCCCAATCTTTCATGCATTCTCTACGATAGCGGATCTGCGGTATCGCGGCGCGCGGTCCAATGCGCTCCCGCGAGCACCACCAGGGCCGCCACGAAGCTCCATAGCAGAATGGTCACCGAGTACTCGAACATCTTGTATTCGCGGTCGAGCTTCTGGTGGATGACATTGGTGAAGAGCAGGTTGACGTATTTCAGGCCCTCCAGGATGAGACCGACCACGATCGCCACCGGCGCCACGCGGCTTGGCTCCACCTTGCGATTGGGCAGCAGCCAATAGACCAGGAAGAGGGCGAACATCGATACCGGGATGGCCGCCAGTTTGAAGAAGAGACGCTGCAGGAATGTGCCGAGACTGGCGAGGAAACCGGGCGCATGCGAGAGGAGTTCCCCGCCCAAAGCCGTCAGCATGAAGGAGAGCAGCGCCAAGGCGCCGCAAGCCAGGATCAATCCCAGGCTGACGGCTTGGTTTTTGAGATAGCTGCGATTCGCCGTCACACCCCAGGCGCGATTCAGCGCCACTTCGAGCGGTTCAAAAATGCCGTTGGCGGTGAACAGCAGCAGGAAGATCGAGGTATAGCTGAGCCTGGCAATGTACCAGGGAAATGCAATGTTGTAATCGATGAACTCGCCCGCCTTTCCCGCGAAGAGATCTTTCACCGCGAACTGAATCGCCTGCACCGCCGCGGGCCAATGCAGCACATCCCGGCAAAGCGAGATCATCACCGTCAGAAACGGAAAGAAGGCCAGAAGCACGCTGGCGGAGATCGCGAGCGCGTAGACATGCGCCTCAGTTTCCGCCAGATAATGTGCCGTCGGCCGAACCCGGGTCCACCACGGCCGCACGTCGGGAAGATTGATGGGGATCAATTCTTAGGGTACCTCGTGTTCACCGCGGAGACGCAGAGACGCGGAGGAAAACAAACGTCAAAGTCAAAACCGGAGGGCGCAGAGGTGGCAGAGGCCACGGAGGCGCAAGGTTCTCGGGTCTCAGCCTCCCAGTGGCTTCTCCATGTCTAAAGCCCTATTGCCAGATCACCGATTGGGAAAGCCAGTCAATGAAGAGGCCCAAGCCTGAATTCAGGCCGGTGGCCGAAAATGAGGTCGGCGTGCTTAGAGGCGCGAGGGCGAGCAGCACTTGCCCGTTCGCCAATACCGCATGGCCAGGAGTGGCCGGAATATTCGCCAACGCCCATGTGGGCACGGTGAAAGTACCGGTCGAGGCGGCGGCCGTGCACATGAATATCGCCGAGGCGCTGTTGGGCGTATCGAAGTTCCCTCCCGCGATGAGCACCGTGGCTGCCGAGGAAGCCGAGGCAGTCCAGTTCACGGTGAGCGGCGACGACCGGCTCACATTTGACAGGGAATTCTGATTGGTCCACTGGACGGAGCCGGACGTGGGGATGCTCACGGAAAAAGCGCCTACGTTGGCGCCGCCGGATGCGGATACCGTCACGGCACTCGGCGGATTAAAGAATAACGGAGCGGAAGAATCCGGAGAGACACTTCCGCCGAGGAGTTGTTCGTAGTTTTCGGCCGGTACGGTGACCGCCGGAACCGATTGGCTGGCGCCGTTGGAGACCGACAGAGAAGCGCCGGCGTCGAGCAGTTGAGCGCCGGCGAATGTGGACCCAGAGAATTCCGCGGGGAAATTGAGGGTGCTCAATACATTGCTGTCGCCAGCATAGGTGGTGCAAGTCCCCTGCGGCGGCAGAGCGAACATCGGCTGGAAGAAGAATGGGTTCGATTTGGTTTGAAACATCCCCGCAGCTATCCAATCCGACTGGAGATTCGCTGGCGTTGGGACAATTACATTCACCATCTGATTGACTCGTTGCAGCGTGACGATGCCGATGGACTGACCGGAAATCAGCGGCTGCTCGACGGCGTTAAACGCATCCGAGCAGGCTGTCCCGGGCTGTGCGGAGATTGCCATGGTAACCGCGTTGCTGACGTTCGCCCCGCCGGTGCGCACGACTACCGGCACGTAACAGCCGGTGGGCGAATTTGCGGGGAGAGTGACCGCGATCTGATCCAGCCCGGAGCAGCAGGGAGATCGGCCGTGATAGGTCACCGGCGCGCTCACACCGCCCACGAAGACTTCGGCCTGCGTGGGAAGATTGCCGGCGGCCGGCGCCACATTATCGGCGGGTACAGCTCCCAGACCGGTGCCCCAGATAATGACTGTCTGGCCGGGCGCCGCTCCGGCGGTGAGAGAGTTCACGGGCTGACTGGACGCACTCACAAAATCCGTGACGACCCCCGGTCCGACTCCGGCGCTATTCACGGCGAAAATCCCGAAGTCGTAGGGAACCACCGTGACAGGAGACGGATTGCTGGTCTGGCCGTTGTAGGTCACCTCGACCGAAACGCGCCCCAGCGGGGCATTTGAGGGCATGATGACGTCGAGCTGGGTGGCGGAGACGTAAATGGGCAGCGCGGCGACCGAAGTCTGGCCTTGGAAAACCGAAACGGAAACTCCGCTGAATGTTGTCTGTAATGGAAACGCGGAGACTTGCGCGCCGGCCGCCGGACCGAGTCCGGTACCGAAGAGCGCGAAAATGGAGCCCTGGGCAATGGCGCCGGAGGCGAGCGAGGGAGGCGCATAGCTGGCGCCGTTGCGGACGCTGTGGCCGTTAATATACGGCTGGGCGAGCGCCCCGGAAACGACGGCGAGGCTGACACACCACCGAATTCCCTTCACTGGCGCACCGCCAATCCGGCAAAGCCGATCGGGGCGGTCGACCCTGTCGGCAAGGTCTGCCGCGGGATGGGAGTCCCGACGGCCAGCGTGGCGGTGTCTATTGGATAGGTAATGCCCGTGGACTCATCCACTGTATACAGTATGGAACCGTTGGACGAAATTGCAATGTCGGCAAGGTAAGAGGTCGAACTGCCGATGCGCACCGCAGCTACCTGCTGACTGGTATAAGGATCGATCACGACCACCGAAGGGCCGGTGGGACCGCCCACGCCCACATAGGCCTTGGTTCCATCGGGAGCAAAAACAATATGGGGAGCCGGCGAGCTGGCTTCCAGAAACAATCCCGGGCTGAGCCCGATGAAGCTGACGGGCTTTTGCGTGAGAGTGTCGATGGCTTCCAGATACCCTCCGGAGCCGCTGGCGTAGAGCAAAGTTCCATCCGGGCTGACAGCCAGGCGCAGGTAATAGCCAAAGAGGTTCTCATTGCCCGACGCCGGAAAAGGAATCGTTCCTTTGACCGTTTGGCTGGCGGTGTCGATTACCAGGATGGACGTGTCGGGATTGGCGGATAGGGAGCTCGAACCGGCGTTGCTCACGTACAGCGTGCTGCCGTCGGGAGAGATCGCTCCGCAAATGGGAAATGTGTTCGCAGGCAGGGCGATTGTAGCGGTGAGCGTGAGCTGGGCGGCGTCGATTACGGCAACAGATGGCGAGGCGCCGTTGGCTGGGTAGACCACAGCGTACAGCGTGGATTGTCCGGGGAGTGGCACCAGATCGAGCGGATTTCCTTGCAGCGGAATAGTGGCTAACTTCGCGCCGGTAACCAGATTGAAGGCTTCCACCCCGGTAAAGGCTTGCGCTAGCAGAAGCGTGTCCGCGCCCGCCGACGCCGTTTTCCGAACGGGGTATTGGTCCTGACCGGAGAACGATCCACTGCCGGGAAGCACGGCTGAACCGTTCGGAAGACTCGATGTCGCATCGTTGCAGTCACTACCGGAGTGAAATGTACCGCCTCCACTTGATGTCCACCCGACGCAGTCTCCATTCTGGTACGTGTAGATGATCGTGTAAATTTCGCTGTTGGGCGCTACGTAGCTCCGCCGGGACTGGTCGGTGCTGCAGCCGATGAGCCCGATGACGATTAGCAGGAGGGCACAAAACGCAATTCCGAGGGTTGGGAATCTCCGCAGCATAGCGGCGTATCAGTTTATATCACAGCTCGGGCGACGAGCGCACGGGGGACGTACTCAATCAGACGCAATCGTCGTGATATGCTTCCCCTAGTCCCAGTCATCATGCGACGAAGAACCTTTCTCCAATCGACACTCTTAGCAGCGGCGGCGGCGCGCTTGTGGCCGCAATCGGCGCCCGCGTGGGGTGGGCCGGTGATCGACACGCATCTGCATCTCCGCCGCGA